>Ga0116228_10000039_pt1 | contig 70236 bp, 59 predicted proteins | sample S1TSphfallax_2_FD_89694 | JGI IMG/M metagenome (GOLD analysis project Ga0116228, IMG submission 89694) | Host-associated microbial communities from peat moss isolated from Minnesota, USA - S1T2_Fc - Sphagnum fallax MG | ecosystem: Host-associated > Plants > Peat moss > Unclassified | place...
AAACTATTGGCGATCGCCGTAGCGGTTATTTACCAATTAACCTTTACTGAATAACACTTTCAGGTTATGGTATCATTCTATTTGTACCACTACCCAGAATTTAAAGTATGATTTTGACTGTTATTCCCTCAATTAGATAACGTTGAACTAATGACTAAAACACAAGTAGTCAAAAAGTTCCGACCCAGAGAACCGAAAGTCACAGTACCGAAGTGGTTGAAAAAATTGCGTATAGACACATCTGGTCGGTTTAGATCAGTATTATTACTGGTTACTATAGTAGTATTTATCTCAACCGTTAGTTCTAGTAGCTATGCAATATTAAGAAATTTAATTCTGAATCAAATCAAAGAAAGCACTTTCCTGCAAGTTAGCCAAGCTACTGACCAAATCAATCAATGGTTAGAGGTACATTCACTCGCAATAGAATTGGCTGCTAATACAGATACCGCCCGCACAATGAACTGGCAAAAAGTTTTACCGATTTTACAATATGAACAAAAACGCTTTAATGATTTTTCTCTATTGAATTTAGTGTTTCCCGATGGGTCTAACTATACTACTAAAACAGGTAAGGCTAAGACTAATTTAAGTAACCGTAGACACTTTAAAAAAGCAATGGCGGGTCAATTTAATATTTCTGACCCTGTGGTTGGTAAAATTACTAAAATTCCTGTAATTGTCATAGCCTCACCAATTCGTCAAACTGCTGATCCACATAGTTCTGTAATCGGTGCTTTATTTGCCTCTTTATCTATTAAGCGGGTAACTCAGGTAACGAATGAAGTCCACTATGGCAAAAACAGTTATGCTTTTGTACTTGACTCCAAAGGGGAGATAATTGTACATCCTAATCAGTCAATAACTTTAACCAAATATGGGTCAGTTTCTAACTTATTGCGATCCCCTGAGCCAAACTTGGCTAAACTAGCCAAGAAAATGGTGCATAGAAATCAAGGTTTTGAACTCATTAACCTGGATGGTACACAAAAGTATGTCGCTTATTTACCTCTCAAACAAGTTAATTGGTCGCTTGCTTTGGTCATTCCCCGTGCTTATATTGAATCTCAATTAGACTCACTCTATATTCTGACAGTTATCCTAGGTTTGCTACTACTAGCTATAGTTATTATTTTCTCCCGTCAAACCCAACTTTGGGCAAAATCAAAAGGACAGGTTGTGCTTTTGGGACAACAGAGTACAATATTACAGGAACAGGCTATTACACTGGAGCAAGCCTTACAAGAACTCAAAAAAACTCAAAGTCAGCTAGTTCAACAAGAAAAAATGTCTAGCTTAGGTCAGTTGGTCGCTGGGTTAGCTCACGAAATCAATAACCCCCTCAACTTCATTTACGGTAATATAGCGCTTGTTGACCAATACTGTCAAGATTTATTTAATCTGATCGATACATACCAAAAACAGCAGTTAGAAATCCCAGTTGAGTTAGATTTATCCGAGCTAGATTTCCTCCAACAGGATTTTCCTCAATTGCTATCTTCTATGAAATCTGGAGCAGATAGAATCAACCAAATCATTTCATCTCTACGCACTTTTTCTCGTTTGGATGAGGCGACAATCAAAGCTGTTGATCTGCATGAAAATATTGATAGTACATTACTGATATTGCAAAGTCGGTTGAATAACCCCAATAAGCATCAGATCATCACAATTATTCAAGAATATGGTGATTTACCACCAGTTGAATGCTATCCTGGACAAATAAATCAAGTATTTCTCAATATCTTATCTAATGCGATTGATGCCATAGAAGGGTTATTTGCAGGGACTAACAGTACAAAAAGTACTGAAGAATTGAGGATTGTTCAGCCGCAAATCAGAGTCAGAACTGAGTTAACACCAGACCAAAGTGTGAGTATAGCGATCGCCAATAATGGACCAAGTATTCCAGCCGAGATTCAATCCAACATCTTCAATCCTTTTTTCACAACTAAACCCATTGGTCAAGGAGCAGGATTAGGACTATCAATTAGCTATCAAATTGTGACTGAAATGCATCATGGTAAACTGATAGTGGTTTCAGCACCTGAACAACTGACAGAATTTATCATCCAAATTCCTTTACATCCAATATCTACAGAATTGAAAGTATAATTTTGTTGTTATTTCCCCAATTAAGTAGACTAGCAGTGATGACTCCAATAGAAATAGCCAAAAAGTCACAACCTAGGAAGCCAAAAATTTTAGTCTCACATTGGTTGAGGGATTTTTTACATATCAACACATCTAATCGACCAACAGCATTATTATATCTATTAATTATTATAGCGTTTATTGGCATAGTTGGTACTAACACCTATTTAGTATCAAGGGAATTAATTCTGAATCAAATCAAAGAAAGAGCCTTTCTGCGAATTAGCCAAGCTACTGACCAAATAAATCAATGGCTAGAATTACATTCACTTGCTGTAGAGTTTTCTGCTAATACAGATGTTGTCCGGACAATGAACTGGCAAAAAGTTTTACCGCTTTTCCAATACGAAAAAAAACGCTTTAATGATTTTTCATTACTTGCTTTAGTTTTTCCTGATGGGTCTTACTATACTAATCGAGTAGGTAAGGCTAAGGCTGAGGGTAATTTAAAAAGTAGGAAATACTTTCAAAAAGCCATGGCAGGTCAATTTAATATTTCTGACCCCCATATCGGTCATGTTACTAAAACCGTAGTGTGTTCTATAGCTGCACCAATACATCAAACCTCTGACCCACACAGTTCCGTAATCGGTGTTTTATTTGGACCTTTATCTATCGAGCGGATAACTCAGGTTGCAAATGAAGTACACTATGGACAAAACAACTATACTTTTCTACTTAACTCTGAAGGACAGGCAATTGTATATCCCAATCCGAAGCTAGTTTTGACAAAACAATGGTCAGCACCTAATTTATTGCAATCCTCTAATCCAAATCTAGCTGAATTAGCTAAGAAAATGGTACATAGAAATCAAGGTTTTGAACTAATTAACCTGGATGGTACACAAAAATATGTGGCTTATTTGCCTCTGAAACACGTTAATTGGTCAATTGCTTTGGTCATTCCCCGTGATAATATTGAATCTCAATTATATCTGCTGAATATCTTGACAGTTGTTTTGAGTCTTCTATTACTAATCATAGTTATGGTTATATGGTATCAAATACAGCTATCTGAAAAAGCAAAAATCCAAGTTATCTTATTAGGAGAACAACGCACAATCTTACAAGAGCAAGCCAATCAATTAGAACAAACCTTACAACAACTCAAAAAAACTCAAACTCAGCTAGTACAAAAAGAAAAAATGTCGAGTTTGGGTCAATTAGTAGCTGGTTTAGCTCATGAAATCAACAACCCTTTAACTTTTATCTATGGTAATATAGAACATATTAATCAATATAGCAAAGAATTATTTCAAGTAATAAAAAAATATCAACGAAATTCCACTCAAATGTCAGATGTGCTTGAGGTAGTAGATGTAAATGAAGTAAATTTCTTTCGGCAAGACATACCAAAATTACTTGCTTCAATGAAGACTGGAGCAGATAGAATTAAGCAAATCATTTTATCTCTACGCACTTTTTCTCGTTTGGATGAAGCGACCATGAAAGCCGTTGATATTCACGAAAGTATAGACAGCACTTTATTCATATTACAAAATCGGTTAAATAATTTTAACAAACATAAAGCTATTGAAATTACTAAAAAATATGCTATCTTACCACTTGTAGAATGCTACCCTGGAAAAATAAATCAAGTATTTCTAAATATTTTATCTAATGCGATTGATGCTATTGAAGGGTTATTCCCTGGAAATAACAGCACAATAGGTAATGAGCAATTCAAAGATACTCAGCCATATATTAGAATCAGAACTGAGTTAACGCCAGACAAAAGTGTGAATATAGCGATCGCCAATAATGGACCAAATATTCCAGTCGAGATCCAATCCATGATCTTCAACCCATTTTTCACGACCAAACCTATTGGTCAAGGTACTGGATTAGGATTATCAATTAGCTATCAAATTGTGACTGAGGTACACAAAGGAAAACTGATACTAGTTTCCACCCATGAGCCACTCACAGAATTTATCATCCAAATTCCTTTGCGTCAGTGAATATCCAGATATCCTGCGAGTCCAGGATGAAGATTTTTTAAGTCAATATCTGAACAAATGTTCATGTGTTATGCTAATTTCAGAATTAAGGAGAAAATCTCAATGACTACCATAACTCAAGTAAAATGCGCTTGTGAAACTTGTGTATGTATTGTTTCCCTATCTGATGCTATTGTAAAAGAAGGTAAGTACTACTGTGGGGAAGCTTGCGCCAATAAACATACTGATGGAAGTGGCTGCGGACATACAGGTTGTAATTGCCAAGTTTAAATCACTTGCAAAATAATTTACTTTAAGTGGGATGACACCTACTAACGCAACCAAATCCAACAATTTTATAGATGGGGAAGAGTTATATTGTGAACTTCCCCATAAGACTGATGCTGAATCTACAAATTTATCTAAAAGTAAAGTGCTGGCGCTGGAGAAAGCACAGCGCATGTCTGAGTTTCTGGGTTTCTTGGCTGATACAAATCGTTTAAGAATTCTCTCTATTTTGGCTACGCAGGAGATGTGTGTAGGAGATTTAGCTCTGGCTTTGGACATGAATGAATCAGCAGTGTCGCATCAATTGAGAACCTTACGCGCTTTGAGACTAGTTAACTATCGCAAACAAGGTCGTCATGTTTTCTATAGTCTACAAGATCATCATGTCCTTAGCTTTTATCAGGCTGTTGTCCAACATTTAGACGAAGTTGATACATAGCTAACTGAAAATAGGGTTTTTAGCAATTTGCAGGAGTTACTAAAGCTGTACGGTGGTATTTGCATCGTACTTGACTTAGACTCAAAAAATAAGATGTTGCATATGTCTAGCTAGCCCAATTTAACAAAAACCACCCAGATTATAGGTTGCATGACAGCAATATTGGGGTGTTGATGTTATGTTGAGTAATTTTTCACCGAAAAGGTAAAGTTGTCACCTGGAGTTGTCACAAATTAGACCGTAGAAAACGCGTTTTAATTATATTCCCGTCGGGAGGAAAGAAATGACACAAGTGCAATTAAGCCCCTTCGATAAAATTAGCTCTTCTGCTCTGATAGTGGCTTATGCTCGACAATTTACTGATATTCCTTACTCCAAAGAATTTTCGCAGATGTCTGGAGCTCCGGTAATGATAGATCATATCAACAAAACAGCATCACCAGTACCTCAAGAGCTCCCTGTTTTAATTGAAGGTAGATATAAGGCTATTGATCATGTCATGGCTCAATTTTCTTCTACGCAAATTTTAGAAATAGCTTCTGGACTGCTCCCCAGAGGTATGCTCATGTCGCAAAATCCGGATAATGTTTTTATTGAGAGTGATTTACCAGTGATGATTTCTCACAAAAGACATATGGTAAAACACTTGATTGGCGATCGCCCAAATTTGCACTTTCTCCCGATAGATGCTACCAGCCAACCAACCCAATTTCCACTACATGTAGATTTTCTAGATTCCCATCAGCCAGTTACTGTAGTTTGTGAGGGATTGCTACCATATCTCACCTTTGAGCAGAAACAGCAGGTTTGTGATAACTTGCGGGAATTTCTAGAAATATATGGTGGTGTTTGGATCACGGCTGATTTTTTGAGTAAATCAGATTTTAGTCGATTAAGACGAGTTAGCCCATTTTGGCAAAAATCTTTGGAGGAACTAATTGTATTAACCGGACAATCAGCAGAAGATTTAATTTTTGAGGATCTTGCTCATATAGAAACATTCGTCAAGCAACAAGGGTTTAAATTGCAAAAATATCATGTGCTTGATGTTTTTGATCAACTTACTTGCTTGCGATCGCTACCGATCGCTCACAATATTGCAGAATTCATACTTTCAGACTCATATATTTTTGCACTGACATTATGAAAATAGTGGCAATCCTATACTTAAAATTCCTTAAGTATAGGATTGTCACCAATCTATAATCTGACTCTCTACCCTTTTTTTGAGAAACATCATCCGCAAGATAGAGGAGAAGCATTATTTCAGGATTTATTGTGAAGAACTTGTGAAGATAGATGTCATTCTTCATAAAGAATATAGAAACTTTTTACATCCCCATGGTGAAAACTTCATGACAGTAGCAAAAGCTAAAGAAAATATGATGAATTTAACTATATACAGATTTTGATGATACCTTACAAATGAAGATTTATAGCAAGTTGCAGCTAAAAGAGATACAAAATCTCATCAGAAACCCTTATGCTAAAAGACTTTTACCCCCCTGTTCCCCGTTCCCTGCTGTAATATACTTAAATCTTGATAATTTGAATCTAGTTTTTACAGAGCTATTCATAATTGAGAAGACTCTAAAAATAGTTGTTTATGATTAGCAAAATCTTTGTGTCACTAACGCTAGTCAGAATATATTCATCCGTCTTGCTTTTTGAAATCCTAAAATCTGCCCAATTGACTTTATTTTTTATTAAAATGATAACCCCATTAACAATCTTACGTAAATCAGCTATTATAGGCGTTTCCTCGATAGTCCTTTCTTCTGTTAGTCTTTCTGCACAAGCTCTTAGTCCTAATCTAGTGCTGAATGGTGGGTTTGTGCCTACTACTGGTGTATCAGCAAACTCATCGGCCTATGTAGGCAATAGTAAAGTCACCATTAACGGCTGGACTCTTACTAGTGGAGCCTTTGATTTTGTGATTTCAGACGGCACAACCTATGGTACAAATATCAATGCTGCCAATTATGGGGTCGGGAAGGTGGCGCTTTATGCGACCGTGACGGGGGGGGTGACGGCGGCGGTTGATAGTCCTACTGGATCGGGATGGTATTTAGCAAGTGATGGTACTTATGGTACACTCCCCTCTATAATCAGCCAAACAATCAATGGTCTCACAGTTGGACAGAATTATACACTCAGTTTCTATCAGGCATCTGCACAGCAATCCGGGTATACTGGAGCTACTACTGATGACTTTGTAGTCACCTTTGGTTCATCTCCATCTCAGACATCAGCTGTGATGAATCATGCGAGTCAGGCTGGTGTTTCTGCTTGGCAACTAGAAACGATGTCTTTCACCGCCCAGAGTACATCACAATTGCTGAGTTTTATGACCCAAGGTGCTCCAAATGGAGAGCCACCTTTTGCTCTCTTAACCGGTGTTTCACTCCAAAGTACAACGCCCATTCCCTGGGGAATGGATGCTCTTCGGGTTGTTGGTAGCACGATCTGCTTTTTAGGTTTTGGGCTGTGGTCTAAACAAAAATTTGCGCAAAAGAAATTAAAGTGAGGTTGCATATTCGCGGGATGATTTGACGGCTGAAACCATTGATGAAAGGCTTTTGCTGTAAATGGAAATATAACATATCCCTATATGAGAGGAGAAATTTTAACTCGACCAAGAATTACTAAAGGACAAATAAAAGAAATTATTCTTGGTGGTGAACAAAACTTGTTAAGTCCTGAAAGGCGATTTGATGCTATTGTTTTTAATTCACCCGATCTTTTTGATTAAATATGAAAGCATTTGAACCAGTTTAAGCTATTTGATTCTGACGCTCTACCCTCTTTTTGAGAAATATCATCCCCAAGATAGAGGAGAAGCATTATTTCAGAATTTACTATAAAGGGAACGTTGAATCAATGCTCCCTCCTAAATTGAGTTATTCCGAGGAGGTAGGATCTTCAATGGAATACTCTTCCCTGTTGGGGCCGTGCGGCTCTGGCGGGGAAGAGTTTGGGAAAAATGCGGCTGATCTAAAAATCGCCCACGTATTGCTAATTGGATTAACCAGTTCAAATTCTCCAAAAGGGAATAATCTGAACTGGGGGTGTTTAATCTAAAAAAATGGGGAAATTGTCAGAATTAGCGGCTAGGTAGTTGACCTTGTAGCAGTAAATTACTAGCCATAGCTTGACAAGATGGACAATCACAACCATAGACGCGTAGAGCCAACTCCTTGATGGATTCTTTTCCTAAAGTTTGTGTATTAGGAGTTTGTCTATATTCTGTGTTTACAGGTGCATCAACTGCTTGGCTATCAGTAGGTCTTAGTATAGGGTTGGAAGCATCTTGAGCGGAAAGCTTAACAGCTAGGGCTGGATGAATACTTAATAGTGTCAAGCCATAGCAGCTTGAGCAAGCAAATAAAGTTAGTAGGAATTTATTCATGGGAATTTACCTCAATATGTTGCAAACCGGCTATTTTAAATCCCTATGAGTAAAGGATTTAGCATTTTCTCCAGTATAGCTACTCGCGATATGACCGTCGCCAGTCATTTGATATTTATATGTGACTAATCCTTCTAAACCAACAGGTCCGCGAGGTGGCATTTGCTGTGTGCTAATTCCTACTTCTGCACCGAAGCCGTAGCGGAAACCGTCTGCAAAGCGGGTAGAACAGTTATGATATACGCCCGCAGCATTGACTAAGGCTTGGAAGGTGGTTGCGGTATTCTGGTCTTCGGTGACGATCGCCTCTGTATGACGAGAACCATAATCTTGAATATGGGCGATCGCTGCTTCTAGAGAAGAGACAATTTTGATCGAAAGAATCAAATCGCTATATTCAGTTTCCCAATCTGTAACTGTCGCTGGGATGATTTGTGGTGTAATTTGGCGAGTTTTGGCATCACCTCGCAATTCTACGTGTTTTTCTTGTAAAGCCGTAACAATCTTTGGGAGAAATTCATTAGCAATACTACTATGTACTAATAACGTTTCAATTGCATTACAAGCAGCAGGATATTGAGTTTTAGCATCAACTGTAATATTAATTGCTTTAGTTATATCAGCAGCACTATCTATATAGAGATGACAAATACCATCTGCATGACCAAGGACAGGAATACGGGTATTTTCTTGCACAAACCTGACAAAAGAATTAGACCCTCTGGGAATAATTAAATCTACATATTTATCTAAATGCAAAAGTTCTAAAGTTTCGGCTCTAGTAGTGAGCAATTGTACTACATCAGGATTCACAGCAGTTTGAGCAAGTGCTTGTTTGACAATCTTGACTATAGCTTCACAAGAACGTACAGCTTCCTTACCACCTTTGAGAATTACCCCATTACCTGATTTAATCGCTAAAGCGATAATTTGAATCGCTGCTTCTGGGCGAGCTTCAAAAATAACTCCTAGTACTCCCAAAGGACAGGTAACGCGCTTGAGGATTAAGCCAGTATCAAGTTCCCGGTGGATTTGTACCTGACCAACTGGATCTGCTAAGTTACTCACATCTCTCACACCAGCGATCGCATCTCTTAATTTATGTTCATCTAATAGCAATCGTTTATAGAGTGGTGGAGCAATTCCTTCTACCTGAGCTACTTGACAATCAGCCACATTTGCTTGGAGAATTTCTGCTTGAGATCCAGCTAAAGATTGAGCGATCGCCTCGATGGCTTGATTTTTCTGTGAAGTCGCCAGTAGTGCTAATTTGCTAGCAGCTTGGCGTGTTTGTTGAGCAATGTTAACTAAGGGAGTTGCAATTGGCGCTATAGTCATGATCGCGAATAACAGTACACTTGTTTGAGTAGATGTTTAAAATCCCTGTCTTTTATTCTATCCATTATTATTACCGATGACTGAAACACTAAAATTCATCCGAGTTGCGCCCCAAATTCCAGCCAAAAATCCGGGATTAATCGTTACATTGCACGGTTGGGGTGCGAATGCTCAAGATGTAGCCACTTTATTGCCTTTTTTCAACTTGCCTGAATATGAATTTATTTTCCCTGATGCGATTTATCCCCATCCCCATTCCCATAATGGTCGGGCGTGGTATGACTTAGAAAAGGAGAGTATGTATGCTGGATTAACCGAAAGTCGTCAATTACTGACAGATTGGCTACAGACTTTAGAAAGTAATACTGGTGTACCTTTATCGCGGACTATTTTGAGTGGTTTTTCTCAAGGTGGCGCGATGACTTTAGATGTAGGGCTGAGATTACCCTTGGCTGGGTTAGTTGTCATGAGTGGATATTTACATCCTGAATTAGTCAACCTGCATCAACCTAGCTATCCACCTACATTAATTATGCATGGGACACAAGACAATATTGTACCACTAGCAAGCGCTACCAAAGCTAGAGATATAGCAAAATCTTTAGGTGTATCTGTAGAATATCATGAATTTGATATAGGACATGAAATCAATCCCACAATGCTCGGTATCTTACGGGATTTTGTCCAGCGGACTATAGGCTAAACTGATTTACAAAATAAAATTACGCATTGTTGATAAAATTTACAAAATTTAGGGCAAATCAGCAAAATTTTTACAAAATTTCTGTCTACTAATGAGTAAGATAGATTCGGTGGACTAAATCTAACGTAACTCCACCATCAGGCTGAATGCAAATGCTGCAAAAGGGAGGGGTAAGTATGATCAAAACTCTCAGCATTTCCCAAAAAGAAATTGCTCATATAACCACAGCAGAAGTGGAAGAGTTAGCTGCGCGTCTGGAATCGGATAATTACACTAATGCTTTTGAGGGATTGAATGATTGGCATTTACTCCGTGCAATTGCTTTTCAGCGTCCCGAATTGGTCGAGCCTTTTATCCACCTCTTGGATTTAGAACCCTACGACGAAGCCTAACATTGTTTAATTGTGTTTAATCTAAATAATCCCAGTTTTGCTAATCCAAAATCTTCTAAACGGGTGCTTGTTGGTGTAGGCGGCGGAATCGCTGCTTATAAAATTTGTGAAGTTGTTTCCGCGTTATTTAAATCTGGGGTAGAAGTGCGAGTTATCTTAACTCCTTCTACCCAGAATTTTATTGCGCCTTTGACTTTTGCTACTTTGTCCCGTCATAGGGCTTATACTGATGATGATTTTTGGCAAAGTACTCATTCTCGACCTTTACATATTGAGTTAGGGGAATGGGCGGATTTATTTGTAATTGCTCCCTTAACCGCCAATACTTTAAGCAAGTTAGCTTATGGAATGGCGGATAATCTTTTGACAAATACTGTCCTCGCTTCTAGTTGTCCTGTGTTGTTAGCTCCCGCCATGAATACTGATATGTGGAAGCAGCAAGTTGTACAAAGGAATTGGGGACAATTATTGGAAGATCCCAGATTTCATTCTCTGAATGTAGGTGTGGGTTTACTGGCGTGCGATCGCTTGGGAGAAGGTAGAATGGCGGAACCGGTGGATATCATCGCCTATATTCGCTCGTTATTATATACTCAAGGGAAAAGGGATTTAATCGGGAAACGAGTTTTAGTCAGCGGTGGAGGAACGAGGGAATATTTAGACCCGGTGAGATTTATCGGAAATCCTTCTACGGGAAAAATGGGATTAGCGATCGCCCAAGCAGCTTTACATCGTGGTGCGCAAGTCACATTAGTTCATGGGGAAGCTGTGGGTTGGAGTCCACCTCTGGGAATAAACGCAGTTCCAGTCGCCTGTGCGGAGCAAATGCGCCAGGTGATGTGGGATTACTTACCGAATGCAGATGTAATAATTATGTCTGCGGCAGTTGCAGATGTTAAGCCGAGGGATTACAGCTTGGCGAAATTATCTAAACATGAGATTCCAGAAACTCTACCCTTAGCACCTGTACCCGATATTATTGCTGGGTTAAGTCAAAATAAACAACCCCACCAATATATAATTGGGTTCGCAGCACAAACGGGAGATATTATCTCCCCAGCTATGGAAAAGTTACGGGAGAAAAAATTGGATGCGATCGTAGTTAATCCGATTGATCAACCAGATAGCGGTTTTAGAAGTGAGAATAATCAAGCAGTATTTCTAGATAAGTATGGACGACACAAAGAAATTCCCAATTGTACTAAACTAGAAATGGCTCACTACATATTTGATCTAGCCTTGAATTAAAATACAGCCAGTCCGGGGTGGTAAAGTCAAGGAGAGTTTTTGCTGATTCCAATTCATTTCAGCTTGACCATATAGAAGCTTATTCGGTTGAGTCTGAAAATGACTAAAATCAATCAAAGCCGTTTCAGGGGAACTTCCAGAATTTACAGCAATCACTAATTCTTCATTTTCCCAAGTCCGCGCCATGACATACAGCATTCCTTGAGCATAAAGTTCTAGATAATCTCCTATGCGCAAAGCAGTATAAGCGTTACGTATAGCAATCAATTGCTTGTGTAACTGTAAAAATTCCCTATCCCACTCAGATGGATCGGGGAAACCTCGGCGACAATCTGGGTCTAAACCACCCGGTAAACCGACTTCATCTCCATAGAAGATATTTGGCGCACCCGGAAAAGTCAAGAGGAGTAAAGTTGCTAACTCTACACTAGCTCGATCTCCATCAACTATGGTGATCAATCTGGCTGTGTCGTGACTGTCCAGGAGATTCATCTGAGTCAGATTAATTTCCCAGGGATACATTTCCAGTAGTTTGGTAATTTTAGCAGAGTATTCTTGGGCTGTCAATGGTGGATAGGGTGCATACTCTAGGCGTTTTACAAATTCGTGGATTACGCGATCGCCTCCTGTAAATGCGATCGCCGCAGCAGTAAACAGATAATTCATCACGCCATCAAACTGGGTTCCATCCAACCACTGACGGGAATCACCCCAAATTTCACCCACAATATAAGCATCAGGATTGATGGCTTTGACTCGCTGACGGAAATTCTGCCAAAAACCAGGAGTTTTGATATCACTAGCGACATCTAACCGCCAACCATCGATCCCAAATTTCAACCAATATTCAGCGATGTCGAAAATATATGCTTGAACATCTGGATTATCGTGGTTAAATACCGGTAAAGAACGTATTCCTATCCAACTTTCATAATTTGCGGGTGCGTCACCTGAATAAGGGGAGAGAGGCCAATCTTGGATTTTGAACCAATCCACCCAAGGAGAATGGGGACCGTTTTCTAGAACATCATGAAAAAAGAAGAAACCGCGACTTGCGTGATTAAACACGCCATCCAGTACTACCTTGATATTGCGTTGATGCGCTTTATCTAATAATTCTCTGAGAGCTTCATTCCCTCCCAGAATTGGGTCAACTTGGTAATAATCATGGGTATGATAGCGGTGATTTGAGGCTGAACGAAATATAGGTGTAAAGTAAATAGCATTCACCCCTAAACTCTGAATATAGTCCAATCCCTCAATCACACCCCACAAGTCTCCACCCTTATAGCCTTGATTTGTCGGAGGAGCATTCCAAGGTTCCCAATTGGGAGAATTTAAGAGTTTTTGGCGGAATTGTTGACTTTTGGCAAAGCGATCGGGAAAGATTTGGTAGAAAACGGCGTGTTTTACCCAATCTGGAGTTTGAATTTGCATAAGTTACTAATTTTTTAATGATTGGGAAACTTACGCCCTCACCCTAAATCCCTCTCCCAAAGGGAGAGGGACTTTGAATTTCCCCCTCTCCGCCCTTTGGGAGAGGGGGGCTAGGGACTGAGGGCGATGTTGGCTATTTAGCATCCGGAGCATTTCCTTGATTTTTACGGCGTTTCAGAAATTGATTTACTTGCTCCACCTTTAAATCCACAGCTAGAGCTATCTGTTCTATCGTCAAACCCAATGCTACCAATCTGGGGATTATGTCTAATTTAGCTTCTTCCCAACCTTCTTCTCGACCTTCTTCTCGACCTTCTTCTCGACCTTCTTGCTTCGCTTCCTGATAGACCTTTATCTGTTTCAAATCGCTTAAAGTAAACATAGCTTCAATCTCTCCTCTACTCATTTGCGGAAATTTATACACCAGAATAGTTTCCAAAATATGGAGTAATTGCTTCTTTCTTGTTTTAGTATATTTCTCCTGATTAATTCTAGCAATCAATTGACTAGCATTAGTTACTGCTGTATTTTCATCTTCAATGATCAACTTCATTACCTAACTAAATTTAATCGAACCTTTCCATACTCCACTAAAAAAGCCAAATTCTCTCCCACCAGACCCGCACGGGCCCGAAGGGAGAGAATATGCATTCTAACAACCTTCCCCTCCCAGTACTCTTGTACTTTGAGGAGAAAGATTATTAGAAGTTACTTTTAATAGTAATTACAACCTTAACTACTTTTCCTCTTTCTAGAGATAGAGATTTTGATGAGGGGAGCAAGGAAGCGCTCCAAGCGAAGAGATAGCTAGGGGGTGAGGGCGATTCTAAGCAATTCATGCCCTTTCTTCATCTTTTACAAACAGTCTCTAAAATTATAAAATTGCTGTTGGACTATAGACTAATAAATATAATGGGGAATAATTGGGAGAATTTTTTGAAAAATCTGGGGGAGTGGCGGGGATGCTTTACCTCTGTAAGTCCTTCGGGAGAATTGTTAAATTCGACTCCTTCAATTCTTAATCTGGAGGGATTTGAGGATAATCAACTGGTGCGGTTTAGGTTACGTCGGTTTACTTCTGATGATTATGTTGAACCACCTATTTCAGATCATGGGCAAGAATATCGTTCTGTCGGTAGACAAGTGGTATTTTTCGATACGGGGGCTTTTTCTAAGGGGTCGCTGCAATTAGCACCATTTAGCGAATTTGGGGCGGAATACGGGTTTGTCGCTGAAAATCGCCGTTTGCGCTTTGTGCAATTATATGATAATCAAGGTGATTTGCACGGTCTTACCCTAATTCGAGAATTCAGGGCTGGTACAGATTCTCGTGAACGTCCTTCTTTAACTGTAGACCAATTATTAGGTAAATGGCAAGGAACAGCCTGTACTGTCTATGCTGATTGGCAACCGTCCCAAATCTCTCCTACTTGTTTGCAGGTTTTGGATCTCGGTGGTGGACAATTGCAGCAAAAACTGTCTTTCGCAGATCATACCATTAATTCAACTGGTCGGATAGAGGGTAATACCATACATTTTCAGGAGGGAATTAGTCCCAGGAAAATTTTACTATTACCTGATGGAGCTTCTAGTAATACTCCTTTACAGCTTAAGCTTAGACAACCATTTTTTCTGGAGTGCGGTTGGTTAGTGGAACCTAATCAGCGTCAACGATTGATGCGGAGTTATAACGAGAAAGGGGAATGGGTTAGCGCTACACATGTGATTGAATTTCGGTCTGATTGATTCGGTGATGATCTTGGGAAATCTTTCTGCTCAGTTGCTACATACAGTCCTAAACTGTAGAAGAGAGTTGAAAGGCCGTTGGGAGCAATTTATGAAAAAAGTCTTAGCCATTATCTTGGGAGGTGGTGCGGGTACTCGCCTCTACCCTTTAACAAAACTTCGAGCCAAACCAGCAGTACCAGTTGCAGGGAAGTACCGTCTGATTGATATTCCAGTCAGTAACTGCATTAATTCGGAAATTTTTAAAATCTACGTTTTAACACAATTCAATTCTGCTTCCCTGAATCGCCATATTGCGCGTACATACAATTTCAGTGGCTTTAGCGAAGGGTTTGTCGAAATACTAGCTGCACAGCAAACACCAGAAAATCCTAATTGGTTCCAAGGTACCGCCGATGCTGTACGTCAATATCTCTGGTTACTCCAAGAGTGGAATGTAGATGAGTATCTCATCCTTTCCGGTGACCATTTATATCGGATGGATTATCGCTTATTTATCCAACGTCATCGGGAAACTAATGCTGATATCACTCTTTCCGTGATTCCTATTGATAATCGTCGCGCCTCAGATTTTGGCTTGATGAAAATCGATAATTCTGGTAGGGTGATCAAATTTAGCGAAAAGCCTAAAGGTGATGCCTTGGCTGATATGCAAGTTGATACTACTGTGCTTGGACTAACCAAGGAACAAGCAGCCATACAACCATACATTGCTTCGATGGGAATCTATGTCTTTAAAAAAGAGGTTCTATTCAATTTGTTGAAAGACTCTTTGGAGCGAACTGACTTTGGTAAAGAGATTATTCCTGATGCATCAAAAGATCACAACGTGCAAGCTTATTTATTTGATGACTATTGGGAAGATATTGGGACGATTGAAGCTTTCTACCAAGCTAATTTAGCCTTAACTCAACAGCCTTTACCTCCCTTTAGCTTCTATGATGAAGAAGCACCTATTTATACCCGAGGTCGTCACTTACCACCATCCAAGTTATTAGATTGTCATGTGACTGAATCAATCATTTGTGAAGGTTGTATTTTGAAGAACTGTCGGATTCAACATTCGGTTTTAGGATTGCGATCGCGGATTGAGTCAGGTTGTGTAATTGAAGAATCCCTACTTATGGGAGCAGATTTTTATCAACCTTACGTGGAACGCCAATGTAATCTGGAAAAAGGTGATATTCCGGTAGGTATTGGTACAGACACGATAATTCGCCGTGCTATTATAGATAAAAATGCTCGCATTGGACATGATGTAAAAATCGTCAATAAGGATCATGTCCAAGAAGCGGATCGCGAAAATCAAGGCTTCTATATTCGCAGCGGTATTGTCGTCGTTCTGAAAAATGCTGTGATTCCCCACGGTACAATTATTTAGCTGAAAGGTGGCTGGGAATGGATGGTCGGGAATGGGAAAATGGCAAGATTAAGGCTGAATATGCTATATTTCCTGACCATTTCCCATTTATCATGCTCATCGGTCTACCTGGTAGTGGTAAATCTACATTCGCGAGACTTTTACTGGCTGAATATCCCCAAATGCATTTAATTTCCACTGATGCTATTCGGGCGAAACTCTTTGGCTCAGAAGCAATTCAGGGTGAATGGTCTGACATCTGGCGGGAGATCCAAATCCAATTACAAACAGCCATCTCATCTGGTCAAGGAGTAATTTTTGATGCAACCAATACCCAACGCCGTCATCGTCGAGAGTTGATTGATCTAGCTCGCAGTTTTGGTTTTAACTACATTACAGGAATCTGGTTAAGCACGCCAATTTGGCTATGTTTAGCCCGCAATCAACACAGAACTCGCCAAGTACCAGAAGCAGTTATCTTCCAAATGCATCGCCAACTGCAAGGCGCTCGCCCCAGCTTAGAAGAAGGATTCGACCAACTGGTTTGTTTACCGCAATAGCCGCAGTACAGTAATTAGTACGGGAATTGCGCTACTAGGTTGTGCAACAACCATACATATTTTGCTGTATTATCTGTTAATTTAATATTCAGATTATTGCAGGCTAGAGATGAGACTTAATACGGTTTTCCATTCTAACCCTAAAATATATATAAAAATTCCTCTAGGAGGCTAGTAGATGGCTGCGACCGACTTCAAAGACTATTACGCAATTTTGGGAATTAGTAAAACTGCTAGTCCAGAAGAAATTAAGCAAGCTTTTCGCAAGTTAGCCCGTAAGTATCACCCTGATGTAAACCCAGATAATAAACAAGCAGAGGCTAAGTTTAAAGAAATTAATGAAGCCTATGAGGTTTTATCAGATCCAGATAAGCGGAAAAAATATGACCAATTCGGTCAATACTGGAAGCAAGTGGGCACTGGTACTCCTGGTGGTGGGGCTGCTGGTGTTGATATGAGTGGCTTTGACTTCAGCCAGTATGGTAGTTTTAACGAATTCCTGAATGAATTATTTGGTGGATCTGGACCTCGTAGTAGTAGCCAACGCACTTCCTCTTATCGGACTTCTACCAGTAGGAGCAGTAGTAGTAGTTTTGGTAATTTCAGCGATATGGGTTTTACCGATATGGGTACAGGTACTGTGACCCAAGACAGGGAAGCCGTACTAGTTCTTCCGTTAAACGAAGCATTTGCTGGTGTCCAAAAACGCCTGACTTTAGATAATGAAATCTTTAATGTCCGCATCCCAGCCGGTGCTAAAACCGGTACTAAACTACGTTTGCGGGGAAAGGGAAACTTAAATCCCATGACTCAGCAACGGGGAGATTTGTATTTAAGGGTAGAACTCCAACCCCACTCGTTCTGGCAATTTGAGGGAGATAATCTGGTTTGTGAAGTACCTATTACACCTGATGAGGCTGTATTAGGAGCAACGATTGACGTACCTACTCTTGATGGCAATGTTAGTGTTAAGTTACCTGCTGGTGTGCGTTCTGGACAATCTTTACGGCTACGGGGAAAAGGTTGGCCTCTAGCCAAAGGTGGACGTGGTGACCAACTGGTGAAAGTGGCGATCGCCTCACCCAAAGAACTCACTCAACAAGAGCGAGAATATTATGAAAAGATTCGGTCTATACGTACTTATAACCCTCGTAGTCATTTAGAACAAATTAAATTTTAGCTGATGCGATCAACAATTAAATTAATACGCATATAATTATTTCTGGGTAGGGGCGCAAGGCATACGAGCCCCTATGTTTAATTTTTATCCAATTATTTAGTAACGTTTTCTTGGTTCAAATATACCGTAAAATTAAAACCTGAATATTCCCAAAAACGTCGTAAAAACCTTAAATCCGAGAGGAATTTGGGTGAATGAAATTTACTAATTTATATACAACAGAAATTGAATTTATATGATGAATAGTCATCAATTTTCTCATCCACCAAAGCTGGATAATTGCGATCGCCAATCTCTGCTAGATTACTTGGAAGATGCTTGGCGACTAGAAGACAATCTGATGAAAAGTCTTGTAGGAGATCAAACATTCTATCTCAATCCTGACCCCATGAGAAATCCGCTGATTTTTTATTTGGGTCATTCAGCCAATTTCTACATAAATAAATTAATCTGTGTAGAATTATTAGCAGAAAACTTAAATCCACAATACACCAAGCTATTTGGGGTCGGTGTTGACCCGGAAAATCCCCAAGCACTATCTCAGTCCAATTCCCAGCTTAATTGGCCAGAAGTTAGTCAAGTTTGGCTGTATCGAGAAAAAGTCCATGAAATAGTGTTAGAGACGATTAAACACACACCAATTGACCTACCAATCCATCAAGATCATCCCCTTTGGGCTGTCATGATGGCGATAGAACACCAACGCATTCATGTAGAAACCTCTTCTGTACTCATCCGTCAACTTCCTGTAGCACAAGTTAAATGTCCAGCAAATTGGAAATATGCTCCCACCAATACAAATATCCCTTACAACAAAATGATCGAAGTTGTTGGTGGAAAAGTGGAAATTGGTAAATCTGGAAATTCATCTACCTATGGTTGGGATATTGAATATGGAGTGGGACAAGTCGAGGTTCCCTCTTTTTTAGCCAGCCAATACCTAGTAACAAATGCAGATTTTTGGGAGTTCGTCAAACTTGGTGGTTATACAAATCAAGCATATTGGGATGAACCATCTTGGTTGTGGAAGACTGAACATGACATCACACATCCTAAATTCTGGATTCCTAGCAACGGTAGTTACAAATATCGCGCCATGTTCGACGAGTTAGAGCTACCTTTAGACTGGCCAGTAGAAGTGAATCATTACGAAGCTATGGCTTACTGTCGTTGGTCTGGGGAGCCCTCTCGTCTCATGAGCGAACCAGAATGGCATTTAGCTAACTTTGGGGCTAAAAACTGCCAAAATAATCATGAAGATGACGATTCTACAAATAACTATAATTTGAATTTACAATTTGGTTCTCCCACTCCAGTTGGGTTATTAAACACAGCAAAAAGCTGCTCTGGACTGTATGATTTACGAGGAAATGTTTGGGAATTACTCAAAGATCATTTACAGCCTTTATCGGGATTTCAGCCTCATCCCCTTTATTTAGATAATTCAGCACCTTTCTGTGATACAAAACATAACATGCTGTTAGGTGGAGCTTGGATAACCAACGGTACGGAGGCTTTGACCCATTACCGTAATTGGTTCCGTCCCCATATCTATCAACATGCAGGTTTTAGAATTGTACAAGATTATTTAAACTAAGTCCAATAATCGATAAAATTCACAAGCTATTAGCTACTCAAGTTTTCATCGGAGATATTACATGACACTCTTTCCACCAGAAGTACGTAGTACATTGAATTTTCCCTCTTTGATTCAGGAACGATTTTACTTAGAAAATTTGCTTGACTCTGATTCATCTCAAGATATAAATGCGGGTCAAGAAGTGATCGAGGGACTAACTAGAGCACAGAAATTCTTACCTCCTAAGTATTTATATGACGCTCAAGGTTCTCAGTTATTTGAGCAAATCTGTGATCTACCAGAATATTATCCAACAAGTACAGAAGCGGCTATTCTCCAGGAATATGCGCCGGAAATAGCCGAAACAATTGGGATTTGCGAGTTAGTAGAAATTGGTAGTGGTAGTTCGACCAAAACCCGTTTGTTACTAGATGCTTATCAAATGTTGGATTATCCCTTGTATTATGTCCCAATTGATGTGAGTGCTAGTATTTTAGAATCTACTTGTCAGCAATTGTCCCTGGATTATCCTGGTTTAAAAATTCATGGACTAATTGGTACTTATGAATTAGCTCTCCAAAGGTTAACTTCCACACATTTACCTGCGAGAACTGTTTGTTTTTTGGGAAGTACAATTGGGAATTTTCCTCCCTCTGAATGCGATCGCTTTTTATCACAAGTTACCAATACTTTAAATAAAGGGGATTATTTTTTACTAGGAGCCGACCTACAAAAACCTATTGATATCATTGAAGCGGCTTATAATGATAGTCAAGGTGTAACAGCGGCGTTTAGTCTGAATTTACTCAACCACCTAAATTGGCGCTTCCAGGGAAATTTTGCGCCCAATCGTTTTAAACACCACGCTTTTTATAATCAGTCAGTAGACCAAATTGAAATCCACTTAGTTAGCCTCGAATCCCAGTCTGTAAGACTAGAAGCACTAGATTTAGATATTGAATTTGCTCTAGGAGAAACTATTTTGACAGAAATCTCCCGTAAATTCAACTTAGAGAAAATGGAACAACTCTTAGCAGCACACGGTTTAAAGACCATACAAGTTTGGACTGATTCTAACCAATGGTTCGGTTTATTTTTGTCTCAGTTTCTCTAAATGATATAGACCAATATCATCCGATGGATAGAGGAGAAACGGTATTCCAGAATTTAACATTAATGGAATATTCAACTAATACTTTCTTCTGGCTCAGATAATTTAAACGCCAAGAAGGTAGAGTTGAATGTAAAATTCTCTCCCGTTGGGGCCGTGCGGCTCTGACCGGAGAGAATTTGGCTGTTTTTCTAGTAGGTCCCCTACCGTTCCCTGTTCCCTGACTATAATGAAGTTCCCACAAGAGATATTAGAAGAAAACAATAATTCCCATAAATTACAAATCACTTGTTTTAAACTTGTACTTTTCTTCGGTAAAGTTGGCGCTACAGCTTTTGGTGGAGGAGTACCTGCGCACCTGTGTAGTAACTTTCTCAAGAATGCTTGGTTGAATGAACAAGAATGTTTAGAGTTACTTAATTTGTGTCAACTATTACCAGGTGCTACTAGCGTTAATATTGCAACTTTGATTGGATGGCGGTTTCAAGGGTTGTTAGGAGCTTTAATTGCTCCGCTTGCTTTATTATTACCAGGGGCGATCGCACTACTATTAACATCAAATATATTAATCACATTAACCCAACAACCGATTATTCAAGGAGCACTTTCTGCGACAGCAGCAGCAACAGTGGGATTATTTTTAGGAGTAGCAATCAGATTACTATTAGCAGTTAATCGTAAATACATATCATTCTTCATCTCATCCATCATATTTATCTTAGTCGGTATTTATCAAGTACCTGTCCCTCTGATTATTCTACCTACGCTACTGCTTAACTTTGCTTGGAATAGATTACAGAAGGGTAAATTGGATGAACATTCTATTTGATTTATTTTGGAATTTCGCCTACATAGGAATTTTAAGCTTTGGTAATGCTATGTCAATGATTCCAGAGATAGAAAGATTGATCACTATACATGGTTGGATGGATCATCAGACATATGCTGAAATTTATGCGATGGGTCAATTAGTTCCTGGTTCCAATATGCTTCATATTATTCTGATTGGGAATAAGGTAGCTGGTTTACCTGGTGCTGTAGCAGCAGGACTAGGTATGTTTGGTCCTACCTCTTTAATTGTATACATTGTCGCCAGGATTTTACATTTTTCAACTTATCCAGCTTGGTTTAAACAACTTTACTCTGGTTTAAATCCAATTACAATTGGCTTACTCATGACCATTGCATGGAAACTAGGTCAAGGTACGTTTAATAATATTTTTTTGGTGATTGTTTGCGGAGTGACGGTTCTTTTAACAGTGAAGCAGGTAGTTTCTTCCTCTGGGATAGTTTTGCTAGCAGCATTGATCGGCGCTCTCAAAACTTGGCTATTTTTCCATTAACGCTGAAATTGCTTGCTTCAGAGTTTCTATACTTGCATTGGGTTGTAAAAAAGAGAATAAATGTCTATAGACTAACTTTCCCTGCTTATCCAAAAGGAATTGAGCAGGTAAAGGCGCTCCTAAAGCTTGTCCTACATGATAAGCTCGGAATACACGACAACTTGGATCGCTCAACAATGGCATTTTTAAGCCGAGATCTCGCACAACTTGCTGGCTCTGATGTTTATCAGTGCTAGTAATTAGTAAAACTTCTATACCAGCAGATTGAAACTGCTCATATTCAGCATTTAATTCTTTAATGTGTGGATAGCATAAAGGACAGTACTGCTTTTCTGTAAAAATGCGTGTAAAAGCCAGTAAAACTGGTTGTTGACTACGAAATTCTGACAATTCTACTAAAGTATTGTTGGTAATATCAGGAAGCTGAAAGTCTGATGTTCCTACACCTAGCCTGAATTTATCCAAGGCTGGGATGGGAAAAAAATTTTGGTAAAAGCGATCGTTCAACAATCCAGAGAAATCAGTTGAAGTCAGCATAGTTCTCTCCTAATTCCTAAGCAAAAATTATAGATTATTTAAGTCTCTATTGTCCAATTCCCGTAAATTTACCATTACAACTCCCCAACCATCTCTCGATGGTAAACTGGGTATATCCTTTATTCCTGGATAAAGTTTCAGTTTTCAATGACGACAACAACAAAATTTCTGTATATTATTTATTCCCCTTTAATCAATGGATGAAGCATTAAAACCATTAGTTGAACTCAAAGGAGTTTCTAAATCGTTTGGTGAACACAAAGTTTTAGATGAAGTTGATTTGACAATTCATCGCGGGGATGCGCTAGGGATTATTGGACCATCAGGAACTGGTAAGTCCACTGTTCTCAGGATTATAGCTGGATTATTAGCACCTGATAGTGGAGAAATTTATATCCAAGGGGTAAAACGACAAGGACTGATTGAAGATGATACTAGTCCTGTGAGGATTGGAATGGTATTTCAACAGGCGGCGTTGTTTGACTCGTTAACCGTGGAAGAAAATGTCGGTTTTTTGCTATATCAAAACTCCAAATTACCGCGATCGCGCATCCGAGAATTGGTCAACAATAGCTTAGATATGGTAGGATTAAGCGATATTGGTGAGCTTTATCCCGCAGAACTCTCTGGAGGGATGCGTAAACGGGTGAGCTTCGCCCGCGCCATGATCAATAATCCTGATGACCATCAAGACGATGCGCAAATTTTACTTTATGATGAACCCACAGCTGGTCTCGATCCAATCGCTTCCACGGTGATTGAGGATTTAATTCGCAGTTTACAAACAAACCATTTTGCTTGTACCACTTATGCGATCGTCACTCACCAAGAAAGTACCATTCGCCGGACAGCTAATAAGTTGGTGTTTCTTTATCATGGTAAAGTGCAGTGGGAAGGTAGTGTCGAGCAAATCGACTATACGGACAATCCTTTAATCAGACAATTCATGAGTGGTAATGTAAATGGGCCTATTCACGTCGTAGGTTAAAAACTCACCATACTATTCAAGATGGTTTTTGGGCATAATTGGGCATAATATTTAGGGGTAGAGGAAAAAATGCGAGGTCTTATGAGTGGCTTCACTTCTGCGCGAACATTCAGAGAAGGCTCTGTAGGCTTGTTGCTCCTACTGGGACTTGCAGCATTTGGGGCAATTTTCTTATGGATGAATAGACTTACCATAGGAAACACTTCTTACAAAGCTATTGTAGAATTCACTGATGCAGGAGGAATGCAAAAAGGTTCGCCAGTCCGCTACCGTGGTGTTAAAGTGGGCAGTATTTCAGGAATTAAAGCCAAAGCCAATGCGATTGAGGTGGAAATTGAAATTTTTGCCACTAATTTGCTTATCCCCCATGATTCCGTCGTTGAATCTGATCAAAGCGGACTGATTAGTGAAAATATTATTAACATCACGCCTAAAAAAAAGCTTCCGAGTGGAGTAGTCATTGCGCGTCCACTAGACAAAGATTGCAATCCCAGTATCATTGTTTGTAATGGTTCGCACCTGCGGGGCGATCTGGGAATTGGCGTAGATGATTTAATCCGCCAATCAACTGAGTTTGAAACTCGATATAGCAATCCCAAATTCTATAGCAACGTTAATCGACTGATGGAAACCTCATCAGATGCGGCTGCTCACATTGCTGCATTAAGTCAAGAACTTCAAAGCTTGAGTAAAAGCTTTAAAGGTTCCTTGGGTACGTTTTCTAGTACTGCTGCAACAGTACAACGGGCTACGAACCAATTGACACAAACTAGCACTAAAACAGCCAGTCAGTTTGGTACAACAGCTAGTGACCTGAGCGTTACAGCAAAACAAGCCAGTCACTTATTGGGTAGTTTGGACAGTTTACTCAGTACAAATCGTTCATCTTTAGTTAGCGCTCTCAACAATATTACTGAGACTAGCTCCCAATTACGTCAAACAGTCAGCAGTTTATCACCTTCAGTAACTCGATTAACCCAAGGGAAGCTATTACAGAATTTAGAAACTCTCTCAGCTAACGCAGCTGAAGCTTCAGCTAATTTACGCAATGCTTCTCAGGCTTTAGATGACCCTAAGAATCTTGTTTTACTCAAACAAACTTTAGATTCAGCTAGAGTGACATTTGAAAATACACAGAAAATCACATCTGATCTAGATGAGCTCACAGGTAATCCAACTTTTCGGAAAAATATTTTACAATTAGTTAATGGTTTAAGCAAATTAGTATCCTCTACCAAGGAAATACAACAAGATACGAAAGTAGCTGATACGATAAAATCTCTTAAAGTATCTATTGATGAGCAAGGTCAACATTCTAACTCAATCGCTACTAGTCCAATTCCACAAAAGCAAGATCTAGCAGTTGATTCCCAGAAGAAGCAGGGGGGAGAAGAAGCAGGGGGGGAAGAAGAGTAGGACAAGCAGTTAGTAGGAGTATGAGTTCAGAGATCAGTAACTTAACCACAATCTTAACCACTTAAGCATCAATTTCTGCTCCCCTGCTTCTTCTTAGTTCCAATCTTGTTCGTCTCTCTTACCGCGACTTTGATAAATTCCTCCTGCGTCATGTAATTGGCGAGTTTTTTCATAAAGCTGCGCTTCTGTTAAACCCCAATCTTGCAAAATTCTATCTAAGTCTTGCTGAATGTCCCTTGCTCCTGGAAAACCTTGATAGCGAATTCGCATTCTGGCTAATTCTGCCAAATTAAATTCAGTTGGTGCTTGAGCTAGTAAAATGTTAATCAAGGGACGATCGCGTTGGTAGAGTGGATGCTGTTGATCTTTACTTGCTGGTGTATCTGTCATAATTATTACATCTAAAGTAGAGAATTGCTTCACTTAGGTGGATAGCTCAGACTCTTGAGCTATAATGGTTAAGTCCTATGGCGATTGACACACCTGAAACCTTACGGCTCTCAACACTGCCAATCAGCTTCCAATTAAAGATACATTGTATTCAATAAAGTACAAAGAATTCTAGTTCAGGACGGATTTTATCTTAAACCCATAGTCTTTTGCAGCAAGGGAGCAAGAACCCACTATGTTTGAACACTTCACTTCCGAAGCAATTAGAGTAATTATGCTGGCTCAGGAGGAAGCCCGTCGCCTGGGACACAACTTTGTGGGAACGGAACAAATCCTTCTCGGTTTGCTGGGAGAAGGGACAGGAGTTGCTGCTAAAGTACTATCTGAGTTGGGCGTTACCCTCAAAGATGCACGCCGGGAAGTAGAAAAGATTATTGGGCGGGGGTCTGGTTTTGTACCACCAGAAATACCCTTTACACCAAAAGTAAAAAGTTTGTTTGAGCAATCTTTCAGAGAAGCTCACAATCTAGGACACAATTACATCAACACTGAGCATCTATTATTGGGACTGACAGAATCTGGTGAAGGAGTCGCTGCTAAGGTATTGCAAAATTTAGGCGTAGACCTAAGAACCATCCGGTTAGCATTACAAAAGCGCCTGGGTGATGAATCATCAGTTTTGGCGGGAGGTGGCGGTCAGAGACGCAACCAAACACTCTCACTAGAAGAGTATGGTAGGAACCTGACCAAATTAGCCCAAGCAGGTAAGCTTGACCCTGTAGTTGGACGCGATCGCGAAATCGAGCGGACGATCCAAATCCTCGGTCGCCGGACTAAGAATAATCCTGTATTAATCGGGGAACCGGGTGTTGGTAAAACAGCGATCGCCGAAGGTTTAGCCCAAAAGATTATCAACCAAGATGTACCAGAAGTACTCATGGATAAGCAGGTGATCAGTCTGGATATGGGACTGCTAGTAGCAGGAACTCGTTTTCGGGGTGATTTTGAAGAACGGCTGAAAAAGGTGATCGATGAACTGCGATCAGTGGGAAATGTCATTTTGGTAATTGACGAAATTCACACTTTAGTCGGTGCTGGAGGATCAGAAGGCGGTTTAGATGCCGCTAATATCCTTAAACCTCCTTTAGCACGAGGCGAATTGCAATGTATCGGTGCTACTACTTTAGATGAATATCGTCAGCACATCGAGCGCGATGCTGCTTTAGAGCGGCGTTTCCAATCTATTTTGGTAGGGGAGCCAACTGTTGCGGAAACAATCCAAATTCTCCAAGGTTTGCGCAGTGTCTATGAACAACACCACAAAGTGACGATCTTAGATACAGCATTAATCGCAGCAGCAGAGTTATCAGACCGTTATATTAGCGATCGCTTTTTACCAGACAAGGCGATCGACCTGATTGACGAAGCTGGTTCCCGGGTAAAACTGCGCCATTCTCGTCCTACGACAAACAAGGAACTCAAACGAGAACTGATCACCATCACCCAATCTAAACAAGAAGCCATCAGAAATCAAGATTTTGGCAAAGCTGCTAGATTCCACCAGGAAGAATCAGAACTACAAGAAAAACTCTACCAAGACATAGACAAAGAGCAATTAGTCAAACCTCTGATTGTAGATGAAGAAGATATTGCGCAAATAGTCGCGTCTTGGACTGGTATACCAGTTAATAAACTGACTGAATCAGAATCAGAGTTACTGTTACACTTAGAAGAGACCCTGCACAAGCGACTCATTGGACAAGGACAAGCAGTTACAGCAGTTGCTCGCGCTGTTCGTCGCGCCAGAGTAGGATTAAAAAACGCTAACCGCCCAATTGCTAGTTTTATTTTCTCCGGTCCAACTGGTGTGGGTAAGACAGAATTAGCTAAAGCTTTAGCATCTTACTTCTTCGGCGCTGAAGACTCGATAATTCGCTTAGACATGTCCGAATACATGGAAAGCCACAACGTTTCCAAAATGATTGGTTCACCACCAGGCTATGTTGGTTATGAAGGAGGTGGACAATTAACGGAAGCTGTTCGACGCAAACCTTACGCAGTAGTGCTGTTTGATGAAATCGAAAAAGCGCATCCTGATGTATTCAACTTGCTGCTCCAAATCCTGGATGATGGACATCTCACAGATTCCAAAGGTCGGAAAGTAGACTTTAAAAACACCTTAATTATCTTAACTTCCAATATTGGTTCTAAGGTAATTGAAAAAGGTGGAATGAGTTTAGGGTTTGAGTTCGATAATCAAGCTGATGCTAGTTATCATCGTATCCGTAACTTAGTCAATGAAGAATTGAAAGCTTATTTCCGTCCAGAATTCCTGAATCGGGTAGATGAAATAATTGTCTTTACCCAATTGAACAAAGACGAAGTTAAGCAAATTGCGGAGATTATGCTGCGTGACGTTGCTAGTCGTTTAGTGGAAAAGGGTATTACTCTAGAAGTAACAGAACGATTTAAAGATAGGGTAATCCAAGAGGGATATAATCCTAGCTATGGAGCCAGACCTTTACGCCGAGCAATTGTGCGCTTATTAGAGGATAATCTTGCAGAAGCATTACTAGCTGGTCAAATCACAGAAGGAGACACAGCTATTGTGGATGTGGATGACGACAATCAAATCCAGGTGAGTAAATCAGAAACGCGAGAGTTGTTACTAACTAATGTTGGTTAGTAAATCAACTTCATCCTCCCAAATATTTCCCGATCCTGGCTCAGGGGAGGGAAATTTTGCGATGACTGTTACAGCAGGATATCAAAAATGAGTAAGTACATTATTTTTAAAGCTGAAGATGCAAGCGCTCAACAATGGGAGCAAATGATTCTGGCTCATACTGGTTCTTGTACAGACATTCTGGCAGAGCATTATGACAGTTCTAAAAAACCAATTCCCCAACCAGGATATAGATTAAGAGATTTTTGTACAGTTGAAAAATTTATTGATCCTCAGTTTCCAGGATCAAGCACTCATAGCAGAGTAGGTGATTGGGAAGTAACGAGAGTTGATGAATATGTGCCAAATTTGCCTACAGTTATATTTGAATCCGTAGTTATCTGCTATTGCCAATATTCACCCGTTATTACTCCATTAGAGCCATTACATAGAATGCAAGTCACTCAGGAGTTACAGCAGGTCTAGCTTGACTTGAATTTTTGGTCAAACCTCTAACTGACAATCTCTATCTTTAGGAGGAGGAAAAGTATTTAAGGTTTTAATTACTATTAAAAGTATCTTCTAAATAATCTTTCCCCCTGAAGTTGCAATAGCAATGGAAGGGGGGAGGCTGATAGAATGTATACTCTCCCCCGTCGGGCCCGTGCGGGTCTGGTGGGGGAGAGTTGTGCTTTTCCCCTGGCTCTTTTTTGTTCGCAAACAAGTTCAATGTTAGTATAAGAGAAAAAACAGCAAAATGAATAGCAAAGAACTAGCACAATATTTAGAAGCGACAGACGGTATTGCAAAACCCTGGCTATTGGTACAACTACGGCTGAAAAAATTGCAAGAACAGAAAGATAACATGTCAGAAGACGCGTATGCTGAACAATTAGCAGATATTTCCCAAGATTTACTCAATTTAGGAGAATGGTGGCGCGGAATTGAAGATCAAGTTTTTTAGATTTTCCACTTCTCTTATATTCAAGACTGATAAAATTGATTAATAAAACTAACATTTATAGTTCGTAGTTGCGCTCGACTCGCAATTATCTTGATCTATTTAATTAAACCTAACATTTATGGATTATCGGGAAGCTGGCGTTGACGTAGAAGCTGGTAGAGATTTTGTCGAACAAATTCGGAATTTGGTTCACAGTACCTTTAGACCAGAAGTAATTGGCGGGTTAGGCGGTTTTGGTGGTTGTTTTCAGTTACCCACAGGATACAAAGAACCCGTTCTGGTTTCTGGAACAGACGGTGTAGGGACAAAGTTGAAAATTGCTCAAGCTCTCAATTCTCACGATACGGTTGGTATAGACTTGGTAGCGATGTGTGTTAATGACGTTTTGACATCAGGCGCAGAACCATTATTTTTTTTGGATTATATAGCTACAGGTAAATTGGAAAAATCCCAGCTGACAGATGTGGTCAAGGGAATAGCTGCTGGATGTAAATCGGCTGGTTGCGCTTTACTAGGGGGAGAAACCGCAGAAATGCCAGGTTTTTACCAAGTTGGTGAATATGACTTGGCTGGTTTCTGTGTGGCGATCGCCGAAAAAAGCCAAATGCTAGATGGTTCTCAAGTGCGCCTTGGGGATATTGCGATCGGATTAGCTAGTCATGGAATTCATAGCAATGGCTTTAGTTTGGTGAGAAAAATAGTCAGCGATGGTGGTTTTGCTTGGAGTGATACGCCAGAACTATTAAATGGTAAAAGTATTGGTACTACATGTCTGGAACCCACATACATCTATGTAAAACCTGTTTTACAAGCCCTGCGTTCCGGTTTAGAAATTCATGGAATGGCTCACATTACAGGTGGAGGATTACCAGAAAACTTACCCAGATGCTTAGGACAAAACCAAGCAATTAAAATCTACCCAAATAGTTGGTCGATTCCACCGATTTTCCAGTGGTTAGCTATTACTGGGTCTGTTAGTCCTACAGCAATGTACAACACTTTTAATATGGGGATTGGATTTGTGGTTTTAGTCCCACCTTCACAGGTGGAAACGGCGATCAATTACTGGCGATCGCAAGCTATTCCCGCCTACATTATTGGTGAAGTTGTTTCTGGTACTGGCGAATTAATCGGACTTGATTAAACTATGTTTCCAGTTTATTGTAACTGGACGACTAGCTGATTTTCCAGCAAGATATTGTTTGTGAGTAAATCCTCAACAGTAATAGATAAAAAGCGTTGTTGATCAACGCGCAGCATGACTTTGACTCGATCGCTCCCCGGAACTCCTGGTGGTACAAGTTGGGCAATTGTGCGAGCACCTGCTTGATCATTTAAAGGCTTAACGGTAGTTCCACCACCAGCAACTTGTTTGGTAACTAAGCGATCGCCATCAAAATAAACTTCCACACCACCAGATTCTCCACCCAATTCCCCAATAATTAACTCAATACTCGGCTGGTTGTCTAAAGAAGCACCCAACCTCAATTCTAGGGGTTGCGTCATGGGATAAGCTGTTCCGGCTGGAATAATCGGATACCAACTATGGCAATTTTGGCGACGATTCCAGTAACGTACTCCATAGCTATGATAGAGAAAATCCTTGACTTCCAAACCTTGACTTAGTTGTAGCGCACCTTGGGCGATCGCCGTGAAGGGGTTTTGACAGTGAATCTTTTCTGGTGAAAAATACCCTTTGATCCAAGTTTGTACTGCTGGTAATTGTACAGAACCGCCAACTAGCAAAACTGCATTAATATCACTTTGTGCAATACCCTGGCGTTTAGCTTGTTGTAATAGAGTATTCATGGAATCGTCCAGACGTTGAAAAAATGCGTTGTCTTGGAAAATATTCGTTAAAATTTCGTTGTCTAAGTCAAGTTCGTAAGTAGCAAATAACTCATCATTAAAGTAGACTTCACTGGCTGTATTTTGGCTAGATAGCTGGATTTTCAAACGTTCTGCTAATCTGGTTGTTAAGGTATTTACCGGTAATCCTTGGGTTTTCGCAAAGTAATCTACTATCCAATTGTCTATATCAGTACCACCTAAATTCTGTCCTGCTTTAGCTAATACACGCGCAGTCTTCACTTGCTGTTTAGAGTCTTCTGCTAAAGACCTATTCCCCCACTTGAGCAAAAATCCCAATGGCTTGGTATTGGTTTTTGTCTGTCGATCCAAACTGACTAAAGATAAATCCAAAGTACCACCGCCAAAATCGATAACTAAGAGATTTTCTGGATTGGTCAACCCATAACCTAAAGCAGCAGCCGTGGGTTCATCTATTATCCTCACTTGTTCTACAGGAAGTGCTTGACAAACTCGCCCTAGCCAATGACGATAAGCTTCAAAACTATCTACAGGTACAGTTAAGATCAAAGCATCTAGTTCCCCTTCCCCCTTGACCAATTGCTCAATTATTTGGGAGAGAAACCATTGTCCTACTTGTTCAAAGGTGATGGGCTGTCCATCTAGTTCCGGTAAGAAACCTTGAATATCCGCACCAATTCCCCGTTTAAAGCTATGGAAAAATCTCGTGTCTTTTTTTAGGTCTAAACCGCGATCGCGTACTTGTTGTCCCACAAGCACTTGTACACCTGTTGCTGCTTCGACATAAACTAAGCTGGGAATTAGCGGTGGGTTGAGGTTTTGTTGAATGGATAAACCTGGTAAACTCAATGTTTCCGGCTGCTGGGTCACGGGGTTCCAGCGAGCAATGACTGTGTTACTAGTACCAAAATCAATCGCGATCGCCATATCTTAATTTGATCATGCTATATGTTGTTCAATTACGAAAAAATCGAGTTCTACTTAACAGACCTAGAAACACCAGTAGGTAAAACAATTAACTTAGCAATTGCGGTTTTAGTTTTAATATCTTCTGGAATTTTCGTGGCTGAAACTTATCAAATACCCGCAGATATTCGGTTAAAATTAAAACTATTAGACACAACTATACTTATAGTTTTTATCTGTGAATACCTGCTGCGTTTAGTCCTAGCCAAAAATAAACTTAAGTACATTTTTAGCTTTTACTCAATCATTGATTTAATTGCTATACTACCATCTTTTATCGGAGCAGTCGATGTTCGTTTTATCCGCCTGTTCAGATGGTTCCGTATATTAAGGTTATTAAGATTTATTGACAAAAAAATCTTGTTTAGTAGTATCAGCAATGAGGATACAGTAATCTTTGCTAGGATCTTATTTACTTTATTTGCGATTATCTTTATTTTTTCTGGTTTAATTTATCAAGTCGAACATCCGGTTAATGCAAAAACTTTTGCAACTTTCTTAGACGCTTTTTATTTTTCTGTTGTCACAATGACAACTGTAGGATTCGGGGATGTCACTCCGGTTTCTGAATTGGGGCGTTTACTGACAGTTTTAATGATTCTAACTGGTGTAGCACTAATTCCATGGCAAGTCGGAGATTTAATTAAGCGGTTGGTAAAGAACACTAATCAAGTACAAAGGATATGTCACAATTGCGGTTTAGCTTTTCATGATGCTGATGCTGGCTTTTGTAAGCAATGTGGTAGTAAGCTATCTCTATAGAATTAATTAATTCCTGCTTGGGATAATGATCCGGTTCCATTACGAACGGATGACTACTCAATAAATAAGCTCTGATTATATGGAGCAACGATTACGCGATCGCGCCCTGCTTGTTTAGCTTGATAAAGAGCTGCATCTGCTTGAGCTATTAGCCATTCAGGTGACATACCAGGTTGAGGAATAACAGTAGCAACTCCCAAGCTAATGGTCAGATAATGACTGACTTCAGAACTATGATGAATAACAGCTTCAGCTTTGATGTGTAATCGAATTGCCTCTGCTAGACTAAATGCCCCTTCTACGTCTGTATTTGGTAGAATAAGAGCAAATTCTTCTCCGCCATAGCGAGCTACAACATCAGCAGGACGTAAACTATGCTGGCGCAAAACTCCAGCTACTTTCCTCAGACATTCATCTCCTGCCTGATGTCCATATCTATCATTATAGCATTTAAAAAAATCAATGTCAGCCATGACCAACGATAAGGGCGCACATTCCCTCTCTAGACGTTTCCATTCGCGCAGTAGACTCTGATCAAAGAAGCGTCGGTTAGCAATTTGAGTTAAACTATCTATAGTTGCTAAATTTTGTAATTCTTGATTAACTTTTGTTAATTGCTCATAAAGCTGTGCTTGCTGAATAGCAATTACCAATTGGTCTGCTAACTGCTGGAGTAATTCAATTTCTACAGATTGCCATTGACGTTGCATAGAAGATTGATAAGCAATGAGTAATCCCCATTTAACACCTATTTGGATAATCGGCACGCTTAAATAAGAGTAAGCCTGGGGATTTAGAGAAATAATCTGACACTCAGGAATATCTGTTGTGTATGAAGTTGCTGCTATGCAGCCGATACGATCTAACCCTTTTTTACACCTTATTTTAGTCTGTTCGTCACAACAACATTGTTTAAGCTCCCTACCTAAAATGGAATGATACCCCGGAGTCTTTGATTCTACAATAACGGTGCCTTTGCCATTTGGTTGAAACTGAATCACAATAACTCGATCTGTCTCTAACAATTTCTGAACTTCAGTAACTGTAGTGTTGAGAATTTCTTCGATTCTTAAAGATGTACGGATTTTCCGCGTAATTGTGGCAATTAACTGCTCTTGTCGAATCTTGCGTTGCAACTCTTTCATCATAAACTGCATTTGCACCAATCGGCGGACTCTTTGCCGTAGCATAACCCAATGTATTGGTTTAGTAATATAGTCTGTAGCACCAGATGCAAATGCTTTATCTACAGAGTCTGGATCATCCAATCCCGTAATCATCAGTATAGAAACTTGCTCGCACAACTCCTCTGTTAAATTACATTTATTCAGTGCTTGCAATTGCGCACAGCAAGTAAAACCATCCATCACTGGCATCATAGCATCTAAAAGTACTATATCAGGACGTATTTCTGTATAAATATTTAAGGCTTCTTGTCCATTACACGCTGTCATGACACTGTATCCCTCTTTTTCCATGGAGTGCCTGAGCTGCATTTGTACTACTAGATCATCTTCTACTACTAAAATTAAAGCCGGATTTACCTGGACAGAAGGAATCATACCAATTTGAGATTTGAGATTGAGAATTTTGATGGTTAATTAAGGTTGGTGGAAACTTCCTCTGGAGATTAAACAGGTCTCTCTCCATCTACCGGTTTCCTGATGCCACATTTGATGAGAGCGAAGTCTGAAATAAAAACACTGTTGATAAATTGGAATACTTATAGATATGAGCGGTAAAAACTACTCCTATTCTTACTTGAATGCTCTCGAATACCCAAATAGAATCTGCCTGATAGGAATCCCAAGTATTACTTCTACAGCATTTAGTCTGATTTCGCAGATTTTGTTGACTTTTTTCGTTGATGCTGCATGAATTTTCTTTAAATCCCATATAATTGACATTGTTATTTTCCACAAGTTTTTCCGAGTATTACGAATTTGTTATTTGGTAAAAACACCAGTATATATAAACGTGAAATAGCAGCACTTTTTTGGCTGCTAGTTTTGGCTATGGCTGGTACTGTCAGTATTAGTTGGCTCAGTACTCTGGAACGATTTCGTTACCAGTGAGTGGAATTTTCCCACATATTCTCAAGAACTGAACTGCCCTCTTCCTATCTTGCCTTGTGGCAAATTTTGGTCAAGTGGCGCTACTTTCATTAGATCATGGTTCCTCAGATAGCTTGTGGTTAAGACCAACGAACCTATCCTACAGTCTGTTAGGATAAATCATCAAAAAGACTCCTAATAGGCTGTAAGCAAGGTTAAACAACTAATCGATTCAATATACCAAAGTATATCCCTGAGGAAGCATACTCTAAAATATCATAAATTGCCATGCTAGATCAAAGATAGTCGCGCTTAATTGTTCCAACTTAAGAAAAAGAATGTGAAAAACTAGCAACAATTACTATTAGACCGGGAGAGTGTAATTATTGGTTTCAGTTAAATTCAGGACTTTATTCGGGTACTACATGCCGAAATAGTATGTAGTATTCAGTTAAATTCAGTTATTCAAATAAACAGGGCTATAGAAATTGCCTAGAGGCTAATATTTAGAGCTTATCCGAAGCAATTAATGCTACTGATTACCAGGATAATTACATAAGAAATATTAACAAAAAAATATAATCATATCCTTAGAGGTAGGTTTAGTTTACGTATAATGAATTGATGACTAAGAATTACTTATATAAACCTGCAAGCCTATTTTGCTATAAACAGAGATAATACGATTGAATGTATACTTGATAAATTAGCAACATAAATGCCATCCAAGATTGTTCTCACTGTTACCCAAGGTCAAAATCCTGGACAAGAATATGTTTTTGACTCCCGTACAACTTGTATTATGGGTAGAAGTCCAGATTGTAATCCACAATTACCCAGTGATTCCCAGCATCTAACTATTTCTCGCTATCATTGCTTGCTAGACATTAATCCTCCAGATATTCGGATTAGGGATTTTGGTAGTTTAAATGGCACTTATGTTAATGGCAAAAAAATTGGACAGCGCCAATTTTATCAAACCCCACAGGAAGCAGCAAAGTTAAGGTTTCCAGAGCACGACTTACAGACGGGCGACGAAATTAAGCTAGGTAACACGATTTTTCAAGTGTCTATTGAAATAGACTCCACGGAAGTCCCGGTTTTTCATTCTGCTGCCCACTACTATCAGGAGGAAAAATCTAATTTTTCCGAAGCAATCCAGCGCCTTCTAGCTGCTTCTAAAAGTGGAGACGCTAATTTGCGAGAAATTTCTGGTTATAATGCTGTTAAGCACCTGAGTCAGGATCTATTTGGAGAAGTCTATTTAATTAAGCATCGCAATACTGAGCAATTTGTAGCTCTCAAAATAATGATTCCTGTAGTTAACGCTAATGAAAGAAGCATAAAAATGTTTATAGGCGATTTAGCTAATACTCAAGCTTTATCCCATTTTAATATTGTGCAATTGTTTGATTATGGTTTATTTGACGAGATCTTCTTCTTGACAATGGAGTATTGTAAGGGTGGTCATGTCGGTGATTTAATGCAGAAGTCAGGCGGTAAATTACCAGTTGATCTAGCTGTAGATATAATTTTGCAAGTCCTTGATGGTTTAATCTATGCCCATAATACGGAGATACCTTATATTAAATTGCCTGATGGTAGCTTTGGCAAAGGTAAAGGTTTAATTCACCGCGATTTAAACCCTACTAATATTTTCCTGACTTATATTGATGATGCGGTTGTAGCAAAAATTGGTGATTACGGTTTAACAAAGGCTTTTGATTTAGCTGGTTTAAGTGGACAAACTCTCACGGGTAATGCAGCTCGTAGTCCTGTTTTTATGCCTCGTCAGCAGGTACTGAATTTTAAGTATGCTCAACCAGATGTGGATGTTTGGGCGGCTGCGGCTTGTCTGTATAACATGCTTACAGGAGTTTTTCCTAGGGATTTCGCCGGAGATCCGTTTTTGGCAGTTTTGCAAAATAACCCAGTACCAATTCTGATGCGCGATAATTCTTTACCTAAAGGATTAGCTGAAGTAATTGACAAGGCTTTAGAGGACAGGCCAGGAATTCATCATAAGAGTGCTGTTGATTTTAAAAAGGCTTTGTTAGATGTACTCTGATTTAAATCTCCCATACATAATATTTATTATGGCAGAAAAATTAAAATAGCATTCACATAGCAGTATTTATGAACCAAGCACAAAGCAGCATTTACGAGGAAAAAACTCAAGCTATAGCTAAACAACTATTAGCCGCTACACAAGAAAATCGCTCATTTTTTGCGGCTTTACGCGACCAAATGCGCTGGGACGATAAATTATTAGACTGGGCAATGAGTAATCCTGGCTTAAGAGTACAACTGTTCCACTTTATTGATACTTTACCCGCTTTACGCAGTAAGGCTGAGGTGGCTGCTCATTTACAAGAATATCTTTCAGACCCATCTGTAGAGTTACCTACTGCGCTCAAGGGAATGCTCAATTTTGCTCATCCTGATTCTATCCCAGGACAATTAGCCGCCACAACTGTAGCTTCAGCAACAGAAGCCTTGGCTCATAAATATATTGCAGGTGAAAATATTCCACAAGTGCTGAAAACTGTGGAAAGGCTACGGAAAGACCGGATGACTTTCACCATTGATCTACTTGGTGAAGCGGTAATTACAGAAGTAGAAGCTCAATCTTATTTAGACCGCTATCTGGAATTGATGCAGCAATTGGTAGCAGCATCTCAAGGTTGGACAACTCATCCGCATGTCGATTTGGCGGATGGGGAGCTTTTACCCAAAGTCCAAGTTTCGGTGAAGTTAACAGCTTTTTATTCTCAGTTTGACCCGCTTGATGCTGTCGGTAGCGAACAACGAGTTAGCGATCGCCTGCGCATTCTCCTGCGCCAGTCCCAAAAACTAGGTGCAGCAGTCCATTTTGATATGGAACAGTATGCTTACAAAGATATAACTTTAGAGATTCTGCAAAAAGTTTTATTAGAACCAGAATTTCGGCAACGGACAGACATTGGTATCACAATTCAAGCATATTTACGCGATAGTCAGCAAGACACTCAAAACCTAATTAATTGGTTAAAACACCGCGGACACCCTTTAACTATTCGTCTGGTGAAAGGAGCTTATTGGGATCAAGAAACTATCAAAGCAGCCCAAAAACACTGGCTACAACCAGTATATAACGATAAGGTAGCCACAGATGCCAATTTTGAAGCAATTACTCAGCTACTCCTAGAAAATCATCAGTATGTATACACTGCAATTGGTAGTCATAATGTGCGATCGCAAGCCCATGCTATAGCTATTGCGGAAACCTTGCAAGTCCCCAACCGTTGTTTTGAAATGCAAGTCCTCTATGGTATGGGTGATAAACTAGCCCAGGCTTTATCGAATAGAGGCAATCGTGTGCGCGTTTATTGTCCTTATGGCGAACTATTGCCAGGAATGGCCTATTTAATTCGGCGATTATTAGAAAATACAGCTAACAGTTCTTTCTTGCGGCAAAATTTAGAAAACAGACCCGTGGAAGAATTACTCGCACCACCGATTATTAATTTAAATCAAGTCGTTCCAGGAAGTTTTGACGCAGTGAGTCATGGGTTTGTTGGTACAGCAGATACAGACTATGCTCAAGCATCTAGGAGAGATCGGATGACACAAGCTTTAACATTAGTTCGTCAACAATTGGGCAAAACTTACTTACCTCTGGTGAATGGAGAATATATTCAAACTACAGAATTTGTCGATTCTCTCAACCCTTCTCAGTTCGATGAGGTTGTAGGTCATGTAGGACTGCTCAACATTGACCAAGCAGAGCAAGCAATGCAAGCGGCTAAGGCTGCTTTTCCTGGATGGCGGAATACACCTGTAAAACAAAGAGCCGACATTTTACGCTCATCGGCTGATTTAATGGAGAATCGCCGGGAGCAATTATCAGCTTGGATAGTTTTGGAAGTGGGAAAACCCGTAAAAGAAGCAGATGCAGAAGTTTCGGAAGCCATAGATTTTTGTCGTTATTACGCTGACGAAATGGAGCGTTTAGACAATGGGGTAATATATGACGTGATTGGCGAAACAAACCGTTACATTTACTTCCCCAGAGGTATTGTTGTCGTCATTTCTCCTTGGAATTTTCCCTTGGCGATCGCCTGTGGTATGACTGTTGCTGCTTTAGTGACAGGTAATTGTACACTCCTGAAACCGGCGGAAACCTCTTCTGTGATTGCTGCGCAGTTCGCAGAAATTTTAGTGGCGGCTGGTATACCTAAAGGTGTATTTCAGTATGTCCCAGGTAGAGGTTCTGAAGTAGGAGCTTACTTGGTTAATCATGCCGATACTCATGTAATTGCATTTACGGGTTCTCAGGAAGTGGGTTGTAGAATTTATGCGGAAGCTGCTGTCTTAAAGCCTGGGCAGAAACACATGAAGCGGGTAATTGCGGAAATGGGCGGCAAAAACGCTATTATCGTGGATGAAAGTGCTGATTTAGATCAAGCTGTTGTGGGAGTAGTCCAATCAGCTTTCGGCTATAGCGGGCAAAAATGTTCTGCTTGCTCTAGAGTAATTGTCTTAGACCCAATCTATGACACTTTTGTACGGCGTTTAGTCGCAGCGACGGAATCTCTGAATATTGGTGCTGCTGAATTACCTAGTACTCAGGTTGGTCCGGTAATTGATGCTAAATCTCGCGATCGCATTCGTGATTACATTAACAAAGGTAAAGAATCAGCCGAATTAGCATTAGAACTATCAGCGCCAGATACAGGTTATTTCATCGGTCCAACTATTTTCGCAGAAGTTCCGCCCGATAGTGCGATCGCCCAACAAGAAATCTTCGGACCTGTACTAGCAGTAATTCGAGCTAAGGATTTTACTGAAGCCTTAGCTATAGCGAATGGCACTAATTACGCTCTCACAGGTGGACTTTATTCTCGCACCCCTTCCCATATTCAACAAGCCCAAAGGGAATTTGAGGTGGGAAATTTATATATCAATCGCAATATTACAGGAGCGATCGTAGCTAGACAACCTTTCGGCGGATTTAAATTATCTGGTGTAGGTTCTAAAGCTGGCGGTCCTGATTACCTTTTACAGTTTTTGGAACCAAGGACTGTAACAGAAAATATCCAACGTCAAGGTTTTGCACCAATCGAAGGAGCCCTGTAGGTTGGGTTGAGGAACGAAACCCAACAAAATCATTGATGATGTTGGGTTACTCTTCAAGAAGCCGTTGCGCGTCTTCGCTATTGCTAGTATCTTTATGCACCCAATTCAGCTTGATTAGACTCTTTAGTAAATATTGTCTTTAGTGAAGTTTTTTCAAGCAAATCTAGAACACAAGCGAGTTCCATCGATTTTACATAACTTTACATAGCTATAATTATTTTACTTTCCCTACTTAAATGGAGAACACATAGCAAAATACCCTAGAAAGATTTGAGGTTTCCAATTTGAAAATTTTGCGGATTGTCGAGGATAAAATAATTACCTTTTTTCACCAAATCACCTGTACAGCAAATTGGTAAACGTTCCTGATAAGCTTTAACCGCTAAAATATAATCGTAGTTAGCAAGAGTAGTTTTTATTTCTTGTAATTTTTCAAACACTCCACCTAGTAATGTAATTTCTCCTCTCAATTTATCAGTTTCTGGAGTAGCAATTTGCATCACAACACCTTGTACAGTGAAGTTACTGTAATTAGTAATAAATTCGCTTAAAATATCAATCTGATCGCGTTTTTCTACTATTTCTAATGTTTTTAATATATCACTAATCCTTTCTGCGTAATCTCCTAAATTATGTTGTAGAGGGAGCAAAATCTCATATTCATTACTGGGATCATTTTTAAATCGCCAAATTGCTCCAGCATTATTATAAATGCGTCCTGTTTCCCTCCATCCTGTAGCTTCTAAGTGTGCCTGTATAATATCCGGTTGAATTGTTTCCAGTGTTTGACTATCTTTAATAGTAACTTTCATGGTAAATCTCCATAATTAATCCGTTGAATAATGGCTTGTAATGCATCAGGAGTAAATTGATTAATCCGAGGAACTTCAACAGTAACATTTGTAATATTGGTTGTATCTGGCATTCCATGTAATGAAACCCAGTAAGCACAATACTTCAAACAAAGCTCCTCTTCTGTTTGTCTGATCCAGTCAGTGATTTTTTCTGGAACTAAAACTACAACCAAAATCCTCGGAACAAGAGCATTAATTCTTAAATCGTTATAGTTTTTGAGCATCAATGGATATTTAAGATAATTCTCCTCTAGAAAATTTCTAGCAGTACATTTAAGTTGCAATTCCAATCTAGGCGAAATAATTTTCCCTGTTCCCCCTCTGCTAATTATACCTAAATCTACACTATCGTTGTCTATTTCTGGTCTGTATAAAGAATAAACAGCTACAGATGCTATAGCTCTAATATAGGTAATGCTAAATTGTTCCTTTTGTTGATTAATATCCATAATAGAAAATTTTAGCTCAAACCCATTCTCCAAGTCAGTCGCCGCCGGTTTTTTCAGCACTCGGTCAATAGTAAGAAGGAGCCAAAGCTCCACCAAATGTTTCTTAAGAAAGATAAATACTTGATTGAATTATGCCAAGATTAGGATACGACATAGCTGTGGTAAAGATTAATCAGGATAAATTATATGTCAAATCATATAACTAACAATCATCACAAGGCGAGTTATCCCAGGATCATTTCCTTGATTCCGAGTGCAACAGAAATACTCGCTGTTTTGGGATTGAGCGATGCTATTGTAGGGCGATCGCACGAATGCGACTATCCTAGTGAAATTCTCACGCGTCCTATTTGTACCCAAGCCCGTATACAAACTAATGCTTCTAGTGCAGCAATTCACGATCAAGTAACTAATCTATTGCAATCTGCTTTGAGTATTTACGAAATTAACCTGGATATTTTAGAAGAATTGCAGCCTACTCACATCTTAACTCAAGATCAATGCCAAGTTTGTGCAGTTAGCTTATCGGAAGTTGCAGCAGCTGTAGCTAAATTGGTTCACTCATCACCGCAAATAATTTCCTTACAACCTAACACCTTGGGAGATGTTTGGGCTGATATCGAACGCGTTGGTCAAGTATTCAATGTCGATTCAGTTAAAGTATTAGAAAACTTGGAAGCACGAGTCAAAATCTGTCAACATAAAATACAAGGACTTTCCCTGATGGAAAAACCTACCGTTGCTTGTATTGAATGGACTGACCCTTTAATGACCGCCGCAAATTGGATTCCAGAACTAGTGGAACTAGCAGGTGGACAACCGTTATTTAGTATCAAGGGTAGACAGTCATCTCGGTTAAGCTGGGAAATATTATTAGAAAGGAACCCAAATATAATTGTCTTTATGCCCTGCGGGCTGGATTTAGAGCGTACCCAACAAGCAGCGGAACTTTTGTCTCGATACCCCGGATGGAAAAGACTTCATGCGGTCAATGCTGGTAGAGTCTTTATTACCGACGGAAATGCTTATTTCAATCGTCCCGGTCCCCGACTCGTGGATTCTCTAGAAATTCTAGCCGAGACCGTGCATCCAGAAATTTTTGAGTATGGCTATCAAGGTACTGGTTGGGAATATTTGCTGCCTTCTACTGTATCAGTGTAACTGTGGGTAACTGGGTATCAAATCTGCATAAATAGGAGTTTACATATTTTCTGATTTTCATGAGAAAATCGAGAGGGGTATGAGACCTTTGAGGATTGATTGATGAAACTAATCCATACAACTTCTTGGTATTTTCCAGATACGTCGGGTGGTGTTGATGTTTACATAGATTCCTTATTAAAGGGCTTACAAGGACATGGGCTATCAGCGCAAGTGGCTGCTCCCAGGAAAGGTACTACAGAAGATAACTATATATTCAATGATATTCCTGTTTACCGTTATCCGGTTTTTCCTGAATCCACGAAAACACAAGTATATAAGCAATTACCCCATGGAGGATTTGAGTCTTTTGCTCATTGGCTCAAAAGGGAGAAGGGAGATATCTATCATCAACATTCTTGGCGCTATGATTGTGGTCTACAGCATCTAGCCTTGGCGCGTCAGCTAGGCATGAATACTGTAGTTAATATCCATATGCCGGAGATTCTCTGTTTACAAGGTACGATGATGAAATATGGTCGCGAACCTTGTAACGGCTTGATCGATGATATCCAATGTAGCAAATGTTTGGGTGTACCAGAGCGAGTACCATCATGGGCGATCGCCGCACTAAGTCAAGTTCCTCTAGCTACGAGTCTAGCAGCAGAAACAAAATTACTCCAGAGCAAAAGTATGAGGATGCGCGTTCTGGGTAAAACTTGTGGTATTCCTCCCCGAGTACCAGAACAGCGTCGGCTACTGAAGCAATTAATTCAATTAGCTGATCGCATAATTATACCCAGCAATTGGCAATATGCAGCTTTCTTATTAAACGGCGCTCCAGCAGAAAAACTGAGGCTTTCTCGTTACGGCGTAGCGTCAAATTTTCCCCAAACAAAAGTAGTCAATCAACCGGAAAATGCTACTTTGAAAATTGGCTTTCTGGGTCGTTGGCAAGAAACTAAGGGAGTACACGTAGTAGCAGAAGCAGTATCTCGACTACCAGCAGATTTATCAGTAGAGCTAATTATCCACGGGATTAACTTAGATCAGTATGGTAAATCTAATCATGACCGAGTTTTGGCAATAGCTCAACGTGACCCTCGTATCCGTATTGCTGCACCACTTTCACGCCAAGAGGTATCAACAGCAGTGGCTAATTTTGATTTATTGGCAGTACCATCCCAATGGATGGAGACAGGACCAATTGTGGTTTTAGAAGCACATGCTGTTGGGACTCCCGTATTAGGTGCTAATTTGGGAGGAATTGCGGAATTAGTACATCACGGAATTGATGGTTTGTTATTACCTGCATCAGATGTCTCTGCTTGGACTCAGGCGATCGCTACTTTAGCCCAGGATAGAAATTTACTCGCTAAATTAAGAGAGGGTATCCAGCCAGTACGTACAATGGATCATGTTGCTCTAGAAATACTGGAATTATATGCAGAAATTCGGGAAAATCGGGCGTGAAACTCCATAAATCCAATCTATGAATCAGCAAAAAAATCAATCAAAGGTTTCCATTCTCACACCTAATTTTTCTAAAGGTGGAGTTGATCGAGCATATCTACTTGCACAAGTATTTCGCCAATTAAACTATAGTGTAGAAGTATTGGGTTTCTTATTTGGTCAAAGCATTTATCCTGAACCACCTAGAGATTTAGCTACTTATTGCTTACCTGGTTGTAATTATCCGCAATTTTTTAGCTCCGCATACCAGCTTTTAGCTAAAATTGATGGGGATATTATTTGTGCTGTTAAGCCAAAAACCACAAGTTATGGTGTAGCCCTTGTCAAAAAGTTTCTCCACAAAATACCTGTAATTTTAGATATTGATGATTGGGAATTAAGTTGGTATGGAGGAGACCAATGGCAATACCGTGCTAGTGCAAAGCAGATGGCTAGAGATATACTGAAAAAACAAGGCGCATTGAGAAATCCCGACCATCCACAATATTTGAAGTGGATGGAATCTGCTGTAGGTCTGGCTGATGCAATTACAGCAGATACCCAATTCTTAATTAATCGCTTTGGTGGCACATATATACCTAATGGTAAGGATATACATCTATTTAATCCAGATAAATTTGATTCAGATGTCAGCCGACACAAATATGGTTTAGCAGATTATCGTGTAATCATGTTTCCGGGTGCGCCCAGACCGCATAAAGGTTTAGAAGATGTGCTGATAGCTCTTGAGAGCCTAAACGAACCTGACTTAAGATTAGTCATTGTTGGTGGAAATCCTTATGACGATTATGATGATCAACTGATTAAACGATGGGGTCGTTGGATTATTAAATTACCTCAAATGTCAGTAGAACAAATGCCAGAAGTAGTTTCTGCATCTCATGTAGTAGTAGTTCCACAGAGAGATACACCAGTAGCACAGGCACAGTTTCCCATAAAGTTAACCGATGGTATGGCTATGGCAAAACCAATTTTAGCAACGAGAGTAGGAGATATACCTGAAATTTTGGATAATACTGGATATTTAGTTCAACCCTCTGCTCCAGAAGAACTTGCTGCACAAATTCAACTGATCTTTCAAGATTTAGCAGCAGCCAATGAACGCGGTAAAAAAGCCAGAGAGAGATGTATAGAAAAATACAGCATAGAAGCAATGGCTACAGCCTTGATTACAGTAATATCACGGTTGTAATATTACGGTTGTAAAGGCATGGTTATTTTAATTTAATGACTTTATTCTCATATTTAAGCCATTTCTTGTAAACACAAATCATAAGTAAATATATTTACCGGTATAGATAATTGATGTATAAAAATAAATTTCTCCTCAAGTTTGCCCAACCATATCCAGGTTGGATTGTCCTCACAATAATTCTAGGGTTTACTGGAGCTTTATTCAATGGTATTAGCACTACGCTAATTGTGCCAATAATCTTAAAAATAGTAGGACAACAAGTAGAACTAGGTAATTCTCCTCCCATACTTAAGGTACTGATTAATCCTTTTGATCAACTACCAGAGAATTACCGGTTAGTGGCTATGGGAGGAGCGATCATATTCACAATTTTATTAAAAAATCTAGCTAGTTACCTTGGTGTTTTGACCTCCAGCGTTTTATCACGCAGATTGACCTCTGATATCCGTGAAGCCGGTATCAATTTACTACTAGAAGTTGACCTAGATTACTACAATAAGATGAAAGTTGGTGACTTGGTTAATCGTCTTGGTGGTGAAACTGCTCGCGTTGCTACTGCCATAGGTAGCATCATTAAATTATTTATTCTAGTAATTACGATTTTGGTTTTCGTCGGACTTTTGTTATTAATCTCCTGGCAATTAACGATCGCCACAACTGTTTTGCTAGGTATTGTTACTTGGGTTAATCAATATGCTATTACTCGGTCTAGAGAATTTGGTAAACTCCTCTCAAGTGTTTCTTCTTCCTATTCTGTTGCGGTGTTAGAAACATTGACAGGTATCCGATTAGTCAAAGCAACTGGTAATGAAACATACGAATTCCAAAAACTGAAAAAATTAATTCGGGATCGAGAGGAAGCTGATTTTCTCTCCCAAGTCCATTCTGAAGCTATTGGACCTACAAGTGAAGTAGCAGGAGTTATAGCATTAATATTGATTGTCTTTCTCGCTAGGCTTTTCTTTGCTGCCCAAATTAGTGCAATTTCAGCAGTTATATTGTCTTATCTACTGATTCTGTTACGCCTATTGCCCTTGGTATCTCAGTTAAATTCTATACGAAGTAGTTTTGCTAATACTGCGGCTAGTGTGGATATTATAGTTGATTTTTTATCACGGGAGCATAAACCATTTATGATACCGGGTAAAATAGCCTACAAGAAGCTAGAGAAGGAAATACTGTTTCATAACATATCTTTTGCCTATCCTGGTAGCGATAAAATGGTACTTCAGGGGATCAATTTATCTTTACCCCGTGGTACTACTCTAGCTCTAGTAGGCGGTTCTGGGGCTGGAAAATCCACAATGGCATATCTTTTACCCAGATTTTATGACCCAACATCGGGCTATATTAGTTTAGATGGTGTAGATTTACGACAATTGGATCTACAATCTCTCCGCCAGGTAATGGGGATTGTTTCTCAAGATACGTTTCTATTTAATGACTCAGTCCGGAATAATATTGCGTATAGCAAAATGTATGCAACTGATGAAGAAATTCTCATAGCAGCTAAACGGGCTAATGCTTATGAATTTATTAGTAAACTAGCTCAAGGCTTTGATACCCAAATTGGCGATCGCGGTGTGATGTTATCTGGTGGACAAAGACAAAGATTGGCGATCGCCCGCGCCTTGTTGCAAAACCCAGATATCTTGATTTTGGATGAAGCTACAAGTGCTCTGGATAGTGTTTCTGAGAAATTAGTCCAAGCTGCTCTGGACGAACTGAGCCGCGATCGCACCACTTTAGTGATTGCACATCGTCTTTCAACCATTCAAAATGCCGATCAAATTGCTGTCCTAGACCAAGGAAGAGTAGTAGAACAAGGCAAGCATGAAGAACTATTAGCTAAAGGAGGTCACTATTCGCGTCTTTACTCCATCCAATTTTCCGGAAATTCCGAAACTAGAAGAAAGCATGATCAGAGTTTACTAAATATATCCTACGAAATCCGCACGCAGTTAAACTCAATGATCGGTTTACTGGGTTTATTGCTCGATGAACTCATAGATAATGCTCAAGAACGCAAAGAATTAATAGATGAATCCCATAAATCAGTTTGGAGAATTATGAGTATCCTGGATATTTTGGATGATATCTTCAAATTTCAACACAAATATCAAAATCTCTATGACGTTACAGATACAGAAACCTCAAATTCTCCCCAAAGCCAAAAATTGCGTCATATTTCTGCTGAGTTTCGCGCAGCAGTTTACCCTTTACTAAATTCTTTGCGTTCCTTAGTTAATAACAGTCAAGAATATTCTCTGACACAACAAAATGAATTAATTTCTCAAGCTTATAAATTTGCTATTGAACTTTTAGATACCTTAGAACTTTTTGAAGATAGTATTAATTAATCAGGAGACGCATAAATATGGCTAAAAAAACTGTTGGTATGATCAGTAGTTATGGGGGGATTAATCAGAAAGTTGATTGGTTATGGCAACAAACTCCTCATCCATTTGGTATTTGGGGGAATATCCAAATATACACCACTGCGGAAAATCCAGATTTTTTGTTAATGTATCAATACGATTTTCCCCTCCCATCCCATCAAGCTCCTTTATTAGAGCGAGTTTGTCAAAGTCTACGCGATCGCATTCGACCCAGACAGAGTGAAGCAGCAGTTAACTTTAGCAATCTATTGCGAGGTGTCCCTCAAGAGCATATTATCTATTTATTGCGAGAACCACCTTTAGTAGAGGTGGTGGAAGTAACTAAGTATAATTATCAACAAGCCCAGAATTATTGTGGTTATATTTCCGGACCCGATGATTTCGCGCCTACCCCTGATTATATGCCCGCTATTTGGTATCACGGTAACAGCTTTCGGGAATTAGATGAAATGCCATGTCCAGATAAGATAGCTAAATGTACGTGGATTACTTCAGGTATCAGCCGTTCCACCAATCATCGTCAACGTTTAGATTTTTTGCAGTCCTTACAAGAAAGTCAAGTTGAATTTGATTTATACGGTAGGGGTTTACCTACATGGGCAAAAAAGTCAGGGGAACTTAATAATAAATGGTATGGAATGGCACCATATTACTATAATCTAGCAATTGAGAATTATGTTGATAACGACTGGTATGTCAGCGAGAAACTTTGGGATAGTTTACTGGCTTGGTGTTTACCCATTTACTATGGTGGATCAGCTGCAGATAAACTATTACCCCCTGGTAGCTTTTTACGCTTACCTAGCTTGGATGCTAAGGGTATCGCTTATATTCAGGAGGTGACTTCTAATCTCGATGCTTGGTATGCTGCTAAAGATGCGATCGCCGCAGCCCGAAAAATCATTTTACATGAATTAAATCTACTTAACTGGTTATCCAACTTTGTGGAAAAGCACTTGTAAACCATGAATGGTATTTGTACTTTAGCCAATGATTATGTTTTCGACCAATTAGTAGCCTTGCTGAACAGCATTGATGTTATTCTGGGTTCAGAAATACCCGTTTGTATTTATCCTTTTGATGATCAAACGGAACGAATCAGCATTGAAATAGCCAATCGACCCAATGTATTTATTTATCAGGATCAAGAATCCATAGATCGCTGGGATCGGTTCATGCTAGCAGCAGCACCAGAGAGATTGAATCGGAGTAAATTTCGCCTTTATGGTGCGCACCGCCGTTTTTGTGCTTTTGATGGTCCCTTTGATAAATTTATCTATTTAGACGCAGATACTTTGGTGATGAATTCCCTCACACCAGTATTCGACCAATTAGATAATTATGATTTCGTCGTTTACGACTTTCAATTTACAGACATTAGCAAAATTTATAACTCTAATTCCCCAAAATTACGTCAAATATTCCCCCAAAACCGCATTGAATCTGAAACCTTTTGTTCAGGATTCTACGGTTCTAAACAGGGAATATTTAACTCTGAACAGAGAGATTGGTTAATATCTAACTTACAAAATGGCGAATCTGAGATTTTATATAGTGGCGCTGGGGAACAACCTTTAATCAACTATATGGTCATGCGCTCAAATCTAGCTGTGTACAATTTTGCTAAAGAACTCCCGGAGAATAAAAAAACCGGATGTTCAGCCACATCCAAGCATTTTGAGGAAATAGACCATATTCTTTATGACAAGGGAAATCGCCTCACTTATCTCCACTATATTGGTGTTCCTCCTAATATTAATCAAGCAGTATGCGCAGGAAAAAATCTGGAATTTCCCTATCGAGAATTATTTCTGCACTATCGTTATCTGCGGGAACCAGATAAACGTCCTGTTTTCCTAGATCCTCCTCGTCCCTATAATACTCCTCCCATTCGACCGAATTTATTCACTAGAGCTTTACGAAAATTAAAATTAGTTAGAGGATAATCGAGGATAATATATGAATAGAGGGATTTATATTGTTGCTAATGACCGAGTAATTGAAAATGCTATAGCCTTACTCAATAGCATTCGTTACTATGACCCGGAAGTAACAGTTTATTTAATACCATTTAATCAGAACTATCAAGAAATAGCCAATCAACTTGCTACCTTACACAACGTCCAAATTTTTCCCGATCTAAATCTCATTGAACAATGGACTAACCGTATAGGTGAGATTTTTGACAAAGATTTCCTCGCCCTACCCAATAAAATGCGCAAGCTCGTAGTTTGGTTTGGACCATTGGACGAATTCATCTATATTGATACAGATATTGTTGTCTTTGAAAAAATCGCTGATAACCTAGACAAACTCACAGAAGTAGATTTCTTCTGCTGTGACTATCATCATGCTAATGACCAACTGAAAAACATCTTTTCGCCATTGGTCAAAGAACAAGAGATTTTTACAGATGCGCAATTAGAAGATGTTTTTAACAGTGGCTTCTGGGCTTCACGCAAGGGAGTTATTACAGAAGCACAAATGGAAGCAGGTTTGCGGGAATGCGCTACCCACAAAGAATATTTTGACTTCACCCAAGGAGTTACAGACCAACCAATTCTCAATTATCTGGTACTCAAGTTAATTGCGAAACGAGATAATCTTGTCAAAACTCCCACTGGTGGACCAGGTAGTTGGGCTGGTTCAAAACACTTTAAACAAGAAAATTATGTTCTCTATGATCGAGGTCAAAAGTTAAAATATATACACTGGGCTGGAATGCGGATGCAGCCTAAAACCCCATATTGGGGTTTATGGAAACATTACCGTTATTTACATGAAGCAAAATCTGGCTTTATTTCCCAACTAACTCACAAATTACTTACCTTGATCACTTCCCGTAAATAAACATAAAAATAAACATAAAAATAAACAATCAGGAGTGTTGCGATGCTCAATGGTATTTATACTCTCGCCAACGATGTAGTTTATGACCAATTAATTGCTTTACTCAATAGTATAGAAGTTAACGCCGGGAAAGAATTTCCTATCTGTATAATTCCTTACGATCTAAGATTAGATAAAGTAAAAGCGGAAATTGCGACTAGAAAAAACGTGACGTTATTTACAGATTCTCAGTCTTTGGAGTATTGGGATAAATTTGGCGAACAAGTATGGAAAAATTATCCCAGAGCGCAAAAACAATGGAGAACTTGGGGACTACCAGAGAATTATCGTCTGCAAATGCACCGTAAACTATGTGCATTAGATGGTGATTTTGATAACTTCATTTACTTTGATGCTGATACCCTACTTATGGGACCCATAGATTATATATATGAGAAATTAGCATCTTACGATTGGGTGACTCATGATTACCAATATAGTTCAGACTTAAAGTACGTTTTTGATGGTTCTCCAGATTTAATTAAACAGATTTTCCCTGAGTCGAAATTACCATCTCATATATTTTGCGCAGGTTGGTTTGGTGCTAAGAAGCAAGTTTTTTCTCGCAACACGTTAGCAGACTTACAAGAATTGTTACAAGCTGGAGAATCGGACGTAATGGCTATGGGAGGACCAGACCAATCTTTATTCAATTATATGGTATTGCGGTCTGATATTAGTTACTTTAATTTTGCTTACCATCAACCAGAAATAGCTACTGGTAATCACTGGAATTCGGAATTTGATGTTATAGATAACGTACTCTATGATCAAGGAAGAAGAATCACTTATCTACATTACATGAGTATAGGAGCTAACACTTTTACTCAACTCTGTGCTGGTCATGATATGGACGTTCCTTACCGCGATGTGTTTTTACATTATCGTTATCTCAAATCACCGGAAGCTAGACCTCAAGAATTTAAACGCTCTACCCAGATAGAAAAGGTACAAAAAAATATCAGCAAGTTTGTTAATCAAAGAGTCAATAACTTGAAGTTAAATGTTCGCAACTTCCAAGATAGGTTTACAAAAGGGAGCAAGTAACATGGAAAGAAAGACATAAATCTCTTGCTTAAGCAACAGCTAAGATAGACGAAAAAGTTTGAAGTAAAATTCCTAAAATGACATCAACTTCTTTGATATAGTATTCTATGCGATCGATATAAACAGTATTACCTACCCAATATTATCATTGATTTAGTTCAAGTTCTGATCAGAAGCAAACCAATAACGGATTAATTCTATTTGGAAATAATAACCTTGATTATTTTCTTCAATTAATTCCCGTCGCAATAATAAAAGCAGGGAGCTTTCGGAATTAAGAAACTTTTGTAATATAGTTTGTTGACTAATAACACCACCCTCCCCTTGAATAGCCATAAACTTGAGAATATTTCTCCCGTTATCGTCTATTTGGTTATTTTGAATATCAGAAAAGAAAAAGCTACCATTCTCCAAAGCTTTTGGTATTGCAGCTTCTACATCTACCAACGTTACTAAACGCCGCATAGCAGGATCTTGTTGATTTTTTAAGAAAATAATTTCACTACAAATTAATTGCACTAAAAACGGATGACATCGAGTAATTTGTAAAATTCGCTTTAATGATTCTGGTTGATAAACTAGAGGAAATTCTTTAGTTGGAGATTCAATTAATTTTCGTGCTTCTGATTCTTGTAAATAAGAAATATGCACAACTTGGACATTAATTAAATAACTAGCCCAACGCTGATATTCTGCAATAGTATGAGAGCCAGCTAAAAGCAATTTAAACTTGTGACGATGTTGAATTAAATGGCGTAACATTCCTAAAATATCTTCTTCATCAAAGCGACCTTTATTAATTGCTGCATCTAATGTTTCAAACTCATCTAACATTAATAAAGCCGTATTTTGTTCTAGTATTGTTTCTACCTCATCTAGCCAATCGTTAAATCTTGTAAATGGGTCATCTGTCAAATTTTCTCTTGTTAATGGTGGTAGTTTTACAGCACTTTGATTTTTAGCAGAAATAATCATTCCTTTAGCTAAATTGTAGAGAAATCCTATATGGTCACTAGCGGAGGAAGCTGTACCTTGCAAATCTACAAACATGGGAATAATATTATTAGGTAATAACTTACCAATGTTATGCAGTAGAGAAGTTTTACCCATACGACGCTGACCATAGAGTAACAAAGGAGGACGACGACGATCTAAAAGTAATTTCTCAATATATGCACCAATATCGTTACGTCCAGTAAAAATTTCCTGTTCTAGTGTCAGAGGTACACCTACAATATAGGGATTATCAATTTCTTGATTTTGTTCAACAAGTCTAGTCAGTTCTTCTATATGATTATTGGTAATTTCTAGCCATTTTTTAGCTATTGGGCGAAATCGCACTGTATATTTTTCGTTACTACGAGTAAAGTCCCGCAAATTACCATTTAATTTATCTACAATATTTCTCAAGGCTAGACGCTGATTATAAGAACTTTTTTGATTGAGAGCACCATCCACAGCTTCACTAATGCGGTTAAAAATATGTAGTATAGAACTGACAGGATTTCTTAATTCACTAATTTCTAAACTTTTATGAACCTCACGAATAGCTGCTAAATTTACACAACTTTCTAAATTACGTCTATCTAATTCAATTTGTACCGCCTGGGCTGCCCAACGTTGCTTGCTAGTACTTAAATACTCTAAAGCTGCTTTTCCTTCAACTGAGTTTCTTTCAATTATAAATAATAAATAATTGTCTAAACCTAGTAAATTTAACTTTTGCCATTCATCCCAAAAAGCAGAATGAAACCTCAACAAGCAAGGACTTCTGGCATTACGCATTTTATCTAATCTATAGAGTAGAAAATTCCATAGGGTTAACAATGGTAGAAAGATAATAGGTCGCCATGAATTAATAGTTAATCCCACACCTCCCGCCATACCTCCCGCCACACCTCTCGCCACACCTCCCATCACACCTATCGCCACACCTACTGCCACACCAAACTCCACACCTACCGCCACACTATACGCCACACCTACCGCCACACTATACGCCACACTATACGCTACACCTATCGCCACACCTCCCGCTACACCCACCGCCACACCTTCCGCCACACCATATCCCACACCATATCCCACACCAAATGCCACAACTCCCGCCACACCAAATGCCACACCTCCCACCACACCAAATGCCACACTAAATGCCACACCAAATGCCACACCTACCGCCACACCTACTGCCACACGAGTCAATATTATGGAAATGGGTACACCAAATAGAAATAATATCAAACCCAATATTAAATAAGCGATGATAGGTAGGATAATATGTCCTTGCAATAGCAGCTTCCAGATAGCAGGATTCTGCCATCTAATTTGTCTGAAAACGATAATTAAAGAATTATTTCTATCTAGGAGAGGGTCAATAGACTTAATATGGTTACGCCACGCTGAAGGGTGAAAAAACAGCCAAAATAGGATTTGTAGGCTACCCAGTATTAAGTTAGGATGCTGTGGAGGTGAATCAGTATAGATTTTGGTGTAGTCAATGGAAGAATTGGCAGTAGGCATAATTCGCCAGAGTAGTTATTGATCAAGTGAGAGCGTTGATTTGACAAATTAATCAAATGGTTGTATTTGCCTTAAAGCTTCTTGTTGCCAGCGATCGCTAGTTTCCTCATTTTCTAAATTAAATAATTCATATACTACTTACAGTTTGGCTCTCACACCTCTATCTTAAGACAGAATTAAATTCAGGATACTAGGGGCGTAGATAGAACCTCTAGAATCAAAACCTCATCCTTCAGAGAGGCAGCAAACTTCTAATTTACTGCAATCATGAGGGTGGAGTAAATTTTGGATACAGTTTGTTTTAACCATCGCAGGATTTTTCGTAGTTAGTTTCAGCAACTATGTGGTTGATCATGCGAATCATTCTGTTTTAGTCAAAAAAGACATAAATCCTCGTAAAGATAAATCAAGAGGAAATAGCCGTGAACGCAATTGATCGAACTTCCGTATTGGATTTAGAAACTGAGCGATTAACCATAAAAGCAAAAACGCTTTCCCCACAACTACTCCACAAAATAGATGCTTACTGGCGTGCTGCTAATTATTTGTCCGTTGGGCAAATTTATCTCTACGACAATCCATTGCTGAAAGAGCCTCTGAAACTCTCCCACGTCAAACCACTAGTAGTTGGACATTGGGGTACAACACCGGGACAAAACTTTATTTATGTACATTTGAATCGCGTGATCAAGAAGTATGACCTGGATATGTTCTATATCGCAGGCCCCGGTCACGGTGGACCAGCAATTGTGAGCAATGTTTATCTTGAAGGTACTTGGAGTGAAGTTTATCCAAACGTGACTCAGGACGAAGCTGGGTTGAAAAAGTTGTTCACCCAATTCTCATTTCCTGGGGGGATTTCCAGTCATGTTGCACCCACAACGCCAGGGTCAATTCACGAAGGAGGTGAGTTGGGGTATTCCCTTAGTCACGCATTCGGGGCTGTTTTCGACAATCCGAATCTGATTGTCGCCTGTGTCATCGGCGATGGGGAAGCGGAGACCGGTCCTTTAGCTACCGCATGGCAGTCCAACAAGTTACTCAACCCGATTACTGATGGTGCTGTACTACCAATCCTCCACCTGAATGGCTATAAAATCAACAACCCCACTATCTTAGCTCGCATTGAGCATGAAGAGTTAGCACAATTTCTCAGAGGCTGCGGCTGGACACCTTATTTTGTGGAAGGTGATGAACCGGAAAAGATGCATGAACTTATGGCTAGCACTCTGGATAAGGTGATAGAAGACATTCGGGAAAGTCAGAGTAATGCACGAAACAAGAATGATGTGACTCGCCCGCACTGGCCGATGATTGTCCTCCAGTCACCTAAGGGCTGGACAGGACCGAAATTTGTTGATGGTCTGCAAATCGAGGGTACATCGCGATCGCACCAAGTACCGTTATTAGTAAATTCCCACCATCCTGAGCATGTCCAGCAGTTAGAAAGCTGGATGAAAAGCTACAAGCCAGAAGAACTGTTCGATGAAAACGGATGTCTATTACCGGAATTGGCTGAACTAGCCCCAAAAGGCGATCGCCGCATGAGTGCTAATCCCCACGCCAACGGCGGTCTACTCCTACAAGATCTGCAAATGCCAGACTTCCGCGACCATGCAATACATGTGTCTTCACCTGGAGCCATTGACTCTCAGGATACGCTGGTGCTGGGAAAATTCCTACGTGATGTAGTCAAACTGAATCAGAAGCGGCGGAATTTCCGCATCTTCGGACCCGATGAGACACTCTCAAATCTTTTAGGGGCGGTGTTTGAAGTCACTAATCGTCAGTGGGATGGACGGGTAGAAAAGAATGATGAATTCCTTGCGCCCGCTGGACAAGTATTGGATTCGATGCTCAGTGAACACCAGTGCCAAGGTTGGTTAGAAGGCTATCTGCTGACTGGGCGACATGGGCTGTTCAACAGCTATGAAGCGTTCATTCGCATTGTTGATTCCATGTTCAGCCAGCACGCCAAGTGGCTGAAGGTAACATCGGAACTGCCCTGGCGTAGGAAAATCGCATCCCTGAACTATCTCCTCACCTCTCATGTCTGGCAGCAGGATCATAACGGCTTCACCCATCAAGACCCTGGTTTTCTCGACCACGTAATCAACAAGAAAGCTGATATTGTGCGTGTTTACCTACCACCCGATGCCAACTGTCTACTATCGGTCTTTGATCACTGCTTACGTAGCCGACACTATGTGAATGTAGTTGTTGCTGGCAAACACGCGCTACCACAATGGCTAAATATGGATGCTGCGATCGCCCATTGTACTGAAGGAATCGGCATTTGGAAATGGGCTAGCAACGACCAGGATACAGAACCAGACGTAGTGATGGCTTGTTGTGGTGATACGCCAACATTAGAGATTTTGGCTGCTGTTTCCATCCTGCGCGAGCATCTACCCAGTCTGAAAATTCGGGTGATCAATGTCGTCGATCTGATGAAGTTGCAATCGGAGAGCGAACACCCACACGGATTGAGCGAAATGGATTACGATTCACTCTTCACCAAAGACAAGCATATCATCTTTGGCTTTCATGGATACCCCTGGCTGGTGCATCGACTGACCTACCGCCGCACCAATCGCAATCTCCACGTCCGGGGCTATAAGGAAGAGGGGACGATTACAACTGCTTTTGATATGAGGGTACAAAATGACCTTGATCGCTTTCATCTGGTACAAGACGTAATAAACCGTCTGCCACATTTGGGTAGTAAAGGAGCCTATCTAAAGCAAATGATGCAGGATAAGTTAATCGACCATAAGCATTATATCGACAAGCACGGCGAAGACTTACCGGAAATCCGCAATTGGAAGTGGAGTTTGGATTTTACTTATGAATATCCAAAAGCTAATAGAAACCGCCAAGATGCTTGTTGCTGATCATAAGGGTCTGCTGGCAATGGATGAGAGCAATCCCACTTGTAACAAACGATTCGCAAAGTTAGGCATTTCCCAGACCGAAACAGCCCGACGCGCTTATCGAGAGTTGATTGTCACCACGCCCTATCTCGATAAGTATATTAGTGGCGCGATCCTCTACGATGAGACGATTCACCAGCAAACGCAAAATGGCACTCCCTTTGTGCAAGTTCTCATTGATGCGGGAATAATTCCTGGCATCAAGCTTGACATCGGTGCTAAGGATATGGCGGGTCATCCTGGAGAGAAGATTACCGAAGGTCTGGATGGATTGCGCGATCGCCTGAAGGAATATTGGCAAATGGGAGCTCGTTTTGCCAAGTGGCGTGGAGTAATTACTATCGGTGATGCTATTCCCAGTTGGGGTTGTATCGAAGCTAACGCCCATGCTTTAGCTCGCTATGCTGCATTGTGCCAGGAAGCCGGACTGGTACCGATTGTCGAGCCGGAAGTACTTATGGACGGAGTGCATACACAATCGCGGTGCGGCGAGGTAACAGAAGAAGTCCTACGAACTGTCTTTAACCAACTTTACAGCCAAAGGGTGATGTTGGAAGGGATGATCCTCAAGCCTAATATGGTACTTCCAGCATTGGGTTGTTCTGAACAAGCATCGGTGGATGATGTGGCTGATGCTACGGTGAATTGTCTCTTGCGGACAGTTCCATCTGCTGTTCCGGGAATTGCGTTCTTGTCAGGTGGACAATCCTCTCAACTAGCTTCATCCTATTTAAATGCAATGAATTTGAGATTTAAATCGCGATCGCCCTGGGCGTTGACGTTTTCTTTTGCTCGTGCTATCCAGCAACCAGCCTTGGAGATTTGGCAAGGGAAAGAGGCGAATGTATCAGAAGCACAGCAAGCTTTGTTGCATCGAGCTAAATGTAATTGGATAGCGCGTCAGGGTGAATATAAGGAAGAGATGGAGTAACTGGAGTATGGAAATAAGCCTAAACACCCAATTAAACCTTTACCTGATTCGACACGGCGAAACCGAGTGGTCGGTCTCTGGTCAGCACACAAGTCGCACAGATCTTCCCTTGACCGCAAAGGGTGAGGATAAAGCACGGGAACTCGGCAATTATCTCCGGGATATCCAGTTTTCCCATGTACTCACCAGCCCACTCAAGCGGGCTCGACAAACCTGTGCATTGGTTGGGCTAGATCAAGTCCCTGAGATTGAACCAGATCTGGTCGAATGGGACTATGGCGATTACGAAGGGCGTTCTTCCATAGATATCCAAAAAGAGCAGCCGGATTGGACTATTTTTCGGGATGGTTGTCCACAGGGTGAAATGCCATACCAAATCTCTGATCGTGCTGATCGACTCATCGCTCGTCTGCGCACTCTGGACGGGAATATTGCACTCTTTTCCCACGGTCAATTTGGCGGTGTTCTGGCTGTACGCTGGATCGGTTTAGCAGTGGTGGAAGCGCAGCATTTCCCCCTTGGCACAGTATCGATCAGCATTTTGTCCTTCGACCCCCATCACCCCACAGTACCGGTTATCGCCTTGTGGAATGCCCACGATATAACCAAAAAAATCAGTCAAGATTTCCGTAAATAAATCATTCTGGAGACAAAACCATGATTGTTCAACAAGAAATGCAAAAAGAGAACATTACAAATCAAAACAATGCCGTTGTGGCAGTTTATCCAACCCATACAGCCGCCGAAGCTGCTGTCAAAGAACTACAGCAATCCGGTTTTGATATGAAAAAACTATCGATTGTGGGAAAGGACTATTACAGCGAGGAGAACGTAGTTGGTTACTACAATACTGGCGATCGGATGCAATCTTGGGGTCAAATTGGTGCCTTTTGGGGTGGACTGTGGGGCTTTTTATTCGGTTCCGCCTTCTTTTGGATTCCCGGTTTGGGACCGATTCTGGTAGCAGGTCCGTTGGTCAGTTGGATTGTAGGAGCATTGGAAGGAGCGATCTTAATTGGCGGGCTGAGTGCGGTTGGGGCGGCTCTGTACAGCCTAAGCATTCCCAAGGATAGCATCTTGCGGTATGAACGGGCGCTCAAGAATGACAAATTTGTCTTGATTGCTCATGGCTCCATAGATGACACAACCCACGCCCAAGAAGTTCTCCATCGCACCGGACCTGAGACATTAGAGCATCATCAAGCCACACACAATTAAAGCCGATGATAGAACCCGTAGCCGATCAGCCCAAATCTACCAAATCGCAGCCAAATGCGAAAGATGACCTAAAAACTCTGCCACTGCTGGAGGTAGAAAAAAAACTAGAATCTTCGCCGGATGGACTTAGTCAAGCACAAGCGAAGCAGCGCTTGACTAAATATGGTTCTAACGAGATCGAGGAAAAGAAGACTAATCCATTCCTAAAATTCCTCACTTATTTCTGGGGTCCGATCCCGTGGATGATTGAGGCAGCGGTAATTCTTTCAGGTGTAGTACGGCACTGGCCTGATTTCTGCATCATCCTGATTCTGCTAGTTACCAACGCTATGGTGGGATTTTGGGAAGAAAGTGCTGCGGGGAATGCCATTGCTGCCTTAAAGGCAAAACTCGCGACCAAGACTAGGGTGAAACGTGATGGTGAGTGGATGACACCGCCAGCCCGTGATCTGGTGCCTGGAGATGTCATCCAACTGCGACTTGGCGACATCGTGCCAGCAGATGCTCGCTTATTGGATGGCGATCCGATGTCGGTGGATCAGTCCGCGCTGACAGGCGAATCCCTCCCTACCAAGTGTAACCCCGGCGATGCGGTGTTTTCTGGCTCAATTGTCCGCCGGGGTGAGAGCAACGCATTGGTCTATGCCACTGGTGCGAATACTTACTTTGGCAAGACCGCGCAACTGGTACAAGAGGCGCAAACTGTCAGCCATTTCCAAAAGGCGGTTTTAAAGATTGGTAACTACCTGATCCTGCTGGCTCTGGCTCTGGTGACGTTGATTGTTACCGTGGCGATTTCCCGTGGCGACCCGCTCCTGACTACGTTGCAATTTGCTCTGGTATTGACTGTAGCAGCGATTCCCGTGGCGATGCCAACAGTACTGTCGGTAACGATGGCGGTTGGCGCACGTCTGCTTTCCCAGAAAAAAGCGATAGTGAGCCGATTGGTCGCTATTGAGGAATTAGCCGGTGTAGATGTGCTATGTGCAGACAAGACTGGTACTCTGACCCAGAACAAGCTGACGCTAGGTGAGCCGTTCAGTGTCAACAATATTCCGGCTGATCAAGTCATCCTCAATGCGGCGCTAGCATCGCGTACAGAAAACAACGACACCATTGATCTAGCTGTTTTGCAGGGACTGAAAGACAAGGATTTGTTAAAGGATTACGAGGTTGTTCACTTCACGCCATTTGACCCAGTACACAAATGTACCGAAGCCACCGTTAAAGCCAAAGATGGAACAACGTTTAAAGTGACCAAGGGTGCGCCGCAAGTAATTCTAGCATTATCAAGCAATGCTGGACAGGTGAAGTCTGCTGTGGAAAAGGCGGTCAACAAATTTGCGACGCGAGGCTTTCGTTCGTTGGGTGTGGCGCGATCTGAGAGCGACGGAAAATGGCAGTTTCTCGGCGTTTTGCCGCTATTCGATCCACCACGGGAAGATGCTAAGACAACCATCGCCAACGCAGCCAAAATGGGCGTACATATTAAGATGGTTACGGGTGATGCACTAGCGATCGCTCAGGAAACTGCCAAAAAGTTGGATATGGGTGCAAATATCCTTGATGCTGAGAATTTGGGTGACTCAAAAAAGCAAGAGACATCAGCAGTATCTGATTCCATTGAAAATGCCGACGGTTTTGCTCAGGTATTTCCCGAACACAAATTTCATATTGTGGATGTTCTGCAAAAACACGGACACATCGTCGGTATGACGGGTGATGGTGTGAATGATGCCCCTGCGCTGAAGAAAGCCGACTGTGGTATCGCCGTTTCAGGCGCAACAGATGCGGCGCGGGCGGCAGCTTCTATAGTGTTAACAACACCTGGACTGTCGGTGATTATTGACGCAATCAAGGAAAGCCGCCGCATTTTCCAGCGGATGAACAGCTACGCCATCTACCGTATTGCTGAGACATTGCGTGTACTGTTGTTTATGACCTGGTCGATCCTGTTCTTTAACTTTTACCCAGTTACCGCAGTGATGATTGTGATGCTGGCGTTGCTCAACGACGGTGCTATCCTATCCATCGCCTATGACAATGTTCATTATCGAGATAAACCTGAATCATGGAATATGCGTTTGGTGCTGGGAATCGCCACAGTGTTGGGTGTTGTCGGTCCCATTGCTGCATTTGGTCTCTTCTATCTCGCTGACCAGATCTTCCATCTTGATCGTCCGCATATTCAGACGCTGATGTATCTTATGCTATCAGTTGCAGGGCACTTGACTATATTTCAGGCGCGTACTCGCGGACCTTTCTGGTCTGTCCGCCCGTCACCGATTCTGTGGGTTGCAGTACTTGGTACACAGATGTTAGCAACCTTAATTGCTGTTTATGGGCTGCTCATGACACCGCTTGGTTGGGACTGGGCGTTGTTTGTCTGGGGTTATGCCTTATTATGGTTTCTGATGACTGACCGCGTGAAACTGTTTGCTTACCAGCTTTTACTCCCACCACAGTCTAAACGCAGAAGTCTCATAACAACCACTTGAGTCTCAAGTTAGAGCTTGGTGATGAGCCAGTTTCAGTCTTAAGATAGAGGAGATTTCGTATTCTAATATCTACTATAAAAGAACATTCGATCAAATCTTCCTGCTAACTTGATGGACAAGAGAGTAGGCGAGATGGTCAATGCAATATTCTCCCCTTGTTGGGCCCGTGTGGGTCTGGCGGGGGAGAATTTGGCAAAAATTGGTGAAGTTTTGATTAACTATTAAGATAAGTATATCTTGTTAAACTTTGCTCATATGTCTGTAGTAAGCGTTGGGATTCCGCCAAGCTGATGCGTTTTTCTTCTAAAGCTCGTTCACAACGCTGGCGAATTTTTTCTACCAAGTCCTCAGAGTCGTATTGTACGTAACTCACTACTTCACTCATCGTATCACCTTTCACGACATGCTCAATTTGATAACCTTTAGGGGTTAGCTGGATATGAACAGCATTGGTATCGCCAAAGAGATTATGCAAATTCCCCATAATTTCTTGGTAAGCTCCGTTGAGGAACATTCCCAAATAGTATGGTTTCTCTGACTGGAATTTGTGGAGTTCTAAAACTGATTTCACATCCCGCAAATCAATAAATCTGTCAATTTTTCCATCGCTATCACAAGTTAGGTCTGCTAATATCCCTCTTTGGGTTGGTTCTTCATCTAAACGGTGTATGGGCATAATCGGAAATAGCTGGTCGATCGCCCAGCAATCCGGTGCTGATTGAAATACCGAAAGATTGATGTAGTAAATGGAAGCCATGATTTTTTCTAGGTCTTCCAATTCATCAGGTACATACTCTTCTTGTCTCGTAATGGTGAGAATTTTTTGACAGCAAGCCCAGTAAAGTCGTTCCGCTTTCGCACGTTCTCTGAGTTTCAAAATTCCCAGATTGAAGCGACTAATAGCTTCTTCTTTAAACTGAGTGACATCATGGTAGAGTTCCTGATAATTTTCTTTGCTGATCGATTGATAAGACTCCCACAGATATTTAATCACGGGAGATTCTCCTTCTTGGACTGGTTCTGGGACATCTAAAGGTACGTCACTCGTACTCAGCACTTCAAAAATTAAGACTGATTGATGAGAAGCGATCGCTCTACCACTTTCACTAATTAGCGTTGGTACTGGAATTTGTTTTTCCGCACATGCGTCTTTCAACTCCGCTACAATATCATTGGCGTAATTTTGCATATTGTAGTTTTTTGAGGCGTAGAAATTGGTTTGTGACCCATCATAGTCTACACCTAATCCTCCACCTACATCAAGATATTTCACATCAGCACCCAAAGCTGCTAATTCCACATAAATACGACTAGCTTCTTGAATAGCATCTTTAATCACGTTAATGGCGGAGATTTGGGAACCAATATGAAAATGGAGCAATTGTAAACAATCCATTAAATCAGCTTCCCGTAGTTTATCAACCGCGGTGATGATTTCGGGAATTGTCAGCCCGAATTTAGCGCGATCGCCTGTAGAAGTTCCCCAACGTCCCATTCCCTGGGTACTCAATTTCGCTCTTACGCCCAAAATAGGCTTTATACCTAATTGTTTATGCGCTGTAATCACCAAATCCACTTCCTCAATTTGTTCGATGACAATAATGGGAATTTGTCCTAGCCTCTGAGATAACATGGCTGTTTCCACGTATTCCCGGTCTTTATAGCCATTGCAAATTAGCAAAGCTCCTTGGGTATCTAAGAGAGCTAAGGCGATCATTAACTCAGGCTTAGAACCGGCTTCTAAGCCAAATTGATGCGGTTTGCCAAATCTGACTAAATCTTCAATTAAATGTCTTTGCTGATTACACTTGACGGGAAATACGCCACGATAAACACCAGGATAATTGTAACGAGCGATCGCTTTCGCAAAGCAAGCATTTAATCGCTCAATGCGGTCTTCCAAAATATCGGAAAAGCGAATTAACAGTGGAAGTCCTAGATTACGTTGTTTCAGAGCATTGACTAACTCGAATAAATCCAGAGAACCACCACGCTCTCCTTTGGGTGAAACTGTAATGTGACCAGCAGCGTTGATAGAAAAATAAGGCTGTCCCCAACCTTGAATCCGATAGAGGTCTTCACTATCCTCAATTTTCCAAGACCGAGGTAAGTCAACCGTATTGCTGCTAGAGGTTAGTAGCTTTTTTTGTTTGTGGTTTTTCCCTTCAGACTTATGTCCGTTAGGTAGTTTGACAATTTCATCAGCAGTGATATCAACACCCATTTTTTCCTGACCTCCGCGATCCACCCATGAACTAACAATTTAGCAAATCCCGTCAATAAAAAAACAGGCGAGGAGAAATTTCAGCGCCTACTAGACAAAAGACACGTTGACAATTCACAATATAACCCATAAAAATTTTGCTTATGTTTTTGGAGAAAGATTTGGAACGCACATTTTTAGCAATTAAACCTGACGGTGTACAGCGTGGACTAGTAGGAGAAATTATTCATCGCTACGAAGCTAAAGGCTTTACTCTGGTTGGGCTGAAGTTAATTAAAGTCACTAAACAATTAGCTGAAGAACACTATGACGTTCACCGAGAAAAATCCTTTTTCCCTGGGCTAGTTGAATTTATTACTTCTGGACCTGTAATCGGGATGGTCTGGGAAGGAGAAGGTGTTGTAGCTGCTGCGCGCAAAATTATTGGTGCGACTAACCCATTGACAGCAGAGCCAGGAACAATTCGGGGTGATTTTGGGATTAATATAGGTCGTAATATTATCCACGGTTCTGACGCTGTAGAAACTGCAAAAAGAGAAATTGCTTTGTGGTTTAAAGATGAAGAACTGGTTAACTGGGAACCACAGTTGAAACATTGGCTGTATGAGTAGGTAAATAGAGTAGGGGGGCTTCTCCCCTACTGATCATTTAACAACTTCACTTTTTTCCTTCTTTTCGGCGACTACCTCAAATGAAACAGTGCGTTTGGAAAATCCCCAAGCTAAAATCACAATGATTGCGCAGATCATTACCCATTCTGGTGGTACTAAGTCCTGGTTAATCACTTTGAGTAATAGGCGTAAGCCCACAAAAGATACAGTAATATAACCCGCGTCTTTTAAATTATCAAATATATCTAACCACTCAATAAACAATCCCGCCATAAATCGCAACGTTACTATCCCAATTGTAGTTCCGACAAATACTAACCACATCTCTTGGGATACGGCGATCGCAGTGGCTACACTATCCAAAGAGAAGGCTAAATCTGTAAAAGCAATTATTGGTATGGCATTCCACAGAGATTTAAAGCGCGATTTATTTTGTGCTTCCTCATTTTCTGCTGGTGTACTGGTAAAATGTTGGAATACTAACCACAGTAGGTAAACACCACCTAAAAGCTCAAATTGCCAAAACTTCTGTACCCAACTGGCGGCGAACAGTAAGATGATCCGGAGCACATAAGCAAAAATTAACCCGATATTCAATGCTTTGCGCTCTAATTCTTTATTCTCTAGTCCCTGGGCTATGGCGGCGAGGGCGATCGCATTATCTGCTGACAATACCGCTTCTAGAAACACTAAGATTAAGAGAACTATCAGGGTTTCAATCCGGACATTAAAGTGTAGGTAGTCAAATATAGTGTCTAACATTCCCAATTGCAAGAGACAGAATTCAAGTATATTATTTAAAGCCGACGATCAACAATTGAATTACCCGATCAATATCGTGTTTAAGATCGAGGCTATCTCTTAGCCGAAGTTGCTGCGTCATTGGTATTTGCATGATTTTTATATAACAACTTCTCGATCAAATAGCTGGATAAATTCAACAATTGGATGTCATCTTGCGTAATTCCAACCAGTAATTTTTTTACCGCCGATAATCTAGTCAAGTCTGACTCAATTAGCAAACATTCTACCAAATCTAGTGCTAAATTAAACAGAGTGGATGACTTAGTCGATGCTAAAGGATCTTCACTATTGTCCCTATGGGTCAAAGCTTGTCGAATCTTGATAGCTACGTCATCCTCACTAATGAGAAACTCTTTGACAGTATCTAACAGATTACTATCTGATATTTCATCGCTTCCCCAACTCTCCCACCAATCTCCATCGACATCTTCAACGTAAATATGTAAAAAATTAATTCCGTATTGCAACCAATCTTGCTGCATTTGGCGAGCTGCTGTTAAGGCTTCAGAAAATTTATCCACTTGCGCACTACTGCTTTCTTTTTGGCTAGGCATAAATGCTGTTTTATCTGGTAATGATTTAGGTAAGGACACAATTATTCATGAGATAGCTTTTACCTTTTCAACTGAAACTGATATACTTTCCGGGAGCTAGGTGATCACTGTTATAAAGCGCTACATTCACTAATTGGTGGAGAAATTCGGTATTTCGAGGATCGTAACTGAGGAATAGTCCCCTCTCTATTTCCCATAATTGCAAGACTTTTTGCCAATCTTGGTACTTTTGACGGTGAAATTCGGCGCTGACGCTGGTAATTTGCACACAAAGTGGCTTATCTTGACGATTACTAATAATTAAATCAGTTGCCATGGAAAGGTCGGCTATATAACGATGCCAAAAACCTCCTTCACGACGTATAATATCCTGAGCTATTGATCTAATAATATCACTATCAACTTGATTAAATTCACCTGACATCATTTTTTTCTTCCAAATGCCAAATTTGGAGTCTGTAGCATTAAACCATCTGGGGAAAAGATAACCGTACCAATATCTCTCATTGGGTGTCATTCGCTCAAATTTAGCTGTTTGCTCTGCTAGCGTTGGTAAAGATTTTATCTCTAGCCAGATTTTCGCGTCAGTAACTACCTCTAAAAGAAAGGCTAATACAACAGGTTTAGCAGTCAAAGAACCAACTTTAATATGCTTAACCCAACGATCTAGCTCTCTTAATCTTTTCGCCAAGTTTATATCTATCGAGGACGCTTGCTCGATCAGTAAATTTAGTTGCTGTTTAATCTCTTTTGCTTGCAAGCTAACCTTATTCCAGAAAACAACACTTTTTCCCGTTTTTACCCTCAACTACTTTACAATGGTTTGGGATAACCAAGGGAATTGTTTTAAAACTTGTATTCCATTATAGCAGTGTTACTGAAGTGCCAACCAGTGACAGCTTAACAATTATCTAAATAACATGCGATACAAATTTGTTAAAAATAGTTTTCAGTCAACTTTTCTATCCCGATTTTTAAGGAACTTATAGTTTATGTCCCTGCCCACTATAGAATCTATCCTGCAAGAAAAACGTTTATTTTATCCATCTAATGACTTTTCCCAAAAGGCTCATGTCAAAAGTTTGGCAGAGTATCAGCTGTTATATGCTAGAGCTAAAGTCGATCCTGTACAATTTTGGGCAGAATTAGCCGAATCCGAATTGCAATGGTTCCAAAAGTGGGACACTGTGCTAGATTGGCAACCTCCTTTCGCTCAGTGGTTCGTCAATGGCAAGATTAATATTTCTTATAATTGTCTTGATCGACATCTATCTACTTGGCGTAAAAATAAAGCTGCTTTAATTTGGGAAGGAGAGCCTGGTGATTCGCGTACTCTTACTTATGCTCAACTACATCGAGAAGTTTGTCAATTTGCTAATGTTTTGAAACAGCTAGGAATACAAAAGGGCGATCGCGTCGGTATTTATCTACCGATGATCCCAGAAGCAGCGATCGCTATGTTGGCTTGCGCCCGGATTGGTGCTACTCATAGTGTCGTTTTTGGTGGATTTAGTGCAGAGGCTTTGCGCGATCGCCTGTATGATGGTGCAGCCAAGTTAGTCATTACGGCTGATGGTGGTTGGCGCAAAGAGGCGATCGTTCCCCTCAAAGAACAAGTAGATAAGGCGATCGCTGATGGTGCAGTACCTACAGTTAAGGATGTATTAGTAGTTCAGCGCACGGATCAAAAAATAAACATGCAGCTAGGGCGTGACCACTGGTGGCATGATTTACAGAAGGGTGTAACTGCGGATTGTCCAGCCGAACCAATGGACAGCGAAGATCTGCTGTTTATTCTCTATACATCAGGAAGTACTGGCAAACCCAAAGGTGTTGTCCATACAACTGGAGGATATAACTTGTATACCCACATGACCACTAAATGGATCTTCGATTTACAAGATACAGATGTATACTGGTGTACGGCTGATGTAGGTTGGATTACAGGACATAGCTATATCGTCTACGGTCCTTTGTCCAATGGCGCAACAACTCTGATGTATGAGGGCGCACCTCGTGCTACCAATCCAGGCTGTTTCTGGGATGTAATTGAGAAGTATGGCGTTAATATATTCTATACTGCGCCTACAGCTATTCGTGCATTTATCAAAATGGGTGAACATTTACCCAAAACGCGAGATCTTTCTTCTTTACGCTTATTAGGAACTGTAGGTGAACCAATTAATCCAGAAGCCTGGATGTGGTATCACAAAATTATTGGTGGAGAACGTTGTCCAATCGTAGATACTTGGTGGCAAACGGAGACTGGCGGGATTATGGTTACACCGTTACCAGGAGCAATACCTACAAAACCTGGTTCCGCTAGTCTGCCTTTCCCTGGTATTTTTGCTGATGTTGTAGACTCAGAAGGTAACTCAATACCAACAAATGAAGGTGGTTACTTGGTTATCCGTCATCCCTGGCCAGGAATGATGCGGACTGTTTATGGCGACCCTGAACGTTTTCGTCGTACCTACTGGGAACATATTCCTCCACAAGATGGTAAATATGTTTATTTTGCTGGAGATGGAGCAAGGAAAGATGAAGATGGTTATTTCTGGGTGATGGGTCGCGTAGATGATGTACTCAATGTATCGGGACATCGCCTGGGAACTATGGAGGTAGAATCAGCACTGGTTTCTCATCCCTCTGTAGCGGAAGCAGCTGTTGTGGGTAAGCCAGATGAGTTGAAAGGTGAAGAAGTTGTGGCTTTTGTCACTTTAGAAGGAACTTATCAACCAAGCGAACAGCTAAGTCAGGAATTAAAAAAACATGTTGTTAACGAGATCGGGGCGATCGCTCGTCCTGGTGAAATTCGCTTTACTGATGCTTTACCAAAAACCCGATCTGGTAAAATTATGCGCCGCTTATTGCGGAGTTTAGCAGCTGGTCAAGAAATCTCAGGTGATACTTCCACCCTAGAAGACCGGAGTGTATTGGACAAGTTGCGAGGTCAAGAAGAAGCAGGGGAGTAGAAAGGTAGGTTGGGTTGAGCAATAGCGTAACCCAACATGATCAATGATTTTGTTGGATTATCCTTTTGTGGAATTAATTAAATGTTTGAGAATGCCAATTATTTTGCTTATGTTATCAATAAAATATTCATTCAAATCTACTTCTATGGTTTGATCGACAAATCGTAAAAACTTCCAGTTAGTTCCAGTGGTGACTACTCCATGTATTTCAGAAATATGATTATTTCTTCTTTCATTAAAAATTCGAGCAGCAATCATTTCAGCCATACATTGAGGAAGCCCAGTTTGGATATTATCATTTTTAGCTTCTACTAGAGCAACAACAGGAGTTTTAATGAAAAGTTGTTCAGGAGAATGGCTAATTAGAAAATCACAAAATCCATTCAATCCTTTTTCTGGATCTACGTTAAATTCTTTTCCTGAGAAAAAGCTAATTTGATAATCAAAATGCTTTCTCAGTTCTACTAAAATAGGAGTAACAATTAATTCTGAGCGAGCTTTTTCTGTATTGATCGCTAAAGCCAGAGAAATATTTTCTTGCAGAGTTTGATCAAGAAAATCGCTATATTCCGATTCTGGAATATTTGCAAAAATACCAACTTTATCTTCAATAGCTATGTTGAATTTATCTTCAATCATATCTAAAGTTGTAAATTGACTATAAGACATCTCCTCTCATCCTTTATTAATTAAGTAAATATTGTAGTTATACGTTAGGTTGAATTGAAGAAAACAGAGTTTAGGCGATGAAGCTTTAACCCATTTCAGCAATACTATAAAACTCTTGCTAGACGCGAACTGCTTGCAGCAGCGCTTCGCTATCACACTTTAATATCATTTTGTGATCATGCAAATTTCCCCCTAGCGCAGCGTTAGCGACGCAGGAGCATCAATGGAAATTTCACTATTTCAAGATGAAAAAACGAATTTGATTAATCTCCGTCGCTAGATAGATTACAAGGCGGGGGAAATTATTGCAAAATGGAATTGACACTCTTAGATAATGGGAGTGTGAGCAAAATTTTTATGACAAGGCACACTTCCATTATCTAACCATGTCTACTATCAGAATAGGGGCAAAATCCCTGGTTGTCTATCTCTCTTTCGACGGATTTACTTGGATTATTTAACCTGTTTGACAAAATCAAAGATTTCAGCAATGGTGTAAAACTCCTAATAGAGGCGAACTGCTTGCAGCAGCGCTTCGCTATCGCGCTTTAATGTCATTTTGTGATCATGCAAATTTCCCCCCTAGCGCAGCGTTAGCGACGCAGGAGTGTCAATGGAAATTTTACTATTTCAACATGAAAAAAAGAATTTGATTAATCTCTAACGCGAGATAGATTACAAGATATGGCAAATTTGAGGAGAATGGAATTGACATTCCTAGATAATGGGAATGTGAGCAAAATTTTTATGACAAGGCGCACTTCCATTATCTAACCATGTCTACTACCAGAATAGGGGCAAAATCCCTGGTTGTCTATCTCTCTTTCGACAGAATTAACTTGATAATTTCATCTGTTTGATAAAGTAAAAGATTTCAGAAATGATGTATCACATCAGAAATGATAGGCGATTTCATCTCTGGTTTATGGTTAT
>Ga0116228_10000040_pt1 | contig 69992 bp, 70 predicted proteins | sample S1TSphfallax_2_FD_89694 | JGI IMG/M metagenome (GOLD analysis project Ga0116228, IMG submission 89694) | Host-associated microbial communities from peat moss isolated from Minnesota, USA - S1T2_Fc - Sphagnum fallax MG | ecosystem: Host-associated > Plants > Peat moss > Unclassified | place...
AATAATGAAAACTGGAGCCCACGAACGGGATCGAACCGTTGACCTCGTCCTTACCAAGGACGTGCTCTACCAACTGAGCTACGTGGGCCGCATCCACTTGGAGCGGGTGATGGGAATCGAACCCACGTGATCAGCTTGGAAGGCTGACGTTCTACCATTGAACTACACCCGCACTCTCTAGAAGCCAATGGCACCGACCCTCTTCACAGCTGGTGGAGGGGGTAGGATTCGAACCTACGAAGGCATAAGCCAGCAGATTTACAGTCTGCCCCCGTTGGCCGCTTGGGTACCCCTCCTCGAAATGAGCCGCGTATTTTGCGGGCGATGAGCGCCGGAGTCAACTACAAACAAGCCTGTTTCACTCCCGCGGGCCGCTCAATGCTCATTTGCGCTGCGGATACCGGGTGTATGGCATGGATGTTGCTTCGCGTAAAGGATGAAAGAAATCGTCCTCATTCTCGACGCCGCAACGATCAATCTCGCGGCTGGCGTTTGCGCGAACCTGCCGGAGTGCCAGGTTTATGTCTTTGACCCGGTATTGGTCGACAAACTTCCGATAGGACAATTCGGGAACGTTGAACTGATTACGGCGTTCTCGGGTCCAGAACACCAAATGCTGCATCGCAACTCGCTGGCGGAAGCGGCCGAGATCGAAGCAGGTTTCGACGAGGCTCGCATCGCATCGGGATGCGAGGTCCCGATACTCGGATGGCGCTTCCTGAGCTATTACTATTTCTCGAAGACTGCGCGATGGTATTCCGCATTGGCGGAATGGCTCGGCGAGCGGTTTTCAGGGCGGCGGGTGCACTTTTTCACCGGCGACCATCCCGCGGAGTTTTATTTTGATTCCTTTCTGGCGCCAACAATCCTGATCAGCCATTTGAGCAGGCACGGCGTTGAGTGCATCTCCCACGGTTATACGAACTCAAGGACCGTGACCTACCCAGTTCTTGATCTCTCGGCATCCGCAGCGTCCGGCATATCTGGGTGCGATTTGGTGCACCTACCCACCTGCTTCTACGACCATGAGTATTTCTCAGCAGAGTTACGCGCCGCCGGTCGTCATTTGATCCATCTGGAGTCGCCCTACTGGGATGTACCCGTCGAAGCGGAATGTAAGGTGGGCCTCGCCGATCCGGACGCTGTGATGACGTCATTCGAGCACCGCGAGCGGAGCGCCGTCGATAATTTTACCGCATCGATGCGCTCGGTCGGCGATCGCATCATGACCCCGTTTTTCGATTTCTCGGATTTCCGGGCCACGCAAGCGCAACACTTGGCGCAAAGGTACCGCTCTCAACTCATTACCTATATCGCGCTGCAACGCCACTTCGAGAAGGGCTCGCTCGCCCGACTCGTCATCTCCAACCACGACACCGGCATACATGGTCCGCTGATCGCTTTCGCCGAGCAACGCGGCTTGCAGGTTGTGATGCTGCCGCACAGCAAAGTGAGCATGGATATCGAATTCCGTTGCACGAATCTCGTTGTGTTCACACACCCAATCCAGGGACATCCGATTCACGGTCCGCGGGGACAGATCATCCATCATACCGCCGTTCGCTACCCTGAAGTGTTTCGCGGCTCCAGTGAGAAGAGCCGACCGCTCCGAGTCGTTTCCCTAGTGCTCAACGACACGTCCCTGAGCGGAATCCCGTTTGCCCCAGCAGAAGCTTACCTGTCCGGAATTGGACAAATGGTGGCATGGGCGGAACGCAATCAGCTATTCCTCAAGGTCCGCGTGCGGCCCGGCGCAACTATCATCCGATTGCTGACCAAGATGTTCGGTATGGACCCGGCACAACTGACCCGACAGGTTGAGGAACCGATGGAAGATCACGCAAAGAACTGCGATATTTGTCTGATGTATGAAATGCCGACCAGCGGCAGTTTGTACTTCTTCCGAAACTCTATTCCGGTTCTCAACCCGACCATCAGCAATCAGGTGGGTGCTCCATTTGCCTTGCTCCATCCCGACCTCATTAGGTCGGAAAGTGTCTACGACACATTGACCACGCTGGACCGCTTCATGGCCGATCCACTCCTAATGCACGAATATCGGTTCAATCAATTTGCTGCATATGTCAGGCTGTTTCAGAACGCCAAACCTTTGAGCTCGATGCTCGCGAGTCGAGAAAACGATCCGCTTTACCGGACTACGTATCCCACGGCAAACGCCTCGGCCGCTCGGTAACCACGGCAAGAGCCCCGCCAACGAGCTAAGGCTTCGACCGATAACCTCGTCATCGGGATGAGCCGCGATTACAAGCGCTGCCGTCATTTGGATGGCTCTCGCTCCACGGTGATTTTGACATCGGCGACCACGCGGCCTTGCGACCGCCGGGAGCGTGTGAACGACACGGTATCCACACGGTCTCTCAGCGCGACCTCCAGACGATCGTAGCGTCGATGCGGTGTGGCAAGCACAATAGTCTGATTCATGGTGTGCTCTCAGGATTACAGAGATTGAAGAGCCATTGACCGCCGTCGTGTAGGAAGCCTGCCTTGCGGAATGCGGCAAGCGAAGGTCGATTTTCGGCCAGGATCTGTGCGATCAGGCGACGAGTCAGCGGACGGTGCTCTCGACACCAAGCGATCAAACCAAGCAAAGCAAGGGTGCCGATACCGCAGCCTGCCCGTTCGGGGTCCACGTAAATCGAAATTTTGGCATCGGTGACCAGATGGTCGAGACGAACTACCGCGACGGGTTCCGCACGGACACTTGCGACTAGTAGGTCGCGTCGCTCGGTATCGATCGACTGGGTCCACCAGCGCTGATGCTCGTCGGTGGCCAGCTTCGATGAATCGAAAGAATACTTGCGCGTCGAGGCCGCATTGCGCCACCGAAGTGCTGGCGCAGCGTCGGCGGCAGTCGCCGGGCGCAGCGTGACCGACTCCGGAAACATGATTTGCGCAACGCGATCAGCCCCCGATCCGTCAACCAGGGAATGCGCACGAATGGCGAGCGATCGAGTGAGCCTTGGTTTCGATCGCAGCCCCTCAATCAGCCCGGCAAGTCGCTCAGCCGTCACGTTCTGCCACTCGCCCACGCCGATCCCGGTACGCGCGCGGGTGAGTGCGCTCTGCACGGTGCGTTGATTGTCGGCGATCGTCCCTATGATAGCCGGGATGCCGAGGCAACAACGCTCCCAATTGATCGTTCCGCCCGCGCACAGCAGGACGTCTGCGCCTGCCATCAGATCGGCGATCCGGTCTGCCGGCGCATGCAACTTCACCCCAGTCATGCGAGCCGTCGTTCGGACCAGCACATCGAGATTGGGTGTCTGGTCACCGACGGCGACGTCCAGGTGTGGCTTATCGTTCGGGAGCCGATCCCATGCCGCGAGGATCGTCTCCAGGATCCCCAGGCGGTCGACACCGCCCACGCACGCAAGCCAGCGACCTTGTGCGGGAGGGCGGCATAGAGGCGGGCGTCGCGCCTTGAATTCCGCACGAATCAAGGCAAATCTAGGCCCGAACCTGGCGCGGGCGGACGCAGGGAGCAACCCCTCATAATCCGGAGCGCTCGCCCCAAGGTTTTGATTGAGAAACAGGTCGCAATCGTGCCGGCGGTCCTGCAGATCGTCGATCACCAAGATTTGCGTCCCGAGCGACCGCAGGCCGTGTTCCCATCGACTATCCAGACTGTAATGGTCGACCACCAACCAGGCAGGAGCCAGAGATTTAAGAACGTCTTGGGTTTCGGCCATATCTTCTTGCCAAGAGCAACCGAGCCAATCTTCGTTCGTCGAGCGCCGGTCGGCCAAACGGGCCACAGCAAATCCGCGAGCTCGGATTTGATCTATCGAATGTCCCGGATGCGCCCTGCAGATGAACGTACAGTCAGCGCCACGCGACCGTAAAGCTTCTGCCAAGGCGATGCATCGAACCACGTGTCCGGAACCAATCTCGATGGACGCATCGGCGCGGAAGGCGACCGACCCGGAGATCACCGCAGCAAGTCCCAAGACAGCGGCGTGCCGGCGCTGATGTCGACCGCTACCCTCCTTCCGAGCGCAGATTCGAAGTGTTTGGGCGCAAGTCCAAACCCCGGACGAACGATGCGCAAATTGCTAGCAGTCAACACGTCGCCCGCTTTGACGTCTCGCGCGATATACAAACTACGGCGAAACTGGCGCGACTTGTCTTCCGACGCCGTTCCCCCATAGGCGACGTGACCGAGCGACAACCAGGCTCTTTCAGTCTCGTCTCGCAGCGACTTGAATTCCGCGGGCTCCAACGAAAACGCTGCATCGACGCCACCATCGGCGCGCCGCAGGGTGAAGTGCTTCTCTACCACGCTGGCGCCGAACGCTACCGACGCAACCGCCACACCGCAACCCATCGTATGGTCGGAAAGACCTGCTTCGCAGCCGAACGACTCGCGCATGTGCGCAATGGTCCGAATATTCGTGTTCTCCGGCGTCGCAGGATACGTACTGGTGCATTTCAAGAGGATCACCGACCCGCAGCCACCTTCTCGAGCGGCACAAACCGCTTCTTCGATCTCACCGAGCGCGGCCATGCCGGTCGATATGATGATTGGTTTGCCTGTACGCGAGACTCGTCGGATTAAAGGAATATCCGTCACCTCGAAAGACGCGATTTTATAGGCTGGAACCCCAAGGTCTTCGAGAAAGTCGACGGCAGTGGCATCGAAAGGCGTGCTGAAGCATTCGATGCCGCGCGACTTCGCGCGCTCGATGATGGCCGCATGCCATTTCCACGGTGTATGGGCTTGCTCGTATAAATCGTATAACTGCCGTCCCGCCCAGAGACTCTGTTCGTCGTCAATCATGAACCCGGGTTTTCGCAGGTTCAGCGTCATGGTATCCGCCGTGTATGTCTGCAATTTGACCGCGTCGGCCCCGGCCAGTGCAGCCGCATCGACGATTTCCAGAGCGCGCTCGAGCGAGCGATTGTGATTGCCCGACATCTCGGCAATCAAATACGGGCGTACATGTCGACCGATCTCGCGGTCGCCGATCTTGGGTACGGCATCCACGGGAGTCATCGCAACTTGAAAAGCGGCACGAGTGGGGCGCAGCGAGTGGCACGACGAAGCTCACCCGCATCCAAGAGGCGTCCGATCTTCGGAAGCAGATCGGTATAGACCTGTATCAGCATCTCAATATCCTCCGGCGAGTGCGCAAAGCTCATGTTGTGGGTGCCTAAAGAGAGAATGCCGTGCTGGTGCAACTCTTGCATCCAGAAGGTCTTTATCTCATAGGCTGTGTGAAGTCGCGCGTCTTTGATGCTCAGAAAACTCCAACTCGGATGACCGCTGATGGCGAAGACGTCGCCGAGATCATGCTTCTGGATGATTTCACGCGTCCGCGCGATGACGATCTCACCCAGATTAGCGAGACTTTTTAGGATCGGTCTTTGCTGCAATTTTTTCAACGTTGCCTTTGCCGCCGCCAACGACAGGGTCTCACCGCCGAAGGTAAATGAAAAGAACACCTCCTCCATGAGTTGCATGACGTCACCACGTCCGGCAACGGCTGAGAGCGGATATCCATTGGCCAAGCCTTTTCCGAACGTGGCGAGATCCGGTATCACGCCGAAGAGCTCTTGGGCTCCGCCATTGGCAAATCGGAATCCGGTGATCGTCTCATCGAAGACGAGAAGGGCGCCATGTCGATGGGTCAATTCCTTGACGCTCTCGAGAAATCCAGCATTGGGATAGGTGATGTTCATCGGCTCGAGAATCACCGCCGCCACCTGGCCCGTATGCGCCCCAAGAACCTTTTCGAGAGAATCGATGTCGTTGAATAGGAACGAATGTGTGAGCTCCTGCACGGCCTTGGGCACACCCCGATTGCGTGCGGTGGACCCGATGTACCAGTCTTGCCATCCGTGATATCCGCAGACAATCACATGGTCCCGGCCCGTGAACGCTCTTGCAACCCGAATGGCGCCTGCGGTTGCGTCGGAACCGTTCTTCCCGAAGCGGACCATCTCGGCACAGGGAATCATTGCGCAAATCATCTCAGCGACTTCCAGTTCGAGAGGATGGGCCAGAGAGAAAATCACACCGTCTTGCAACTGCTTCCAAACCGCCTCGGTGACGTCCGGATCCTGATAACCCAGGGTCACTGCAGCCAAACTATTGACGAAATCTACGTATTCGTTGCCATCGACGTCCCAAATCCGCGATCCGGACGCACGGATTGCGAAGTGGGGGGACACGCCGGACGGATAGTGCGTGCGACTCTTGCTGAAAGTTTGGCTGCCCAAAGGGATCCGGCGTTCAGTCAGGTCGAGTAACGCCAAAGATTTTTTGAAGAATTTCATGGACTCTTATCCCACGGGTTCCGACGGAAATTCAGGATGCGACTCGTTTCGAGCATGCGGGTTTATGGGCAGTTCCGCGCCACGCGACTCGACAACACGCAGGAAATCGAACCGATCGGCACTGTACGCCAGCTCCGGCGGCAGCGAGGCAATCATCGACCGAATGAGCGTCAGATCGTCCGCATGATCCACAGTCCAGCGGAGCGCTGATAGGTCGAGTATCCCTGCGATGTTCGACTGCCGAAACCTGTTTTTGTCGCGCCGGATGAACGGCGTCACATGTTCGCGATCCGGGCTGTCTTTCGCATCGCGAGCGGCCGCCATCAGTGCGACGCGCGTGAATGCCTCTACGTCGAGACCATCCGGGAATGTTGGCGGGTCGACATTGGAGACATAGTCGAGGGCCCCTGTGATTAACCTGGCGACCACTTTATCGATGAGATCGGCATCGATCAGCGGACAATCAGCGGTCAAACGCACGACGACATCCGCCGCAGAGGCCGAAGCGGCTCCGGCGTACCGATCCAGCACGTCGGTCAGCGACCCGCGGAAACATTGGAAGCCGTTGCGCTCGACCTCTTCACACAGTGGATCGTCACTCGAATCCGAACTGGTCGCGACGACGATCCGGTCGATTTCACGGCAACGTTCGATACGCCGCAACATGAACGTGATCATGGGCGTGCCGGCGATGTCTGCAAGCACCTTGCCTGGCAGGCGCTTGCTGGACATTCTCGCTTGCACGATCGCGACACGAATCATCGATTCCTGCTCGTCCACAAGCGCGGGTCGATCAATTGCAAATTCTCGCTGGCAAGCTCCGGGGCATCGAGTGGGCACGCGCTACGCCAGGAATCCATCAATGCGGCGAGTTGAACCGGGTTGTCGATGCCAAATACCAGGGTCGATACGCCGGTGAATCCCTTCATGACGGACAGCGTGGCCGACACCGGCGATAAGGATCGTTTGGCCAGCCACCGATGCCAGGCCCGGATCTGCTCGGCGCCGGCGGGCAGCAATTCATTCGCCCTCTCCTCTGATTGCAATAATAGCCCTTGCAAGAACGGCGATCTCAGCTGAAGTTCTGTGTCGGGCGGAAGCAAGGGAATGAGCGCGCGGAAGCGCTGATCGAATACGTTTCCCGGCAACTGGACAATGGAAAGAGGGTGTTTTGCGACGATCGCCGCGATCGCTTCTGCCGAATAGCCCGAAACCCCGGTGGCGATGCCATGTTGATCGCAGTAATCCCGGACTGCCTTCAGCGCCGACATTCCGCGCCGATCCAGCAAGTCCTCGCTGCGATGAAACAGCAAGCCCGAGAGCTTGCTGCCCAAACGTTCATGACTTCTCGTAGCAGAAGCGAGAGCCCAGCGCGCCGCGGCCGCGGCATCCAGATCTGGAGGAAGCGCGGGAATCTTGGAATTGATTCGAAATTCTAGATTCACCGTAAGATCCGCCAAGTTGTGTTCGATGTCACCGTACAGCGGGGCGGTGTCGAGCCAGCCGATGCCGTTTTGCCGGGCGAGGGTTAATGCCGCACGAATACCGTCTGAACCCAGGGGTCCGTTCGCGGCTGCGATGCCATACGCCTGGCCGAACTGCGCCGTCCCGAGGACCAAGTTCATATGACGCCACGCCTCTTGTGGGGCGTATGTCTATTCACGACGGTCTCAATGCGTTCCGCAGAGCAGCGATCACGCGATCCTGCTGGCAATCGCTCATCGCCGGAAACAACGGAATCGAGATCGCTCTGGCGTAGTAGCTCTCGCTGGCCGGAAAATTGTGCGCCTCGAAGCCCATGCGCGCGTAAAAGGGCTGACGATGAATAGGGATGTAATGGACGTTGACACCGATCGCCGCAGCGCGCATCCGTTCAAAAACGTCCGCCCGGCTACGGGTCGCACGTTGAGCATCGATTTCGATCACATACAAATGCCAGGCGCTGCGGCGGTCGGCGAGTCGTCGCGGAAGGATCACCGGCTCATCGGCAAGCGCTTCGTCGTATCGCGCAGCGAGTCGTTCGCGACGCGCGTGCATTTCATCGAGCCGAACGAGTTGCGAGATTCCAAGCGCCGCTTGAATCTCGGTCATGCGATAGTTGAATCCTAGTGACGTCTGTTCGTAATACCACGGCCCATGCGGTTCCCCTTGCATCATCTGCGGGTCGCGCGTGACGCCGTGCGACCGTAGCAAACGGACGCGTCGCGAGATATCACCGTCATTGGTCAGCACCATCCCGCCCTCGCCGGTGGTGATGATCTTCACCGCATGAAAGCTGAAGATGGACGCATGGGCATGCTGGGCGCCGATCGGAACCCCCAGATAGCTGGCGCCGGTTGCATGGGAAGCATCCTCGATCAGCCAGAACCCATACTCGTCAGCCAATTCGCGCATTTCTTTGAGATCCGCGGGCAGGCCGGCAAAATCGACCGGAATCACAGCCGACGGAAGCTCATTCCGACGCTTCGCAGCACTCAGTTTCGCTGCGAGGGATGACAAGGACATGTTGCGAGTGCTGGGGTCGATATCCACGAAGTCGATCGTTGCCCCGCAATACAAAGCGCAGTTTGCTGAGGCAACGAAGCTGATTGGCGAAGTCCAAACCCTGGATCCAGGCCCGATGCCACAGGCGAGCAGAACGAGATGCAAGCCGGCGGTTGCGTTACTCAAAGCAATGCCATGCATCGCAGCGTGGCGTCGGGCGAACCTGTTCTCGAATTCCGGCACCAATGCGCCCTGGGTCAGAAATTCGGAGCGAAGAGCCAGGGAGACTGCTTCGATATCCTCGGCCGTGACATCCTGTCGGCTGTAGGGTATGAAATCAGCCACCACTCAAATCCCTGCGGAATGATGACAGGCTTTGATGTCGCTGACGCTCATGAATAGCGGGTTCGTCCCTGAGTCGAACTCGAAGTCATCGGCGACCGGTCGTCCTCGTTCCTGAAGGCGATTCAATTGATAATCGACTTTTTCCGCAAAGCTGATCGACGGTTTTATGACGTAGTGATCGTCGAACTCGAGGGTCAGACGAGCATCCGCCCCGGGGCACATCACCTCATGGAGTTTCTCGCCCGGACGAATTCCGACAATCGTGTGCCCCAAGTTCGGTGCCATCGCGGTTGCCAGATCGCAAACCCGGACAGAGGGAATTTTCGGGATGAATATCTCGCCGCCATGCATGCGCTCAAAGTTCTTGAGGACGAAATCGACCCCCTGCTGCAGAGTGATCCAGAAACGAGTCATCCGAACGTCGGTGATGGGAAGGCTATTGGCGCCATCGGCTATGAGTTTCTTGAAGACAGGCACAACAGAACCGCGAGAACCGGCCACGTTGCCGTAGCGCACGACTGCAAACCGCGTGCGATATCCGCCCGCCACGTTGTTAGCCGCGACGAACAACTTGTCCGACAGAAGTTTGGTCGCCCCATATAGATTCAAGGGGCTAGCGGCCTTGTCTGTAGATAACGCGATGACCTTCTCGACGCGATTCGCGAGTGCGGCGTGGATCACGTTCTCGGCGCCGTAGACATTGGTTTTTATGCATTCCATGGGATTGTATTCGGCGGCGGGCACTTGCTTGAGTGCGGCGGCATGGATCACGTAATCCACGCCGTTGAACGCCTGGATCAGTCGGTCACGGTCACGGACGTCACCGATGAAATAACGCATGCAGTCCTGATCGAACTCCTGAGCCATCTCGGACTGTTTCAATTCGTCGCGCGAATAGACGATGAGCTTCCGCGGTCGATAGCGCGCCAAGATGGTTTTGACGTAACGCCTACCGAAGGAACCGGTCCCACCCGTGATTAAGATCGACTTATCATCGAACATGACGCGATTTTATCCTCATGTGAACCTTTACTAACTGGGCACCGGGTTCTCTAACCGAGCGAACTCTGAGGGGGAGTCTGCAATCGGCGTGCCAAGTCATCAGTTCGCGGGACGGTTGCTTTGAACGGTGATTTGGTCTGCGGCCGGGCCGACGATGCATTGCCGGGCCGACGGGCGGCGGCGCGATGCCGGGGTCCGGCGGTCCGGCGCCGCCGCGTTAGTATTTGACGACCTGCCCAGGCGGGCGATAATCCTGATAAAACAGATTCAACGGCGTTCGCGGCGGCTGATAATAGAGCGTGGCGGTGTTACGCTCGGCGTCCGTCGGCCGCCCGTGGGCATGGAATATCTTGGTGTCGAAGAGAAACGCATCGCCGCTTCGACCCTCGACACTGACGATTTCATCGAGCCGCCCGGCGATCACGTTATAGCCTGGGTCACCGCCGTGTAACGGTTCAGCATAGATTGAAAAGTCATAGATACGTCGGGCACCCTCGAATCGATGCGTCCCGCCGAGCACACGCATGGGCCCGTTGCCCGCACCAACGTCGGTCAGAAGGATCATCAGCTTGTATTGTTCCATTAGTCGATCGAAATGCCACCATTGGAAATCGACGATGTCGGTCGGCTGGAGATTGTCGACGATCAGCAGGTTTCGCTCGATGGCTACACCGGGGATTCCGATCGCTTTTTCGATGATCCGGTCTGCTAACGTAGCGGCATCGAGCAAGGGACGCAGATAACTTGGCTGGTTTCCCACTTTGAACGCGATCCGGGTGTTGAAGCCGGTTGCCTCGCGGTCCCAGAACTGCCCCTCCAGGCGAGGGTCATAGACGTAGTCCGCAGCCACCGACAATTCGTCGGCGCGTTTGTGCAATACGCGCGCCAAGCATCTTGGGAGTGCGAGCTGCGCGGGGTCCACGACCAGCCCATCCAATCGCGTATAGCCATTGTTGCGAAGTTGCGTGGCTCTGCCACATATGTACGCTTGCTCCGAAGAGGCATTCTCTGGCTGAATCGCGTCGCGGTGAGTCGTCTCGATAACCGACTCCACCGCGGCGCAGAAGTCCGCGTAGCTTGCTTTGAGGGCAGCGATCGCTTGCGGCTTCTCCATTCGCGACAACTGTTCCAAGATAGACATGTCTTACACCTCAACGCCGTCGCGCGGCCGCTCCAGCGCAGTGATCGCTATTGCGAGGTTCGCCCGGGCCTCCGCATCCTCGGGCAAGAGCTCGGTGGATCGGCGCATCGCCTGGACCGCATCTCGGGGCCGCCCTTGGTGCAGCAGTATCACACCCCAGATTTTCCAAGCCGAGCCATGTTCAGGGAAGCGCTCGAGCAAGGCCGCGACTGCAGTCGCGCACTCGTCGAAACGCCGCAAAGTGAGCAACCCCATGACGGTACGTTCCCGCTCCATCAGGGTCGAGCCGCTCGGCAGCGGCATTTCGTTCAAACGCCGTGCATACGCCTCCACGGCGGGCCCGGAAATCCCGTACGTCCGCGCGAGCACCAGGACATCTTGCGCTTCGCGATATTGTTGCGCTAGAAGCAAGGCTTCGAGCAGCTCGAGCCATGGCTCCGGAACATTAGGGCGTTGCTCGATTTCGAGCAGCAGAGGCCGGATCGTCTCGCCGGCATGCCAGGTGCCGTCGGGCACGGTGACCTCTTCGCCCTGCCGATTCATCGCTTGATCACCAGCCCCTGCCCCGTCGGCAAGGGGATGACGCGATAACCGCGGGCATCGAACCAAGGATCTTCCGCGAGTTTCTGGCCGCGGTAGGCCATCGCCCATTCGTAGTCGTCGAGGATGATCATGCCCGCGGGCACGACCCGGTCGAACAGCGCGTTCAGCGCGGCGAGTTCCGCAGGCGCCTGATTCAGGTCGATGTGCAGAAATGCGATCTTCTCCGGCGAGTGGCCTTCGAACACCGCGGGGATCGCACCTTTGACAATCTTGACGTTGCCGTAGCTTGCAAACTTTCTGATCACGCGCTCATGCAGCCCCGGACCGTGGTCCGGCATGGCGTGGTGAGCCATCGAGGGATCGTGCTCGAACAAATCATATCCCCAATAGGTCTTCGGGAACTGCTTGCCGCCGAGATAATCCACGACGGTCTTGATCCCGACACCGGTGTATGCGCCGCACTCGACGAAGTCTCCATCGAGCTGCACACAGTGATAACCCGCGCAAGCGAGAATATAGCGCCGCCAGACGATGGCCTTGTCGGCTTCCGACTCGGCGTTCCCTTGCCAGGCGGCCACGAATGCGGCGTCCTCGAACATGGAGTTGTTCCGGCCCCAGGTGAAGAAGTTGTCCGCGAAATGAAAGGCGGACTGCACCTTGCCTGTGATGGCGCGAATCGATTCGGTGACGAACTGATTGTCCCGCGTTCCCCAGATGACGGGGTAGAAGTAGTTTTGCAAGACGCCAAATTGAGGTTTGCTGAGCTTGGGCAAGCCGGCCGGCTTGTCGGGAGCGCAGGAGTGAAACGATTCCGGCGGCCGCTTCGCGCACCAGCGGCGCCACATGTGGCGCAAGGAACGATCGACATGCGCCGCCATCAAACCCGGATGGCCGCCTTGCGAGTCGCGGAGACGCCCGCGCAGCCCCAAGCGTAATTCTGCGAGCTCAGCGCGATGCGTGGACCAGAACACGCCTTTGGCCACGAACTCCTTGCGGTCGCGGGCGATGAAGGAATCGAGGCCCAGTGTCCGTGCAATACCGGCCCCCGCACGGCCCGGCACGGTGCTGCCTTCCAGAGTGAGTGTCGGCACTCCCATCCAGATCGCGTGCATCGTGGTGGTTCCGCCGCAATAGGGTTGGGCATCGAGGGATAGATCGACGAGATGGTGCAAGGCGAGGTACTCGGCGAACCCGCTGTGGCGGTGGAAGCAGAGCCGCCCCTCTTCTATTGCGTAGCGCTGAAACTGCGCGATCAGCCACTCCTTCTGGTCGTCGGTCCTGAAGCCGACGATCAGCAGGCGTGCATCCGGCACCGCCGCCAGTAGCTCGGCCCAGAGTTGAATGGTCTCGATATTGAGTTTGCGTACTTGATGGAAGCTCGCGAACGTGAACTGTCCCGTCGTCAATGCAGGTAGCGGTTCGACCTCCGGACTTGATGTCCGCGGCGCATAGGTCCAGCGATCCGGAAGATAGACCAGCTTTTCCGTGAATCGGTCGTCGTACTCGCCGGGCGGCAACCATTGCGCGTCCGCGAAGTAGTAATCCATGGCCTCGAGTCCCGTCGTACCGGGGTAGCCCAACCAGCTGATTTGTACCGGCGCCGGCTTATGTGCGAAGGCCGCAAGGCGATTGAGCGCGGTATGTCCCGATAGATCGACGAGGATATCGATCCGATCCGCGCGAATCTTGTCGGCCAACTCGTAATCGAGAAGTTCCTCGACGACAGACCAATGATCGAAATGTGCGCGCAGACGCAGGGTTACCTCATCCTCCACCGAGTTGCTGGAATAGGCACATAGCTCATAACCGGGCATGGTCGCCAGCCGTTCCAAGATCGGCTCGAAGAAAATCGCAACCGCATGCCAGCGAAAGTCGCCCGACACGAACCCAAGACGCAGCCGTCGATCCGGTTTGCGGCTGTTGGCATGAACGGGCCATCGGGCGCGCAAGGGAGCTTCGACGCAGGCTTGGAAGTGTTGATGCTCCGCGAGCAACGCGGCTGCGTCGAAACGCGAGTCATGACTCGCCAGGAAAATTAAATCCGAGTAGGCAATTGCGTCGTCGCGCGTGAGCACTGCGGAGCGCATGCCGAGTGCCCGGCGGAAAATCGCTTGGGCTTCGCCGGTCCGGATGTGATAGGCGCAATGAGTTGCAAGGCGGTAATAGGCGGCGAGATACTCGGGATCGAGCAGAACCGCCTGGCGCAGACACATCTCGGCTTCGTCGTAGCGATTCAAGGCCGATAGGGCGGAACCGAAATTGGTGAGCGCTTCCGCGCTGTGTGGCAATAGCTGCGCCGCTCTCTGCATCGCCTGTGCCGCTTCGACCGTGCGCTCACGCTCCCATGAGAGTGCGCCGAACACTTTCCACGCGGTCCCGCTGTCCGGAAACTCCTGCACGAGTTGCTCGGCGAGCCGCAAGGCCTCGGCCGATCGACGCCGCGCGACCAAGGCTTCGAGTTCCGTCTCGCGCACGACTTGCTCGAGGCTAGCCGGCGCGCTGGCGTTCGAGGGTGCTGCCGCGGCGAGATCCGCCGCGAGTCGTCGTTCGAACCGCTCGATCAGCTCTCCTGCGACGCCCAGTCGGCGCGCGGCGGCGACGGCAATCGTTGCTTCACCGATTTGGCGGGACTGGAGCAGTGCTGCGAGATATCCCAGCCAGAATTCCGCATTTTCGGGGTCCGCAGTCAGCGCTACGAGGAAATACTTGATCGCCTCGGCGGGTTTACCGATCCTCAGCTTGAGCTGACCGTACTGCTGATTCGCCGCCACGTGAGCCGGATCCATCAATAGAGCGAACCGGAATAGGCGCTCGGCCAGTTCGGATTCGCCCGCCGACTGCAGCTCGAGCGCTTTGACGACGGTACCTGGATCCAGGCACAGTGCCATTCGCAGACTGGCCTCGGCGAGATCCCGTTGCTGCGTGGCGGCGAGAGCCATCCCCAAGTTCGCATGTGCTTCCGCATCATCAGGCAGGCGGTCGGCTGCCGCCGTCATCGCCGAGATGGCTTCTTCGCGCCGATCATGAGCCCACAGCAGAGGGCCGAGCACTTTCCAGGCAAGGCCATGCGAGGGGTGCAGTTCCGTCAACGTTTTGGCGAGCGCCAGCGCGCCGTCGCGATCGCCCGTCTTGACCAATTTCGTGAGTTCGGCCTCAAGGGATTCGACCGGGAGAGTCGCGAGCTGGCGATGCTTGGCAAACTCAAGTCGTCGCCGGAACTCATCATGCAAGTCCGTGGGCACACCATAGCCCTGCGCAAGACGCAGTGTATCCTCCGCCTCGCTGAGTCGCCCCGCCTGCAACAGAGCCTCCAAGCAGCCGAACCAGTAGTCCGCTAGCTGCGGTTGCGACTCCAGCGCCTTGAGCAAATACGGCAGCGCTTCGTCCGACCGGCGCAGTTGCAACAGCAGCATCCCCCGGCAGTGGTTCGCGGCCGCGTGTGCGGGTTCAATTTCCAAGATGGCGCGATACGCGGCCTCAGCGGTCTCGAGCTGACCCGACAGCTGCAATTCCATGGCGCTGGCGCATTGCAGGTCTAGCGGTTCCTGATCGGTGGTCATTAGCGTCATGTTGGGCAAACCTGCAATCCCTGTGCCAAGCGTGCAGGCCCGGCGCGGACTTCTTGCCTCTCGTGGAGAATCCGCAAGGCACGCGCCTACCGCGTTGCCGACGGCATACGTCGGCCGCCCCACGGCAGGCCGCCGCCGCCCGTGCCGCGGCTTTCTGTACATGGCTTGCTGAGCTAAAATGCCGCGGCCTTCGCCCTGTGCTTTGGAGCTTTCTGATCGACACGAATCTCAAGGACCTGGACGCTTCCTGCGCGCTTGCGTTGCAAGCGCAGGTCGCGGGGCGATCCGCCGATGCCGAGGCGGCTTATCTCGGTATTCTGCATGCAGCGCCTGCACACGGCGGCGCCAATCATTGCTTGGGGATGCTCAAGATTCAGCTCGGCGACCCGGCTGCCGCGATCCCCTATTTATATCGAGCGCTGACTGCCGATCTCAGCTCCACCGACTATTGGTTGGGCTACCTCGAGGGTCTCTTGCAAGCCGGACAGATCGAGCAGGCCGGCGCAGCTTTGATTCTGGCCCGCAAGCAAGGTCTCGCTGGAACCGCAGCCGATCAATTCGCCGCACGCTTGACTCGGTCGCGTAAGCCTACACGGTCCGAGCCGTCCGCGACCGATCCCACACTGGATGACTCCGCGATCGTCGAACTGCTCCATCGCGGCGAGACGGCAGACGCGGTCGCTCTGGCTCGCGCTCACGTCGAACGCCATCCCCAGCATGGCGTCGCCTGGAAGATACTGGGCGCGGCACTCTGGGGAAGCGGCGTGGTCGAGGAGTCCCTGCGAGCCATGCGCATTGCGACGGACTTGTTGCCGCAGGACGCAGAGGCGCACACGAATCTCGGCACGGCTCTTTGCAAACTACAACGGATCGACGAAGCCGAGCACTACCTGACGCGCGCGCGTTCGATCGATCCGTCGTTCCGGCCGGTCTTGTTCCAATTGGGTGCGGTCTATGGAGCGCAGGCTCGATACCGCGAATCGGAGCAGGTGCTGCGCCAAGCCTTGGCATCCAGCGTAGGTCCACCCAGCCGCGAGGAGGCCGAGGGTCATTCCAACTTGCTGTTCCTGCTCGCCAACGACGCCGAGACTGGCCCTGCGGCGCTGCTCGCGGAACATCTGCGCTTCGGCGCACGCTTCGGGTCGGACCGCGGATCTGCGCCGCGCCGCCACGCGAACACCCGCGATCCCGACCGTCCTCTACGTATCGGCTTCCTTTCGGGTGATTTCTATCGGCATTCGGTGGCGAATTTCAGTGAACCCGCGTTCGCGTGCCTGGCGAACAGCGCGCAATCCGAAGTCGTCGCTTATTACAACAACACGGTCGAGGACGAGATTACCGCACGCTTGCGCGCCCACTGCCGCCAATGGCGCGTAGTCAACGCGCTGTCGGACCGTGATCTTGCCTCGGCCATCGTGCGCGACCGCATCGACATCCTCGTGGACTTGTCGGGCCATACCGGCGTGAATCGGCTGCCGGCCATGGGAATGCAGGCGGCACCCATTCAAGTCAGTTGGCTCGGCTATCCAGCGACCACCGGACTCGCGGAGGTCCAGTATTATCTGGCCGATGCGCACTGGCTGCCGCCGGGGCATTTCGATGCGCAGTTCGTCGAGAAGCTCGTTTACCTGCCGAGCCGCTGGGCTTACTTGCCCGTGGCGGGTGCCCCCGATGCGGCGCCGCTGCCAGCCCTGGGTAGTTCCGCGTTCACTTTCGGTAGCTTCCATCGCATGACCAAAATCAACGCGTCTACGATTGCCGCATGGTCCGCGCTGCTGCGCGCAGTTCCGCGATCGCAACTGCTCGTCGCCGGCGTGTACTTTGCCTACCAAGAGCGGGCGATGGTCGAGCAATTCGGCCGTCACGGTGTGGCCGAGGGGCGAATCCTGTTCAAGCCGCGCTGCGGCCTGATCGAGTATCTCCAGCTGCATGCACTGGTCGATCTTTGCCTGGACACGCAGCCCTATGCCGGTGCGACGACCACGATGCATTCCGCGTGGATGGGGCTACCGACGTTGACCGTCGCCGGCGCGACGGCGCCGGCTCGCGCGGGCGCTGGCATTTTAGGGGGACTCGGTCTGCCCGGATTCATCGCGAAGGATGAGAATGACTTCGTCGCCCGCGGCGTCTACTGGTCGCAGCATCGCGACGAGCTCGCCAGCATCCGCGCGGACTTGCGATCGCGCGTGCAACGCGCCCCCGTGGGGCAGCCGGATCTGATCGTCGCGCACCTCGAGCGGGCGTTTCGCCACATGTGGCGGCGCTGGTGCGCGAACCTGCCGCCGGTGTCTTTCGCGACCGAAGAATAAGCTCGTGTACCAACTCTTCATCGGCAACAAGAATTACTCGTCCTGGTCGCTGCGTCCCTGGGTGTTGATGCGCGAATTGGAGATCCCATTCCAAGAGCACTTGCTGCCCTTCGGAAACGAGACGCTTTGGCGGCCGTTTCGCGCGCTCTGCGCGGCCGGGAAGGTGCCCTGCCTGGTGGCGGGAACTCAACTGGTCTGGGAGTCGCTGGCAATCGTCGAGTACCTCGCCGAAGGTCATGCGGGCATCTGGCCGGAAGAACCGGTCGCACGCGCCTGGGCGCGCAGTGCCGCCGCGGAAATGCACGCCGGGTTTGGCGAGCTGCGTGCCCATTGCTCGATGAATTGCGGTGTCCGCGTACGGCTGCACAAAATCGGCCAGACTCTGCTGCGCGACATCGGCCGCCTGGACGCACTCTGGTCCGAAGGATTGTCTCGCTTCGGCGGCCCGTTTCTCGCCGGAGCGCAGTTCAGCGCGGTCGATGCCTTCTATGCCCCCGTCACATTTCGAGTCCAGACGTACGGACTCGCGTTGCAGCCCGAAGCGGCCGCCTATGGCGAGCGGCTGCTGGCTCTGCCGGCGATGCGAGACTGGTATGCGGCGGCGCTCCTGGAACCTTTCCGCGACGAGCCTCACGAACTCGAACTGCAGCGCGTGGGCAGCATCACGCAGGACCTGCGAGCCCGTTAGCGGGTCTTGGTTCTGCCGTGCAGCCGGGTCACGAGATCCGCCTCGCCGCGGCTCAAACCGAAGCGCTGCGCCAGTTTGTCGGGTTCGGCACCGCGTCGCGCCGAATCGATGGCCTGGTCGAACGAGGGGCTCTCCGCGCGCGCTTCGAGTGCCGTCATGCGGTCCGCCAAGGTGGAAAACTCCTGTTCCATGCGCTTGGTGCGGCGTTGAACACGCACGGTCATCGCGTTCGCAATCTCGAGCTCTCGGCGCAGCGCCAGCGACACGCCCTCGAGGGCGAGACAACGCTGCCGGAGACGCCGCGCGACTCGCCAGTGGTACGCGCTCGCGGCGATGGCGAGCAGTCCCAAACCCAAGGCCAGGCTCGCGATCAGCAGAGAAGTGTCGATTGTCAAATGGATCATCATGCGTACTCATCGATGGTGTGTTTCGGGTCTGTGCCGCTCGTGGATTCCTGCTCTCGAGCGGTTTCCTCCTGCGCGGGGGCTGGTGCCGGACGGGGTCGCGGCTGACTGTCGCCACCGCCGCTCGATCCGCGCTTGTCCGCGATCGGCAGCGCGGGATAAAGCCCTGAATTGCTCAAGCGGTCGACTTCACTCATTGGTCTTCTCCTTTGCGGCTACCGACGCATTGGCCGCGTTTTGGTCGAGGATCAAGATGGCGACGCGTCGATTTGCATTGCGGTGGGCGGCCGAATCGTTGGGCTGCAAGGGCCGGTATTCGCCGAAGCCGACGATCTCCAGCCGCAAGGGATCGATGCCGACCTTGGTGAACTCGTGGACGACGCTCGCCGCTCGTGCGGCCGACAACTCCCAGTTGGACGGAAACGCCGCCGTGCGGATGGGCCGATCGTCGGTGTGCCCTTCGACGCGTATCGGATTTTTGGACGGCTTGAGCACGTCGGCGAGTTTGTCCAGAACCGGCTGCGCCTGATCGGAGAACGCGCCGGAACCGCTCGGAAACAAGATATCGGTGTTGATCTCGACCTCGAGCCAGAGACTCTGCCGCTTGACCGAGACGATCTTGGCATCGATCAGCGACTGCATGGCGTCCTCCACCTGATTCTGCAACCGCGTCAACGACTCCGGGCCCTCGGGCTCCGTACCCTTGTCGCCGACCGTGGGCGTGTCCGGGTTGGGCGGGGGGGCGACCTGTGTCGGCGCCGCGAGTTTCATGAGCACGGTCGGTGCGATCCCGACCAGCGGCTTCTCGCCGCCCTTGCCGCTCTCCTTCTCGCCGAGATTGATCGGTTTGATGCTCTTGGGAGTGCCCCGGAACGCCGCGATCATGGAATCGGAAAGCACGCGGAACTTGCCGTCGTTGACCGAGGAAACGGCGTACATGACCGTGAACAAGGCGAACAACAGCGTCACGAGGTCGCCGTACGGAATGGCCCAAGCCTCCGTGTTGACGTGCTCCTCGTGCTTCTTCTTGCGGGCCATATCAAACTCTAATGATGAAAGTAACCTTTCAGTTTCGTCTCGATGTTGCGCGGATTCTCACCCTGCGCGATCGCGATGATGCCTTCGATGACCATGGTGCGTACCTGGGTCTGCCCGTGGATCACCGACTTGAGCTTGTTGCTCATCGGCAGAAACAACAGATTCGCGAACGCGATGCCGTAGATCGTCGCAATGAACGCCGCGGCGATGCCGTGGCCCAGCTTCGACGGATCGGTCAGGTTCGACATGACGGCCATCAGACCCATGACCGCGCCGATGATGCCGAGCGTCGGCGCATAGACGCCCATCGCCTCGAAGACCTTGGCCGCCTGGGTGTCGAAATGCTCCATCGTGTCCAATTCGATCTCCATGCCGGAACGAATCGCATCGGGTTCACCGCCGTCGACGAGGGCCTGCAGCCCCTTCTTGAGAAAATCGTCTTCTTCCGCCTCGACAGCGGACTCGAGCCCGAGCAGTCCCTGCTTGCGGGCGATGTTGCTCCATTCGACGATCTTCTCGATCACCGCGTTCGGATTGCTGGCCGGCGGCATGAACACCCAGACGACGATCTTCCAGGCGCGCAGGAACGTGGGCATCGGCGTCTGGACTAGGCTGGCTGCGAGCGTACCCAAGACGACGATCACGAACGCGGCGCTGCCGACCAGAGCGCCGGCACTGCTGCCTTTCAGGATGGCGCCGCCAATGATCGCGACCAGCGCGAGAACGATACCGACGACGCTGAGAATATCCATAGATCAGTCTGGCGATAACCACTCCGCCAGACGGGCCCGCAAGCGCACGAGCGCCTGACCGTGGATCTGACAAACCCGGGATTCAGACACCTCGAGGACCTCGCCGATTTCGCGCAAGTTCATGTCCTCGTCGTAGTACAGGGAAAGCACGAGCTTCTCCCGCTCGGGAAGCAGCCCGATTGCACCCGCCAAGGCATCGCGAAAGCCCGCGTCCCGGATATTGTCGAACGGACCGGGCCGCTCGTCTCGAGCATGATCTGCAGGGCTCGTCTCGTCGTCGCTGGAGCCCATCTGGTCGAAACTGAACAGCCGACAACTCGCCGCGTCCTGGACCAGCTTGTGGTACTCCTCGATCGAGACTCCGAGCGCGCCGGCGATGTCCCCGGGCGTCGCGTCGTGGCCCTTCTCGTTTTCGATCCGGCGGATCACGTCTGCCATCTCGCGCATGTTTCGGTGCACCGAGCGCGGCGTCCAGTCCGATTTTCGCACCTCGTCCAACATCGCGCCACGAATGCGGATGCCGGCATAGGTCTCGAAGTTCGCGCCTTTGTTCGCCGAATAATGCTTGGCGGCGTCCAGCAGCCCCAACATGCCGGCCTGGATTAGGTCATCGACTTCCACGTTCGGCGGCATGCGGCTGACGAGGTGATAGGCGATGCGTTTGACCAGATCGGCATGTTTGAGGACCAAATCTTGCTGCGGCAACTGATCGACGGGGATGTTGTCATCCTCGACCGACCGCGCTGCACGCGTCTGCGTGTTTGAATATTGTGTGCTTGCTCTCATTGCAATACCGTCGTAGGAGCGATCCGGGCCCCCACCATTCGTTCTACGAAGAACTCCAGGTGACCTCGTGCACCTTGTGGCACGGACCATTTATCGGCCTTGAGTGCCAGATTCTTGAGCGCCACCGATGAAATTGATCCGGGGTAGGCTTCCACCACCGCCGTTTGCCGTTGCACCGCACGCCGCAGGTAGTCATCGAATGGCACGGAACCGGCAAATTCCAGGGACACATTGAGAAATCGGTCACAGACTCGTTGAATCTTGTTGAACAGGTCCGGACCCTCGCCGTGGCGGCGCGTTTGATTGGCTAGGATCTGGAAGCGTTGCACGCCGTGTTCCCGACTCAGCACCTTGATGAGCGCGTAGGCGTCCGTGATCGAGGCCGGCTCGTCGCAGACGACCACGAGCACGTGGTGGGCGGCCTGTGTGAAGGTGACGACGCTGTCGTGCAGGCCGGCAGCGGTGTCGATCACGAGCACGTCGACCCGATGATAGAGGTCGCTGAACGCGCGGATCAGACCCGCATGTTCCGCGACCGTGAGATTCGCCATCCGCTTCACGCCGGATGCGGCGGGGACGATCTGCAGACCATGCGGGCCGGTGACGATCGCATCCTCGAGCCGGCAATCGCCGCTGATCACGTGGCCGAGATGAAAGCGGGTGTGCAGCCCGAGTACGACGTCGACATTGGCGAGTCCGAGGTCGGCGTCGACCAGCATGACGTCGCGGCCCGTTGACGCGATGGAAATGGCAAGGTTCGTCGAGATCGTCGTCTTGCCGACGCCGCCCTTGCCGCCGGTGACGGCGAGAACCTTGACCGGCCGCGACTGATTGAGCCGGGCCAATTCGTCGATGTTCGTGCGGGGAAGTTTCGAATCATGCATGAGCTTGGCTCCGTCCGAAGTTGCGTGCGAGATAGGACTCGTCGCGTTGAGTGGGGGCGCGCGCACCGAGGCGTAGCGCCATGCGCACCAGCCAGATCCGGCGCTGCAGCGCGGCGTGCAGATCCTCGGGCACCCGCTGGCCGTTGCACAGGTAGGCGATCGGCAGATCATGGCGGATCACGGTGGACATCGCGGCGCCGAGACTGCCCGCTTCGTCGACCTTGGTCAGAATGCAGGCCACCGGGGCCAGCGGCTTGAACGAGAGCGTGACCTCGTCGAGCGCCCGTCCCTCCCCGGATGCCGGCAGCGCGAGCAGGATGCGCGCGCCGCGTGCGCCCACCTGCAACAGCGATAATTGCTCCGCCAGGCGCGGATCGCGCGGCCCGACCCCCGCGGTATCGATCAGAACGAGACGTCGTTGTTTCAATCTCTCGAGCACTTGCGCCAACTCCTTGCCACTGTTGGCGGCATACATTGGAACGCCCAGGATGCGGGCGTAGGTGGATAACTGTTCACGGGCACCGATGCGGTAGGCATCGGTGCTGATGATCGCCAGGGACTCGATGCCGTGTTGCAGCGTCCAGCGCGCGGCGAGCTTGGCGATCGTGGTCGTTTTGCCTGCGCCCGTGGGCCCCACGACCGCGACGATCCCGCCTGCGCTGCCCGTAGGATCCGCCGCGAGCGGCAGATATTTCGCTAGCAGCGCCGTCGGGATGTGAGCAGGATCGCGCAGGCGCGTGCTGCGCGGCGCGAGTGCGGCAAGCTTCATCGCCACATCGGGCGCGATGTCGAGCGCCGACAGGTCCTCCAGCACGCGCACGCGCAGCGGATCGTGCACGCGTCGGTCCTTCCAGCTGAGGTTCGCAAGGCCGCTCTCGAGCAATTGCCGCATGTCCTTGAGCTCGCGTCGCATCTCGAGTGCGCCGAGGCCTGCGGGATCTGCGGGCGGCGCCCGCATGGCGGTCGTCGGCGCGGCCGAGGCCGAGACGGGGGCTGCGGCAGCGATCGGCACAGCGAGACGCGCCGCGGCGACCGATTTCACCGCGGGTTTTGCGAGCGCTTGCACGGCGATCGCCGCGGCGGCGGGCTGCACCGGCGGCGTCGGCCGCTGCGCGCGCGCATAGCTCATCAAGGTCTCGTCATAGTCGACCGCTGCGACGACCTCGATGCCTTCCGGCGTCCGCTGACTCGAGAGAATCACGGCATCGGGGCCCTGCTCGGCGCGGACCTGGTCGAGGGCGCCGCGCATGCTGGCGGCCGTGTAGCGTTTTATCTTCATAATGACCTCACTGAATCAAGGTTTCGGTCAACGACCGACTGCAGCGATCACGCGGATGCGTCGGTTTTCGGGAATCTCGTTGTAGGCGAGCACCGCCAGATTCGGCGTCGAGTAGCGCATGAGGCGCGCCACCCAGGGGCGCAGCTTCGGCGCGACCAGCAGGACGGCGGGTTCACCGGCCGCCTCCTGACGTCGCGCGCTGTCGGCCAGCGATTTTTGAATTCGGTCGGCAAGACCTGGCTCGAAGCCCGGTCCGGCATCGGAGGTGGCGACCATCGAGTCCTGCAGTGTTTGCTCCAAGGTCGCATCGAGCGTGATGACCGGGAGCTCGTCCCGCAGACCCGCGATTCCCTGCACGATGCTGCGCCCGAGCGCCACACGGACGCCCGCGACGAGGGCCGCCGGGTCTTGGGTTTTGGGGGCGAGTTCGGCAAGCGCCTCACAGACCGTGCGCAGGTTGCGGATCGGCACCCGCTCCATGAGCAGGCTCTGCAAGACTTTGACGACGACACTCATCGGCAACAGTTTCGGAACGAGATCCTCGATCAGTTTCGGCGCCGTCTTGCCGAGGCGCGCGAGCAGCTGTTGCACTTCCTCGTGCCCGAGGAGTTCATTGGCGTGCGTTTGCAGCAGATGACTGAGATGCGTCGCGATGACGCTGCTGGCATCGACGACGGTATAGCCCAGCGACTGCGCCTGGTCGCGGCGCACCTTGTCGATCCAGACCGCGGAGAGGCCAAATGCCGGGTCCTTGGTCGCCGCACCGGGGATCACCCCGGATACCTGGCCCGGGTTGATCGCCATCTCTTTGTCCGGAAACACCTCCGATTCGCCGACGGGCGCGCCCAAGATCGTGATCCGGTAGGAGTTCGGGGCGAGTTCCAGGTTGTCGCGAATGTGCACGGCTTGCACGAGGAAGCCGAGCTCCTCCGAGAGCTTCTTGCGGACTCCCTTGATCCGTCCCATGAGTTCGCCGCCTTGGTTGCGGTCGACGAGCGGGATCAGCCGGTAACCGACCTCGAGGCCGATCAAATCGATCTGCTCGACATCGTCCCAGGACAGCTCACGCTGATCCGCGGGCACCTTGGGTACCGGCGGCGGAGACGCGGCTACGGCCTTTTCGGTGGCGCGCTTCTTGCCCAGGAAATAAGCGCCCGTACCGCACAGGCCCGCCATCGCGAGGAACACGAGATTAGGCATGCCCGGGATGACGCCCAGTAAGGTCAGGATGCCGGAAGTCACGGCGAGCGCCCTTGGCTGGCTCAAGACCTGTGACATGATCTGCTGGCTCATGTCATGCGGCTTCGATACCCGGGTCACCAGGATCGCGACGGCGACCGAAAGCAGCAGCCCGGGGATCTGCGCGACCAAGCCGTCGCCGATCGTGAGCATGGCATAGGTCTTGGCGGCGTCGCCGAACGACAGGCCGTGCTGCGTCGTACCGATGATCGTACCGCCGAACAGATTGATGAAAACGATCATGATGCCGGCGATCGCATCACCACGAACGAACTTGCTGGCGCCGTCCATCGCGCCGAAGAAATCCGCCTCTTCACGAATCTCCTGGCGCCGCACGATCGCCTCGGCCTGCGTGATGATGCCCGCGTTCAGATCCGCATCGATCGCCATCTGCCTGCCCGGCATCGCGTCCAGCGTGAAGCGTGCGCTGACCTCGGCGATGCGCCCGGCGCCCTTCGTGATGACGACGAAGTTGATGATCACGAGCACCATGAACACGACCATGCCCACGGCGTAGTTGCCGCCGACCACGAACTCGCCGAAGGCGGCGATCACGTTGCCGGCGGCATGGGACCCTGTATGCCCGTTCATGAGCACGATACGCGTCGAGGCGACGTTGAGGCCGAGCCGCAACAAGGTCGCGCCGAGCAGTACCGTCGGAAAGGTCCCGAACTCGAGCGCGCGGCGCACGTACATCACGGCGAGCAGGATGATCAGAGACAGGGAGATGTTGAAGGTGAAAAAGACATCGAGCAGGATCGCCGGCAGCGGCAACACCATCATGGCGAGCACGGTCATGACCAGCAGCGGTACGCCGAAGCCGTTGCGCGCGAATTCCCCGAACATGGCCATGGTGTTGCGCATGCTCAGGGCTGCTCGTACTCGTCATCGACCTTGGGATCGGGCCGCTGCATGCGCGCGGCCGCGGTCGGATTCAAGGTGCGGATCCGGAACACGTACGACAGCACTTGCGCGACGGCCATGTAGAGACCCGCCGGGATCTCACTGTCGAGATCCGTGGAGCGGTACAGCGCGCGGGCGAGCTTCGGCGCCTCGAAAATCGGGATGCGATGCTCTTCGCCGATGCGGCGGATATTGAGCGCCACGAGGTCGAGGCCCTTGGCGAGCAGGCGCGGCGCCCGCATGCTCGCCGGATCGTACTGCAACGCCACCGCGAAGTGGGTCGGATTGACGATGATGACGTCGGCCTTGGGGACTTTGTGCAGCATGCGTCGGCGCGCGATCGCCTGCTGCATTTGCCGGATGCGGCGTTTCGTCTCCGGCCGGCCCTCGGAATCCTTGGCCTCGTCGCGCACTTCCTGGCGCGTCATGCGCATCTGGCGGTTGAACTGGAACAGCTGCAACGGCACGTCGACCATCGCGATCAGCGCGAGCGAGGCGGACAGCCAGACGAACGCGCCCCCGAGCAGGCCCGCGCCGGCGCCGATCGCCGATTTTGCACTCATGTGACCGAGGCTGAGCACGCCGTGGAAGACGTGCATCGTCACGCCCGTGCACACGGCGCCGACGACCACGCATTTCAGGATCGCCTTGCCGAGTTCGGACCAGCCGCGCATGCCGAACAGACGCCCGAGACCCGCGAGCGGGCTCATGCGCGTGAAGTCCGGCACCAGCGCCTGTGGACTGAAGTTCCAGCCGCCGAGCGCGATCGCCGCCGCCAGCACGAGGGCGATCAGCGTCGCGAAGATCGGCATGAGGATCAGCCCCATCGCGATCACGGCGTCGCTCACGTGCGCGAACATCGAGGCGGGATCGGCCAAGTCCGCCGGGTCGAACGCGAGGTTGCGCGTCATGACCTTGCGCAGGCGTTCGACCATCGATCCGCCGAGCGCGAGCAGCACGACGCTCCCGCCGATCATGGTCGCGAAATTGGTCAGCTCGATCGAGCGCGGCAGCATGCCCTTTTCGCGGGCATCCTGCAGCCTTCGCGCGGTCGGCTCTTCGGTTTTCTCGCCGCCTTGTTCACTCTCGGCCATCAGGGTGTCCCATGGGCCGGCGCCGCGATCAGATCCGCGGCCGCCGCCAGGGCGGAATGCACGACCGTGGACATGCCGGCGATGATCCCGTCGATGCCGACGATTAGCACGAACAGGCCGGCTATCAGGGTGATCGGGAAGCCGACGCCGAACAGATTGAGCTGCGGAGCCGCGCGCGTGATGACGCCGAGTGCGGCATTGACGATGATCAGCGCCACGACGGCGGGCAACGCGATGAGCAGCCCGGTTTCGAAGAGCTGGGCGCCCCAGGACGGGACGGCGGCGAAGAAATTCGGTCCGATGTGCGACGCGCCGATCGGCAAGGAGCGAAAGCTCTCGGCGAGCGCGCCGAGCAGCACGAGGTGTCCGTCGACCGCGAGATAAACCAGAGTCGCGAAGATCATGAACATCTGCCCGAGCACGGTCGTCTGTGCGCCGTGCTGCGGATCGACGAGGGTGGCGAAGCCGAGTCCCATGGTCATCGAAACGGTCTGCCCCGCGAGCGTGAGCGCTTCGAAGGCGAGTTGGACGACGAGGCCGATCGCGAGGCCGATCAAGATCTCCTGGATGGCCGCGAACGCGCCGTCTCCGGAGAAGATCGATAGATTCGGCGGCTGAGCGGCGAGCGGCGCGATCAGGATCACGAGCCCCAAGGTCAGCACCAGTTTGACGCGCGCCGGAACCGTCGGCCCGCTCAGGATCGGTGCGGTCATTACGAAGCCGCCGATGCGCAGCGCGGGCCACCACATCTGCAGCGCCCAGTGCGTGAGTTCCGAAGCGTCGATATTGATCGGCTGCATGGGTCGTCTAGCCGACCATGCCGGGAATGCTCGCGTAGATCTCGCGCGTGAAGTCCAAGAGCATGCGGATCATCCACGGCCCGACCGCGAACAAGGTCAGTACCAGCACCAGCAACTTCGGAATGAAGCTCAAGGTGGCTTCGTGAATTTGCGTGGCGGCCTGCAGCATGCCGATCACGAGTCCCACGACCAGGGACACGAGCAGCATGGGTGCGGCGATCAGCCCCGTCACGATCAGGGAATGATGCGCGAGGTCCATGATGGTTTCGGGCGTCATTGGTGGAAGCTCGCTGCGAGTGTGCCCATCAACAAGGTCCAGCCATCCACGAGCACGAACAGCATGATCTTGAAAGGCAGCGAGATCAGCATCGGCGAGAGCATCATCATGCCCATCGACATCAGCACGGTCGCGACGACCAAGTCGATGACCAGGAAGGGGATGAAGATCATGAAGCCGATCTGAAATGCGGTTTTGAGCTCGCTGGTCATGAACGTGGGGATCAAGACCGACAGCGGCACGTCCTCCGCGCTCGCGAACTGTGGCTTGCCGGAAAGCTTGGAGAACAGCTGCAGGTCGGTCTCGCGCGTCTGAGCCAGCATGAACTTGCGCAGCGGCCGGATCGTCCGGTCGATCGCGATCTCGCCGGCGAGCTGGCCGTCGAGGTAGGGCTTGATGCCGCTGGCGTAGGCCTCGTTGATGGCCGGGCTCATGACGAAGAAGGTCATGAACAAGGCGAGCGCGGTCAATACCTGGTTCGAAGGTGTCGTCGCCAGGCCGAGCGCCTGGCGCAGGATGGACAGGACGATGATGATGCGGGTGAAGGCGGTCATCGCCAGCAGGATCGCCGGCAGCAGCGTCAGCACCGTCATCAGAATGAGGATCTGCAAGGACAACGAATACGTCTGTACGCCGTCGGCGGCGGTGCGGATTGCAACGGCGGGCAGCACGGCCTGGGCGTGCGCGGCGAAGGTCACGAGCGTGCCCATGCAGGCACCGAGCGCCACAGTCAACGGACGGGCGGCGGCGCGCATCAGCGTTTGCCGTCGCGGGTCATGAATTCACGGAGCCGGGAGGCGAAATCGGGTGCGGTCACCGGCTTCTGTAATTCGATCGGCTTGGCCAGCGGCGTGAGCGCGACCATGCCCGCGGCGCCGACGCCGACGAGCACCTGAGCCTCGCCGACGCGCACGAGAAAGATGCGCTCGCGGGGACCGAGCGAGAGGTGGCCCTCGACCGTGAAGTCACCGCTGCCGCGCGGCGCCACGACGCGAAATTTCTTGACGAGCCACGCCAGCGCAATGATCAAGCCGACGATCAGCAGGAGGCTCCCGCCCACGGACGCGAGACTACCCGTCGCGGTCGGCGCCGCCGCTGTGAGGCCGGTCATCAGCCGACCCCTTCGATGCGCTCGGCGGGACTGACGACGTCGGTCAAACGAATGCCGAATTTCTCCTCGACGACGACCAGCTCGCCGCGCGCGATGCGCACACCGTTGACGAGTACGTCCAAAGGCTCGGTTGCGAGGCGGTTCAACTCGACGATCGCGCCCGGCGCGAGCTGCAGGAGCTCGCGCACCGTCATTTGCAGCCTGCCGACTTCCAGCGACAGCGTCACCATGACTTCGAGGATCAGATTGAGATTCATCTCGGGCGCGCCGCCCGCGGGTGTATTCGGTCCCAGGTCGCCGAATTGAGCGCGTGCGACCGGTGCGGGATTGGTCGGATCGACCGTGCTCATGAGGCGCCTCGCGAGGTTATTTTGATTGCGTTTCGGCCCTGGGAGATGCCGAACTTGCCGCGATAGAGCGGCACGTTGCCGGCGAGCAGCGTGACTTGCTGCGGCGGGCTGATCGGGATGATGTCGCCCGGTGACAGCCGGACGAGTTCACCGAGACTGATCTCGGCCTCGGCCAGGATCGCGCGCGCCTCGACTTGCGCCAATTGCAGTCCCGCGGCCAACACCGGCGCCCAGGAAATCTTGGTCCGTTCGACGGGCTTGCCACCATCGGAGGCCAGCGCCTCGAGCACGGGCTGCAGCAGGCGCTCGGGAAACAACCACTCGAGACGCCCTTGGAAGGCACCGAGAGTCACCGAGAAGCGGGCCGCAATCAGCAGGTCGCCGGGCTCACCGATCCGCACGAAGCGCGCATTCGATTCTTGCTTGACGAGTTCCATTTCGATCGGCGCGATGGGCAGCCACGCGGCCGCGACGTCGGGCGCCAAGGTCTTGGTCAGCAGCGCGAAGAATCGCTGCGCCGCCGGGGCGATCACGGCCGCAGCATCGCTCGCTTCACGGCCGGTGCCACCGAAGAAGGCATCGAGCAGCATCAGCAGCAATCCGGGTTCGATCGTGAGGAGCGCCGCGCCCGGCAGCGGCTTCAAATTGACGATCCCGACCGCCGCCGGAGTCGGCAGCGCGGCCTCGCTGTCACCAGCCGTCACGCTCTGCAGGCTCTCGAATTGCAGGCTCACCTCGCGCGTCAGCAAGCCCGAAACCGTCGTGCTCGCGCGCGTGGCGAAATTGCGGCAGATGAATTCCAACATCGGCAAGCGCGTGCGGCTGATGCGCCGCGCAGACAAATCGAAAGGTACCGCGGTATCCGTGCTGGTCTTCTCCAAGAGAGCGGAGACTTCTTCCTCGGAGATCGCCGCCGCGCCGCTGCCGGCCTCGGAACCCTCGTCGGCGCCCGGCGTGTCGACTCCCGGCGTATCCTCGTTCGGCGCGACCATTACTGGACCACAAAGCTGGTGAACAGGAGATCGTCGATCGGCGGCGCACCCTCTTTCTTCGCGACGGCGCGGACTTCGGCGAGCGCCTCCTGGCGCAATTTTTCCTTGCCTTCGCGCGACATCAACTGCTGGTAGTCCCGATTGCTCATGATCAGCAGGAGGTTGTTGCGGATCAGGGGGACGTTCTTGGTCACGCTGTCGATGGCCTTCTGGTCCTTGGACATCGCCTCCATCGTGATCTGCAGGAAGCGGACCGCGGCACCATCCTCGAAGTTGACGACCAAGGGGGGATCGATCGCGTAGTAGATTTCACCCTTGGCCTCAGCATCTGCGGCCTTACCGCCGGAGCCGCCGGACGGACTGACTGCGGTCATCGCGCCGTCGGGACCGACCTTATAGTCCGGGGCTGGATGCAGCTTCGCATTGACGAAGCCGCCGGCGACGACGGCGCCGAGGGTCAGGACGAAGATTCCGACTCCATTGACGAGAGTACCTATCATTCCGCCGGATTTCTTTGCGGCAGCGGGTGTAGCTGGATCGGGGGCGTCGGACATGGTGCTGTTTCCTGATGCGGCGCGAGGTGCCGCACGAAGAGGGGAGCAAGTTCTATGCCAGACGGGGCCGCCCGGCTTTTGTCGATCTAGGTCAAGGCCTTAGCGGGCGGCTCTCGGCGCGCCGACCTCATTGGGTTGCTGCGGTCGTCGGGATTTTGACGCTGCCCGGATGCGCCCCCAAATCAAAACTTGAGCGCCACCCGCAAACCCGGCCCGGCATCGTCGAGCACGAGCCGCGCGCCATGCAGCTTGGTGACCGCCGCCACGAGCGACAGGCCGAGCCCCGACCCGGGGAATTTGCGCGCCTCGTCGAGGCGTACGCGCCGGCCGAGCACGATCTCGCGCTTGTCCGCGGGAATGCCCGGTCCGTCATCCTCGACGACGACCTCAGGACCCGCGCCCTGCCGGCGCAACACGACGCGAATGTGTCCGCCTTCGGGTGTGAACTTGATCGCGTTGTCGAGCAGGTTCGCAAGCGCTTGCGCAAGCAGTTGCCGGCTGCCCTGCACTTGGGCGCCTGCGATGACCGAGCTTTCCAAGCGGATGCCGCGTTCCTCGCTGACGGGCGCATACAGTTCGACCATGCTGGCCACGAGCTCGGAAAGATCGACGGCCTCGCGTGCCACGGTGCCGGTCTCGGCGAGCGCGATCCGCAACAAGGCATCGAGCGTGCTGCGCATGCGGTCGACCTCGGTCGTGACGCGTTCGAGCACGCGTCGCTCGTTCGAGCTTGGCGCCAACTGACTCATAGCGGCCTCGGCGGTCGCCTGCAGGCGATTGAGGGGCGTACGCAGATCGTGGGCGGCGCTGTCCAGCACGGTGCGCATGCCGAGCGTCAGCTGCTCGATCTTGTCGAGCATGCCGTTGATCTCGCGGGCGAGCGAGTTCAGTTCGTCCTCGGCGTCGCGCACCGGCAGGCGCTGCGAGAGATCGCCGCGCATGATCTGCGTGGCCACCGCCGAAATCGCGCCCGCCTGGGCGAGAATCCGCCGCCCCATCCAGAAACCGCCGCCCAGTCCCAGCAGCATCGTCAGCACCACCGCGGCGATGAGCCCGCGCATCATCAAATTCTTGACGTCTTGTCGCTCCTGCACGTCGTGACCGACCAACATCCGATAGCCGGCGTAAACGGGAAAATTTTCAGCGCGCATCTCGTGCTCGCGGGTTTCGTCGCCGAACGGCACCGAGACCTTGAATTGGATCCACTTGCCCTCGTTCGCCGCGCTCTTCGGCCAGGCGGGCACGTTGCCGGCCACGGGGCGCAATTGCGGGTCGACCATGAGATAGACGGCACCGCGCACGTCCTGGTCCTGCGAGCGCTGTTCGATGAGCTCGATGAAATCGCTGCGCGAGAGCACGAGCACCTGCTCGCGCAGCCCCTGGACCTCGGCTTCGATGAGATTGTCGGTGCTGCCGTCGACGACCTGGGACACGGCGAAATAGACGGCGCCGAGCAGCGCGACCGCGCCCAAGGCGAAGACCACCGAATAAACCACCGCGATGCGAAACGGCGAGCTTCCCAGTACCCCGAGAAAGCGCTGCTCCTGATCCACTATTCGTCTTCGCGCAGGCTGTATCCCGCACCGCGCACCGTGTGCAGCAGCGGCTTGTCGAAGTCTTTGTCGATCGCCTGGCGCAGGCGGCTGATGTGCACGTCGATGACATTGGTCTGCGGATCGAAATGATAGTCCCAGACGCCCTCTAGCAACATGGTGCGCGTCACGACTTGACCGCTGTGACGCATCATGAACTCGAGCAGCTGGAACTCCCGCGCCGTGAGTTCGATTTTCTTGCCGTTGCGCGAGACCCGGCGGGTCATCCGGTCGAGTTCCAGGTCCGCCAATTTGAGCTTGGTGTTCGCTTCCGCCGAGCCGTTGTCGCCGCGGCGTGCGAGCGCGTCGATGCGTGCGAGCAACTCCGACATATGATAGGGCTTGGTCAGATAGTCGTCGCCGCCGGCGCGCAAGCCCGTGATGCGGTCGTCGACCTCGCCGAGCGCGCTCAGGATCAAGACCGGTGTCTTACGGCCCGTGGCACGCAGCGACTGCACCAGCGCGAGTCCGTCTAGCTTCGGCAGCATGCGATCGACGATCGCGAGCTCCACGGCCGCCGAGGAGGCGAGTTGCAATCCCTCGAGTCCGTCGACGGCGACCTCCACCGTGTGGCCGACCTCGGTCAAGGCCTTGGCCAGGTAATCCCGCGCGACTTGGTCATCTTCGACGATCAGGATATGCATGTCGCTCATATTACAGCCGCCCGAGCGTTCTTTGTCAGCAGGGAGTTGGACCGTTCCCCAATCTCCGCGATAGACTGAGGCGCAATGACGCTCTCGGACACTCAAGATTCCTGCGAGGTGCTGGTGATCGGCGGCGGCCCCGCGGGCGCCACGACCGCGAGCATGCTCGCGGAGCGTGGAATCCGTGTGGTCCTGATCGAGAAGTCGCGGCATCCACGCTTCCATATCGGCGAGTCGCTGCTGCCGGCGAACCTACCGCTGCTCGACCGTTTGGGGGTCGGCGGCAAGGTGCGAGCGATCGGCATGGAAAAATGGGCGGCCGAATTCGTATCCCCCTGGGACGGGCGCCGCCAGGAATTCGAATTCGCGGGCTCCTGGGACAAATCGATGCCGTTCGCCTACCAGGTCAGGCGCTCGGAGTTCGACGAAATCCTGTTCCGCCGGGCAGCCGAACTAGGCGCCGAGGTCATCGAGGGCTGCCGCGTGACGGACGTGGAGTTTTCCAGCGACGGCCGCGCAACGCGCGTGCACGCACAGGGCGATACCGGCATCGCCCGTTCCTGGCGAGCGGATTTCGTCGTCGATGCCTCGGGACGCGATACCGTGCTTGGCAACCGGCTGCAGGCTAAGCAGCGCAACAAGAAGCACAACAGTGCTGCGATCTATGCGCATTTCCAGGGGGCGCGTCGGCACGTCGGCAAGCGCGAGGGCAACATCTCGATCTTCTGGTTCGATCATGGCTGGTTTTGGTTCATCCCGCTCGCCGACGGCGCAACCAGTGTCGGGGCGGTCGTCTGGCCGTCCTACCTCAAGACCCGCGCCAAACCGGTCCGCGAGTTCTTCCTCGATACGATCGCGCTGTGCCCGCCGCTGGCCGAGCTGCTTCGGGAAGCGAGCCTCGCCTCCGAGGTCGAGGCCACCGGCAATTATTCCTACGCGTGTGACCGAACCCACGGCCGCAACTATTTTCTGGTCGGCGACGCCTACACCTTCATCGACCCGGTGTTTTCCTCGGGCGTGATGCTGGCGATGCAAAGCGGCATGGCCGCCGCCGAGGCGATCGCCGCTTGCCGCGCGAATCCGGCCGGCGCGGCGCGCGCCTTGCGCCAATTCGATCGGGTGATCCGGCACGGACCGAAACAATTTTCCTGGTTCATTTATCGCGTCACGAATCCAACCATGCGCGAACTGTTCCTGGGGCCGCGCAACGTGTTGCGGATGAAGGAAGCGCTGCTGTCGGTGCTCGCCGGCGACATTTTCGGCCGCACACCGATCTGGGGCTCGCTGCGCTCGTTCAAGGCGCTCTATTATCTGATTTCGATCCTGCAATGGCGGCGCACGCTGCAGGCGGCGCGCCGGCGCCGGAGCAACATGGCACCTCTCGAAGCTGAAAGAATGACCCGCGCTTGATGTCCCGCAAGCGTGGCGGCGGCGTGTTGGGGGTCGCCGCCGCCTTAGGCGCACTCGCGGCGCCGGGGCTCGCAATGGCCACGGAACAGCCCCTGTGGGAATGGGGCCTCGGCGGCGGCGCGGTCGTGCTGACCGATTATCCGGGCGCCTCGAGTTCGCACGCGTATCCCGTACCGTTCGGCTATCTCCTCTACAACGGCAAGTTCCTGAAGTCGGACCGCGACGGTGTGCGCGGTCTGCTCCTCGACCGCAAGTGGGTGGAGTTCAGCTTGAGCGCCTACCTCACCGCGCCGGTACGCAACAACGCAGCCCGCAACGGCATGCCGGAGTTGCGTTCGACCGTGGAACTCGGACCCGCCTTGAACGTGCATCTGTTTCGCAGCGAGGAGGCACGCGTGAAATTGGACTTGAAGCTGCCGGTGCGCAGCGCGCTGACCGTCGCCGCGCCCCCGCAGTCGATCGGTTGGGTGTTCGAACCCAGCCTCGATCTCGACATCCAAGGCATTCCCCACTTGCTGGGCTGGAATCTAGGCCTGCTTGCGGGGCCCATGTTTGCCGATGCCAAGTATCACGATTACTTCTACTCCGTAGCGCCGCAGTACGCACTGCCCTCGCGTCCCGAATATGCGGCGCCGGGCGGCTACTCGGGAACCGAGATCGTTGCTGCCGTTTCGCGACACTATCCCCGGTTTCGGTTCGCGGCTTATCTGCATTACGATACCCTGGCCGGCGCGAGCTTCCTGGACAGTCCGCTGGTCGAGCGCAGACACGACTGGTCGGGCGGGTTCGGTATTGCCTGGACGATCGGCAGATCGGCACAAACCGTCGACGTACCAAACTGAATGGCATGGCGCGATTTTTTAAGATTTTCTACGAGTATTGCGCCCTTTATTGTTCGCTGAGCCTGCTCGGCCTGATCTGCCTCGGGTGGTCGCTGATCGCGCTGCCCTTGTACTTCCTGCTGCCGGAGTCGGCCGGCACGAGTTTAGGGCGCCGCGGCATCATGAGCGGCTTTCGCCTCTACGCCTGGTCGCTGTCGGCCACGGGCGCCTATCGCCTCGATTTGCAAGCGATCGATGCGCTGCGCGGCGGACCACCCGTCGTCCTCGCCCCGAATCATCCCTGCCTCATCGACGCTCTGCTGATCTTGACGCGGCACCCGAACATTGCCTGCGTGATGAAATCGGAGCTGATGAACAATCTGTTCCTCGGCGCAGGCTCCCGCCTCGCCCGCTATGTGCGGAACGGTTCACCGCGCCAGATGATCAAGGAGTCCGTCACGCATCTGCGCCAAGGTTGCGTGCTGCTGCTGTTTCCCGAAGGCACGCGGACCCGCAGCACGCCCATCAATTCCCTGACCACCAGCGTCGCCCTGATCGCTAAGAGGGCCGGGGTACCGGTGCAAACCCTGCTGATCGAAACTGACTCGCCTTACTTGAGCAAGGGCTGGTCCTTGTTTCGCCGGCCGAGCTTGCCGATCACCTATCGCGTACGGCTCGGCAGGCGTTTCGAGGCTCCCGCGGACGCCGCGGCGCTGACCGTCGCGCTGGACGCGTATTACCGAGACGCGCTGCGGGATGCGATGCAGTCGCAGTGGCTGAACAATGTCTGAAGCGAATCCGCGGCGTTCGACGTCGCATCTGGTGCTGATCCCCAGCTACAACCCTGGTCCCAAGGTGTTCGAGACCGTGGCGGCCGCGCGCGCGAACTGGGCTCCGGTCTGGATCGTGACCGACGGCAGCACCGACGGTTCACCGGCGCAACTGCTCGAACTGGCGGCCGACGATCCGGACTTGCGTGTGCTGGTCCGGCCGCGCAACGAGGGCAAAGGAGCGGCCGTGCTGTTCGGCATGGAGGCGGCTCGGGCACTCGGCTTCACGCATGTTTTGACGATGGACTCGGACGGCCAGCATCCCGCGGCGCTGATCGGCGAGTTCATGGCCGCCTCGAGGCGCATGCCGGCGGCGATGATCCTGGGGCGTCCGATCTTCGCCGCCGACGCACCGCGTCTGCGTGTGAACGGCCGCCGCATTTCGAATTGGTGGGTCGCGCTCGAGACGCTCTGGGCGGGCATCGACGATTCCCTGTTCGGATTCCGGGTCTATCCGATCGAACCGCTGATTGCCGTGATGCGCCGGCAGCACTGGATGCGGCGTTTCGACTTCGACGTCGAGGCCGTCGTGCGCCTCTATTGGTCGGGGATCGTGCCATTCAACATTGCCGCACCGGTGCGCTACTTCGCGCCGTCCGAAGGCGGCGTATCGCATTTCCGTTATTGGCGCGACAATGTGCTGCTGACCTGGATGCACGCCCGCCTGGTGTTCGGTTGGGTCTGGCGGCTGCCGCGTTTGCTCGCCCGGCGGCGCGCCCGGGCGCCCTCGTCAGTCAGGTAAGCTCGCGACTGCGTCCGCAGCGGGCGCACGCGCGCAGTATTCCGAAAATATCCCAAGCTCCAGATGGCGCCGCGCGCCGACGAATCCGGCCTGGGCGATTGCCGCCAGGATCTCGGCCGGAGAGACGCAGGCGTCGATCGTGTCCCAGTAATACCGCATGAGCTGGGGCGTATCTCGATGCTGGGCGAGCCCACGCGCCATCCACGGAACGAAACCGCGCATATAAGCACGCAGCAAAGACCGCGCGAGTCGTCCCTCCGGTCGCGTGATCTCGAGCAGGCACAGCCGACCCCCGGGCACGAGCACGCGCTTGAATTCATGCAAGGCCGCAGGCAGATCGCCGATATGCCGAAGCGCGTACCCCATCGACAGGAAATCCGCCGAATGCGCTTCGGCGGGGATCGCCTCGGCGCTGCCCAATTTCATCGCGAGCCCGGGCGGAACCCGGGCGCAGCGGACCATGCCGACGCAAGGATCGATGCCGGTGACCAAACGGGCGTCGCCGCTGAGCCGCGCCGCCTCGCAAGCCGTGAGGCCCGTGCCGCTGCCGATGTCGAGCACCCGCATGCCGGGCCCGAGTCCAGCCCGGGCGAGCGCGCGTCGGCGATACCAGGATCCCGTGCCGAACGCCATGAGCCGTTCGACGCGGTGATAATCGCCTGCCGTGCGATCGAACAGGTGCCGGACCCATCCGCCGCGCTCGGCTTCAGTCTGATAGTACTGTTTCAGAGGCGGGTGCGGCGCGCGCATATTTCATTATAATAGCCGCCTATGCTCGACAAAGCGTCGCTAATACAAGAATCCGCGCCGCTCAGCGATGAAAGTTTGCAGCGCGAAATCGCCAAGCTGTTCGTGGACGCTTTGAATCTCGGCGTCGCGCCGGAGAGTATCGATCCGGATGCACCGCTATACGGCTCCGGTCTGGGCCTCGATTCGATCGACATCCTCGAGGTCGCCTTGATCGTTTCCAAGCAATATGGCGTGCAATTGCGCGCGAACAGCGAAGAGAACCAACACATATTCCGCTCCCTGCGGCATCTCGCGGAGTACATCGCCGTACAGAGAACGAAGTGAGCGGCGGGGAGCCGACGAAGCTGCAAGTGGCAGCCGTGCCCGTCGGCCTGATCGCCTACGCGTCTCTGTGTCACTACAGCAATTCCGCCGAGCGGGGGGCGGCTTGGGGTGCGCCGCTCGCGCTCGCGCCGTTTATCCTCGTCGCATTCGGCGCGGCCTGGCGCAACAGTCGGCGCGTCGCCCGGCGCGCGGGCTCTCCCGCCGGCCGTTACGCCCTGACCGCCAGCCTGGCCGCAGCCTCACTGCTGGGGATCTACCTCGGCTGGCATGTGCTCGAACGGAATTTCGCTTGGATCTATCTCCTGCAAGAGTGCGGATTCTACGGCCTGTTGGCATTCGCCTTCGGGCGCTCGCTGCGCCGCGGCAGGGCACCGTTGTGCACGCTGCTGGCCGATCAGGTGCACGGGCCGCTCTCGGACGGCGAACTGCGTTACACCCGCGCGGCGACCACGGCCTGGTGCCTTTTTTTCACGACTCTGGTCGCGCTGGAACTGCTGTTGTTTTTCACCCTGCCGCTCGCGTCTTGGTCTTTTTTCTCGTACTTCTGCACCCTGCCGCTCGTGCTGCTGATGTTCATCGCTGAATTCGCCGTTCGCCGCCGCGTGCTGCCCAATACGGCGGGCGCGGGCCTCTGGGCGACGATGAGAATTTATTTTGCACGCTCTGCCTGAGCCGCCGACGGAGGGCGCAATCCCACTGTTGGCGCATGCGAGCCCCGGCGACGTGGTTGCCTACCGGGGGGAGCGGGCGATTACGGCACGCGAGTTTCTCGCCGACGCGGCCGGCCTCGCCGCGCGTCTGCCGGCTGGCCGACATGCGCTCAACGTCTGCGCCGATCGCTATCGTTTCGCCGTGGGCTTGGCGGCCTGCCTGACGAGCGGCCGCATCAGTCTGCTACCCTCGACGTACACGCCGGAAGTCATCCGGCAATTGGGCGAATTCGCTCCCGACGCCTTTTGTCTTACCGACGATCCGGCCTGCGAGATCGCCCTGCCGCGGGTTCAGTGGCAAGACGGCGACGCCCGGGACATCGCTACCTCGTGGCCGGCCGCGCCGATCCCATTCGAGCAGCTGGCCGCCATCGTGTTCACGTCCGGGTCGACCGGCGTGCCGCTGCCCTACCGCAAGACCTGGGGCCGACTCGCGCGCTGTGTGCAGAACGGCGCGCCGCGGCTCGGGCTCGTCGCGGCGAGCCGCTATACTTTGATCGGCACCGTGCCCGCACAACACATGTACGGCTTCGAGTCGACGGTTCTGCTCGCCCTGCAAAGCGGCAACGCCTTCAGCGCCGAGCGTCCCTTCTATCCGGCCGACATCTGCGCCCGCCTGGAGGCCGCGCCCCGTCCTCGGGCACTGATCTCGACCCCCGTGCATTTGCGCACGCTGCTCGCCGCGGATACGCGCTTGCCGCCGGTGGACTTGATCGTATCGGCGACCGCTCCCTTGCCGCTCGATCTCGCGCGCGAGGTCGAACGGCGCTTCGCCACAGAGCTCATCGAAATCTACGGCTCGACCGAAACGGGCCAGATCGCGACCCGCAGGACGGCGCGTAGCAACGTCTGGCGTTTGTGGCCCGGGGTCGAATTGAGCGCCACGCCCGAGCTGACCTTCGCCGAGGGCGGCCACGTCGAGCAGCGCACGGCGCTGTGCGACGTGATCGAGATCACCGGCCCGGATGAGTTCTTGTTACATGGTCGGACCGCCGACCTCGTGAATATCGCCGGCAAACGCAGCTCTTTCGCCTACCTCAATCATCGCCTCAATTCCATCCCGGGTGTGCTCGACGGGGCGTTCTTCCTGCGCGACGAAGACGCAGTGGGTGCCGACGCGACGCGGGTCGCAAGGCTCGCCGCGGTCGTCGTCGCGCCGGACTGGACGCCGGCCGCACTGACCGAACGTTTGCGGGAGACCATCGATGCCGCGTTCCTGCCGCGGCCGCTCTTGCTCGTCGACCGCCTGCCGCGTAACGCGACCGGCAAACTACCGCAGCAAGCCTTGCGGGCATTCGTTGCCGCCCACTCGGCAGGACGGACCTGAGTGCGGCGAGTCCCGCTCGCGTTTGCGGCTGATCATCCCGCGTTCGCGGGTCACTTTCCCGGCAACCCGATCCTGCCCGGGGTCGCCTTGCTCGACGCCGCGCTGCTCGACATCGCGACGGCCTGCGGCCTCGATCTCGCCGCGTGCCATCTTGCCGCCGCCAAGTTTCATGCCTTCGTCCGGCCCGGCACCGCGCTGACCTTGGAGTTCGAGCCACGCGCCGTGGGCTCGATTCGGTTTACGATACACGGCGATGCTGCTCCAGTCGCGAGCGGGATCTTGCTGACTCCGGCGGCCGACGCCGCATCCCCATGACGGCGGCCAGGAACGCCGAGTGGATCGGCGAACCGGAACGCGGCAGCTTGGCGATGTTGCGACTCATGGCGTTCGTCTCGCTGCGCCTGGGCCGTCGGGCGAGCCGCCTGCCGCTCTATGGCATCGTGCTGTATTTCTTTCTGTTCGCGCCGACTGCACGCCGGCATGCGCGCCGCTACCTGCGGCTCGCGCTCGGCCGGGCTCCGACGGCGCGCGATCGGTTTCGCCATCTGCTGTATTTTTCGACGACGATTCACGATCGCGTTTTCTTGATCAATGACCGCGACCACCAGTTCGAGATTTCGGTCGGCGGGGCGGCTCTGATGCGCGAGCAGCTCGCCACGGGCCGCGGCGCTTTTCTCATGGGCTCGCACATGGGCAGCTTCGAAGTCGTCAGCAGCGTCGGCCGCCGTCAGAAAGGTCTACGGGTCGTCATGGCGATGTACGAGGCGAATGCCCGCAAGATCAACGCGATACTCGGTGCGATCAACCCGGCCGCGCGGACCGACGTGGTCGGACTGGGCCACATCGATGCGATGCTGAGGCTTTCCGCGCGCCTGGCCGACGGCTCGTTCGTCGGCGTACTCGCCGATCGCACGCTCGGCGAGGAACCGTTGCAGGAAGTCACCGTGCTGGGGCGGCGGACTTATCTGCCGACCGGTCCGATGCGCACGGCCGCGATCCTCGGCTGCCCGGTCATCTTCATGATCGGACTCTACCGCGGCGGAAATCGGTATCATGTGGAATTCGCACCGCTCGCCGATTTTTCCCAAACGCCGGCGGGCGCCCGCGCCGCCGCGGTGCGCGAGGCCGTCGACCGCTACGCCGCGCTGCTCGATCGCTACTGCCGCAGCGACCCGTACAACTGGTTCAATTTTTTCGATTTTTGGGCCTCGCGCGGCGCAGGGCCGCGGCGCTGATGCGTGCGTCTCGCCGGCGGCTCGTGCTGTTTGCGTTCGCGCTGTGCGCGGCGCGCGCGCAGGCAGATGACAGCGGGTTGGCGCAAGTGCTGCAGGGTTTCGCACGGCGGACCCACGCGCATTCCAACTATGTCGAGCAGCAGTTCTTGCAGGTCCTGCGTCGACCGCTGGAATCCCGCGGCGAACTGCGTTACGACGCCCCGGACCGATTGGAAAAGCAGACCCTCGAGCCGCGGGCCGAGACGCTGACCGCCGCCGGGAACGTGCTCACGCTGCAACGCGGATCGCACCGTCACGTACTCGACCTGGCCGACTACCCGCAGATCGCGCCGCTGATCCTCGGCATTCGCGCGACCCTGGCCGGCGACCGGGCGACTCTCGACCGCCTGTTCCAAGTGGACTTCGCCGGCAGCCTCGCGCACTGGACCTTGGAACTCGTGCCGCGCGACCCGGCGACGCTGCACTCCGTCGCGCGTATTCGCATCGAGGGCAGCGGCGATGATCTGTCCCGGGTCGAAATCGGACAGACGAACGGCGATCGCTCGCTGATGACCTTGCGCCCCGCGCCGACGCCATGACCCGGCCGGCTGCATGAATCGCCGCGGCGCGCTCGCCGTGGCGCTCTGGTTGATGTTCTTGGGTGCGGCGGCCGCGGTCGTGCTGCGTGCGCACTACGCCGCGGATCTGTCGGCTTTCTTGCCGGCGCATCCGACGGCGGCTCAGCAGATGCTCGTGGACCAGTTGCGTGAAGGACCGGCCTCGCGTCTGATCCTGGGCGCGGTCGAGGGTGGCGACGCGACGACACGCGCCGGGGTGATGCGAGCCTTCGCGGCCGAGCTGCGTCGCAGCGGTCTGTTTTTGGCCGTCGAGGATGGCGAACCGGTCACGGCCGAGCGCGACCGCGAGTTCCTGTTCAGCCACCGCTACGTCCTCAGCCACGATATCGATGCCGGGCGATTTTCCGCTGCCGGTTTGGCAAAGGCGATCGGTGCGACGCTCGAGGAACTCACGACGCCGGCCGGCGCTCTGTTCGCTCCCTTGCTGAGCAGCGATCCAACGGGCGAAATGCTCGCCATTCTCGCTGGCCTGCAGAGCATTCCCGGCCCGGCGCACAGCGCAGGAATCTGGACCTCGGCCGACGGACGGCGCAGCCTCGTGGTCGCACAGACCCGGGCCGGCGGCTCCGATACGGACGCGCAACAACGCGATATCGAGTTGATGCAGCAGGCATTCGCTAGCGTGCAGCCCGCCGGGGCAGTGAGCGCGATGAGTTTGCGCTTGAGCGGCCCCGGCGTGTTCGCAGTGCGCGCGCGTAGCCACATTCAGCAGGCGGCCGTGCGCTTGTCCGCCGCGAGTACGATGCTGATCGTGGTTCTCTTGTTGCTCGTGTATCGCTCGGTGCCTGCCGTGTTCTTGGGTCTCATGCCGGTGCTGACCGGCGCGCTCGCAGGCGTGGCCGCGGTCGCTCTCGGCTTCGGCACGGTGCATGGCATCACCCTGGGCTTCGGCGTGACGCTGATCGGCGAATCCGTCGATTACTCGATTTATTTTTTCGTGCAATCGCGGACCGGCGACGGGGCTGCACAGCGCGCGCAGCAGTGGCGGCGGCAGTTCTGGCCCACCGTTCGCCTGGGTGTGCTGACCTCGATCTGTGGCTTTGCTTCTCTGCTCGCATCGGGCTTTCCGGGACTCGCGCAACTTGGCGCCTATTCGATCAGCGGTCTGCTCGCGGCGGCTTTGGTCACCCGCTTCGTGCTGCCGGAAATCGTGCCGGCGCGACTCGTAGTTCGCGACGTCGCACCCATCGGTGCGCGCCTCGGCCGCGTGGTGGGTTCGGTGCCCCATCCCCGCGCCCTGTTGCTTGGCTTGAGTGTAGTGTCCGTGGCCGTGCTCGCGATGCATCGGGAAGCGCTCTGGAACCGGGAACTCAGCGCCTTGAGTCCGGTGCCCGCCGCCGATCAGGAGTTCGATGCCGCCTTGCGCAAGGATCTCGGTACCGCCGACGTGCGCGACCTCGTCGTGGTCGGCGGCCCCAACCTGGAGAGCGTATTGCAGGCCGCCGAACGGGTCGGCGCAAGCCTCGACGCTGAAGTCGAGTCAGGGCAGCTCGGCGCTTACGACAGTCCCGCGAATTATCTGCCTAGTCAGGCGACCCAGCAGCGGCGCCGCGCGAGCCTGCCGGACGCGGCGACGCTGCGCACGCGCTTGCGCGAGGCGACGCAGGGTCTCGGCGTCGACGACCAGCGGCTCGCGCCGTTCGTCGCCGCCGTCGCCGCGGCTCGCGACGGCGCACTGCTGGGCGTGGCCGATTTGCAGGGCACCTCCTTGGCGACCGGTTTCGACGCCCTGATCTTGCACAGCGGAGCGGCGTGGAATGCGCTGCTGCCCTTGCACGCGGTCCCCGGTGCGGAGAATCGTGCGCTCGATACGGCTCGGCTGCGCGCCGCGCTCGCATCCAGCGGTGTGACGACCGCGACCGTGCTCGACCTCAAGCAGGAATCCGACGACTTGTATGCGGGCTATCTCGCCGAGGCGATGCGCTTGTCGGCGGGCGGTTTGGCTGCGATCGTGGTGCTGCTGTGCTTCGTACTGCGATCGGCGCGTGAGGTTACGCGCGTGCTGCTGCCGCTGGTCCTCGCTGTGCTATGCGTCGCGGCCGCGTTCGCCCTTGCGGGTCGGGAGCTGACGATCCTGCATTTGATCGGCATGCTGCTGGTCGTCGCCGTCGGCTCGAACTATGCCTTGTTCTTCGCGCGACCGGACGATGGCGCGAGGCCGCTGACGATCGCGGCTCTGGCGCTCGCGAATGTCGCGACCGTGATCGGCTTTGGGCTCCTGGCCTTCTCCCGCGTGCCCGTGCTCGAAGCGCTCGGCATGACGGTCGCACCGGGCGCACTGCTCGCCCTGGTATTCGCCGCGTTGGCGTCGGGACAGAGAACCCATGCGTGAACTGTTCACGCCGGCGCATCCCGGCCGCCTGGCGACGACGCGCTTGGTGCTATTGCCGGGCGCGTATCAGTCGCTCGAGGAGTTTGCCGCGCAGGGCTTCGCGACCGCGGTCCGGCGGCGCGGTATTGCCGCGGATATCTCGTTCGTCGACGTCGAATTCGCGAATCTGACCGATCGCAGCGCGCTCGCGCAGTTGCAGGCGACCATCATCGAACCGGCGCGCGTGGCAGGCTGCCGCAGCATCTGGCTGGGCGGAATCTCGCTCGGCGGGTATCTGTCCCTGCAGTACGCGACCGAGCGCAGCGGTGAGCGAGAGGGCGCTGTGGATGGCTTGTGCCTGCTCGCTCCCTACCTCGGAAACCGCATGGTGATCGCGGAGATAACCCAAGCCGGCGGCCCGGCCGCGTGGTGCCCCGACGCGCTTGCGCCGATCGAGGAGGAGCGGCGAATATGGCGCTTCATCAAGTCGCTGCACGAGTCGCCTCTGCACTGTCATCTCGGCTACGGTCGGGAGGATCGGTTTGCCGCGGCCCATGCTCTGATGGCGACGGTGCTGGCGCCCGATGACGTCGATGTGGTGGCCGGCGGTCATGATTGGCCGACCTGGCTCAGGCTCTGGGAGAATTTCTTGGATTCACGATTGCGGGGCCCTATCCCTTGAAGCGCAACTGGCCCTTGAAGAGCGCGTGGCGACCGGCACCGTTCATCACCGCCTCGGCGGCCTTGCATCTCGCCGCCGGCATGAGTGTTCTCGCGCGGCCGCGCAGCTGGCCCATTGCGCTTGGTGCCGTCGTTGCCGATCATCTCGTGCTCACCGCGGCGGGTCTGTGGCCGCGCAGCAGCTTGCTCGGACCCAATTGGACCCGCCTGCCCGCGTCCTCGGCGGCGCGGGGCGCGGTCGCGCTGACGATCGATGATGGCCCGGATCCCGAGGTCACACCGCAAGTGCTGTCGCTGCTGCAAGCGCGGGGCGCCACCGCGAGTTTTTTCTGCATCGGCGAGCGGGTCGAACGGCATCGGAGCCTGGCGCGGGAGATCCATGCGGCCGGGCACGCGATCGAGAATCATAGTTATGCGCATGCCCACTCATTCTCGCTGCAGGGACCTGCGGCGATGAGCGCCGATATCGTCCGGGCCCAAGACTGCATCGCCGCGGCGGTGGGCGAGCCACCGCGCTTCTTCCGGGCACCCGCGGGCTTGCGCAATCCCTTCCTCGAACCGGTGTTGAGCCGTTTGCAGCTGCGCCTCGCGAGCTGGTCGCGACGCGGTTTCGATACCGTCAATCGCGACCCCGGGACCGTACTCGCCCGGCTCACGAAGGCTATGCGCGGCGGGGACATCTTGTTGCTGCACGATGGTCATGCGGCGCGTGCGCGCGGCGGCGGTCCTGTGATTCTCGACGTCCTGCCGCGCCTGCTCGACGTCGTGCACGCGGCGGGCCTGCAGACCGTCACCTTGCGCGCAGCCCAAGCCCGCGAGTGAGCGCATGACTCCGTTGCTGCTGAAATCCTACACCGCGAGCAGTTGCCTCGGCGTCGGTTTGACGGCCACCGCCGAAGCGCTCGAGCGGGGCTGCAGCGGTCTCGTCGCCTGCGCTTTCGAGAGCGTGCGCCTCGATACCTACATCGGTGAGGTCGCCGGCGTGGACACGCAAAGCCTGCCCCCGGCCCTGCGGACGTACGACTGCCGCAACAACCGTCTGGCCGAGCTCGCCTTGCGCCAAGATGGCTTCCTCGCCGTGGTCGCGGATACGGCGGCGCGCTGGGGCCGCAATCGGATCGGCGTATTCATCGGCACGAGCACGTCGGGCATCCTGCAGACCGAGCTCGCCTACCGCGAGCGCGCGACAGACACCGGTGAGTTGCCGGCCGCCTTCCATTACGGTGCGACTCATAATTCTTTTTCCGTTGCCGACTACGTGCGGCGGCGCTGCGAACTCCTGGGACCGGCCGCGGCGGTTTCCTGCGCCTGCGCGTCCAGCGCCAAGGTGTTCGCCTCGGCGCAGCGCATGATCGAGTCGGGCCTGATCGATGCCGCCGTCGTGGGCGGCGTCGACTCGCTGTGTCTGACGACGCTGTACGGCTTTCACTCGCTGCAGCTGACTTCGCGTCTTCCCTGCCGCCCCTTCGATCGCTTGCGCGACGGGATCTCGATCGGCGAAGCCGCCGCGTTCGTGGTGTTGGAGCGCGTCGCGGCAGCGCCGGCCGCCGACGCCGTGCTCCTGCTCGGCGTCGGCGAGTCGAGCGACGCGCACCACATCTCCGCGCCGCATCCCGAAGGACTCGGAGCGCGCCTCGCGATGCAAGCAGCGCTGTCGAGTGCAGGTCTCGAACCCGAAGCGATCGACTACGTCAATCTGCATGGCACGGCTACGCCGAGCAACGATCGCTCCGAGAGCCAGGCCGTGACCACGGTATTCGGCGGAGCGGTCGCCTGCAGTTCGACCAAGGGCGCGACGGGTCACACGTTGGGCGCGGCGGGCGCGCTCGAAGCGGTGATCTGCGCGATCAGCTTGCGGGCCGGGTTGCTGCCCGGAGGGACGAACACGCGCGACGTGGATCCCCTGTTGACCGCGCATTACCTCACCGAGAATCGCCGCTATCCGGCACGCCGGGTGCTGAGCAACTCCTTCGGCTTCGGCGGTGCCAACTGCAGCTTGATTTTCGGCCTGGCCGGATGAGTGTCCTCGCCTACGTCGACGGCATCGGCGTGCTCGGACCCGGCCTCGCAGGATGGCCGGATGCCGCGGCCTGCCTGACCGGCACGACCCCCTACGCGCCGGCGGCGACGATCCTGCCGACGCCGCATCTGCTGCCGCCCGCGGAGCGCCGTCGCACGGGCCGCGTGGTGAAGCTCGCGCTCTCCGTTGCGCTCGAGACCGTCGCGCACGCGGATCTGAATCCGGCCGGTATCGCCAGCGTGTTCTCCTCCTCGGGTGGCGACGGCCTCAACTGCCACGAGATCTGCACGGCGCTCGCGGAGCCAGCCCGCGAGATCTCGCCGACGCGATTCTCGAATTCGGTGCACAACGCCGCTGCAGGGTATTGGAGCATCGCGACCGGCGCGATGGCGCCGTCGAACGTCTTGTGTGCGTTCGACGCGAGCTTCGCGGCCGGATTGCTCGAAGCGCTCGCCCAGGTCGCCGCCGATCGGCGCTCGGTGCTGATGATCGCCTACGACACGGAGTATCCGGCACCCCTGCATGCCAAGCGGCCGATTCCCGATGCCTTTGCGATCGGCTTGCTGCTGTCGCCGACCCGCAGCCGCGTGACGCTTGCGAGCGTCGCGGCCGCGTTCACAGACGCGCCTGCCGAGACCTTGCAGGAGCCCGCGCTCGAACGCTTGCGTGCCGCCATCCCGGCGGCCCGCGGACTGCCGCTGCTGCGGCGGCTCGCGCTGGGCGAAGCCGGCAGCACGGTGCTCGATTACCTCGGCGAGACGCGCGTGCGCGTGCAGATCGAATCGTGTCGCTGAGCCGCCGTCTGGACCGAGGCTGGATCGAGCACAGCCTGCCGCACCGAGACCGTATGTGCCTGCTCGACGAAGTCATGGAGTGGGACGCGCTGCGCATCGTTTGTCGCAGCAGCAGTCATCGGGCCGCCGACCATCCCCTGCGCCGCGGCGAACGACTGGGTATAGCCTGCGCGATCGAATATGCAGCACAGGCGATGGCTCTGCACGGCGTGCTCGTCGCCGCGACCACGGCGGCGGACCCGAGTCCGCGGGCGGGTTATCTCGCCAGCGTGCGCGACGTCCGCTTCGGCGCAGCGCGCATCGACGACATCGGCGCGGATTTGCTGTGCACGGCGACGCGTCTCGTCGGCGACGCCGGCACCGTGCTCTATGAGTTCGGGATCGCTGCCGCGCGCACAGCCGGCGAGGAATCGCACCGGTTGTGCGTCGGTCGCGCTACTATCGTCAGCGGTGCAACATGATAGCGACGGGAAAGCGGGCGATCGTAACGGGCGGGAGCGGCGGCATCGGTGCGGCGATTTGCCGTCGCCTCGCGGCGGCTGGTCATGAAGTCTACGTGCACGCGAATCACAACCGGGAAGCCGCCGCAGCTGTCGCGGCGGCGATTGCAGCGGCCGGCGGCCGCGCCCGGGCCGTCGCATTCGACGTGACCGACGAGGCGGCGACGCGTGCCGCGCTCGAGGTGCTGCTCGAGGAGGGGCCCATCCAGATCCTCATCAACAATGCGGGAGTTCACGACGATGCCGCATTTCCCGGCATGAGTCCCACACAATGGCACCGGGTCATCGACGTCTCCGTGGGCGGCTTCTATCACGTGACCCAGCCGCTGCTGTTGCCGATGATCCGGACGCGCTGGGGTCGTGTGATCAATATATCCTCGATCACCGCCTCGATCGGCAATCGCGGCCAGGTCAATTACGCAGCCGCGAAAGGCGCGGTGAACGCGGCGACCAAGTCGTTGAGCCTCGAGCTGGCGAGCCGCGGCATCACGGTCAACGCGGTCGCTCCGGGCATCATCGCTGCAGGCATGGCTGCGGCCTTCGATCCTGCGCGGATCGCAGAACTGGTGCCGATGAAGCGGGCCGGCACGGCCGAGGAGGTCGCGGATCTCGTCGCTTTCCTCGCATCCGACGCGGCGGGCTACGTAACCGGCCAAGTCATCTCGATCAGCGGCGGACTCGGCTGACGTGCACACGCATGAGACGGTCTTGTTTTTCATTTTGCTGCAGCTCGCGATCATCGTCCTCGCCGGGCGCGTCGGCGGAGCGCTCGCGCGCCGGCTAGGTCAGACCGCGGCGGTCGGTGAGATCGTTCTCGGGATCCTGCTCGGGCCGTCGTTCTTCGGCGCGATCGCGCCGGCTCCGTTTGCCTTCGTGTTTCACTCAGCGCCGCCGGAACCGATGCTGGTGTTGTCGGGCCTCGGGCTCGTGCTGCTGATGTTCCAGGTCGGTCTCGAATTCGATTTCGCGCACCTGACGAGCCGCCTCAACCGGACCGCGGTTGCTTCGGTTTCGATCGCCAGCCTGATTTTGCCATTTGTGTTGGGCTTAGGGTTCGGCCTATGGTCTGCGCCGGCGCTCTCGCCGCTGGCCAAGCCGCTGGACTCGGCGCTGTTCGTGGCCACCGCATTTTCCATCACCGCGCTGCCGATCCTCGGCCGCATCATGATCGACTTCGAGCTGACACGCACGCGTCTCGGCGTGATCGCGATCAGTGCGGCGGCCGTCAACGACGTCGTCGGCTGGCTGCTGCTAGCCGCGATCACGACGCTCGTGCGCAGCGATTTCGATCTGCTGCGCTTCGGGCTGCGCATCGGTGCCGTCGCGGCTTTCGGTATCGCGAGCGTGACGATCGTAAGGCCGCTGCTGAAGCGCGCGATCGCGCGCTCCCAGCCGCAGGGCGGGGCCATGTCGGGCAATCTGCTCGGCGGCGTGCTGGCAGCGATATTCCTCGCCGCAATGACGACTCAAGCGATCGGGATATTTGCGATCTTCGGCGGCTTCATGCTGGGGGTGATCCTGTTCGACGAGCCGAAATTCGTCGCCGCCTGGCGGCAGCGCGTCGGCGATTTCGTGCTGGTTTTTTTTCTGCCGATCTTCTTTACCTATACCGGACTGCGGACCGAGATCGGCGGTCTCACCACGGCCACCGACTGGGCTTGGTGTCTGGGCTTGGTCGCGCTCGCGTCGGGTGGCAAGCTGCTCGGCGCCTATCTCGGCGCCCGCCGCTGCGGGATGAGCCATGCGGAGGCAGCGGTCGTCGGCTTCATGATGAATACGCGGGCATTGATGGAGTTGATCGTGCTCAATGTCGGCCTGGATTTGGGCGTGATCTCGGCGAAGATGTTCACGATGCTCGTGATCATGGCGATCGTCAGCACGGTGGTGACGACGCCTGCCTTGCGCCACTATCTCAAGAGGCTGGAGCCTGCCTCAGGCGTAGGCGTCGACCACGCCTAGGCTCGCGCGACTTGGGCTGGCGACCGTGCTCTCGCTGCCGCTCGGCGCCATATTGGATTGCGGCTGCGGCGTCCACACCTGCGGCTGCGAATAGGGCGAGGAGTTGTCCTGAAAGGAACGCTGCGACACGTCCACACTGACCTGCTGGAAGCCCTGCGAACTCAGCATTTCGCGCAGCTTCGGCGAGCTGGATTGCAGCGCATCGAGGGTCGCCGGATTGTGCGAACTCATCCAAACTTGCGCATGCCCGCCCTCGATCGACACGCGCAGCTCTATGGGCCCGAGTTGCGGCGGACTGACTTGCAGGGTCGCACCGGTGACGTTGTTGCCGGCCATCCAGGTGACGCGATTCGCGACCGAATCATTGAACTCGGGCGTGCCGACCGGCGCATCGATCTTCGCCGTGCTCACGGACGTGCTGCCGCCGGCCGGTGCGGCCGCCGCATCCGGTGTGAGCTGCAGAGTCGCGCCCGTGCCGTCGCTGGCGGGCGTGAGCGCAGGCCCGGCAGTTGCCGTAATCGCGTCGGCTTGGCCGTGCTTGTCGGTGCCATTGACGATCGCGGCGAGAGCCGTGATCGGTACGGTGACCGCAGTTGCAACGCTGGCCGTCGCCGGTGTCGCGCTGCTGGCATCGGCGGCCGTGACGTTTTCGGCGGTAGCTGCGGTGGACGCGCCGAGCTTGGCGCCGGCAAGCTTTTGCACACCGAGATCGTGCGCGCCGCGCGTCACCGCGGTGTCCGCGGTGTCCGCGGTGTCCGCGACTGCATCCGCCGCGACTTGCGTCGCGCTCGCAAGCGATGCGTCGACCGGAGTCGCTGCGATCGCGGTCGTCGCAGTGGCAACGCCGGGAGCACTGCCCGTAGCGCTGCCGGTGGGATCGTGCGCCGCATCCGCGCTCGCCGCGTCGGCGCGCCCCGAAACCAGAGCGGGGGCCGCATCGCGGAGGACATCGCCGCGTTGTAGAGCAACGGCACCGGTGGTCTGTTTGACCGTCGCTCCGGCGGCCGCCGTCGCGGCGAGGCTGCTGGCGAGCGCCGCTGTTTTGTTTTCTCCTTTGAGATCGCCCGTTTGCGTTGCGGCATTCCGCGCCGCGGCCGCGCCCGTCGGGGCGGCATCGGTCGCTGTGGTGCCCGTGCCGTCCGTCGCCACCCCGGCTTCGCTGGGCGCGGCGGCGGCTGCGCCTGCCAAGGCGGTTTTGAGCTCCGCGGCAAACGCCGTCGCGGTGGCAGGCCCGGTGCCGGCCGCGGCGGCTTGCGCAGTCGTTGCGACCTGCGCCGCTTGCGCCTGGAGAGGTGCGGCCGCAACCGCGGAGGCATCGGCTGTGGTATTGGCGCGCGCCGCACCAATCGGATCGAGAGCCAGAGTGGCTGCGGAGGAAGTGCTGACGCTCGCGGCGTGTGCGCCGTTCGCTGCCGCGGCGGTAGCGGCGGTAGCGGCGGCAGGGGCGGCAGGGGCGGCAATTGCCGCGGCAGCGGCGGCAGTTGCCGCGGCAGCGGCGGCAGTTGCCACGGCGGCAGCGGCAGTTGCCACGGCGGCAGCAGGGGCAGCCGCCGCAGCGCCAATCGCAGCTGGTACCGGCGGCACGACGATCACGGGGGGCGGAAGCGCATTGCCGTCGGCCGGCAACGGGTTGCCTGTCGCAGCAGCCGTGACCGTTGCGGCGGCAGCGCCGGACTTGCGCTCGCCCGCCTTGCCGGCGATCGTCAAAGCGGTGGCGAAGCTACCGGATTTGGTCGAGTCGGGCGAGGCGCTGATGCCGCCAGAGCCGGCGCTTACCGCCGTGAGCTTGGTTTGCGGGGGGCTAGCCAATACCGGAATGTTTGCGTTCATGAGCAAATGCAAGCAATTGCCGTGCCACCGGCGGCGGCCGGCGTTCGATTAGGTTCTCAGGTTTCCGAAGCGTTGACGGCGCGGCGCCTCGGCAGAGGCGCGGCACACGACTGACTGTCGTGTGCCGCGCTGCTATCAGCGGACTTGCAGCGAGGCGAATCGGCTCGGCAGGACCTTGCCTGTCTTCTCTGCGAAGAGCGAGGTCAGCGCGGGCTGTGCGACGCTCTCTACGGCGTTCGATACTGCGGTCGCGAGGCACTTGTCCCAGGCGCTCGTGTGCAGGCGCAGCGGGCTGGACAGGGGCTCGCAGACCTTCTGTGCGGCGTTTTGAATGCGGCCGTACAGCACTTTGACGCCGGCAGTGTGACCCAGGTCCAAGTCGGCGTAGTTCACTTTGACACTGAGGGGTGCGTCCAGGTCCGCGGCACTCGCCGGCATGGCGGTCGCGGCGATCGCGAGCAGGAGCGCGGGGGCGAGAATTTGGCGAAGGCTGAAAGCGGCGGTTACGTTGGTCATTTCGTGTCTCTCCATAAGTTGAGGATCCGAGCTGGCGGTGTCGGGCAAAATCCGAGCGCCGCTGCGTGAGAAGGAGTCTTACAAACGCGACGCTTGCCGGCATGAAGCGTGTGGGATGTTTTCGTAACGTTATTGTGAAGCTATCGTGATGCCGGCAGGAGATCCCACTTCTCAACTTGACATATGACCTATTCGTGGCGCTCGCGCGCCCAGGGAAAACCCGGGCGCCGGCTATCGGTCGGTGCGCGCGTTCGCTGCCAACGCGACCCGCATCGCCGTTTCGTCGCCTTCCCGCTGTTCGCGGCGATCGGCAGCATGGCTCTCATCGCGTCGGAAACGTTCCACGGCCCGTCCGAGTGTTTCCGCTTCGACCCGTCTTTCGGACCACACCGTGCGGCGCGATTCGTAGTCGGCGCGCGCCACGCCGACCTTTTGCACGTGCTGGCGTATGACATCGGTCAAGCGATCGAGAAATGCGCGGTAGTTCTGCAAGCGCACGGCATCCATGGCGCCGCCCGACTGCGTTGCCTTGCGGATGTATTCTTCGCGATAGCTCTTGAGCTGTTCGTGCTGCCGTTCGAGATCCGCGAGCCGGCGCTGGGAGTCGGCCATCGCACGCGACAATTCGTCGGCAGAGCGTGCGACGACGTCGCGAATGGGTTCAAAGCGCTTCGATTTCATGTCCACCTCACACTATCTGCCGGTTGTCCCGGCGGGTGCCGAGAATTGCGTCACGAGTTTCTGCAGATCGGCGTTACTGCGCTCGAATCCCACGGGCTCGTACATGTCCTGCCGCAGGAACTCGAGGATCTTGGGCCACTGCTCGACGGCCTGGTCGAGGCGCGGATCGGCGCCGCGACGGTAGGCGCCGACCGTGATGAGGTCGCGATTCTGCTGGTAGAGCGAATAGACCTGCTTGAACTTGATCGCGAGATTCTGCTGATCCCGGGTCGTTATCTGATGCATCGCGCGGCTGATCGACGCTTCGATGTCGATGGCCGGATAGAGCCCGTTTTCAGCGAGGCGCCGGGACAGCACGATATGGCCGTCGAGAATCGCACGCGCTGCATCGGCGATCGGATCGTTCTGATCGTCCCCCTCGACCAGCACCGTGTAGAACGCGGTGATGGAACCGGCTCCCCGGTCGCTGTTGCCGGCGCGTTCGACGAGCTGCGGCAGACGCGCGAACACCGAGGGCGGATAGCCCTTGGTGGCGGGCGGCTCGCCGATCGCGAGTGCGATTTCGCGCTGTGCCTGCGCGAAGCGCGTCAGCGAATCGAGCAGCAGCAGCACTTTGAGGCCGCGATCCCGGAAATACTCGGCAATCGAGGTCGCGAGCCAGGCGCCATGCAGGCGCATCAGCGGTGGATGGTCTGCCGGGGTCGCGACGACGACGGCGCGGCGCATGCCGTCCGGCCCCAGCGTATTGGCGACGAAATCCTGGACCTCGCGACCGCGCTCGCCGATCAACCCGACGACCGTGACGTCTGCCTTGGTGTAGCGCGTCATCATCCCGAGCAGGACCGATTTGCCGACGCCGGATCCCGCGAACAGACCGATGCGCTGGCCGCCGCCGACCGTGAGCAGTGCATTGATCGAGCGGACCCCGACGTCCAGCGGGTCGCGTATCGCGCGGCGCATCAGCGGATTCATGGGTTCGGGCGCGGCAGGCAGCCGTTCGCTGCAACGTAACTCGCCGAGGCCATCGAGCGGGCGACCGGCGCCGTCCAGCACACGCCCCAGGAGCCCGTCACCGACGAGGATCGCGGACGTACCGCTGACCGGCACGACGCGCGCACCGGGCTTGATGCCGCGTATCTCGCCCGTCGGCATCAAAAAGAGTTTTTCTCCGGAGAAGCCGACCACCTCCGCCTCGATTTGCTTGCCCTCGGCCGTGTCGACCAGGCAGCGCGCACCGACGGCCGCTTCACAGCCGACCGCTTCGAGCGTCATGCCGACCATGCGGCTCAGCGTGCCTTCGACGACGATCTGGCCGGCATCGGCCATGCGCTCGCGCGCCTCGGTCAGACGCACCGCCCATTGCTTGGGGCGCGGCCGCGCGCTTCCCACGGTACTCATGCCGGCCCACCGCCGCGCGGTCCGGAAGTCTGTCGCTCCGTGCCGAGCAGTTCGCTTAAAATGGCCCCCAGCCGCGTCTCCAAACGCGCATCGATGCGCGATGTCGGGGTCTTGACCTCGCAACCGCCGCGCGCCATGACCGGATCCTCGACGATGGCCCAGGCGCGCTCGTTCTCGGTCGGCGCGAGGTGCTCGCGCACCACCGCGGCATCCTCCGGGTGCAGATGCACGCGCACTTCGCGGGCCGCGACCGGGAGCGCGGCGATGGCTTCGCGGATGATGCCGATGATCTGCGTCGGATCCGACTTGATCTCGCGGCGTACGATCTGGCGGGCGAGCGCCATGGCGAGCGTCAACAATTCCCGTTCGACTGCCTCGTCGAGCACCTCGAAGGGCTTGGCGAGATCGTAGAACATCGCGGCCAGCCGCTCGACCTGTGCGCGTGCCTCCCGGTTGCCCGCTTCGCGCCCTTCGGCGAGACCCTGTTCGAAGGCCTCCTTGTACGCTTCCGCCTGCAAATCGGCGAGGCCGCCGGCGGTCGCCAGCTTCGCCGGAGCCCCGGGAGCGCCGACGTCGGGCGGTGACCAAATTTCAGCCTTGGATTGGTTCATACGCACTCTTTAGATGGTTTCATCGGCATCCGCGCCGCCGAGATTGATCGTGCCTTCCTCGGCGAGGCGCTGCGCGACCACGACGATTTCCTTCTGCGCGGCCTCCACTTCGGCAAGCTTGACGGGACCCCGAGCCTCCATGTCGTCGCGCAGGATTTCGGCGGCACGCTTCGACATGTTGCGCATGATCTTGTCCTGGACTTCCGGTTCGGCGCCGCGCAGCGCGAGCGCCAGGGTGTCCGAACCCACGTCGCGCAATATGGTCTGGATGCCGCGATCGTCGACGTTGAGCAGGTTGTCGAAGATGAACAGAAGATCCTTGATCTTCTGGTGCATCTCGCCGTCGATCGGTTCGATCTTGCCGAGCTCCTCGCCGCTCTTGTCCTTTTTCATCGCGTTCAGGATGTTGGCGACGGTCTTCGCTCCGCCGATCTGCCGCAGCGGCGGGGGCGCCGGCGCGTTCGCCTGCTTGGCCACGATTTGATCGAGTTCGTTGAGCGCGGATTGCGGCACCTCGTTGAGCGAGGCGATGCGCATCAGCACATCGGTGCGCATCGCTTCGGGCAGCAGCGCGAGGATGCCGGCGCTCTGCTCCGCTGCCAGATGCGAGAGTACGAGCGCGCCGATTTGCGGATGCTCGGCGCTGACGATCTGCGCGACGGCCTTGGCCTCCATCCATTTCAGCGCTTCGATGCCCTGGCCGGGCTGCCCGGTCGCAAGGCGATCGAGCAGCAGGTCGGCTTTCTGCTTGCCGACCGCCTGGGTAAGCACGCGGCGCACGTAATCCAGCGAAGAGGACGCAATGTCCGCCTTGCCATCGACGATACCGATGAAACTTTTGACGACCTCGGTCATTTGGTCGCGCGAGACTTCCTGCAGCTCGGCCATTGCGAGACCGAGCTTCTGTACTTCGCTGGCATCGAGCTGTTTGAGCAGATTCGCCGCATCCTGTTCGCCGAGGCTCATCAGCAGGATCGCGGCGCGCTGAGTACCGGCCAGTTCCCCCGGATTGTCAGCCATCGGCGGCGACCCAATCGCGCACGACTTGCGCCGCGCGCTTCGGGTCTTGGATCACGAGCGAGCGGGCGGCTGCGACCTGCTGCTCGAAGCTCGGAGCGAGCTTGATCGGTTCCTTGTCGTTCTTCGCCGAGAGCGTCACCGTGTCGCCCGCGAGTTCGCCTTCTCCCTTGGCGGCGAGCAGGCCTTGCGGCGACTTGGTCAGGGACTTCATGAGCGGGCGCAGGACCAGGAAGGCGACGATGAGCACGAGCACCGCACCGACGATCTGCTTGGCGAGCTGCACGGCCCAGGGTTGCTGCCACAATGGCAGCGCATCGAGCGGCGGCGGCGGTGCATCGGTCTTGAAGGCCTGACTGAGCACGTTCAATTGATCGCCGCGATCGTCCTTGAGTCCGATGGACTCGCGCACGAGTTGCGAGAAGCGCTTGATGTCTGTGTCGCTCATCGGCGCGGTCGTCACCTTGCCCTTCGCGTCTACTTTCTGCCAATCGTCGAGAACGATCCCGATGTTGAGCCGCTTCAGGGTCCCGATCGGTTGCTTGACGTATTGCAGGGTCCGATCGATCTCGAAATTGCGCGTGCTGCGCGAACTGCTCGAGGTCGGTGCGCTGTTGGCGGCGCTCGATTGCGGTGTGCCCGCAGCGCCCGGAATCGCCGGCGCTCCGGACGTCCCCGGCGGCTGGTTGCTGAGTGCACCGGGGATTCCCTCGGCTCCGTCGCCGGCCTTGCGCGTGTCGCTGCTCGTCTGTTCGCTGCGCACCGCCGTCTTCTGCGGATCGTAGTTCTCGCGCGTCTCTTCGGTCACCGTGAAGTCGAGATCGGCGGTGACCGTCGCGCGCACCCGACCCGGGCCCACGATCGGCTCGAGCAGATCGATGATGCGTTGTCGGTAGCTGTTCTCGAGTTTGCGTGTGTATTCGAACTGGCGCGTGCTGATCGCGGTTTCCGAATTTTCGTCGGGGGAATTCAATAAGGTACCGGCTTGATCGACGAGGGTCACATCGGTGGCCGAGAGCTCGGGCACGCTGGAAGCGACGAGGTGGACGATCGCCGCCACCTGCCCGGGCTCGAGTTGCCGTCCCGGATAGAGTTGCAGCATGACCGAGGCGGTCGCCTTGTGCGCGTCGCGCAGGAAGACCGACGGCTTCGGCAGCGCCAGATGCACGCGGGCCGTCTGCACGCCCTGGACTTTCACGATCGTACGGGCAAGCTCGGTCTCGAGCACCGACTGGTAGCGGGCGCTCTCCATCATCGAACTCGTGCCGAGCGACGATTCCTTTTGGATCATCTCGATGCCCATGGCGTCGCTTTGCGGCAAGCCTTGGCTCGCGAGGCGGATGCGGGCCTCCTGCACCTTGGAATCCGGCACCAGCACGGCGCCGGCGGGATTCAACCTGAATTCGATGCCCGCGGCCGTCAGGGCATCCATGACCTGACCGCTTTCCCGCTCCGACAGCTGCCCGTAGAGCACCGTGTAGTTCTGTCCCTGCGACCAGATCACGAGCCAGATTGCGGCGGCAATCGCCGCGGCGACTCCGGCCAGCAAGCCGACCTGTTTCAGCCCCGGGATGGTGTCGAGCAACCCTTTGGGCGGGATCGTGACGATTTCGGCCATGTATTATCTCTCGCAGATCAACGGGTCTTGCAGGTCAAACGGGCATGTTCATGACTTGGGTGTAAGCGTCGATCAGCTTGTTGCGCACCTCCGTCATCGCGTGGAACGCCAGTCCGGCCTTTTGCACCTCGAGCATGACCTTGGTCAGATCCGCGCTCTTGTCGCCGGCCTCGTAGGCGTTCGCAAGCGCCGTCGCGTTGTTTTGCAGCGACGCGACACCGTCGATCTGGCTCTTGATCATGTTGGCGAAGGCCGAGGGTTCGCCGGTCACCGGCGCGGACTCCGCCGTCTGCGCCGACCCGCCCGAGGCGCGCGCTTGCAGCGCCCGCATCTGCGAGAGGACTTGACTGATTTCCAGGCTGCTCAAGGGATCAACCCGCCACGAGATGCGCGTGGTGCAGGCCCGGTACGTCGACGCCGGAGGCCTTGAACTGTTGCAGCTTGTGCCGCAGGGTTCGCGCACTGATCCCGAGTCTTTCTGCCGCGAGCTTGCGGCTGCCGGCCGTGATGCGCAAAGTCGCGAGTATCAATTCCCGCTCGCGTTCCTTCAAGTCGTAGTCGAGACTTTCTTCCTGCGGCTTCACCGCGGGTGACTCGGGTTGCGCGGCGAGGTCGCCGCCGAAATCGAGGTCCGCCGCGGTGATCTGGCCGGTGGCGAGCCAGGCGGCTCGCTGCACGATGTTGGTCAGTTCGCGGGCGTTGCCGGGCCAGTCATAGTGGCGCAGCTTCTGTTCAGCATCGCCGGCAAAGCATGCCACCGGCCGGCCGGCGCGCGCGCAGGAGGCGAGCGCGTGGCGGGCGAGCGGCAGGATGTCGCCACGCCGCTCGCGCAGCGGGGCGAGGCGCAGCGACATGACGTTGAGACGATAGAAAAGGTCGGCCCGAAAACGGCCCGCACGCGCCTCTTCCGGCAGGTCGCGATTCGAAGTTGCAATCACCCGGACGTCCAAGGAAATCGTACGCGTGCCGCCGAGGCGTTCGACCTCGCGCTCCTGCAGGACGCGCAGCAGCTTCGCCTGAAGTCCCAAATCCATTTCCGAGATTTCGTCGAGCAGCAGCGTTCCGCCCTGCGCCTGCTCGAATTTCCCGGGATGCGCGCTGACCGCGCCCGTGAAAGCACCTTTCTCGTAGCCGAACAGCGTTGCCTCGAGCATGTTTTCCGGTATCGCGGCGCAGTTGATCGCCACGTAAGGTTTGTCGAAGCGGACCGATTGATCGCGGATGAAGCGTGCGTAGACTTCCTTGCCCGTGCCGCTTTCGCCCGTGATCAAGACGGTCGCATCGGTCTCGGCGATGCGCTTGGCGAGACCCAGCAAACGTTTCGATTCCGGATCCACGGCGATCACGTCGCCCGGCAGGACGCGGTTCGCGAGTTGCCGGCAGGCCATTTCGATCAGGGCCTGCGCGGCGAAGGGCTTGACGATGTAGTCGGTCGCGCCCTCGCGCATGGCCGCTACAGCCTGTGCCACCGTGCCGTAGGCGGTCATCAGCACGACCGGCAGCTCGGGTCGACAGCGTTTCAGTTCGGACAGCAGTCGATAGCCATCCTTGCCGGGCATTTGAATGTCCGAGATCACCAGAGCCACTTCTCGCTCGGCGACGATTTGCAAGGCTTCGGATCCGTCGGCCGCTGCGAGCGCGGGGATTCCGGCGGCTTTCAGGGTGTCGATGAGCGCCTCGCGCAGTGCCGCATCGTCTTCGACCACGAGGACCGCGTCTTTCACGTCGTTCATGAGTTTTCCTCTGCCGGTATGTCGATGATGAATGTAGCGCCGACGAGCGTGTCGGCGAGTCGCACCGTGCCTTGATGCGCCTCGACGACGGATCGGACGATGGCAAGCCCGATGCCATTGCCGCGGGCACGCGTCGTGAAAAAGGGTTCGAAGATGCGGGTGCGCAATTCCGCGGGCACGCCCGGGCCGTCATCCGCGACGACGATCTGGGCGCGCCCCCGCTCGCGGCGGGCCAACAACTCGAGGTTGATGTCGCCGCGCGCCGATTGCAACGCGTTGGTCGCGAGGTTCAAGACCGCGGAAACCAGGGAGGAGGCGTTGACGCGTACCCGCAGTTCCGGAGCTTCGGTGCGTATCGTCAGGCGCGCGCCGCTGCGCAGCGCCGGGCGCAGCCACTGCGCCACTTGCTCGAGAACCGCACTCAAGCTCACGGTTTCGCGCGCGGCGCCGCCATGCGTGAACGCCAGCATGTCGGTAACGAGTGTGTCCAACTGTTCGAGGCTCGCGACCGTCTTCTGCGCGCAGCGACCGAGATCGGCCTCGTTACGTCCGGGCAGCGTCATCTGCGAGGCGTAGAGCAGCGCCGTCGCGAGTGGCGTGCGGATCTGATGAGCGAGCCCGGCGGCGAGTTCGCCCAGCGTCAGCAGGCGTTGCTGCCGGGCGAGCAGCACCTGCATCAGATGCGATTCGGTGACATCGGCGATCAAGACCACTTCCCCGTCACCGCCGAGCTCGCGCCGCGAAATGTTCACGAAGCGGCCGCCATGGAGTTCGACGTGTTCCAGCAGCTGCGTGGAGTTGACCGCGGCCCGGGCCAGGAGCGCCGAGAAGGAGATGCCGAGCACCGGCTCACCGAGGAGTTCGAGGGCCGCCGGGTTGCACTGCTGGATCTGGCCGTCCTGCCCGAGCACCAGCACGCCGGCGGGCAGGGCCTGCAACAGCGCGGACAGACGGCCGGCAAGATGCTCATTGCCGGCGCGTGCCTCGCGCAACTCGCCGCGCAGTTTCGCAACTTGCAGGCGTAGCGAGTCGAACGCATCGGCGAGCTGTTCGGACACCGAACCGAATGCATGGAACGCGGCAGTCAGTTCCGCTTGCCGGTCTTCGCTGCGTTGGTTGCTTGATAGCTGCATGGTCAAGAACTAAGCAACATCTGTGCCGAGACCACTTTTCCGATTTCGATCATGCGCTTACGGGAATCTCGATCGGTGGCGTTAGGGCAGCGTCAAGAATCGCAAGGCGGTGCGCTGGCGGCGCGTCAATTTTTCGGCGGGATTGGTATTGCGAGCGTGAGCCGGCGGGTACTCGAGACGACGCGGCGCTACGCTGCGCCGCGCCGCGCGAACCGGCACGCCCGAGATCAGGCAGTCAAACGATATTTTCGCAGTTTCTCGACGAGTGTCGTGCGACGCATGCGCAACAGCCGTGCCGCCTCCGCCACCGTGCCGTCGGCCTCCGCGAGCGCTTTGCGGATCAGACCAAGTTCGATCGTCGACAAGTGATCTTTCAGGTCGAGGCCGCCGCGCGGCAGGACGGTATCTTGCGGGTCGTTGGCCTGAATTCCCGTCATCATCACGATCTCCTCGTGTTCGAGTGCGGGCGCCGCAGCGGTATCGTCGTTGCGCGCCGCGCGCATGTCAGCGCGCGTGCCGCCGCACATGCCGCGGTAGCGCTCCGGCAGATCCGCCGCCGTGATCGTCTGGCCGGGATAGAGAATCATCAGCCGCTCGAGCAGATTCGCAAGTTCCCGCACGTTGCCGGGCCAGGTGTTCTGCGCTAGGCAGGCGATCGCGCTGTCGTCGAGGCGTATCGGACGCGTGGGCTTCTGGGACTGACGCTCGACGAGATGCTCGATCAGAACGGGCAAATCGTCCAGGCGATCGCGCAGCGGCGGCATCAGCAGCGGGAAGACATTGAGACGATAATAAAGGTCCTCGCGGAAGCGCCCGTCTTCGATCGCCGCTTCGAGGTCTCGATGCGTAGCCGCGATGATGCGGACGTTGCAGCGGATCGTACGGTTACTGCCGACGCGTTCGAAGCTGCGTTCCTGGAGAACCCGGAGCAGCTTGACTTGCATCTGCAGCGACATGTCGCCGATTTCGTCGAGAAACAAGGTGCCGCCTTCGGCGAATTCGAAGCGGCCGAGGCGCGTCGACAAGGCACCCGTAAAGGCGCCCTTCTCATGTCCAAATAGTTCGCTCTCGAGCAGCTCAGCGGGGATCGCACCGCAATTGACGGGCACGAAGGGATGCCTGCCGCGACCCGACAACTCGTGAATGTGCCGGGCGGCCATTTCTTTGCCGGTCCCCGATTCGCCGAGGATCAGCACATTGCTCTCGAAGGGCGCCACCTGTTCGATCAGGCGGTGAATTGCGCGCATCGCCGGCGAGCGGCCGGTCGGCCGTTGCGCGAGAGACACGCTCTGCAGCGTGCGCTCGACGTGTTCGCCAGGAACCGCTGCTGCGAGCGATTTCGTGGACTCGATCACATAACATTTGGCTTCAACCACGTGTTGGGGACTCCTTCCCTGAATCAAAGTGTGACGGAGTTCGCAAATCTCGTGTTCCGTCTTAAGCTTCACCGCTAAGTCTTTGACATCGTTCATTCAATGTCGCGACGGAGAGGATACTAACCGAAGAACTTGAGACAACAGGAGTTGGCAAACACCCGTAATACCTGTAAGGGGTTCCCTCAAAAATTGTGAGAGCAAATCTCTAGGGAGAAGCTAGGTCACAGCCTGCTTGGCGCCGGCGACGAGGCGGCGATGATGGCGGAAAATGAATTTTTCGATGGCGTCGATGACCGCCTCGCTGAGTCCGATGAAGGGCATGCGCACCACACGAACCGATCCATCGCGGATCTCGCTCGCGACGCGCGCCGGCAGCCGCAAAGCCTGGGGCAGCGTCGGATTGATGTAGAGACTCAAGACGCCGGTCGCGCCCGCGACCGGTGCATCGCTGTCCCACCACTCGAGTCCGCGCGCGGCAAGGCGAACGCGACGCGGGTCGGGCAGCGCTTGGTTGCGCATGGCGATCTCGGCCGTGAGTCGCAGCAGAATGTTGATTTTGTATTCCAGGCGCTGCAGTTCATGAACCAGCGCCGGTGACTCGTCTTTGAGTGCCTCCTGTACGCGGACCTCCTCGAGCGAGGACTCGGCGCTCAGCAATTGCAGATTACCAGCGTTGAGGCGAGCGAGTTCGCCGCCTTCGATTGGACCGCAGCTCGTCCAAGCGAGCGGCAGAGACTCCTCGAACATGAGGCCGTCGCCGAACGGGTTGTCCTGTGTCAAAGACGCGATCGCGTTGAGGAATAAGCGCGTACGGCGCGACGGCCGACCGACAGCATGTCGAGCTCGCGCGCCGTGCGCCGCAGCCCGTGCTGCAGCGCGCCGATCGCCCGCTGGTTCAGCGCGACAATCTCCGCGACGATCGCGCGATCCGCGTCGTCGACGGGCTGCAACGCGCGGCGCGCCTCCTTGAGCAGGTGCAGACGATCCGCGTCCAATTGCACTGCGGCTTCTGCCTCTCCGGCGTCCGCCGCCGCCGCCAGCCGGCGGCTGACCTCAAGAGCGAGATGCAGGGCTGAGGGGGGATGCCGACTCATCGCCCCTCGGCGACCAACTGATCCCAGCCTCTCTTGACCGTGGTGACCAAGCGCGCAACCTCGGCGACCATGACCGGGTCGTTCGCGGCATTCGCCTGGGTCAGCCGATTCAACATGTACATGTAGAGTCGGTGCAGATTTTCTGCGACCTCACCGCCCACCTGCATATCGAGCGTCGAATCCAGATGGCCGATGATGCGCACCGCCTTGCCGATGGCCCGGCACTTGGCGACGACTTCCGCTGTCGGCAGATGCTGCCGGATGCGGCCCATGCAGCCCTGCGCAGTCGCGAGATTCACCAGCACCTGATCGTACATGATCTGCACGAGGCGCGCCGGCGTCGCGTCGGCGACCAGCCCGTGAGTGCTCACGGCGCGGTATTGGGCGGCGGCTTTGTTGTGCGAGTACATCATGAGTCGTTGCGTCCCGGGGGTTGTTTAAGTGCTCGTCGTCCCCGAGCTCAGACTGCTCGAGGAGCTGCTGGAGGAACTCGAACTCGGATTGAATTCGGCGGTCAGATAGGTCTCGGTCTGCTTCAAGGCGGCGACCGCGGTATCCATCGCGTTGTATTGCGCGGTCAGCGTCGCCGAATACGTGGCGAGCTCCGCGGTCAAGGCGGTTTGCTGGGTTTCTGCCTGGCTCAAGCCCGTCTTCAGACCTTGCGTGACCGAGGAGAGGAGTCCGCCCGCACCCGTGTAACTCTGCACCAGAGCATTTAGCTTGGTGGCGATGCCGTTGGTCCCGCCGAGCAGATTGGCGACGCCGTTCAAGTTCGAGGATAGGGCGGTGCCCAAGGTGAGCGTGTTGCTGTCCAGACTGCCCGTTTGGGCATCCGCGGTGATGCCTAAGTCGGCGAGCGATTGAATGCCGCCGCTCGCCGAGCTGTTGACCGTATCGAGGATGTTCTCGAGCTGCGACTGGAAAGACGCCAGCGTCGGATCGCCGTTCAAGGCACCCGCGGTTCCCGTCGTCGCGTCGTAACCGGTCAGGGACTGCACGGCCGAGAGCACGCCATTCAGAGCCGTCACGAAGGTACTGATCGAGGTTTGCGCGTTGCTGGTGTCGGGGGCGACCGTCAGGGTCGTCGAGGCACCCGCGGCGGTTGGGGCGAGCAAGTCGAGCGTGACGCCGGTGATCGCGCCCGTCACGACGTTGTTGGGGCTCGTGGCCGCATAGCCGTTGATCGTGAAGTTTGCGTCGGCGGCGGCCTGGGTCTGGGTCAGACCGTTGCTGCTGGTCGTTACGCCGTTGGTCGTCGTGGATGTTGCGGTCGGGCTATAGGTCAAGCCCGCGAGTCCCGTGCCGCCATCGGTCTCGGCGACCGTGACCGCGTTCGCCGCTCCGGTCTCGGTGCCGGAGATCACGAGGCGCGACCCGGCACTCGTGGTGAGCACGCTCGCGCTCACGCCCGGATTATTGCTCGCATTGTTGATGGCGTCGGCGATTCCGCCGAGCGTATCGTTGGTCCCGTCGATCGTGATCGAAGTCGAGGCACTACCGACCGAGATCTGCAGCGTTCCCGAGCCGACGATCGATGCAGATGAGGCGTAGGCTGCCGAGCTCAAGCTGGCCGAGTTCGCGAGATTCTGCACCGTGAGCGAATATTGCCCGGCGACCGCGCTGGAGTCCGTGGTCGCCGTGGCAATCGACGTGTTTCCGAGCGTTGCCGAGAACCCGGCGAGCTGGGCGGGAGTCTCCAACGTGGTCAAGGTCGATTGCAGCGTCGACAGCGCACTGCTGAAGGTGCCAAAGGCGGACAGCTGCGCGTTGAGCGTGGTTTCTTGGTTCGTGATCTGGCTTTGCTGCGCGGCGCCTTCGGCCGTCGTGAGTTCCGAAACGATCGCCGAGACGTCGAGTCCCGACCCGATGCCGGTCGAGGTGATCACCGCATTGGCCGCCGCGGACCCCGCGGTCGAGGAACTGGAGGTGGAAGATGTGACGGCGGAACTCATAATGGATCACCTGTAAGGTCTATGAATCGGTTATCGGCGGCTCGTCCTTGGACTGAAGCAAGACTCGTACCAGACGAGGCCCCGCCCCGCGGCGCGCCGTGGGTCAGGCGAGACTGTCGATCAAAAGTCCCGTCGCCCCCACACTGCGCGCCAAGGCTGGAAATTCATCCGCCGAGAATTGGCCGATGACCGCGCCATTGGCGGGATTCACTTCTTGGATCATGTTCGCGGATTGCGGATCGACGCGGTATTGGTCAGGCCTGCCGGAGTCGTTCAAGGTCTTGTTCAACTGGGTTACCAGCTGCTGCACCGGTGTCGCGCGCGTTGGTCCCGCCGAAACGGTTTCATTCTTACTTGCAGGATCGCTCGTGGATCTGCTCTTTGAGTCGCTTTCCAGGGCACTGCCTGAATTGGCCTTGATGCCGTCACCGTCGTTCGTGATCTGCGCGTTGGAGGCCGACGCGAGCGCCGCCACCCTGCCGCCGGGCGGCAGAGATTTGCCGCTCGTGTCTTGTTGCACCTGCGCCACTTGGGGCGCCTGACGTCCTTGTACGAGATGCGTCGCCGATGTTTGTACCGGACTTGCGTCGCTCGCCATGGTGTTTACCTAAGTTTAACCTATGTCTATCTGTTGCAAATGTCCCTTTCCCTGCCGAATCTCGTTGCGTTCCTTGTGGCGAAGGCTCGAGGGCTTGTGCCCCCGAGCCTTAGCTGTTCAGTTCCTTTGAATCTTGCGCTTACTGCAGAAGCTTCAAGATCAACTGCGGTTCCTGGTTGGCCTGCGACAAGACCGAGATACCGGCCTGTTCCAACACCTGAGCCTGGGTCAGATTCGCCGTTTCCTGTGCGAAGTTCGCATCCTGGATCGTGCTGCGCGATTGACTCAGGTTCTGCGAGGTCGAGGTCAAGCTACTCACCGCCGAGGTGAAGCGATTCTGGATCGCGCCCAGGGCGCTTTGCAGTGCGCTGACCGTCTGCAAGGCCGAATCCACCGACTCGATCGTGCTGTCGGCACCGGCGACCGTGGAAACGTTCTGAGTCGCAAGCGTCGCCGTACCCTGGCCATAGAGACCCGAGGTCGAGCCAGCCGCCGCAACGGCGGTGCCCGCGAGGTCGATGCTCTTGGAGGCGACCAAGGTCACCGTGCCTTGGGCGAGGCCGGTAGCGGTGGTGAAACCACCGTTGCCGCTCGTGCCTTCCACCTGCGAATACTGGATGTTGCTGCCATCGGCTGCGGTCAATGTGATTCCGCCCGCGGCGTTGGTCGAAGCGGTGACGCCGGTCTGGGTCGAGTCGTTGTTGACCGCGGTTTCGAACTGCGATATCGAGATACTAGCGCCGTTCAGCTGCTGGGCGCCGCCCGAGTTGCCGTAGATGTATACCCCGTTGATGCTCAGACTATAACTGCCGGCGGCGCTTGCGATACCGGTGAAATCCGAAGCGGTACTGCTGGTAGTTGCAGTGGCCGTGAGGCCGCTCACGCCGGAGGCATTGATCGCGGCCGCGGTGGCGTAGGCGGAGTCCGTCGCCTGTCCCACTGAGTTGTTCGAGCCAACGACCGCGGTGTTGATGTTGATCTGGGCGGCGCCGTTGACGCCGATCGTCAAAGTCCCGCTATTCGAGAACGTGCTGGCGGTGGCGGTCAGCGTGGCGGTCGCCGTCTGGCCGACTTGTTGGGCTTCGACACCTTGGGACAGGTTGATAGCGATCGTGTTGCCGACGTTTGCGCCGACCTGATAAGTGCTGTTGCCGGCGGCGCCGCTCAGTACCGAAACGCCGTTGAAGCTGGTCTGCGACGCAATCTGCGTGATTTCCGCGATCTGCTGCTGCACCTGGTTGTTGAGCGCCGTGCGGTCGGACGCGCTGTTCGAACCGTTGGCGGCTTCGACGGCGAGCGTGCGGATGCTCTGCAGATTGTTGATGATCGTACTCAAGGCGCCGGCGGTCGTCTGGGTCTCGGACACCGCGTCGTTCGCGTTGTTGATCGCCTGGTTCGTGCCGTTGATCTGGGTCGTGAAACCCTGGCTGATTGCGAGGCCGGCGGCGTCGTCGGCGGCGCTGTTGATGCGCAGACCCGACGACAAGCGCGTCAGTGATTGCGACAACAGGCCCTGAGAGCCGGTCAAATTGTTCTGTGCTGTTAGCGAATCGATATTGGTATTAAGTGTTAATGCCATGACGATGAAACTCCTGAAATGATTTAGACACCGGCCCATCCAGGCCCATTTGAGCTTGTGTTCACTTTCACCCGCCAAGCGGGCGGACCGGTGAGCACATTCAAAAAGGTTATCGGTGCGGCGTGCGGAACCTTTAGGGGAAAACCGGGTTCGGCAAGTTCTTTTTTGGGTCTGCGTCACGATTCGCAGGTAACGCATTTGACAGGTGCGGCCGGTAAGGTGCGGCGGTGGACTCAGCGCGCCGGCCGCCTCCCCGCCTTTGTCGGCGCCGAAACGCGGAGATGAAGTACAATCCGCGCCCCTTTATCGAGATCCGAGCCTGCCTTGAAATCCGTCCGCGCCAGATCCCCCAAAGTCGGCTTCGTCAGCCTCGGCTGTCCGAAAGCGCTCGTCGATTCGGAACGCATCCTCACCCGGCTGCGCGCCGAGGGCTATGAGATCTCGGCGAGCTACGCCGCGGCCGACCTCGTCGTGGTCAATACCTGCGGCTTCATCGACTCCGCGGTGGACGAGTCGCTCGAGGCAATCGGCGAGGCGCTCGCCGAGAACGGCAAGGTCATCGTCACGGGCTGTCTCGGCGCGCAGCCGCAGAAGATCCTCGACCGGCACCCGGCCGTGCTCAAGATCACCGGACCGCAACGCTATGAGGAAGTCATGGCCTCGGTGCATGAACACTTGCCGCCCCGTCACGAGGCTTTTCTCGATTTGATTCCCGAGCAGGGCATCAAGCTCACGCCCCGCCACTACGCCTACTTGAAGATCTCCGAGGGCTGCAACCATCGCTGCAGCTTCTGCATCATCCCGTCGCTGCGTGGCGACCTCGTGAGCCGTCCCGTCGGCGGCGTGCTGCGGGAAGCTGAGTCGCTCGTGCGAGCGGGTGTCCGGGAGATCCTAATCGTCTCGCAGGACACGAGCGCCTATGGCGTCGACCTCAAGTACGCCGCCGACGACTGGCGCGGGCGCAAGGTCCGCACCCGCTTCGCCGATCTCGCCGGCGCGCTTGGGGAGCTCGGTGCGTGGATACGCTTTCACTACGTCTATCCTTATCCGCACGTCGACGAGGTCATCGGCCTGATGGCCGAGGGCAAAGTCTTGCCCTACCTCGATATCCCGTTTCAGCACGCGAGCGCACGGATACTGAAACTCATGAAGCGCCCCGCCGCCGCCGAGAACACGCTGGAGCGCATCAGGGCGTGGCGGGCCATCGCTCCGGACATCACGCTACGCAGCACATTCATCGTGGGATTTCCCGGCGAGACGGAGGCGGAGTTCGAGGAATTGCTCGCCTGGCTGCGCATCGCGCAACTGGACCGCGTCGGTTGTTTCGAATACTCAGCCGTAGAGGGCGCCGCGGCGAACGCGCTGCACCAGACGCCGGTTCCCGCCGAGCTGAAACGGGAGCGCCGGGAACGTTTCATGGAACTCGCCGCCAAGATCAGTGCACAACGTCTCGCCGCGAAGGTCGGCCGGGAAATGCGGGTGCTCGTCGACCGGATCGAGGGCACGGTCGCGATCGCACGCTCGAGTGCCGATGCGCCCGAGATCGACGGCACGGTACGCATCGCCAGAGGCAAAAACTTGGCTGTCGGGGATTTCGCGGACGTACGGATCACGGCCTCGGGGGCCTACGATCTCGAGGCGGTCGTGTCCGCCAAACTTGTGTAAGCTCGCCGTCCAGCTTCTTTTATAATCAATATCTTTGCGAGGCGCCGGAGGTCAACCGTGGATATAACTGCAGACCGCGTGGTCACGATTCATTACACCCTCAAGAACGACGGCGGCGAGGTCTTGGACAGCTCCTCCGGCGGTGACCCGCTCGCCTATATTCAAGGACATGGCAATCTGGTCGCCGGCCTGGAAAAGGCCTTGGAGGGCAAACCGGCGGGCGCGAGCCTGGCGGTGGTCGTGGATCCTGCCGACGGTTACGGGGTGCGTGACGAGGCCTTGATCCAGCGTGTGCCCAAGCGCTCGCTGCAAGGCGCCGGGGAGATCAAGAAGGGCATGCAGTTTCAGGCGAGGACCGAGGACGGTATGCGTCTGTTCACGGTCACGGGACTGGTCGGCGATATGGTGACGCTCGACGGCAACCACCCCCTCGCCGACCAGACCTTGCATTTCGACATCCAAGTCGTCGACGTGCGCGAAGCCACCAGCGAGGAACTCGAACACGGCCACGTGCACGGCGCGGGTGGTCACCACCACTAGGTCATTGAATATACTTGAACAGCGACAGGCCCTGCGTCAGAGTATAGGCCTGCATGGCCGCGCTCAGCTGAGTGTTTTGCGCGTCTAGCGTCGTGACCGCACTCGCATAGTCGAGGCTTTGCAGCGCGGAGATCGACGTCTTGAGCTGCGTCTGCTGGCTCGTCGCCACCGACTGCGCCGTGGTGATCGCATTGATCCGCCCGCCAACCTGGGCCTCGATCACGCCGGTGTTGGTGATCGCTTGATTGATGTTGTTGAGCGCCGAGGCGACGGCGTTGCTGAGTTGGGTCGGGGTAACCGTCGTGCCGGTCGGAGGCGTCAGCGCCGTGATCAGGTTCTGCACGGTCGTGAACAGGCTTTGATTCGTGCTCGGGGCCACCACGAAAGTATCGCCGACCGCGGGCGTGGCCGGCGGCCCCACCGTGGCCGCGGTGTACGCCGGCGCACCCGTGAGGTTGACGTGCACGCCGTCGTAGCTGATCGGCTGTCCCGAGGTGTAGGTACCTGTCGGCGTCGGAACCGTCGCCGGAACGGTGACAATGT
>Ga0116228_10000041_pt1 | contig 69931 bp, 61 predicted proteins | sample S1TSphfallax_2_FD_89694 | JGI IMG/M metagenome (GOLD analysis project Ga0116228, IMG submission 89694) | Host-associated microbial communities from peat moss isolated from Minnesota, USA - S1T2_Fc - Sphagnum fallax MG | ecosystem: Host-associated > Plants > Peat moss > Unclassified | place...
AGAGCCTTCATGCTGCCCAGAGACCTCTTCAATCCGGAGCACGACCAGGCCCGGTTGTCCGTGCGCCGGTTTCTGGAAACCGAGGTCATGCCGTTCCACGAGCAATGGGAACGCGACGGGATGCTGCCCAAGGCGGTGTGGCGCAAGGCCGGCGAGGCCGGACTGCTGTGCTGCGACGTGGCCGAAGCCTATGGCGGCCCAGGGCTCGATTTTCTCTACAATGTGGTCGTCGTTGAGGAGATTGCGCGCTGCGGCGCCAGCGGCGCGCAAGGCTTCTTCCTGGCCTCGGATTACGTCGCCCCGTATATCGAACAGAACGGCACCGAGGCGCAGAAACAGCGTTGGCTGCCGCGCTTCGTCACTGCCGAAACCATCGGCGCGATTGCGATGTCGGAGCCCGATACGGGCAGCGACCTGGCCGCAATCCGCACCCATGCGCGCCGGGATGGCGATGATTACGTCATCAACGGCCAAAAGACGTGGATTTCCAACGGTCAGATCGCCGACTTGTTCATTCTGGCGGTGAAGACCAACCCGGGTGCCGGCGCGCGCGGCATCAGCCTTTTTCTGGTGGAGGCCGACACGCCGGGCTTCCGGCGCGGCCGCAAATTGAACAAAATCGGCCTGCGCGCGCAGGACACGTCCGAACTATTTTTCGACGATATGCGCGTGCCGGCCGCCTGTATGCTCGGCACTGAAAATGGCGGCTTCCCGATCCTGATGCAGAAGCTCGCGCGCGAACGGCTAGTGCAGGCGGTGCGCAGCGCCACGGTGTGCGAATCGGTGCTGGAATGGACCGTCGCGTATGCGCTGGACCGCCGCGCCTTCGGTAAACGCCTAGCGGAATTCCAGAACACGCAATTCGTGCTGGCCGAACTGACCGCCAAGGTGATGGCCGGGCGTGCGCTGACCGATCGTTGCATTGCGTTGATGATGGCGGGCCGGCTGGATGCGGTGGCCGCGGCCGCCGCCAAGCTGCATCTGACTGAATTGCATGTCGAAACGGTGGACCGCTGCCTGCAAATATTCGGCGGCACCGGCTACGTGCTGGAGACCCCGATCGCCCGTGCCTACCTTGATGCGCGCGTGGTGAAGATCACCGGCGGCACATCGGAGATCATGAAGCTGCTGATTGCGCGCAAGATACTTAATTTATGAAAGAAGGAAGAATGTTCTTTTTTGAAAAAAAGAACCAAAAAACGTTTGCTCCTTGGCGTACGCGGCCGATGTCGACGTGGGTCTCGGATGCCAAGGAGCAAAAGTTTTTTGCTTCTTTTCTTCAAAAAATAAGTCTGCTTCCTTAACGTCAGGTCCCGACATGCCGATTGACTACGCCCACCTCAAAGCATGGCAAATCCCCGAAACGGCGCAAACCTACACGCCCAAAGACTGCATCATCTACGCGCTCGGGCTCGGCTTCGGCGACCATCCGACCGACCCGGAGCACCTGAAATTCCTCTACGAGCGCGGCCTGCAGGCTTTCCCGTCCATGGCCGTGGTACTGGCGATGGGTGGTTCTTGGACCGCCAATCCGGCGACCGGCATCGATTACACGCAGTTGCTGCATGCCGAGCAGAGTTTTGAATTGCACCGCCCCTTGCCCACCAAGGGTGACGTGGTCGGACGGTCCAAGGTGGTCGAGGTGATCGATAAAGGCGCCGGCCGCGGCGCGATCGCGATCAGCCAGCGGGATTTGTTCATCGACGGCGAGGCCACGCCCACGGCCAGCCTGCGATCCAGCGCGTTTTGCCGCGCCAATGGTGGCTTTGGCGGCCCGGTCACCGAAAGCCCGAAGGCGCATCCGGTGCCGGCCCGGCCCGCCGACGGCACGTTTGCGATCAAGACGCTGCGCCAGGCGGCCTTGTTGTACCGCCTGAGCGGCGACGCCAACCCCTTGCACGCTGACCCGGCGGTGGCCGCTGCCGCCGGCTTCCCTGAGCCGATCCTGCACGGCCTGTGCACGTTCGGCACCGCCATCCGTTCCGCGCTGGCCGCCGCCGGCGTGCCCGCGTCCAGCGTGACGGCCGGCGGCGCCCGATTCACTGCGCCGGTGTTTCCCGGCGAGACGCTGGAGACCGAAATATGGCGGGAGGGGCAGATGGTGACGTTCCGCACGACGGTCGTGGACCGCGCCAAGCTGGCGCTCAACAACGGCTGGTTGCGCGTCACATAGCGCCGCCTTACCAATAACTGCCTGGCGTAGGTTAGGCTGCTGAGTCTTTGCCCGTAGGTCCCCGGATTGACACGCGTCCACCAAAGCCCGGTCCCAGTCCCCGCCGCGGGACCTGAACTCGAGGTCGAGCGGGTGCTGCGGCATGCCTCGGTGGCGCGGGCCGCTTCGGAGCTGCGGGGCGCACGCCAGAAGGAGCCCGAACCGCCCCGCAAACGCGTCGAAGTAATCCTTGAGTGCGCGTTGCGGCTGTTCAACCAGTTCGGCGTGGCCAGCATTTCAACCAACCGGATCTCGGCCGAGCTCGGCATCAGCCCCGGCAATGTCCATTACCACTACCGCTCGAAAGCCAACCTGCTCGAAGCCGCGTTCCAGGTGATGGATGGCGAGCTGCGCGCGGTGTTCGCGCGCCCGACCGCAGTGCTGAGCGTCGCCGAGTTTGTCGACTGGCAGACCAACAAGCAGCGCGTGCTCTGGCGCTACCGATATTTTTTCGGCTCGCTGGAGGTGGTGCTGCGCACCGCGCCTGAGCTGCGGATTCCGTGGCTGAAATTGCAGAGCGAACTGGTGCACCAGCTGGTGTCCACACATGAATATTACGTGCAGGCGCATCTGATGACGGCGCCGAAGCCGCCCAACACGATTTCACAAGTGGCGCAGAACAGCCTGATGCTGTCGATGAGCTGGATCCGCTGGGAATTCCTGGCGCTGGATGGCGCGTTGCCGACCGCGCAGGATGAGCGCGACATCATTCACCGGCTCGTGCTGCATCATTTAAGCTTTTACGGGCCGTATCATACGCGGAGCCAGCGCGGGTCCGAAATGCTGGAGCACGCTTTGCGGGAGAAATTTCCGGCGGGTTGAAGGGAGGCCTTCTTTTTTGAAAAAAAGAAGCAAAAAATTTTTGCTCCTGCGCCTTCATTACCTGGCGCATCGTTCTCCACCGGACGCGTGCTCACACGAGCAAAAGTTTTTGGTTCTTTTTTCAAAAAAGAACACCTTCTTCTTCACGAGTAAGGCCCGCCCGGCGTTCGCTCGTCTTGGGATCATGACATTCGGCATTACCAGTTTCGGCGCCTACATCCCGCGCCGGCGCCTCAGCCGCAAGGCGATCGCGGCAGCACACGCCTGGGCGATGCCGGGCCTCGCCGCGCAGGGCAAGGGCACACGCGCCTTCGCGTCCTGGGACGAAGATGCCATCACCATGGCCGTGGAAGCTGCCCGCGACTGCCAGCGTGACGTGCCTGCGGCCCCCGCCAGTGTGGTGCTCGCATCGACCACGCTGCCTTATGTCGATCGCGCCAACGCCGTGGTTGTGGCCGGGGCGCTGGCGCTGCCGAACACCACACTTTGCCAGGACCAGACTGGCTCACTGCGCGCCGGCCTCAGCGCGCTGGCCGCTGCGTGCCGGGCCCAGGCGCCGGGCGCCGCCATGATCATCGCGTCCGAACTGCGCCGCGCCAAGGCCGGCAGCGCGCAGGAGATGGCGTTCGGCGCGGGCGCCGCCGCGATCACGGTGGGCGCCACCGGCGTGATCGCGGAATTCGTCGGCGCCGCGTCACTCAGCGTCGATCTGGTCGATCATTATCGCAGCGACGCGCACGGCTTCGACTACGCCGGCGAGGAGCGCTGGGTGCGTGAGCAGGGCTATGCCAAACTTGTTCCGGCCGCGGTGAAAGCTCTCGTGGTAGAAACCGGCGTAGATTTGCAGGCGGTAAAATTTCTTGCCCCGCCATCGTCCAACGCATCGATCGGTGCGCTGATCGCGTCCAGCCTCAAAATCGCGCCGGACCGTGTCGTGGACGGGCTGGCGGCGACGGTCGGCGATTTGGGCACGGCGCATCCGTTGCTGACCCTGGCGCGCGCGTTGGAGCGCGCGGCACCCGGCGACCTGATCCTGGTCATCGGGTTCGGCCAGGGCTGCGACGCGCTATTGTTCCGCGCCACCGATGCGATCGCACAGCGTGCCACGCGCCGCGGGGTTGAAGGTGCGATTCGCGACCAGCATGCCGACGACTCCTATCAGCGCTACGCGTCATTCTCGCGTTTGCTCGAGTACGACTGGGGGCCGCGCGCCGAGGCCGATGCGAAGACGCCGCTGACCGAACAATATCGCAGCGATCACCAGATCACCCCGTTCGTCGGCGGCTGCTGCCCCGCATGCGGACAGGTGCAGTTTCCGCAATTTCCGCTTTGCGTGAAATGCGAGGCGCAGGTGGTTTTCAAGCCGGTACGGCTGGCCGACGAACCGGCGAAAGTGGCGACCTACACCGCCGACTGGCTGCAATATTCGCCGAGCCCGCCCTTCTATTTCGGCCTGGTGCAGTTCGACAATGGCGCCCGCGTGCTGATGGAATTTGTCGATGTCGATGGCCGCACGCTGGATGTCGGCGTGCCGGTGCGTATGACGTTCCGTATCAAGGAGCGTGATGCGATGCGCGACTTCGCCCGCTATTTCTGGAAAGCCGTGCCGATCGACAGCAGGGAGACCGTTTGATGGCCAGCGGCATTCGGGACAAGGTTGCCATTATCGGCATGGGCTGCTCTCGCTTCGGCGAGCGCTGGGATGTCGGCAGTGAGGCGTTGGCGGTGGAGGCTTTCACCGAGGCGTTGGAGGATGCCGGCATTGAAAAACGCCAGATCGAGGCTGCCTGGTATGGCGCAGGCGTCGAAAAGGTGAACGTGCAGAATTCGGCCATTCCGCTTTCGACCGCGTTGCGCATAAGTGGTATTCCGGTGACCAAGCTGGAAAATATGTGCGCCACCGGCACCGAGGCGTTGCGCGGCGCCGCTTACGCCGTTGCGTCCGGCGCCGTCGACATCGCGCTGGCCATCGGCGTCGAGAAATTGAAGGACACCGGATATGGCGGCCTGCCCGGCGGGCGAAAAGGCACGTTCAATGATTTGTGGATGCCGTATGGGTCGGCGCCCGCCGGCTTCGCACAACTCGCCGCGGGCTACCGGGCCAAATACGATGTCAGCCGTGACGACCTGAAACGCGCCATCGCCCATGTTTCCTGGAAAAGTCATCAGAACGGCGTGAAGAACCCCAAGGCCCACCTCCGCAAGGCGGTCGGCATGGACACGATTCTGAACGCGCCGCTGATCGCCGAACCGCTGGGCCTGTTCGATTGCTGCGGCGTCAGCGACGGCGCCGCCTGCGCGATTGTCACCACGCCGGACATCGCCAGGGCGCTCGGCAAGACCGATGTCATCACCATCAAGGCGCTGGCACTATCAATCAGTAGCGGTGCTGAACTCTCCACCAATGAATGGGATGCCGCGCGCGTGCTGAATACGCGCACGGCTGCGCGCGCCGCCTACGCCGAAGCTGGCATCGACAGTCCACGTCAGCAACTCAGTATGATCGAGGTGCATGATTGTTTTTCCATCACCGAGCTCGTGACGATGGAAGATCTTGGTCTGTCGGGCGACGGTGAAGCGGTGGGCGATGTGCTGGACGGGAAGTACGATTCGAACGGCACGATCCCGTGCCAGATCGATGGCGGACTGAAATGCTTCGGCCATCCCGTCGGCGCGTCGGGACTGCGCATGGTGTATGAGATTTACTTGCAACTGCTGGGGCGGGCAGGGGCACGCCAGCTTGCCGCGCCGAGCGTGGGCCTGACCCATAATTTGGGTGGCGTTCCGTATAATGGCATCGCCGCGATCTCGGTTATTGGGTTGTTGAATTGACATGAAGTAAAAAGGAAGGCCTTCTTTTTTGAAAAAAAGAAGAAAAGAACTTTTGCTCTGGCGCCTTTATTGACTGGCGTATCGTTCTTCACCCGGCGCGGAACCAAACAGACAAAAGTTTTTAAGTTCTTTTTTCCAAAAAGAACAAACCTTTTTCCGCGGCAGATCTCGGGCCGGGAAATTTTTGCGCAACCCTGACAAATATCAGGCTTTAGTCTCTAGACTGATCAGACTAAATTGGTTCATATAGACTAATGCGCGGTGCGAGGCTCCGGTCCCGTCCGAGCGGAGAAAAAAATGCGTTGGCGGTGATGCCGCCAATACCAAGGGGGAGCAAGCAATGACCAAGAAAAGCCGTCCGGCGTCTTGCATGGCCGCATCGTCCGGCCAGGCTGCGCGTGGCCGCGCGGTGCCGGCCGGCGTATCACTTGCGATGCTTATGTGTGGGTCGGCGGTAGCGCAACCCGCCACGCCACCCGCGCCCGCGCATTCGGGCACCAAGCTTGAAGAAGTCGTCGTCACGGCGACGCGCAGAAGCAAATTGCTGCAATCCACGCCCATTTCGATCACCGCTGTCACCGGAAAGCAGTTGGCGGATCGGCAAATCGTGAACGTCACCGGCCTCGAACGCACAACGCCGAGCATCAATTTCACGCAGCAGAATAATGCTGCCGAAAGCGCGGATATCATCATCCGCGGCATTGGCACCGTCGGCGAGCAACGCGCGTTCGAGGGCTCGGTCGGCACGTTCGTAGATGGCGTGTATCGCAGCCGATCCGGCGAGGCACTGACCCAGTTTCTCGATATGGACAGCGTGCAGGTGCTCAAGGGGCCGCAAGGTACGCTGTTCGGCAAAAGCACGACGGCAGGCGCCATCATCCTGACCTCGGCAGCGCCCGATTTTTCGAAATTCGGTGGCTCGTACGAAGTCGGCGCCGGCAGTTACGGGTCCAGGGACGCGCGCCTGACCGTCAACGCCCCGCTAAATGACAAGGTGGCCGTGCGCCTCGCCGGCCTGTATTCAGACTTCGACGGGTATTTCACCAACTACAAGACCGACAAGAATTACGACGGCAGCCATCCGCGTGCTTTGAAGGGCACGATCGAATATAAACCGAATGACGAATTCACCTTCAAGCTGATCGGCGATGTTTCCGTCGAGCGCGAGGATTGCTGCTATGGGGCGGTTTTGCTCAGCCCCGGTCCGGTGCAGCCGCTGATCGACGCGCTTGCGATTGCCGGCGGCTATGGGCCCGAACCGACCAATCCCTACAAGTTTGAGAATGCCGAAAATGGCAAGCCGGATCAGCAGATCACCGATCGCGGTATCGTCCTTCAGTCGACCTGGTACACGCCCTGGGGCGGCACGCTCCGCTCCATATCAGCGATCCGGACCTGGCTGATCAGCCAAAAAGCGGCCAACGGTGACGATGCCGATTTCAGCCCGGCCGATATCGTCAATATCGATAATAGATTTCACACCACCGATATTTCCCAGGAATTCATTTACGATGGGAAAGCGAGTTTTGACGGCCTGGTATCCTCCGTCGACTATGTCGCCGGCGCCTACTACGCCCATCAACAGCTCGACGCGGAATACCAGATCTTCTGGGGCAAGCAGGCACAGGCATATTTCAATGCGCTGCTCGCACCTCTCGGCTTGCCGCCCGGCTTCGCCCAGGCGCCATATGGCCGATATGACGAGGAGCTGTATGGTGGCCGCGATAATTCCTATGCCGGATACACCCATTGGACCGCCCATATCGGCGATTCCTTAAGTGTCTTCGCCGGCATACGCTACTCGCTCGAGGAGAAGGAAGGCTCGTTCCACTACGGGTATATCGACAAGGATCCCTATGCGGCCTTCGAGGTGCTCGGCGCGGCACCAGGCCCTGCCTTCAACGATACGCATAATGACAGCGCGGTGAGCGGTACGGTCGGCATCCAATATCAATTGGCGCCGACCGCGATGACCTATGTTTCCTACAGCCGCGGCTTCAAGGCCGGCGGCATCAACCTGGACCGCAGCGCGGGCGGCGGTGTCGCGAATAATCCGGCCATCACGCCGGGCGCTGTGCCGCTTAATCCGGTCTATCAACCCGAGTTCATCGACGGATTCGAAGGCGGCGTGAAATCGGAATATTTTGACCAGCGTTTCCGTACTAACGTGGCGCTGTTCTACGACCGCATCACTGATCTCCAGGTGGCGCAGTTCCTTGGTTTGAATTACCAGGTCGTCAACGTGCCTACGGCGACCGTCGCCGGCGCCGAGTTGGAGAACACCGCGCGCCTGAACGAAGATCTCACATTGAACGCGGCACTTACGCTGCTGCCGGAGGCGAATTTCGGCGCGTCCCCGCTGATTGCCGAAAATCTGCATAATCGGCGTTTCAGCCAGGCGCCACGCGAAGCGGCCACCATCGGCATGGACCTGAACCATCCGGTGTCCGACCACTACGCCCTGATCGGCAACGTCACCGAACAGGTCACCTCGAAAGTATATATTGATACCGTTACAAATACGACGCAGGACATCGTGCCGTTACTGAATGCGAGCTTCGGCGTCAAATCGCTCGATCATGGTTGGACGCTGGAGGCATGGTGCCTGAATTGCACGGACAAGCGTTATCTGTCGTCCGCGTTCGGCGGCCCACTGCAAACCGGCACCGAGCTGGCATTCATAGCACCGCCGCTGACCTTTGGCGTGCGGTTGCGGGGCACGTTCTGAGGGAGGCGTAGGCAAGGAATGGCTTCTTTTCTTGAAAAAAAACGTGCCGGTTCGCTGCTGCACCTGACGTACGATTGCTTGGACCGGCGCGAAGCCCAACAGTCAAAAGTTTTTTGCTTCTTTTTTTCAAAAAAGAAGACCTTCCTTCCTTGCTTTGCATGCCACGGCCGGGCGCTTTAGGCATTAGCCGGATTTTTACCTTAGCCGGCTAGTCAAGGCCCAGCGCCGCCGTGTTTGCGTGCGGCAAGGGGTCACCATGCAGCTCTCAGCGCCGTGTCGTGCAGAAGCGCCTGACGCGGGCTGCGCGGCGGAGCCTGAAAATCTCACGCGGCTTCTGGAGGCCGGCAGCACGCAGCACGCTGTCGTCGCGGCTGCAACGCAGGAGGTCGAGTCCACCGTCGCGTTTATCGAAACGACCATCCAGAGCCTCTGCGCGCGCTTTTCGACTTTGTCCGAACAAGCAACACGGCAATCCGCCGAGGTGACGCGGCTGCTGGTCAAGAGTGACCGGATCGAAACCGGCGGGGAGATGCTGAGCCTTTCCGAGGTTACCGGCCTGCTGCGCGAGACTTTGTCCCAGGTTGTCGAAAGCATGCTCGGCCTGTCGAAAAACGCCATGTCTATCACTGATGGGCTCAACACGGTTTCACATAGCGTCGGCCAGATTTCAAATTTGACGCGCACCCTGCAAGGCATCAACCAGCAGACCAGAATGCTGGCGCTGAATGCAACGATCGAGGCGGCGCGCGCGGGTGCGGCGGGCGCCGGTTTCGCTGTTGTGGCAGACGAGGTGCGCAAGCTTTCCAGCCGCACCGAGGCGCTCTCGCAGTCCATGCGTGCCGAGGTGACGGCCATCGATGGCGTGGTTCGTGACGGTCTGGCGACCATAGACGAAGTGGCCCGTATAGACATAGGTGGCCATGTGCAGACACGTGCTCGTCTGGATGCGATGCTGACCGCCATGCTGGACCGGCGGGAGCGCATCGACTCGGTGATCCGCGAGTCCGCGCAGGGATCGGATGATATTGCCGGCGAAATTTCGCACATCGTCGCCGCCTTCCAGTTCCAGGACCGCAGCCGCCAGCGCCTGATGCTGGTGAACGAGATGCTGCTGGCGGCCGACGGGCTGCTAGCCGAAACTCAGGCAGCCGTGCGGCCAGGGCCGGTGCATGCTCCGGACCGCGACTGGCTGCAGCGCCTGGCGGCCAGCTTCTCGATGGCCGAGGTGCGCGCGCGTTTCCGCGCCTGTCTCGGCCTTGCAGCCGACAACGCCGCGCCGGCGGCACCGGCGCGTGCCGAGGGTGAGTTGGAGATGCTGTGAGGGCTGGGTGCGGTCCCGCGGCGGCCCTGCGCGGGCCGCTTGTGTCTGGCGGCGGCTGGCGCGAAAAATCGTCACCCAAAGGCGTCCGCCGCGTAAATCAGTTCTCCACATCATTTGGGCATATTTCGCGTGTGCTCACTTTGCGGACCCCTCATGTCTCAGGACTCGTCGCATCACGTCCTCGCGCTCTCGGGTGACCGGAATGTTCGCCAGGCTGCGCGGACCCACGCCGAGGTTTTGTCTGCCTTGGGCAAACCGGGCGATCTTGTGCTCGACTGTGCTGGCGTGACCGAGGCCGATCTCAGTTTCGTACAGATCATTCTGGCAGCGCATCGCAGCGCGCGGGCCGGCGGCCGCCATGTCACCCTGATTGCGCCACCGGAAGGCACGCTGCGCAGCGTGCTGGAGCGGGGCGGGTTTGCCCAACCGGGCGCCACCGATCCGGCCTGCTGGACCAGTTTGGTGACCGTTCCGTGAGCCGCACGATCCTGGCTGTCGATGACAGCATCAGCATTCGGCAAATGGTGGCGCTCGCGCTCAACCGCGGCGGCTATCAGGTGGTGTCGGCACAGGACGGCAATGATGGCCTCGCCAAGGCGCGCGCCACCCACGCGGATATGGTAATTACCGACCTCAACATGCCTGGCATGAACGGCATTGCGCTGATTCGCGAAATCCGCAAACTGCCGTCCTATACCGGCGTGCCGATCATCTTTCTCACGACCGAATCGGACGCGGCCTTGAAGGCCGAGGCGAAAGCGGCCGGCGCCACCGGCTGGATCGTCAAGCCATTTGAGGGCGATCAGCTTCTCGCCGCCGTACGCAAGGTCATCGGCGCGTGAGCGCGCCGAGCCCAGCGGAAACGTTCCTGCAGGAAGCGCAGGATCTGCTGGAGCAGTTGGAACATTCCTTGCTGGAACTGGAGAGCCAGCCCGGTAATTCCGAGCTGATCGACGCTGCGTTCCGCGCGCTGCATACGATCAAAGGGTCGGGCGCGATGTTCGGCTTCACGGCCGTGGCTGGCTTCACCCATCATGTCGAAACCGCTTTCGACCGCGTGCGGCAGGGCACACTTGCGGTGGAGGGCAGGCTGATCGCGCTGGCGCTCGCTGCCCGCGACCATATTCGGCGCATGATCGAACAGCCTGGGCCGGAGGACGAGGCGCTTGCCGCCCCGATCCTGGCGGGTTTGCAAGCGTTGCTGGCGGCGCAGGCGGCTGCGCCCGCGCGGCCGGCTGCGCCGCCAGCAGCGGCTGAGCCGTTGCAAACAGCCGCACAGGGCTGGCGCATCCGCATGCGCCTGGCTCGGGATGCGATGCAGATGGGCACGAACCCGCTGCTGCTGCTGGACGAGTTGCGCGGCCTTGGCACGGCCACCGTGGTGGCCCACGCCGATGACGTGCCGCCTCTGGAGGCGCTCGACCCCGCCGCGTGCCATTTTTCCTGGAGTGTCGCGCTGCAAACGGCATTGCCACGCAGCGCGATAGACGATGTGTTCCTGTTTGTCATCGATGACATGCAGTTGGATGTGGAACCGGCGTTGCCGGCCGTGGCCCAGGCTGAAATGGTGCTGGCGCCGGTGCTGCCGGGTTCGATCCCGGCCCCGCACGCTGTGGTCTCGTCCGTGCCCTCGGCGGAGGAATCCACCAGGGACGTGAACCCGCCCGCCGCCGCCGCGAAGGCGTCGGGCGAGCATGCCAACCGGCGCCTAGCCGATAGCGTGCGTGTGCCCGCCGAACGGCTCGACGACCTGATGGACCGGGTCGGTGAACTGGTCATTGCGCAGTCCCGACTCAGCCAGGTCGCTGCCGCCAGCACTGACGCACAGGTGAAATCGATTGCCGAGGATATCGAGCGGCTGGCGCTGGAATTGCGCGACAGCACGATGGGCGTGCGCACCGTGCCGATCGGATCGCTGTTCGGCCGTTTCCGCCGCCTTGTGCATGATCTCAGCGCGCAGCTTGGCAAGGAGATCGCCCTTGTGACGGTGGGCGAGGAAACCGAGCTCGACAAGACCGTGGTCGAGAAACTCAACGATCCGCTGATCCATCTGCTACGGAATTCCATCGATCATGGGTTGGAACAGCCTGATATGCGCGCGGCCGCCGGAAAACCGCCCTGCGGGCGCATTACGCTGACCGCGCGGCATGCCGGTGCGGAAGTGCTGATTTCAATCGCCGATGATGGGCGCGGGCTGGATCGCGCGCGCATCCGTGCGCGCGCCGAGGAGCGGGGCATGGTGCAGCCTGGCCAGAGCTTGCTTGATAGCGAATTGTTCGCCGTGATTTTTCAACCCGGATTTTCGACCGCGCGCGAAGTGACCAGCCTGTCGGGCCGCGGCGTCGGCATGGATGTCGTCAAGCAGGCGATCGAGGCCTTGCGCGGGAAAATCGAAATCGGCTCGGTGCCGGGCGCGGGCACCGATCTGACGCTGCGGCTGCCGTTGACGCTTGCCATCATCGACGGATTACTGGTACGCGTTGGCACCGCCCGCTACGTGCTGCCGCTCTCCAGCGTGGAAGAATGCGTGGAATTGTCCGCGGCGCAGGATGCGCGGTCACGCGCGCGCAATTTCCTGAACATTCGTGGCGACCTCGTGCCGTTTCTGCGCCTTCGCGCCCTGTTCAATGTCGCCACGCCGCCAGATATATACCAGAAGATCGTGGTCGTCTCGGCCGGCAAGCAGCGTATTGGGCTGGTGGTGGACCAGGTGATCGGCAACCATCAGACGGTGATCAAGTCACTGTCAGTTCTACACGAATCTGCAAGGATGTTTTCCGGTGCGACGATTTTGGGCGACGGTGCCGTCGCACTGATCCTGGATGTGGCGCGCCTGGTGGAGTTTGGCCAGACCAATGAGCATGAATTTCGTGCGGCAAGCTAGGCACATGTTATTGTCAGAAAGAACCAGAAAACGCTTGCTCATTGTATGAAGCGCAAGTCTTCAGAGGTAATCGTCTGGTGACGAAAGCTAAGGACAAAAGTATTTTGCCGCTTTTTCTCAAGAAAGACGTGCTTGCTTTTCTAGGAGCGTCATCATCCGCAGGCGTCCGCGGCAGGGAGACGGCATGAACGCGTTCGCAGGCACGCATCTTTCGCCGCCGCCGATGCAGGTGCTGATCCTTGCGCTGCAGGGCGAGACATTCGCGCTTGACGCGCAGCAGGTCCGCGAAATTCTGGATCCGGTGCCGGTGACGGAGGTGCCAGGCGCGCCGCCCAGCCTCAACGGCCTGATCAATGTACGCGGCAAGGTCGTGCCGCTGCTCGATCTGTGCCTGAAGCTGGGCATGCACCCTTCACCGCCGACGATCGATACGCGCTTCATTGTCGTTGAGGTGCCGGTCCACGACGCACCGACCATCCTGGGCGTGCGCGCCGACCGCGTCTTTGAAATGACCGAACTAGCAACCGAGGCGCTGGAGGATGCACCGCAGATCGGCATGCAGGTGTCCAGCACGTTCGTACGCTGCATCGGCAAGCGCTCTGGCGACTTCCTGGTGGTGCTGGACCTAGAACGAATTATTGACATCGATGCGTTATCCAGCCCGCCTGTCAATCGAAGCTTAAGGAAGGACTGAGCCAGGTGGTGTCGACACGCGTGCCGCCGAAGGATGGCGCGAACCGACCTTCCGGCGTTCTGCTTAAAGGAGTGGCTCACATGCGCATGACAATAAAACGGAAACTATCACTGGCATTCGGGGCGGTGCTGGTACTCGCGATGCTGACCGGCGTCGTCGGCATGTGGGCGCTGGCCGCATTGAACACGACGCTCGATGGCGTGGTGAACGGTACCGCCAAGCGCAGCCTGGAAGCGTCGGAATTCAAGACCGCTCTGCTGCAGAATCTGCGATACGAAACGACCATGGTGCTGGTGGCCTCCGATGAGGAGACAGCCAAATTCGCCGCCGAGATGCTCAAAGCCCGCGCCGATGCGCAGCGTCTGCTCGACGGCGTGGAGGTGACAGCCACCGTGCAGGGCCGCCAGATGATCGACGGCATCCGGACGTTATTGAACAAACAGATCGAGCTGCAAGATCAGACGGCGCGTGACGCAAAGCTGAATTCCAACAATGTTGCGTCCGCGTTGATTGCCAGCGAGGGCGATCCGGCGTTGGCCAAGGTAGATGCAGCTTTCGGCGCCCTCGCGCAAAGCTTGCGAAGCGCTCCCGGCAGCACAGCCTTGCTCCTTAGTCTGGAGCGCCTGGGCCGCGCAACAGAGACCGCGCGGGCCGCTTGCCTATACGCTGTGCTGTCGCCGTCCACCGACGACCTGGCGCGCCGGTCGGATGCGGCGTCGTCGTTGGTCGGGTCGTTGCGGCGCGAGAGTGAAGCCGTGACCGATCAGGCGGCGCAAGCCGGCGCCGCTGCACCCGCCCGCGATCTTGGCGAGGCGCTCGGGCACTGGATCGACGTGCAGGATAAGATCGTTGCCGTCAATCGCGGCGGCGGCACCTTGCTCGCGGAAAGCCGCAGCTTGGGCAGCGGCAGGACGGCCTCCGCCGCCGTGATGGAAGCCGTCGATTCCTATATTGCCTATGTGCAATCCCGCATGATTGCATCGCAGGAGGATGCGGCAGCGACCTATCAGCAAGCGCGCACGTTGCTGATTGCAGTCATTACGATTTCAATTGTTGTAGGCACGCTCGCCGCTGTCTGGATCGCGCTCGGCATCAGCCGCGGACTTGGCAGTGCGATGGGCCTGGCGGAGGCGGTTGCCGCCGGCGACCTGTCGCAGACGGTGACGGTGGCGACGCGTGACGAGGTGCGCGATATGGTCGATGCAATGAACCGCATGACGGCGAACCTTCGGGCAACCGCCGCCGTCGCCGACGCGATCGCGGATGGCGATCTTACCGTCAAGGCCAAGCCGCTTTCCGATCGGGACACGCTGGGCTTGTCGCTCGAGCGCATGCTGGACAAGCTGCGTGGCGTGGTGACCGAGGCGAGCGCTGCGTCCGACAACGTTTCGTCCGGCAGCCAGCAACTCTCCGCCACGGCCGACGATTTGTCCCAGGGCGCGACCGAACAGGCGGCGTCGGCCGAGGAAGCATCGGCTTCGATGGAGCAGATGGCTGCCAACATCAAACAGAATGCCGACAATGCCGCGCAGACGGAGAAGATCGCCAGGCAGAGCGCGGTCGATGCGCAGGCGAGCGGCGAAGCGGTCAGCCGCGCCGTCGGCGCGATGCAGACGATCGCGGAAAAGATCAATATCGTGCAGGAAATTGCGCGCCAGACCGATTTGCTGGCGCTCAATGCGGCGGTCGAGGCGGCACGTGCCGGCGAGCATGGGCGCGGCTTTGCTGTGGTGGCCTCCGAAGTGCGCAAGCTCGCCGAACGCAGCCAGGCGGCGGCGGCAGAAATCAGCACGGTTTCCTCGCAGACCGTCAAGGCAGCACAGGACGCCGGCGCGATGCTCGGGCGGTTGGTGCCCGACATTCGAAAAACCGCGGAACTCGTGTCGGAAATCAGTGCGTCCTGCCGCGAGCAGGATGTCGGCGGCGACCAGATCAATCAGGCCATTCAGCAACTGGACAAGGTCACGCAGCGTAACGCCGCGGCGTCAGAGCAGATGTCGGCCACGGCCGAGGAACTCGCGGCACAATCGGAGCAGTTGCAGGCCAACATCGCCTATTTCCGCCTCGCGGCGGGCAAATCTTCCAGCGTGCATAAACCGGCTACCGCGTCACGCGGCGCAGCAGCCGGGCGCCAGCAGCCAGCGCGGCTGGCAGCGCCGGCAACGCGCGCCGCGTCGTCGCCGGTGGTACGCAAGACGGCGGCGGTGGCACCGGCGCGCGGATTTGCCCTGTCGCTCGCGGACGGCGGTGCGGACGACCAAGACCATGATTTTGAGAGATATTGAGCATGCAGCCCGGTATGAACCTCGTCACGCTTGGGCTTGGCGCTGAGATCTTCGCCGTGCCGGTGGCGTGCGTGATCGAAATCCTGGCGATGCGCGACCTGTTCCGCGTGCCCGATGGCCCTGACTTTCTGGCCGGCCTGGCGGACGTGCGGGAGCAGGCCGTGCCGGTGATCGACCTGCGCCGCAAACTGGGTCTTCCGGCTGTGGTGGCGACACACCAGACACGCATCATCGTGCTGGAGGTTCGCCTGGACGGCCGCAACCTGGCGGTTGGCCTGATCGCTGACCGGGTGATCGAGGTGATCACGCTCCCCGACGACAAAATCGGACCGCCGCCCGATGTGGGCGGCACGTGGCGGTCGGACTACATCGCCGGCGTCGGGCGGCACGGCGACGGTTTCGTGATCCTGTTCGCCATGGAGCGGCTGTTTTCGCATGATGATGTCAAGCACATCGCACGCGACTGCGCCGGGCAGGCACCTGCCCGCGCGGCATGAGCAGCCAGCAGATCCGCGGCGCCGACGGCTTGCAGCACGCCGATTTCGAACGGCTGGCGACCTTCATCCATCGCGTGGCCGGCATCAAGATGCCGCCCAGCAAGCATACGATGGTGGAGGGCCGCTTGCGCCGGCGCGTGGCCGCAACCGGGTGTGCCTCATTCGCCGATTATTGCCAGCTTGTGTTCAGCGGCGGCGAAGACGGCGACGAAATCGTCAACCTGATAGATGCCGTCACCACGAACAAGACCGACTTTTTCCGCGAACCGGCGCATTTCGAAACCCTGACCGCGCAGGTTCTGCCTGCCCTGGAGAGCACGCGCCGGCCAATAAAAATCTGGAGTGCGGCCTGTTCCATCGGTGCCGAGCCATACACGCTCGCCATGGTGCTGAGCGAATACCGGCAGGCGCCGCGATCGGCGCCGGGGGCCTCGCCACCGCCGATCATCCTTGCGACCGACCTGTGCACGACCGTATTGGAAACGGCACGTCTCGGCATCTATCCCGAATCGATGATCGAGCCCGTGCCACTGCCCCTGCGTCATCGCTACATTCTGCGTGGCAGAGACAAGCAGCAGGGCATGGTACGCATTGTGCCGAAATTGCGCGCCATGGTCCGCTTCGGCCAGCTGAACCTGATGGCGGATAGCTACAAGGTCGATGCTGATTTCGACATTATATTCTGCCGCAACGTGCTGATCTATTTTGATCGCACTACGCAACAGGCGGTGCTGCGCCGGCTGTGCGACCGGCTGCGGCCGGGCGGCGTGCTCGCCGTTGGCCATTCGGAGGCGGTGCATAATCTCGATCTGCCACTCGCAACGATCGGGCACACAATTTTCAGGAAGGTTTGAGCATGGCAGGCGGAACGCCTCAACCTGTCTTCCGTTATAGAAACAAAGGACTTATTTTTTGAAAAAAGAAAGCAAAACTTTTGCGCCGGCGCTTTCACCACTGGAGGCATACTTATAGCACCTACGATCGAGATTGACATGCGCCGCGGCACAAGAGGAATGAACCACAACGAGCACAAAGGGGTAGGCACAAAAAAGAACTGAAAGATCGAAGAAGAAAGCTCTTCGTCGTTGTTCTCTCCTTCGTGATCTGCGCGGTCGCGTGGTTAAATCTTTCTTCGCTCCTGCGTGGTTCAAGCTCCAGGAAGGCTAGTATCACTCAGACCGGCTCGAAATTACACGAGAATAAATATTGGTTTGTTAGCAAAGAGTTCTTTTTGCTTCGTCCTCTTTGTCAACAGCCTGAGCAGTACACAAAATGAGAGAGTGCGCCGACATGGCCAATCCCATCCGCGTTCTGGTCATCGATGATTCCGCCAGTGTAAGGCAGGCGCTTTGCAGCATTCTGGCTGAAGACCCCGATATCGAAATCATGGGTGCGGCCGCCGACCCCTTCGTGGCAGCCCGGCGCATTCACGAGGAAATTCCCGACGTGATTACGCTGGATGTGGAAATGCCGCGCATGGACGGCATAACCTTTCTGCGCAAGCTGATGGCGCAGCGGCCGATCCCGGTGGTGATGTGCTCGTCGCTCACCGAGCATGGGTCGGAGACGCTGATGCAGGCGCTCGAGGCCGGTGCCGTCGATATCATCCTGAAGCCAAAACTGGAAGCCGCACAGCATCTGCTGGACTCGAAGATGCGCATCTGCGATGTGGTGAAGGCGGCTGCCCGCGCTCGCCTACCCCATGGGCGTACTAGCCGTAGCGACAAGCAGAGTATCGGACCGCAGCCAAAACTGTCTGCCGACGTGATGCTGGCGCCGCCCACCGGCTATCGTGCGATGGCGCGCACAACCGAAAGCGTGGTGTGCATCGGCGCGTCCACCGGCGGCACCGAATCGCTGCGCGTGGTGCTGGAGGCGCTGCCGGCTGACTGCCCCGGCATCGTGGTGGTGCAGCACATGCCGGAAAAATTCACTGCCGCGCTGGCGCGGCGGCTGGACGGGCTGTCGCAGATGGAAGTGCGGGAAGCGGCGGACGGCGACACCGTGCTCCGTGGGCGCGTGCTGATCGCGCCGGGCAACAAGCATATGTTGCTGCAGCGCAGCGGCGCGCGCTACTACGTGGCGGTGAAAGACGGCCCGCTGGTGTCACGGCACCGGCCGTCGGTGGATGTGCTGTTCCGCTCGGCGGCGCACCATGCAGGGGCCAATGCACTCGGCATCATCATGACCGGCATGGGCGACGATGGCGCGAAGGGCCTGCTGGAAATGCGCCAGGCCGGTGCTGACACGATCGCCCAGGACGAGGCGAGTTGCGTGGTGTTCGGCATGCCGAAGGAAGCCATCGCGCTGGGTGCCGCAGGAAGGGTCATGCCGCTCGAAAGCCTCGCCGCCGAGATCGTCCGGCCGCTCGGGAAATGATCTCTGCATGCCAGGTCTATGTGCAGCCTGGCGAAGTGCACTGGTCGCAGGAAGCCTGCGTTTTCAAGACCGTGCTCGGCTCCTGCGTCTCTGTTTGCCTGTGGGACGCGGTACATCGCATCGGTGGAATGACGCATTTCATTCTGCCGCGCGGTCGTGGGTCACGCGATGCCCGTTTCGGCGATGTCGCGATTCCGTTGCTTGTGGGCAAACTGCGCGCGCTCGGCTGTACGATGCCGGTGGCAAAATTATTTGGCGGTGCGGCGGTTCTGCCGGGGGGAGAGCGGGCCACCATCGGCGATTGCAATACGGGTGTTGCCGTCGATTGGCTGCAAAAAGAAGGCATCGCGATTGTCGCACAGCGCACCGGCGGCATTCGCGGCATCGTTATTCAGTTTTCTACTTTGGATGGTACGGTTCGTCTGCGGGAGATTACGGAAAAAAACAACGCTTTTTTTTTAAAACAGCTATAGTCTCCGGGCCCCGCGCAAGCTTCTGGAACTCTACGTCAGACAATAGCGGCGCAACCGCAAGAGTTCTTTGCATCTTTGTTTTAAGAAAGGGGGCCCTCCTTGAATGTCGGATACCGCCCCAAAGCAAGCAAGCAAAGCGCGCTCACTGCCAACGAAAAAAAAGCGATATTGAATATGACCGCATAAGACCCATGCGCGTCGAACGACCACCCAAACAGCGTCGGCCCCACGCCGGCGCCGATGCCGAAAAACACGTAGAGCATGCCGTAGATGGTGGCGTAGCTGCGCAGCCCGAAATAACGCGCGGTGAGATATGCCAACAGATCATACTCGACGCCAACCGAAAATCCAATCAGGCAAATCGAGCAGCTTGCCTGTATGCTGCTCAACGTGTCGCGGCCGAGCAGCCAGCACGAGACGCATGGTAGCGCCAGGATCAGCACGGCCACCGCCGGCGCCCAGAATAAATCGAGCAGCCAGCCGCCCAGCAGGCGCCCTGCGATGGCGGATACACCGATCAGTGAGGTGAGGCGCACAATGTCGCCGTGCGCGAAACCATGCACGTGCAGAATATTCTCCATGTTCGGAATGGGGCCGGCAATGGCAAAAGAAATCGGTAGCAAAACGATCGCGATGAGCCAAAAGCGCCAGGCGCGCAATGCCTGCGTCGCCTCCAGGCCCGGCTGCGGCAGGTTAACGGCAGGGCCGGCACCCGCCGGCACTTCGCGGAAGCCGACATAGGCGACCGGAAACGCGATCAGCAGCGGCAGCGCGCCGAGCGCCACATAGGCGCCGCGCCAGCCCCAATGGCCGATGAACCAGCCGACCATCGGCTTCGACAGCGAGCCGAAAATGCCCGTGCCCATCAGCGCCAAGCCGAGGGCCAGCCCTTTGTGTACGTCAAAACGCTGGTTGATCACCCGCGTCCAGGTAATCGGCAGGGTGCCGAGGCCAAGCACTGCCTGCGCCGCCCACAGCCCGTAATACAACACCAGCGAGCCGTTCGACAGCGCGAACGCCATGAAGGAGAACGCGAACAGCACTATCGATATCAACGCAACCGGTCGCGGGCCATAGCGGGTGGCGAGCACGCCCGCCACCGGTGCGAGAAACGCAACCGCCACGGTCTGCACGGTGATGCCGGCAAAGATCTGCCTAAAGCTCCAGCCGAATTCGTGCGCCAGCGTCGGCGCGAAGATGCCGACCGTGTAGAACGCGAGCGGCGACAGCCCCAGTCCGATACCGAGCATCGAGGCCAGCACAGAAGGCCAGCCCTGGCGGAACTCGCCGGCTCCCGGCTTCACGATAGGGGCGGTAGTTGCATCCATGCGGCGCGCCTCGACGGGGTTGAAGAAGGGAAGGCGCCGGCACCGCTGCCTTCAACCGGCGGTGCATAGTCTGCCCGCACTGCGGTCAGGCCGGCAAACCCCGGCGACAATGCCTGGCTCGGTCGCTAGACACAGAGCCCAAACTCGCAGGAGCGCCGCATGGCCGATATCGCAGACCCGGCTCCCATTCGCGCAGCCATGCCGCTGCTGGCGGACAATGAGGGGGTTTGGGAAGGCGTCTATCGCTATTACGACGCCGAGACCGGCCACCTGGTGGACGAACATCTGTCCCGCCTGATCTGCCGCATCAGCGATGATCCCAAATACCACTACCACCAGACCAACTATTATTATTGGGCCGACGGCCGCACCGAAACCCGCGAATTTCCCGCCTGGTACGAAAATGGCCGCATCTGGTGGGACAACGACCTGATCAAAGGCTGGGCCGCGGCGATGCAGCCGGACGATTTCAACCGCTCCACCTGCCTTAACTGGACCCGCAAGGGCGAGCCGGATATCTACTTATACGAGATGATCCAGAACTCGGCGGACCGCAAGCTGCGGGCGCGCACGTGGCAGTGGTTCCGCAATGACAAATGCTTTCAGCGGACGCTGATCGATGAAGTGTTCATTACGCGGGATTGGCGGAGTTGGACGGATGTGTCGGCGCCGAAAATTAAGTAAGAAAGCAGTTCTTTTTTGAAAAAAACGAACCACAAAACTCTTACGCATTGCCGCCGCGCAGGGTGATCAAGCTCACGTCAGGTGACGCGAGCGCAGAAGCAAAAGGTTTTTGCTTCTTTTTTTCAAAAAAGAAGTCTTAACCTTTTAACTGCAACCACTCCGCCGGCTTCCTGAGCGACACGGCGACCGCCTTTAGTTCAGTATATAATTCCAGCCCTTCGCGCCCCAGTTCCCGCCCCCAGCCACTCTGCTTGTAGCCGCCAATCGGCAAATCCGCGCCGCCGGCATGGTGCGCATTGATCCATACCTGGCCGGATTTCAGTTTCGCCGTCAGCCGATGCGCGGTGGTCAGATCCTGCGTCCAAATACTGGCCGCCAGGCCATATGCGCTGTCATTCGCCAGCGCCGCGACTGCATCCAGGTCCGCATCGGCAAACGGCGTGATGCAGAGGACCGGTCCGAAAATCTCCTCCTGAAACACGCGCATGGTTTGCGTGACGCCGCCCAGGACCGTCGGCTGGAAAAAATAGCCGGGACCGGGCAGCCGCGCGCCGCCGGTGACCAGAACCGCACCTTCCGCCACGCCGATGCGCACATAATTTTCGACCCGCGCCAGTTGCTCGGCCGACACCAGCGGGCCGATTTGCGTGGCCGGCGAAAAGCCGTTGCCGATACGGATCGACGCGGCTCGCGCGCGCATGCCTTCGGTCACACGCTCCAGCACCGATGTGTGCACTAACAGGCGCGATCCGGCCATGCAGGACTGGCCGGCGTTGAAGAAGATGCCGGGCGTGCAGCCCGCCAGCACGGCGTCGATATCCGCGTCCGGCATGACGATCATCGGCGACTTACCGCCCAGTTCCAGCGAAAGGCGCTTCAGGTTGCCGGCCGACGCCCGGATGATCATGCGGCCGACGTCGGTCGAACCGGTGAACGCGATTTTGTCGATATCGGGGTGCGCTGTCATGGCCGCGCCTGCGGTCTCGCCCAGGCCGGGCAGGATGTTGACCACACCAGGCGGAAAACCGGCCGCCTGGATCAGCGTGCCGAGACGCAGCGCGGTCAGCGGCGTCTGTTCGGCGGGTTTCAGGACCAGCGTGCAGCCGGCTGCGAGCGCCGGCGCGATTTTCAGCAACGCCATCAGCAGCGGAAAATTCCACGGTATGATCTGGCCGACGACGCCGATCGGCTCGCGCACCGTGAACGCCTGGAAATCGCCGGGGTCGCCGATATTGACGCTCTCGCCTTTCAACTTGGTCGCCCAGCCGCCCATGTAGCGCAGCAATTCGGCACCGACCGGGATGTCGATTGCGCGCGTGTCAGCCAGCGGCTTGCCGTTATCGAGCGTTTCGAGCTCGGACAGCACGGTGGCGTCGGCGACGATGCGGTCGGCAAGCGCCCAGATCAGCCGGGCGCGCGCCGCACCGCTCATGCCCGGCCAGGCGCCGTGCGTGAAGGCGCGGCGCGCGGCGGCGACGGCGCGATCGACGTCCGGTGCCGTGGCGGCGGCGACGGTGGCGATATGGGCGCCGGTCGCCGGGTCGATCACGTCGATGGTCTGGCCCTCGGCAGCCGGGCCCCATTCGCCGTCGATCAGCAGACCAGGTGGCGCGCGGAGGAACGCGTCGGTGTCGGACGACAGGCTCACAGGGTCACTTCCATCGGGTTGAAGGCACCGACCGAAGGGTCGTGCGCCGGCGCGTTGCGGGGTGGGTAGTCGGATGGGTCGGTGCTGTCGAACAGATCGCCCTGGTGTTTGGACAGCGCCATGATCCGATTCGCGCGCGGGATTCGGGCGCGCGCGTAAGCCGCGATGGCATCCGGCAGCGTCGCGCGCTCGGCGCAGGCGCGGCCGAGGATTGTGGCATCCTCCACCGCCATGGCGGCGCCGAGACCGAGGAAAGGCTGCATCGGATGCGCCGCGTCGCCGAGCAGCGCAACTCTGCCGCGCACCCAATCTTCGAGCGGGGTGCGGGCGAAAATGCCCCATTTTATCAGGCGGTCGGGCGGGGCGTGTTCGATCAGCGATCGAACGGTCGGGTGAAAGCCGGTGAAGCCCGCCAGCAGTTCGTCCTGGGTCGCCGAGATATTCCAGCCGTCATGAGTCCATGCGTCGCTGCGCTGCAGGGCAACGCAGTTCAGCAGCCGGTTGCCGGCGACCAGATAGCGGTTAAAGACGCGGCCGTGGCCGACGAACAGGCAGGCGGGGCCGCCGACCGACAGAAACGGGCGCGCGACCTGCGCCGGCAGCATGAAGCGATACGCGATGCGGTTGGTGAATTCGGGCGGCCCCTCGCCGAACACGCGCGCGCGCACCACCGAGCGCACACCGTCGGCGCCGATCAGGATCGCGCCGCGGGCGGATTCGCCATGCGCGAAATGGGCGGTGACGCCGTCCGCGTCCTGTTCGACGCCGGTCAGCGCATGGCCGAGCCGCACGCGGCCGGCACCGTGCGCCCGCACCGCTTCGAGCAGCACGTTGTGGAAATCAGCGCGATAGATCAGCGCGTTCTGCGACGCATTGGGACCGGGCTGGTCCTGCGCCAGAATATGGCCGGTGCGGTAATGCAGAAACGCGTAATGGCCCGCCGGTGCCGCGTGGCGCCAGATTTCAGCCTCGATGCCGAGGCTGGCGCAGCATGACAAGGCGCCTTTTCCCAGCGTGAGGCCGGCGCCCACTTCAGCCAAGGCGGGCGCCTGTTCGTAGACGTGGGCGTCTATTCCGGCTTGCAGCAAGGCCAGTGCGGCGGTCAGACCGCCTATGCCGGCGCCTATGATGATGACGGGCGACATTAAGAAAGGAAGACTTCTTTTTTGAAAAAAAGAAGCAAAAGACTTTTGCTATTTGCGTCCATCATCCGGTCCACTGCGGCGAGGTTGGTGCGCCACCAAACGGTTAAAAGTTTTTTGGTTCTTTTTTTCAAAAAAGAACAACTATCTTCCTGCCTTGCCCGTATGGCGGACAGGCCGGCCCCCGATCTTTATCGCGCGCGTCAGAGGAGGCGATAAAGAGCCATGAATCAGGATGTCTTCATCAGCTGCGCCGTTACCGGCGCCGGCGATTCCACCGGGCGCAGTCCGCACGTGCCGGTAACGCCGGCGCAGATCGCCGAAAGCTGCCTGGCAGCGGCGCGCGCCGGCGCGGCCATCGTGCACATCCATGTGCGCGACCCGGAAACCGGCAAAGCGGCCCGCAAGCTGGAATATTACGACGAGGTGGTGGAGCGCATTCGCGCCTCCGACATCGACGTGATCCTGAACCTGACCTGCGGCATGGGCGGCATGCTGTGCCTGGCCGCGGACAATCCGGCGATAATCGCCGAGGGCACCGACATGGCGACGCCCTATGAACGGGTGGAGCATGTCGGCCGGCTGCGGCCGGAGATTTGTACGCTCGATTGCGGCAGCATGAATTTCGGTGCCGGCCTGGCGATCAACCGCACCGCGGATCTGGAAATCATGGCGCGGCATGTGATGGAATGGAACGTCAAGCCGGAGCTTGAGGTGTTCGACATGGGCCAGGTCGGCATTGCGCTGAAGCTGATCGCGCGCGGCGTGGTGCCGGGCGATCCGCTGTTTCAGTTCTGTCTGGGGATCGATGGCGGCGCGCCGGCCGCGGCCGAATCGATCATCGGCATGCGGGCGATGCTGCCGGCAAATGCGACCTGGGCGGCGTTCGGCATTTCGCAGCACGAAATGCCGATGGCCGCGCTGGCCGTGCTGCTCGGCGGTAACGTGCGTGTGGGGCTCGAGGATAATCTGTATCTGGAGCGTGGCGTGCTGGCCACCAACGAGCAACTGGTGGAAAAGGCTGTGCGCATCGTCCGCGACCTCGGCGCGCGGGTGCTGACGCCCGCGCAGACTCGGCAGAAGTTGCAGTTGACCAATCGTTATAGGAAGGCAGCATGAGCGATGTGGCCGAAGCGCCGGTGCTGCGCAAGCTGAAACCGGTGAAGGCGACGCCGGAGTCGCTTGCCGGTTACGGCTATCTGATCGGCGAGCCGGGCGGCGTGTCGCGCGACAAGATCGATTTCTACGGCAAGCAGGTGCGGGTGACGCAGCCGGCGAAATTTCACGGCAACGATGATCTTTGCCTGAACCTGGTCAGTTTCCAGAAGCGGCCGCTCACCGTGCGCTGGATGGAATTTCACACCAAGCATACGCAGACATTCATTCCGATGTCCGGGCGCCCATTTTACATGGTGCTCGGCAAACCCACCTGCCGGCGGCCGGACGGGTCGTGGGACGAAAGCCAGGGCACCTTGCCGAACGTGGATGATGTGACCGCGTTCGAATTCGACGGCTCGGGCGGCATCGTGATGGAGGTCGGGACCTGGCACGAAGTACCGTTCCCGATCGTGGGCGAGACGCATTTCATTTGCATCTGCACGAACGAGACCAACGATAATCTGGAGAACCAGGCGCCCGACGGTGATTTCGAGGGCGGTGATCTCAGCAAGCGCAATCTGACCAAACATCTCGGCTACACCTTCGCCGTGGATGCATGATCGATCTGTACACCTGGACCACGCCGAACGGGCGGAAGGTTTCGATTGCGCTGGAAGAAATGGGGCTGCCGTATGAGGCGCGCCCGGTAGACCTGAAATCGGGCGCGCAGAAGGCGCCGTCGTTCCTGGCGATCAATCCGAACGGGCGCATTCCGGCCATTGTCGATCGCGACGAGAATGATTTCGCGGTGTTCGAGTCCGGCGCCATTCTGGTTTACCTGGCGGAAAAGTCAGGGCTGTTGCTGCCGGCGGCGCGCCGGCCGCGGTCGGTGGTGATGCAATGGCTGATGTGGCAAATGGGCGGGCTGGGCCCGATGCATGGCCAGGCGAACGTATTCGTGCGCTATTTCCCCGAGAAAGTTCCGGCAGTGATTGCGCGCTATCAGAACGAAACCATGCGGCTGCTCGGCGTGATGGACCGGCGCCTGGCGGACGCCGAGTTTCTGGCCGGCGAATATTCCATTGCCGATATTGCGTGCTATCCGTGGGTCATTCAGCACGACTGGGCTGGGCTGGATATTTCCGGGTTGCCGCATCTGGCCCGCTGGATGGCGTTGCTCGCCGCGCGGCCCGCGGTGCAGCGCGGCTTGGCTGTGCCGGTTGCGCAGATTGTCCCCGACCTTGAAACCGGACGCTCGATTGTAGCAGCCTAGGCGCAGTAGACTGGGTCGGGCAGTTTCGTCCACCTGGTTTTTCCCTGGCTTATCTTGAGGGGATCTCGATGTCCGTAACGTGGCCGCTCGACGCGCGGGTAGCGGTTTCCCTGGTGGTCAATGTCGAGGAAGGTTCAGAGCGATCCGTGCTGCGCGGCGACTCCGGCATGGAAGCGGTCGACGAGCTCGGCATGTTCTTCAAGGGGCCGGTAAGGAACTTCAGCAATGAAGGGAATTATCAGTTCGGCATCGATGTGGGCGGTCCGCGGATTTTGCGCCTGCTGGCGCGGCATGATTTTGCTTCAACCTGGACCGTGTGCGGTATGGCCATGGAAAACGCGCCGGGACTCGCGCGCGCGATTACCGCGGCGGGACACGAGGCATGCAGCCACGGCTACCGGTGGCAATTCCAGCACAAGATGGACGAGGCGGCGGAACGGGATTTCATCCGCGCCGCAATAGCGTCGATCGAGGGCGCGACCGGCCAGCGTCCGTTGGGATGGCTCAGCCGGTATCTCGCAAGCCCGAATACGCGGCGGCTGCTGGCCGAGGAAGGGTTTGTCTATCACATGGACGATTTTTCCGCCGAGCTGCCGTTCTGGGATGCGCCGGGCGGGCACAAGATCGTCGTGGTGCCGTATCAGCTGGACACCAACGACATGAAGATGTGGTCGGACCCTGCCTATACCGCGCGGGCATGGCTGGATTACGTGGTGGATAGTTTCGATACGATGTATGAGGAATCGACCTCCGCATTGCTTTCGGTCGGCATGCATTTGCGCATTATGGGTCGCCCCGGGCGGGCGCATGCGCTCGCCAAATTGCTGCAGCATATTGCCAGCCACAAGCAGGTGTGGGTGGCGCGGCGGCTGGATATTGCACGCCATTTTATGGCACAATGCCCATACGAGGCTGCGTGAGCGGATCCGAAATTTTTGCGTCACATGCGCTGAGCCTGCCCTGGGAAGCGCTCCCGGCGGCGGCGCGTGACGCCGCCCGTGTTTTCCTGCTCGATACGATTTCGGTGGGGGTGGCGGGCGCGGCGGCGCCGTTTGCCGATGCGGTGATGGCGGCGGAAGCGGTCGGCGGCAGCGGGCCGGCCTGCGTGCTCGGGCGGGCGGAACGTCTGCCGGTGCGGGCCGCCGCGTTCGTCAATGCGTATCAAATCCACGCCCAGGAATTCGATTGCGTGCACGAGCCGGCGGTGCTGCATCCGTATTCCGCGGTGCTGGGCGCCCTGGCCGCGGAATGTACCGCGCGGCGCGATGTTGCCGGCACGGAATTCGGCGCGGCACTGGTGGCCGGCGTGGATATATCCGTCAGCCTGGGACTGGCGGCGACCGGGCCGCTGACATTTTTTCGGCCGGCAACGGCGGGAATCTTTGGCGCCACCGCGGCTGTTGCGCGCGTGCGGCGGCTCACGCACGCGCAGACGGTGGCGGCGCTGGGGCATGCGCTGTGTTTTACCGCGGGAACGATGCAGGCGCACGTGGAAGGCACGCCGGGCCTGGCGTTGCAGGTGGCCGCGGCAGCGCGCGGCGCGATCGTGGCGGCCGACCTCGCGCAAGCGGGCGTGCCGGGCGCACAGGGCGCGATCGAAGGGCCGTTCGGGTATTTGTCGCTGTTCGAGACGGCATCCGATATCGCGCCGGTGCTGGCGCGGCTCGGGCGGGTGTTTGCGGTTACGGAACTGAGTCACAAGCCGTTCCCGACCGGGCGCGCGGCGCATGGCGGCATCGCCGCGGTGCAGACGCTGATGCGCACGCATGGTGCGGCGGCGGACGATGTCGCGAGTCTATGCTATATCGCACCGAGCCTGATTGCGCGCCTGGTTGGGCGGCCGGCGCAGACGGGCATGCGCGCAGCATATGCGCGGCTGTGCCTGCCTTATCTGGCCGCCCGCACGATGCTGCATGGCGCTGTAGGACTCGATGCGTTCTCGCCGGCGGCGCTGGATGACGCGGCGGTGCTCGCACTCGCGGCGCATGTGGCGGTCGACGTCGATGATAACCCCGACCCGGCCGCGTTCACACCAGCGCTGCTGCGCGCCGATTTGCGTGATGGCCGCAGGATCGAAATTCCCGTGCCGCATTTGCCGGGCAGTCCAGCGGCGCCGCTGGACGTGGCGGCGCGTCTCGACAAGGTGCGGCAATGCCTGGCGTTTGCTGGTATTGCGGTCGATCCCGGTGAATTCGCCGAACGGATCGAGGCGTTGGATCAGGTGGCCGACATGCGCCGACTTCTGGCCGTGGCAACAGAAAACATTGAGGATGAGGCATGAAAGTCTTTCAGATCGGTGACCAGACCGGCCTCGGCGCGCTGACCGCGTCGGAGCGGGCCGATCCGGTGGCCGGGCCGGGCGAGGCGGTGCTGCGTGTGCGCGCGGTCTGCCTGAACCATCGCGATTTGAATATTGTCTCTGGAACATATGGGCCGCGCAGACCGCCGGAGCGAATTCCTGTGTCCGACGGGATTGGCGAAGTGATCGAGGTCGGTGCCGGCGTAGCCGGGGTAAAGCCGGGTGACCGCGTCATGTGCGGTCATTTCGCCACCTGGATCGATGGCGCGTTCGCGCCGTCGGTGTTCGCGACCGATCTCGGCGTGACGCGTGATGGCTGGCTCGCGGAACGGATTGTCGTTCCGGCGGCGGCACTCGTGGTGGTACCCGACACGCTCTCGGATGAACGGGCAGTGGCGCTGGGGGCGGCCGGGTTGACGGCGTGGCATGCGCTGGTGGAAGTCGGGCGGGTAAAGGCCGGCGACCTGGTGCTGGCCTTGGGCACCGGCGGCGTTGCAATGTTCGCGCTGCAATTGGCCAAGCTGCACGGGGCGCGTGTCGCCATCACGTCGTCGAGCGACGAGAAACTGGCGCGGGCGCGGGCGCTGGGCGCCGATATTGGCGTCAATTACACGACGCAGGCTGACTGGGCGGCCGCAGTGGTGGCGGCGAATGCCGGTGTGGGTGCCGATATCGTGGTGGAAACCGGGGGATTGGCAACGTTGTCGCAGTCGATTGCCGCTGCGGCGCCGAATGCCCGGATCGTGCTGATCGGGGCGCTGGCCGGGGCACCGGCAGGCGTGCTGCCGAATTTCTCGTCGATCTTGGGCAAGAATCTGGTGTTGCGCGGGATCACGGCGGGCAACCGCAAGATGCTGGCCGACCTGATGCGGGCGGTAGATTCGGGCGGCGTGGTGCCAGTCATCGATCGGGTGTTTGCGTTCGATGAGGCCGCGGCGGCGTATGCGTATTTGAAGTCCGGCGCGCACTTGGGCAAGGTGCTGATCCGGGTCTTATAATGCGACTTGGACCACACATGCCAAAGAGCAAGAGTGTTAGATTGTTTCTTTAAAAATAACAACCTCTTCTGCTGCCAGCTGCCGCCTAGAATTCCGGCAGCCGCTTTTCCTTGAAAGCGCGTTTGCCCTCAAGGAAGTCGGGGCCTTCCAGCAGATCCAGGTAGGCGGCATATGTGTCGGCGTTCTCGGTTATCTGGCCGCCAACAGTGCGCGCAACGAAATTGCGGGCAACGCGGATGGTGCCGCTGGAGAGTGCGCCGACAGATCTTGCATAGAGATGCGCTTGCGCATGCAGCTCGGCGGCCGGGTGCAGACGGTCGACGAGGCGCAGGGCAAGTGCCTCCGCCGCGGTGATGGTGCGGGCGGAGAACAGCAGGTCGCGCGCCGCCGCGGCGCCGACGGTGGTGACCAGGCGGCGCGTGTCGGCGAACGAATAGGCGAGCCCCAGGCGGGCGGGCGTGATGGCGAAGCGGGCGTCGTCGGCGGCGAAACGCAGATCGCAGCACAGGGCGAGCGCCACGCCGCCGCCGACACATACGCCCTGTATGACCGCGATGCGGGGTTTTTCGCCGCCGGCGAGCGCGTCCATGGCGGCGGCGAGGTCCCCGGCATAAGCAGCGGCGGAGGCGCGGGTGGCGTAGACGTCGTCGAATTCGGCGATATCGGCCCCGGCGGCGAAATGGGCGCCGGCGCCTTGCAGGATGATGACACGCACCTTGTCGTTGCGGTCGAGTGCGGCAATGGCGGCGGGGATGGCGCGCCACATGGCGCGGGAGACTGCGTTGCGCTTCTCGGGCCGGTTCAGAATGATGCGGCCGATTTGGCCGTGGATTTCCGTCGTGATATAGTCAGTCATAATCAGTGGCCACTTATCGGATAGATACGGTAGAAAAAGTAAGAAAGACTTCTTTTTTTCAAAAAGAAGTGCTTTCTTCCTTCCTTGCCGTTATCCTACGCCATTATCGGCCAGGAGGGCGAACATGGACGGAGACGTGACCCAGAGCGCCTTGGCACCGCCAGCGCCGTATGACGGCCCGCCGGACTATCGCGCGGTGGGGCGCCATGGCGTGTTCCCGGACGTTTCGCACGACGAAATCGCGCGGCTGAATTTTCTCGCGCACATGAACCGCCATCTCGCCACGCGAGTGATGCCGCATGTCCGCACGGCGTGGGACGCGCGCGGCGCGCCCGCGTTCGCAGCCGCGCACGGCCGGGCGCCGGCGGACCGCCATGAGGTGCGTCGGGCGCTGCTGGCCGATCCGGTATTCTGCACCTGGTCGGCATTGCGGCGCCTCACCATGGAGCAGCGGCAGCAGGCCGGGCGTTGGGTGACGCTGCGCCAGGCCGAGACGCTGGCGGTGCGGGCGCGCGCGCTGACCGACGGCGATCCGCGGCTGTCGCTGGACCCATCATTGCCGATCCCGCGGTATATTTCCGGCATCGACCATCATTGCATGCCCGGCAGCTATCATACCGAGGCGTTTGCCGGCGACGTGTCGGGCGCCGCGAATTACGACCACGGGCTGTTCGCCACCACAGGCGGCCAGTTGGGCCGCTATTCCGACGGCGGCGGCCATGGCGTGGTGCATTGGATGCAGCGCCACATGCCCGATTTCGCGCCGGCGCGCATTTTGGAAATCGGCTGCACGGTGGGCCACAGCTTGCTGCCGATTGCCGCCGCCTATCCGGATGCGGAGGTCATTGCGGTCGATGTCGGCGCGCCGGTGGCGCGCTATGCGCTGGCGCGGGCGAAATCGCTCGGGATCGACAATGTGCGCGTGGTGCAGGCCGATGCCACGGATCTGTCGCGCTTCGCCGACGGCAGTTTCGACTGGGTGCAGTCGACGATGTTCCTGCACGAATTGTCCGGCCCTGCAATGCGGGCGATTTTCGCCGAAAGTTTCCGGCTGCTGCGGCCCGGCGGCATCATGCTGCATGTGGAACAGCCGCAATATGCGGTCGACATGCCGTTGTTCGAACAGGCGATGCGGGATTGGGACGCATTCTATAATAACGAACCGTTCTGGAGCACGATGCATGGGCTCGATCTGGACGGGCTCGTGGTGCAAGCGGGGTTTGCCGCCGAAAATCTGCTGCATGGCGGCGTGACGGCAGTGGTGGATCGCGCCGTGTTTCCCGATGCAGCCGATGAGAAAGGTGAAGATTTCGGCCGCAAGGCGGCGTGGCACATTGTGGGGGCCCGGCGATGAGCGTTTCGGCCGCATTGGCCGGCGCCTCGGCCAAGCCGGCCGGCAAGCGGCCCTATTTTCTCGATCGCGAGGTGGAACGGGTGCTCGCCATCACCATGGCGGTGGCGCAGGAACTCTCGGTGGCGCGCGAGCGCATCGACACGCTGGAACGGCTGCTGGAGCGCCATGGCGTGCTGGACCGCGCGGAAATCGATGCGTTTGCGCCAACGCCACAGGAGGCGGCGGAGCGCGGCGCATGGGTGCAGGAATATCTCGTGCGCGTGTTGCGGATTGTGCAGCAGGAGGGGGAGGCGGCTGCGGCCGGTGGGGAGTTGGCTTCGGAGGAACTGGCAGTCGAGTTGGCGCAGAGCTAAGAAAGAAAGCAGTTATTTTTTTGAAAAAAGAACCAAAAAACTTTTATGCGTTTGGACACGCGGCCCATGTCGAAATCGGCCGCGTATGCCAAGTAGCAAAAGTTTTTTTCTTCTTTTTTTTCAAAAAAGAAGACCTTCCTTTCTTTAAAGCCGCACGGTCACCTTACCAATCGACTCCCCTGACAACAGCCGCTCGATCGCGTCGTAAACCTGGTCGAGCCCCACGAACGGAATTCTATCAAAGGTCACGGCCAGCGCGCGTTCGTCGTGCAATGCGAACAGCTTGGCGCGCGCCGCGGGCCACAGGTCGGGCAGCAGGCCGTTCATGAAACCGCGAACCGATGCGGCCTTGTAATAGAGTTTATGCACGATCCGCGGCGCAGTGACCATTTCGGGCCGCCCTTGCAGGTCGGTCGCGGCGCCGCCTGCAACCAGGCGGCCATGCACGGCGAGATTATCCAGGAACGCATCGAAAATACCGCCGCCGACCGTATCGATCGCAACATCCAGCTTGTTCGCGTAGTCCGCCGCCAGCACGTTGGCGACGTTTTCGCGCCGGTAGTCGATCACGCGATCGGCGCCGAGGCCGCGGACGAACGCCACTTTCTCGGCGCCGCCACAAACCGCAACGACGTGGCACCCGCGTAATTTCGCCAGTTGTACCAGCAGATGGCCGAGGCCACCCGCCGCGGCCGAAATGGCCACAGTCTCGCCGTCGCGCACCGCGCCGACATGTTCCAGCGCCAGCAGCGCCGACACGCCGGTGGAGGCCAGCGCCAGCCACACACGGTCGGTGCACGGCACGTGGCAGAAATTCGTGGTGGGGCCGGTGTTGCTCTGGCGGTAGCCGCCGGTAAAGCGGGTGGTGACGACCGGGTCGCCAACGGCGAAGTCGCGCACGCGGTCACCGATCGCTTCCACCACGCCGAGCGCCTCCACGCCGGTCAGGGTCGGCGGCGCGATTTTTACGTAATCGACGGCATTGCGCGCGATCTGCGTATCGAAAATGCCGTTCACCCCGCACCAGATATTGCGCACGGTGATTTCACCCGGACCGGGGAAGCGCTCCGGCAGCTCGATAATGTCGGTTGCGGCGCGGAAACTGTCGGCGAAACGTTCCAGCCGGATGGCGCGCGGTGCTGCCAGCGTCATGCGGCCGGGTCCGGGCCGCCGAGCCCCAGCACGCCAGGGTTGAGCACGCCGGATGGATCGAGATGCTGCTTGACCGCTTCAATGAGGTTCCAGGCGGTCGCGTCGCGGCTTTGACGATACGGATAGGTGCGGCCGATCTGGAAATGCGCGCAGCCGAATGCGGTGAAGGCTTCGAGCACGCGGCGGCGGGCCTGCTGCACCATGTCCGTCGCGGCTGGGTTCGGCTTCAGCACCGGCAGGCGGGCGAGATGCGCGGGCTCGATCGCGACCTCATGCACGCCGTAACGTTCTTCCGGCCAGTAGAACACCGGCTCCACGATGATCGCGTTGGTTTCCAGATGCGTGAACAGATAGCCGACGCTGACGCCATGTTCAATAAAACCACCGGCCATGCCGTCGAAGATCGCCTGTATCGCGGTGAACAAGGCAGCCGCTTCCGAAAGGCGCACGATGCCGTGGATCGGCGCCCAGCGCTCGCCGCCTGGGCCGAGCACGCTGTTTAAGGGTGGAAACGGCATGGCGCGGATCACACGCGCAATGGTGTCGTCGATCACGCTGCCGCCTTCGGCCGCGGCGATGCGGCTTGCGGTGGCCACGTCCTGCTGCACGCCGGCCGCCGATCGGCCTTCGAACACCAGGTGCAACGGGTATTCATCTTCCGGAATGAATGAGCGGCCGCCGCGGACGATCCGCAGTGCCGCCAGCGCGCCGGACCACCAGGATTTCTGCCGGGCGGCGACCGCGCCGAGCGTTTTCACATCGCCCGCGAGCGAGGCGCGTTGCATGCGCACGCGCGTCAGTCCCGGATCGAAACCGCAACTTTCGCTTGGCAGCCCGGCGCGCGCGAGCTCAGCCAGCGCGCGCAACATCGCCTCGCCGGTGGGGAACGAGAATGACGCGTATCCCTCATGCTCGGGCGCGCGCATCAGGCGCAATGTGATCTCCGCCTTGATGCCGAATACGCCACCATCACCGCAAAACAGGCCGGCCAGATCGGGACCGTAATGGCGAAAAAATGCGCCGCCTTCCGGGCCGCGCGCGCCGGTGCGCAGCACGGCGCCGTTCGGCAGCACCACCGTCAGCGCGACCACGCTTTCGCTGGAGGTGCCGTAATGTCCGGCGCCGAACATCGCGTTCAGTTGCGACAATCCGCCGCCGACGGTGGAAACCAGGCCCGACATTGGCCCCCAGAATGGCGTGCGCAGTTTGAACGGCGCTAAGGCTGCGTTGAGCTTTTGCCAACTGCAGCCGGCTTGCACGGTAACCACCATGTCGTGCGGATTGATGTCCAGCACCTGGTCCATGCGGGAGAAATCCAGGCTGACCGTATTTGGTGCGGCGGGTATGTAGCCGCCGGTATAGCTCATGCCCGCGCCGCGCGGCGCCACGTTGAAGCCGGACGCGGTGACGGCGGCGAGTGTCGCGGATAGTTCTGCGAGCGAGCCGGGCGCGACGATCAGCGATGCGGTAGCCGCGCCGCGGGACCAGATGTCGGCGCTGTGCAGCGCAAGTGTCGCGTCGTCGTCGCGCACGTTCGCGGCGCCGACGATGTCGGTGAGTTCGGCCGCGAGCGCGCCCAAACCGGGACTTATATTGGAGAAGTCATCCATACGTGGTTCCAAACCGGCAAAAGCTCTTTGCGGAACAAAGCAAAAAGGAAGAAAGAGCTTATTTTTTGAAAAGAAGAAGCAAAGAACTTTTGCTCTTGCGCTGTCGTCCCTGGACGCGAACAGGGCTTACCTTGCGCGCAACCAAACGGGCAAAAGTTTTTTGGTTCTTTTTTCAAAAAAAGAACACTCACTTTCTCACGCCGCAGCAAGCGTCCGTGGTGCGTCGGCCCGCAGGCGGCATTCCATAGCGTGGCGGACGTCCTCCTTGCTCGCGGGCGACAGGCGGGCGGGCACATGCACCGCGAGCGCCATGGGGACGGCGGCGCCAGGCGAAGGGATCGCGTAGGCGATGATCTCGGTGGCCTCGCAGGCCGGATGCCGGCCCGCGGAAAAGCCGCGCCGGCGGACGGAGTCGATATCGGCCAGCGTGCGGCCGGGATCGACCGGCGGGCGCAGTCCGGCCTCCTTTTGCCACGCATGGGTGTCCTGGAGAATGAGACGTATATCGTCGTCCGGCATTTGCGACAGAATGGCAAGACCGGGCACGGAACAGGCGAGTGCCGCGCCGACGGATTTTGCGGCGCCGGACGCCACCTGATATCTCCCTGGCCGCGTGACCACGGTGTTCACGAACAATGAAACGCGCGAGGATAGCACGGTGGTGTGGCCGGTATCGCGCACGATATGATCAACCAGCCAGGCCAGTTTGCCATGTTCGCGCACCGCCGGCCGCATCCACGCCGCCAGGTCGAGCAATTTTGTTGTAGGGAAGAATAGCAGCTTTTCCGGATCATGGCTGAGATAGCCGAGCTGGCACAGATTATAGAGCACGGCGACCGTGCTGGAATGCGGATATCCGAGCTTGCGGCTGAGATCGGTCGCGGTGGCGGGGCGGCGCGTCTCGCGGAACGCTTCCATGACCGCGAATGCCCGGCCGACCGACCTGCTGACGGAAACCTTCATGAAATGCGGATTACCACGAGCCATGCTGCCCGCGGTTGCAGGAATGCGGAACTGTCCGCAATGTGGTTTTTCCGGGCAATGACGCTTGAAGCCCTGCCACGCAAACCACGACAATTTCGCCTCACATGCAACATGCGGGTCCATGCAGCGCGCCTTCGCCGATTTACCGTTACGGCAAGTGCATTACCGCGCCGGCGGTGCCGGCGGCGTGCCCTTGCTGATGCTGCATGCATCACCGGGGTCGGGCAAGCAACTCGTGCCGTTGGCAGCCGCGCTGGCGGCAAGCCGCCGTGTGATCATGCCGGACCGCGCGGGTGCGGGTGACAGCGATCCGTTGCCGTCCGCGGCACCGTCCATTGCCGACTTTGCAGGTGCTGAACTGGCATTGCTCGATGCGCTGGGCGTGGAGATGGCCGATATCTATGGCAGCCATACCGGCGCCTGTATCGCGGTTGAAATGGCGCTGCTGGCGCCGGCGCGTGTGCGGCGCGTGGTGCTGGATGGCATCGGCTTGTTTTCGCCGGACGAGGTAGCGCTGTTCCTGCAACGTTACGCACCGCCGATTGCCCCCGATCTGTCCGGCACGCATCTGGCATGGGTATTCCAATTCTGCCGCGACCAGGCTTTGTTCTTTCCGTGGTTCACACCGACGCAGGAGTCCGCGCGCGGACTTGGCCTGCCGCCGGCCGATGCGCTGCATGATGTGGTGGTGGAGGTGCTCAAATCCCTGCCGACCTATCATCTCGGCTATCATGCGTCGTTCCGCTACGACGCACGCGCGCGGCTGCACTTGCTGCAACACGAAGTGCTGGCGATGTGTGCCGAGCAGGACCCGCTGCGCCGCCACCTGGAGGAAGCGGCTTCGTTGATTCCGAACGCGCGCACCCAAATCGTCCCGGCCGATGCCCGCGCCGCGTGCATAGATGGGTTCCTATGAAAGAAGAAAGGAAGGAATTCTTTTTTGAAAAAAAGAAGCAAAGAACTTTTGCCAATTTGACTACGCGGCCAATTTCAAAATGGGCCGCGTATGCCAACAAGCAAAAGCTTTTGGCTTCTTTTTTTCAAAAAATAATTCCTTCCTTTCTTTTCGCAAAATGACACTTTCGCTAGGCTCGATCTACGGCGTAATGACAACCGTGCCGGAGCTGGCGCCAATCGAACACGCCTACACGCACTTCCTCGGCTATCGTGTCACAACGCGCGGCGTCGTCCCGCCGGACGTTGCGGCCGCGTGGGGCGCGCCCGCGGTCGCAGGATGCCGCACGCTCACCCTCGCACCGGCGGTGGGGACGGAAACCTGGCTGCGTTTCATTGAAGATCCGGCCGCGGGTAGTGCGCGGCCCTTCACCACGCACGGCTGGAACGCGACGGAATTCACCGTCCGCGATACCGACGCGCTGGCCGCCCGGCTCGCGGACTCGCCCTTCACCATCATCGGCGCGCCGGCGAACCTGAAAGGGTTCGAACATATTCGCGCCATGCAAGTGCTCGGGCCGGCCGGCGAGTGCCTGTATTTCACCGACGTGTCGCGGGACACAACGCTGGCGCAGGCGCGTGCGGACGTGGGCCAGGTTTTCATTGTCGTCGCCGGCGGCGGCAGCATCGAGGCCATGCGGGATTTCTATGCCGCGCGGTTCGCCAGTGCCGTTTCGGCGCCGGTGCAGGTGCCCGTCGGCGTGATCAATCGCGCCAACGTGCTGCCGGCAGATACCCGGCACGCCCTCTCGCTGGTGACGCTGCCGGAAGGCACCAGAATCGAGCTGGATCAATACCCGCCGATCGCGGGCGCGCGGCCGGTGCGTGCGGGCCACTTGCCGCCTGGCATGAGCATGGTGTCGTTTCGGGTTGCTGGGCTGGCGCAGTCTTTGTGCTTGAGCGGGGCAGGGGGCGAGTTGATTGAGCTGCAAAGTAAGGAAGTAGTTCTTTTTTGAAAAAAGAACCAAAAAACTTTTGCTCGTTGGCGTACGCGGCCCTTTTCGAAATCCGAACCGCCCAAATCAAATCCACGCCCACCCGCGCCGCTCGCGATCCAGCGCCACGAACGCATCGATCTCAGTCTGATGGCTGCGGGTCAGATCGACATCGTCCCAGCCAAGCAGCAATTTTTCCCGCCAGACCGGATCGATGGCGAAGCCCCAGGCCTGCGCCCCCAGCGATATCCGGCATGCCGTCAGGTCCACGCACAGCGGCGCGGCAGCCTCTTGCAGCGCCCGCAGCATCAGTTCGACATCCGCTTCGGCGGCAGCCGCCGGCAGCAGCCCGTTGCCGACCGCGTTGGCGGCAAAAATATCGCCGAAGCTTGGTGCGATGACGCATCTGATGCCGTAATCGAGCAGCGCATACACCGCCGCCTCGCGCGAAGATCCGCCGCCGAAATTGCGCCGCGCCACCAGGATGCGTGCGCCCGCATAACCGGGATCGGTCAGCGGAAATCCGGCCTGTCCCCGCAGGTCATGGAACAAATACGGCCCGTAACCTTCCGCCCTGGTCCGGTTCAGAAAACGCGCGGGAATGATCTGGTCCGTGTCCACGTCGGAAAGCGGCAGCGGGCAGGCCACCGCCGTCACGGCAACGAATTTTTCCATCAGACCCGGCCCGTCAGCAGCGCGCGCGCGTCGGTCAGGTGCCCGGTGACCGCGGCGGCGGCGGCCATGGCCGGTGACATCAGGTGCGTGCGCGCGCCCGGGCCCTGGCGCCCGCGGAAATTGCGGTTGGTGGTGGACGCGCAGCGCGCGCCGGGTGCGACGATATCGCCGTTCATGCCGACGCACATCGAACAGCCGGCCTCGCCCCATTCCAGCCCGGCATCGATGAAGATGCGATCCAGCCCCTCCTGCTCCGCGCGCTGCCGAATGAGCATGGAGCCCGGCGACACCAGCCCCGGCACCACCGCGCGCCTTCCGGCCAGCACCGCGGCGGCAAGGCGCAGATCCTCGATCCGGCTGTTCGTGCAGGACCCGATAAAAACGCGGTCGACCGCGACATCCGTGAGCAACTGCCCGGCCCGCAGGCCCATATAGGCCAAAGCCTCGGCCGCGTGGGCGGCGCGCCCCGCATCCCGCATGTTCGCCGGGTCAGGCACGCTTGCAGTGATCGGCAGCGCGTCCTCCGGGCTGGTGCCCCAGGTGACGGTCGGCGCGATGTCGGCCGCATCGAGCGTAAGCTCACGGTCGAACGCCGCGTCCGGGTCGGACGGCAGCGCCGACCAATCCTGACAGGCGCGGTCGAAGTCGGCCGGCGCGTGCGGGCGTCCGCGCAAATAGGCGGATGTGGTGGCGTCCGGCGCCACCATGCCGCAGCGGGCGCCGCATTCGATCGACAGGTTGCACAAGGTCAGCCGGCCCTCGATCGACAAAGCGCGCACCGCCGGGCCGGCATATTCGATCGCGTGGCCGCGCCCGCCATCGGCGCCAAGCCGTGCGATTACGGTCAGTGCCATATCCTTGGCGACAATCCCGGGCCCGAGCGCGCCGGTGACGCTGACGCGCAGCAGGCGCGGGCGCTTCTGCCAGAGCGTCTGCGTCATCAGCACATGCGCCACCTCGGACGCGCCGATGCCGAAGCCGATGGCGCCGAGCGCACCGTGCGTGGAAGTATGGCTGTCGCCGCAAACCACCGTCAGGCCCGGCAAGGTCAGCCCGCGTTCGGGCCCCACCACATGCACGATCCCTTGGCCCGGATCGTGCCAATCCGACAGGCGGATACCGTGCGCGTGGGTGTTGCGCGACAGCCGGGTCATCATTTCGAGTATGGCGGGGTTGGTTTTGTCCACATCGCGGTTACGTGTCGGCACGTAATGGTCGGCCACCGCCACGCTGAGTGAAGGATACGCCACCCGCGCGCCACGGCGCTCGATCAGATCGAATGCGTTGAAGGAGCCTTCGTGCAGATAATGCCGGTCGATCCACAACAGCGACGTGCCATCCGGCCGGCGCAGAATCTCGTGCTGCTGCCAGATTTTTTCGAACAGGGTCTTACCGGTGGGTGCAGCCATGCCTTGCTTTCCGACGTGCGTCGCAAGCCTCATCGCGACCTTGGCATTGTGCGCCGAAGCTTGTTCTTGACGCAACTGCCTGTCCTATAGAATAGACAATTCACGTATGGTCACAAGGACAGGTGCCGTGGAGGGAACGACCGAGCTTTCCAAAGCGCGGCGGATCTATCTGACGCTTGACGAACTGATCGCCACGGGCGCTCTGCCGCCGGGCGCGCGCATGCCGGGCGAGCCGGCGATGGCCGCCGAGTATGGCGTGTCGCGTGTGACAATCCGGCGCGCGCTGGACCGGCTGGCCCGCGAGGGCAAGGTGAGCCGCCGCGCCGGCGCAGGGACGTTCGTCGCCGGCGGCACGGCGCAACCGGTGGTGCACGCGGATCTTTCGGACGTGTTCGCCCGGATGCGCGAAATGGGCGAGCAGACCGGCGTGCGGCTGCTATCGTTTTCCTATGTCGCGCCGCCGGACGCGGTGGCCGAAGCACTGCGTCTGCCACCGGGCGAGCGCACCCAGCGCGCCGTCCGCGTGCGCCTGGTGGATGGGCTGCCGTTTTCGTTCCTGACGACGCATGTGCCGGAGCGCATCGGGGCGACCTATACGGAAGCCGACCTGGCGGCCAAGCCGCTCCTGGCGCTGCTGGACCGCGGCGGCATCATCGCCGATCGCGCCGCGCAGACGATCGGCGCGACCTTGGCCGGGCCGGAAGTGGCCGAGGCTTTGGGGCTGGAGGTCGGGGCGGCACTGGTATCGCTGACCCGCGTGGTGACCGCCGCCGACGGCAGCGGCATCGAGCATCTGCATGGCCTGTACCGGCCGGATCGCTTCGCCTTTCGTATCGATATTACGCGCGCCCAGGCCAGCTTCGCACCGATCGTCGGGCCACGTCCCGCGCAGAAGAAAAAGGCGTGACGAACTGGATCGCACGCATCGCGCAGGCGCCGGTGATTGCGCCGGGCGTATATGACGCGTTGACCGCGTCGCTGGCGGACGAAGCCGGATTCGCGGCGCTGTATCTGTCAGGCGCCGCGATCGCCTATACGCGGCTGGGCCGGCCCGATATCGGCCTGGTGTCGATGAACGAGGTGGCGGAGACGATTATTCTGATCCGCGACCGCGTGGCAAGCAAACTGATCGTGGACGCGGATAATGGTTACGGTAACGCGCTGAACGTGCAGCGCACCGTGCGCCTGTTCGAGCGTGCGGGGGCCGACGCGATCCAGCTCGAGGACCAGAGTTTCCCCAAGCGCTGCGGCCATTTGCGGGACAAGGCGCTGATCCCAGCGGCCGAGATGGCTGGTAAGATACGCGCGGCGGTGGACGCGCGCGCGCGCGCGTCTACGTTGATCATTGCGCGCACCGATGCCGGCGCGGTGGAGGGCCTGCAAGCTGCGTTGGACCGCGCGCGCATCTATGCCGAAGCGGGTGCCGATCTGTTGTTCGTGGAGGCGCCGCAAAGCCGCGAGCAATTGGCGGTGATCGGCCAGGCGCTGGCGGGCCTGTGTCCGCTGGTGGCGAACATGGTGGATGGCGGCGACACGCCTGCGCTGCCGGCGGCCGATCTGGGCCGGCTCGGCTACCGGCTGGTGATTTTCCCGGGCGGCATCGTGCGCGCGCTGGCGCGGACGGCGCAGGATTATTACGGATCGCTCGCGCAACACGGCAGCAATGTGCCCTTCGGCGACCGGATGTTTGACTTCAACGGGCTGAATGATCTGCTGGGGACGGCGGATATGCTGTCTTTGGGGCGTGGCTATGATGGTTAAAGAAGTATGGTCCCTGCGCACACGCGACCCAATCCGAATTGGGCCACGAACGCCAAAGAGCAAAAGTTTTTTGCTTCTTTTTTTCAAAAAAGAAGTCTTTCTTGCTGCTTATCCATGATCGATCCCGTAACCCTTGCGGTCCTCGACGGCCGCCTCACTCAAATCGCCGACGAAATGGACGCGACGCTCTACCGCGCCGCGTTCAACCCGATCATTGCCGAAGCGCGCGACGCCTGCCACGGCCTGTATCACGCCGTCACCGGCGACACGCTGGTGCAGGGCGCCGGCGGCCTGCCGATTTTCGTCGGCGCCATGGCATTCGCCGTGCGCGGCGTCATCGACAAAGTGGCGCGTGACGGCGGGCTGCAGGATGGCGATATTTTCCTGTTCAACGACCCCTATGTCGGCGGCACGCATCTGAATGATTTCCGCCTGGTGCAGCCGGTGTTTCGCGACGGCGCATTATTCTGCTGGATCGCGTCCGCCGGCCATTGGCTGGATATCGGCGGCAACGTGGCCGGCGGCTATAATCCGCGCGCCACCGAGAGTTTCCAGGAAGGCGTGCGCATACCGCCGGTTAAACTGGTTGCCGCCGGGCGCATGAACGGTGACATCCTCGATATTCTGACCGCCAACGCGCGGCTGCCCATGTCCAACTGGGGTGATTTGCAGGGCCAGCTCGGCGCGCTGGCGCTCGGCCAGCGCCGGCTGCACGGGTTGCTCGATGAATATGGCGACGCGACGGTCGCCGCCGCATTCGATGCGTTTTCCAACCGTGCCGAAACCCTGATGCGCGCGGCGATCGCCAGCTTGCCCGACGGGATCTATCGCTTTGACGATGTGCTGGACAATGACGGCATCACCGATGCGCGGCTGACCGTGGCTCTGGACCTGACGATCGCAGGCGACGCCATGACGCTGGATTTCGGCCGGTCTTCGGCGCCGGCACAGGGGCCGGTGAATATTTCCTACGCCACGACGGTTGCCGCCTGCTACGTGGCGCTGAAACATGTATTTGCCGAAGTACCGGCAAATGCAGGCTGCCTGCGCCCGATCCGTTTCGTGGTGCCGCAAACCACGCTGCTGGCCGCAACCGAGCCCCGGCCGATGGCCGGATATACCGAAACGATCTTGCGGCTGATCGGCGTCATGCTCGGCGCGCTGGCGCAGGCCGATCCCGCGCGCGCGACCGCGGCACCCTGCGGCACGATCAATGCGCTATCCATGGCCGGAAACCGCGCCGACGGATCGCGCTGGGTCATGTTCAATTTCTTCGGGGGCGGGCTCGGCGGCAACCCGGAATCCGATGGGCTGAGCCATGCCGGCAATCCTATTTCCACCGCCACTATGCCACCGCTGGAGATTCTGGAAGCCTCCTACCCGGTCCTGTTCACCCAATGGGCGTTGCGGCCGGATTCCGCCGGCCTGGGCGCGCATCGCGGCGGCCTCGGCGCGATCTATGAAATCGAAACACAAACCGATGCCGAGCTGTCCTTGCTCGGCGAGCGCGGCTGTGTTGGGCCATTCGGTGTGCTGGGCGGCGGGCATGGCGCGCTGAATGTCTTCACCTGGCAAGATAATGACATCACGCGATCCCCGGCGCTGGTCTCCAAGGTGACCGGCGTGGCCTTGCGCGCAGGCGCGCGCGTGCGGTTGGAGACGCCAGGCGGCGGCGGCTGGGGTGACGCGGCGGCGCGGGACCCGGCGGCGCGCGCGCGCGACCAGGCACTTGGCTACGTCACGGTTCCGTCGTGACCCGCGTGGTCGGCGTGGATGTTGGCGGCACGTTCACGGATTTCTTCCATTTCGATGAGGCCGCGGGCACATTCATCGTTGCCAAGAAGCCATCGAACCGCGGCGACGAGGCGGTCGGGTTCCTCGCCGGTTTGCGGTCGTTCGGTCCACTTGCCGCGCTCGGCGCCATCGTCCACGGCACCACGGTCGGCACCAATGCGTTGCTGGAACGCAAGGGTGCCCGCGTCGGCCTGATCACCACGGCAGGTTTTCGTGACGTGCTGGAAATGCGCCGCCGGGACCGGCGGCAAACCTGGGGCCTGTGGGGCGACTTCGTGCCCGTCATCGACCGCGACATGCGGCTGGAGGTAGCCGAGCGCACGCTGGCCGACGGCTCCATTCGCACGCCGGTCGACGTGGACGCGGTGCGTGCCGCCGCAGCACACTTGCGCAATGCCGGCGCCGAGGCGCTGGCGATCGCCTTCATCAACAGTTACGCCAATCCGGCCAATGAACGCGCTGCCCTGGCGGCGCTCGACGGCGTGTGGCCGAACGCTCACATTGCATGCTCGTCACAGATACTGCCGGAAATACGCGAATTCGAACGCACCTCGACCACCGCGCTGAACGCATATTTACAACCCGTCGTCGGCAATTACCTCGCCAAGCTGGACGCGGCGCTCGCGGCCGAACATTTCGTTGGCAAATTCCATATCGTCCAGTCGAACGGCGGCGTAATGTCCACCGAAAGCGCGCGGCTGCTGCCGGTGCGCACCGCCCTGTCGGGCCCGGCCGCGGGCGTGATCGCGGCCGCCGCCATCGCGGCGCAGGCCGGCTTTCCGGATGTCATCACCGGCGATCTTGGCGGCACGTCGTTCGACGTCTCGCTGGTCGTGAACGGCCAGGTTTCGATGGCCGCCGAAACCTGCATTGAATTCGGCCTGGTGATCCGCACGCCGATGATCGAAATCACCACGGTCGGCGCCGGCGGCGGGTCGATTGCCGCGGTTGACGCCGGCGGCTTGCTGCAAGTGGGCCCGCAAAGCGCCGGCTCGCGCCCCGGTCCCGTGTGTTACGCGCAGGGCGGCACGCGGCCCACGCTCACGGACGCAAACGTCGTGCTGGGCCGCATCAACGCGGACCGGCCGATCGGCGGCGCGCTGGCGCGGCTGGACGTGGATGCGGCGCGCGCCGCACTGACGGAAGCTGTCGGCACGCCACTCGGATTGACCGCGGAACAGGAGGCCGAGGCAGTGGTGCGCGTTGCCAACGCGCGCATGGCCGGCGCCATCCGCCTGGTGTCGATCGCGCGCGGGCATGATCCGGCGCGTTTCGCGGCCGTTCCGTTCGGCGGCGGCGGCGCGCTGCATGTCGGCGCGCTGATCCAGGATGTCGGCATGAAAGCAGCGCTGATCCCACGCTTTCCCGGCGTCACATCAGCGCTTGGCTGCGTCATCGCCGACATCAGGCACGACCAGGTGCGCACCGTGAACCTGCTGCTCGATACGCTCGATGAAGATGTGCTACGCCGCATGCTCGCGGCCGAAGCCGCAACATCGCGCGCCATTGTCGAGGCCGCCGGACTTGCCGTGGAACGCGTCACCACCGTTCTGGAAGCCGATATGCACTATATCGGGCAGACCCATACCGTGTCTGTGCGTCTGCCCACCGGCCTCTCGCACGCAGTCTCGCGCGACATGTTGCGCGACGCGTTTGCCGCCGCCTACGAAGCCGCGTTCGGCCGTACGTTGCCCGGCATCGCCGTGCGCATCGTTAATGTCCGTGTCGCCGCCATAGGCCACCGGCCCGCTTTCGACCTTACCGCCCTGGCCCCTGCGCAAAACACGACGCTGGAAAATGCGTCGCGCGGCACAAGATCCGTATGGTTTGGCGGCTGGCAAACCACACGGATATTCGACCGGCTGGCGCTGCCGGTGGGCGCCGAGATCGTCGGGCCTGCGATATTGGAGCAGCCCGATGCTACCATCGTGATCGATCCAGGGCTGACGGCAACGGTGGACCGGCTGGGGAACGTGATCGTCACAAGAAAAAAGGAAGGAAGTGTTATTTCTTAAAACAAGAACGAAAAAACTTTTACTCTTTTAGGGCATAAACTTGCAAGATACGTGTCTGCTGATTTGCGATCTGCAAAACGACTTCCTGCACCCGGCGGGCGCTTACGGGCGGGCAGGGCTAAGCACGCCCGCAATTGCCGCGCTACCGGAACGCATTGCCCCATTGGCGCGCCGCATCCGTGACCGCGGCGGCTGGATCGTCGCGACCCAATTCACGCTGGTGCCGGGACGCGATGGTGCACCGCTGATATCGCCGCATTTGCGCGCGCTACGCCCGTTTCTCACGCGCGGTGACTTCCTGCCGGGCGCCTGGGGCCATCAGATTATCGATGCGCTGCAGCCGATCGATCTTGCCGTAGAGAAAATCGCCTATTCCGCCTTCTATATGACGCGGCTGGAATGGGTGCTGCGGCGGTGCGGCATCACCCGCCTGCTGGTGTCCGGCATCGTTACCAATGGCGGCGTTGCATCCACCGTCCGCGACGCACACGTGCGCGACTTCGAATGCATCGTGCTCGAAGATGGCTGCGCCGCGTTCACCCCATCAGTGCACGACACTGCCATAGCAGCGCTGAGACCAGTCGCCCGCATTGCCCGGATCGCCGAGATGCTAGACGAGGTCACGTAACGAGCAAGAGTTTTTGGGTTCGTTTAGCCAAAAATAACATCCTCGCTTTCTCAGGAGCCTCCCCATTCGCAATCGCCAACTCCGCGTAAAAACCTGGCCCCAAGGCCTGCCCGTCCCAGAAAATTTTGAACTGGCCGAAGCCCCCATGCCGGCTGTGGGCGACGCGCAGGTGCTGATCCGCAACCTGTATTTGTCGATCGATCCCTATTACCGCCATGCGTTGGGCCCGCGCTTCCTCGGCACACCGTTTCGCCATCCGGGCGACGTGATGATGGCGGTGACACTTGGCGAAGTGGTGGAAAGTCGCGATCCGGCCGTGCCGGTCGGCAGCCGTGTCACGACATTGCTGGGTGACATGCAGGACTATGCGGTCGTGTCCGGTCGCGCGGTGCGCGTCTTGCCGCCCGATCTGTTCGGGCCCGGCGGCCTTCCGTTGTCAACCGCGCTGGGCGTCGCTGGCATTCCCGGGTTGACGGCCTATGCCGGGCTGATGCTGCATGGACGGCCGCGGCCTGGCGAAACCTTCGTGGTCTCGTCCGCCAGCGGCTGCGTCGGCGCCACCGCCGGTCAACTGGCGCAAATCATGGGATTGCGCGCCGTCGGAATCGCCGGAGCTCAAGCAAAATGCGTCTGGACCGTCGAGAAAGCCCGTTTTGCGGCTTGCGTCTCCTATAAATCACCAAATTTTGCCGCTGAACTGGCAACGGCCTGCCACGACGGAATCGACATCAACATGGAACATGTCGGCGGCGCCGTGCTGGCCGCGATCCTGCCGCTCATGGCGCCCGGCGGCCGTCTGGTCATGTCCGGTCTGATCGACCAGTACAACCAGGACGTGGCGCCACCCGGACCGAATTGGGGCGTCATCATCGCGCGTGCCCTCACCGTATCCGGCCTGCGGGTGTTCAACCATTTCGATCTGATGCCAGAATACGAGCGCTTGATTGCGCCCAGGATATTGGACGGATCATTTGCCTACCAGGAGGATATTTTGGCGGGCCTCGATCAAGCCCCGGTGTCGCTGGCGCGGGTGCTGACCGGTACGAATTTCGGCAAGTCATTGATAAGGATGGACTAAAAATTAGTCTTCTTCTCCGAAAAAAAGAAGCAAAAAACTTTTATCTGTTTGGCTCCGTGCAAGCTGAAGAATGAGGCGTCGCTCGATGACGGCGCAGGAGCAAAAGTTTTTTGCTTCTTTTTTTCAAAAAAGAAGACTTCCTTCCTTACCCAACCGCCACCACCACAATGCTTTCATCATTATCCGGCGCGTCACCCGCCGCCGCAATCGCGCCGATCGGTGCCCCGTCCGGCCCCGGTATCAGCACGCCGCCGGCCAGCAGCAGCACGCGGCCACCCAAAGTTGCGATCACCGAAGGACCCGCCAGCGGATTGCCGGCAAGCGCATCGGCAATCTGGCGTGACGAGCAGCCGAACGTGAGGGCCGCGCGGGCCTTGCCGAGCGCGATATCGATGCCGGCGAGGCCCGCGCCGTCCTCCCGCAGCGCGAATTTCAGATGCAGGCTCGCATCGATTACGGCGATGCTCATCGGATTGAGGCCGCGCGCGCGGGCGGCTTCGATCGCGCGGCGCGCGAGAGTTTCCGCGGCCTGTAACGTCAGAATGGTCACGCCATCATGCTTTCGGGCAAAAGAAGATCGTTGACCAGCCGTGCGGTAAAGCCGGCCGGCAGACTATGCACCGGCACGCGGGCATCGCGCACAGCGGCCCGCGAATCGAAACGCCATGCCGCGCGCGGCAGCAGATGATAGGTGGCGCGCCCCGCCATCAGCGCGCAGGTCTGCTCATGCAGCCATTCCGCATCGAAATTCCCCTGGTCATGCCGTTGGGCCGCCACACTGCCATCGAACCATGGCGTATAAATCTGCCCGTCGCGTAGCATCAGCCAGGCGCGCACCCAGTGCGCGCCTTCCGGCGACACTTCCAGGTCCGGCGCAATTGCGTCCGCCACCGCGTCATTCGGCACCGGCGGTGCATCGAGCAGCACGGCGGTCAAACGCGGTTCATGCCATGCCGCCAGCATGGCGGCGACCGCGGCGCCGCAACCGGTGCCCAGCACGGCGAAATGCCGCAAATCAAACTGGTCCGCAATAGCAACTAGGCACGCGACGGCGGCCGCCAGTATAGGCCGGTCGGCGGCGGACGCGTCACTCTCCCCGCACCCCGGCAGGTCCGGTACCAGAACGTGGAACGAGTCGGCCAGGCTGCGTGCCAAAGCCGCGCAGCCAAGGCCGGATCCGGGCGCGTCATGCGCAATGATCAACGGCGGATTCCGCTGGTCTCCGTAGCACCGTAGCAAAATCTGCATGTCGGCCACGTTGATGAACATCAGCCCAGGTGCAGCATCCGCCGGGCGCGCCGGCGGCAGCCCCGCCGCGCTGCCGTCGCCCGGCAGGTCTTGCAGGAAGCCCACCAATGCGTCGCATTTGGCACCGATCGCGCTCGGCAACGGTGCTATGCGCTGGCTCGGCCGCAACGCCGGCAGCCGTTGCAGATGCGGATGTAACATGTCCTCCACGGTGGCAGTGAACACCGCAGGCACGGTGAGCGCGGCAGCCGCCCGCAGCGCCGCCTGTCCATAGAAGCACGCAGCGCGATAGGCCGGGCCATAGCTCTTGCTGCCGCGATAGAACATGGACACCCAAAGATGGATTTCCTCCGGCGTCGGCCGACCATAGGGATTCAACCGCGTCACATCGCGCGACGGCCAGGGAAACCAGGTGAACTGATCCCGAAATCGCATCCACGTGCTCGTCAGATGGCCACCGAGCGGGTCCGGCACCATCGATGCAAAATAGCCGCGAAACAAAATCGCGATCTCGTCCTCGCTGAAGGCAGGCAGCCCTTCCATCACCAGCCCGCTCACCAGATCGGGCCAGCCGACACCAAGTTCGATGGCAATCGCGGCCCCGGTATGTGTTCCGTACACGCGGCATGGCGGCAATTGCAGCGCAACCATGGCCTCTGCTGTCGCCGCCGCCAGATCGCGGACGGTCAGCGTATCGCCGGACAAAGCCTCCGAAAAACCAAATCCCGGCGTATCGAGCGCAAATACAGAGAAATGCGCAGCCACGGCGGCAATTTCGTGCTCCAGCATCTGTCCGTCGCCGGGCGAACCATGCAGCATCACCACTGGCGCCCCGCTGCCGGCAGTGCGATAATGCACACGTCGTCCGGCCCCGGCGGCGACGAAATGACGGCGTATCGTTGCGGTCACGCCGGGCTCATCGCATCCGCAGCGGCGGCGGCGTTCGGTGCATCGCGGGCGGTGCGGAACACGGCCGCGATACTGCCGAGATAGATCAGCATGTTGATGCCGCAATATGTGAAGCCGATACCGACAATCGCCAGCGGTGTCTGCGATGCATGCGCGCCATTGGTGCTCTCGACAAAACCGAACAGCCCTAGAACCACGCCCACCACCAGCGCACCCGCCGCGAATGCCAGTTTTTCCACCGCGCACCACACACCGCTATACACGCCCTCGCGATTGACGCCGGTGCGCGCTGAATCGGCCGCCAGAACGTTCGACAGCATGGACAAAGTCACCATCAGGAAGCCGCCGGCCGCGGCCCCCGCCTGCAACCCCAGCGGCACCAGCCAGAGCTGAGACCGCCCGGTCATGGCCAGCCACAGCAGCAAATTCAGGCACCACCCCAGCACGCCCACCGTATACAGGGCCGGGGCGGACCAGCGCCGGCTGGCCCGCAGCCAGAATGGTTGCGACAGCAATTGTCCCGCCATGCTGGCTAGCACCACGAGCCCGATACCGCTCAGCGGCTGTCTTACGACATACACGCAGAAATACGCGAACGAGCCGTAGCCCACGCCCTCGCCAAGTTTCTGCGCGAAACATACCAGCAGCAGCCGCAAATACGTGCCATTGCCGGCCACCAGGCGAAATTGTGCCAGCAACGAAAGTTGCGCGGGCGCGGCACCCGAAGCAGGCGCCCGGCTGGCCGCGAATACCGTCGCCATCATCGTCACCAGGCACAAGCCGCCATACGCCCATGACATGACGTCGTAGCCCTGCAGGCCGCCGCCCACAGCCTGCACGAACGCGCCGGCGAAGGCGCTGAACGTCAATCCCACCGCCATGAACATCACGCGCCACGACATGATCCGCCGCCGTTCCTCGGCCCCGTGGGCGATTTCCGCGGCCATGGTCAGATATGGCACCGAATAGAGCGAATAGCCGGTGAACCCTGCGAATACGATGCAGCTCATATAGATCGCCTGGCCCAGTGGCGTGGCGAAATGCGGCACGTGGAAAAACAGCACGATACTGGCGCTGGCGATCAGCGCACCCGCAAACATCAGCGGCACGCGCCCGCCCCAGCGTGTATGCAACCGGTCCGATAGCGTGCCGACGATCGGGTCCACGAACATGATCAGCAATTTCGGAATGAACACCGCAGTGCCGGCCAGCGCCGGCGGCACGCCCAGATAGTCGGTCATGAAAATCAGCAGCAGCAGCGCCGGCGCGTCACGGAAGATGCGGTCGCCGATCATGCCGATGCTGAAACCGAACAGCGAAGCGAATGGCATGCCGGCCGGCGGCAAAAGCGGGCGCGGTTCGGCACGCAGAGTCCTGCTACCGCCGGCATAGGCTGTCATCGATGCACCTATCCTGGTTTAACACATGTATAGGCTGGCAGGCACAACGCGCCAATATCATGCGGTCCCGTGGCCGTATGGCGGACAAGCCGCAGCCGCGCATGGACGCGGCGCGCGCGGCGCTTAACGTAGTATTTCGCATAAGCCTGGCCCGGAACCCGATTTGCATGTCCTTTGACGACCGCACGATTCTGATCACCGGCGGTTTGGGTGGCATCGGCGGCGAGGTCGCCCGGCATTTGCTGTCGCGCGGCGCCCGCGTCGTCGTCACCGACCGTCCGGGGACGGATAGCGGCGCCGTGGCCCTGCTCGGTGCCGGCGCCAGCTTCCTGCCGCTGGACGTGACGTCGGAAGCCGACTGGACCGAAGTGGTCGGGCAGGTCGTCGCATCGCATGGCAAATTGGACGGCCTGGTCAACATCGCCGGCGTGTTCACGCCCGGCATTGCGTTCGAGGACATGTCACTCGCGCAATGGCGCTTCCACATGGATGTCAATCTCGACGGCACGTTCCTCGGCTGCCGCTGCGCCATCAGCGCCATGCGCCGTACCGGCGGCGGCGCCATTGTCAATTTTTCATCCGGCCTCGCACATATCATGCTCAGCGACGCCGCCGCCTATTGCGTGTCGAAAGCCGCCGTGCTGGCGCTGACCCGCCTGGCGGCCAAGGCCGGCGGCAAACACGGCGTGCGCGTCAATGCGGTGTTGCCGGGCGCCATCGACACCCCCATGTTGTGGGGAAATTTGCGCGACGGCATGCAGCCGCAGGAGCTGATCGACATGCTCGTCAAACAACACCCGATCGGTCGCATCGGCCAGACGAGCGACGTGGCGCAGGCGGTTTCGTTTCTACTGGATCCGGTCAACAGCTTCGTGACCGGGGCTTTGCTGGCGGTGGATGGCGGACAGTTGGTGGATTAGCGGGAAGGAAGCACTTCTTTTTTTGAAAAAAGAAGCAAAAAACTTATGCCCTTTAAGGAGATAGTCTGATGGATGCGCCTTTTCAGCATGCAGTGCTGCCTCGCCCTTCCGCCGATGAGGCGGGGCGCGAAGGATTCCTGGGCGCCATGCGGCGGTTTCTCATCAGCGACCTGTATAACGGCAATGAAGTCGCATATCGGCACCGCCAGGTGCCGGCGTTCATCGCGGCGCACGGCCGCGCGCCGGAGACCTATCTCGAAGTCAAATCCGTTATGCAAGGCGATCCGTTCTTTCGCGCATTCTCGCTGCTGAACCGCGCCACGCAGGAATTGCTGTGGGACAGCGTGGGCGAAAGCGTCGCGCGGCAATTGCCCGCGCTGCAGGCGGCCGCAGCCGAACTTCCCAAGGCGGGCGGCACGCTCACGCTCGATCCATCGCTGAAGCTGCCTGATTATTTCACTAAAGTCGACATCCACGTCATGCCAGGCAGCTTCCACAAGGAAATTGCCGAGAACGACATCTATGCCGGCGCCGTCTATGATCGCGGCGTGTATGTCTACGCCTATGGCGGCCTGGGCGACCGGAACGCCGCACTCGGCGAAGGCACCATCGCGTGCGTCCGCAGCCGTTTCCCGGATTTCACGCCCCGCCGCATCCTCGATCTCGGTTGCGGTGCCGGCATGTCCACGCTACCTCTGGCCGAAGCCTGGCCGGATGCCACGATCCACGCCGTGGATCTGGCCGCCCCCATGCTGCGCTATGCGCATGCTCGCTCCGAAGCATTCGGCATTCCGGTGCATTATTCGCAGCAGAATGCCGCGCACACCAACTTCGCGGATGGCAGCTTCGATCTAGTACTTTCCAACCTGCTGCTGCACGAAATCCCGCAAAAGCTGACGCGCGAGGTGATTGCCGAATGCTACCGCCTGCTCGCGCCCGGCGGCGTGACCGTGCATAACGACATGGTCGGATGGCCGACCGATCCGTTTCAGGAATTCATGGCGGAATGGAACGGCCATCATAACAACGAACCGTTCGAGCGCGGCAGCGGCACGCTGGACTGGAAAGCCGCCTGCACCGCGGCCGGCTTCTCACCCGAGTCGGTGTTCTTGCAACCCGTAGGCGCCGCCTACATGGCCGAACAACTGATGTATGTCGGTTACCGAGGCGCCCAAAAGTAGCAAAAGTTTTTCGCTCTTTTTTTCAAAAAAGAACACCTCCTTCCTTTAGCAGGCAGATAAATTTAATGGACGGCGCCGCCCCTGTCTCCATCCCCATCGCCGCCCTGCAAGCGTTGCTTGGCGCCGACAACGTCATCGCAGACCCGGCCGAATTGTCGTTTTATTCCAGCGACGTCTATCGCCGCGCCGATATCGATGCGGCGCTGGTAATACGTCCCGGCACGCCGGACGAACTGGCCGCGGCCGTTCGCATCTGCACGGCGCAGAACCTCGCCGTCATCGCCCGCGGTGGCGGGCTTTCCTACACCGGTGGCTTTCTGCCGGTTCGCGCCGGTTCCGTGATCATCGACATGCAACGCCTCGACCGGATTATCGAGGTCAATGAAACCGACATGTATGTGACCGTGGAATGCGGTGCCACCTGGAAGTCATTGCACGAACATCTCAAGCCGCTAGGTCTGCGCACGCCATATTTCGGCCCGATGTCCGGCTATGCGTCCACCATCGGTGGCGCGCTGTCGCAGGGCAGCATTTTCCTGGGGTCCACGCAATACGGCACCACGGCCGAGTCGGTGCTGGCCCTTGCGGTGGTCATTGCGGATGGCACGGTGATCACCACCGGGTCGGCCGGCGCCACGGGTGCTGCGAGCCCGTTCTTCCGTCATTACGGCCCTGACCTGACGGGCGCGTTTTTGCACGATTCCGGCGCGCTCGGCATCAAGGCGCGTGCGACGCTGCGGCTGCTGCGCACGCCGGCGCATACGGGATTTGTGTCGTTCACGTTCGGCACCCATGGCGACTTGCTGGGCGCCATGTCGGAAATATCCCGCCAGGGCCTTGCCGCGGAATGTTTCGGGGCCGACCCTTATATCTGGGGCATGCGTTTGTGGGACGACGACCTGGGGCGCGACGTCAAACGCCTGGTCGGTGTGGTGCGCGGCGGCAAGAGTGTGGCCGCGGGCCTCAAAGCCGGGGCCCGCATGGCGTGGTCCGGGCGCCGCGCGTTGCAGGATGTCGAATACGCCATGAACGTGGCCGTGGACGGCAACAGCGAAGCTGCGGTGGACGCTGCGTTGGCGCAGATCCGGCGCATCGCGCGCGCCGGCCGCGAAATCGAGCCGACGGTGCCAACCGCAGTGCGCGGGGCACCGTTCCTGCCCCCCAATGACATCCTTGGCCCCAAGGGGCAGCGCTGGGCGCCCAGTCACGGTATTGCGCCGCATTCGCGCGCCGTGGCGTTGGTTGATGATCTGGTGGAATTCTTGGGCGCCCGCGCCGATCTGCTGCAACAACACGGCATCGAATGGGGCTATGTCACCTTCGCGATTTCCACCAACGCCATTCTGGTGGAACCGATGTTCTACTGGCCCGGCGCACGCGAACCCTACCATGAGCGCATGATCGCGCCGGCGCATTTGCAGAAACTGCCTGTGCTTCCCGCAGACGCACCAGCCGCCGAAACAATGCGGCAATTACGCGGGGAACTCGCCAGGTTCTGGATGGAGCATCACTGCGCGCATCTGCAAATCGGTAAGACCTACCGCTACCTTGAAAGCCGGCAACCTGCGTTGCGCGATTTGCTCGAAAGCATCAAACACGCCGTCGATCCGGGAAGCCTGATGAACCCGGGGTCGTTGGGCTTGCAATGACAGCCCAGGGAGACCAAGGCGCGCGCCCGCGCAAAGCGGCCGGCCCGGACCGGCCGGTCTATTTCAACCAGGGCGACATTGATCGCGTCATGGCTATTCTGCTGGCGTTGGTATCCGAAGTCGCTTCCATGCGTGACCGTATCGACACCCATGAACGCGTCGCCGCCGCAGGCTCGCTTCCCACCCCTGATCTGATTGAGTCCTATGCGCCGGACGCGAGCGTGAATGCGGCGCGCGACGCGTGGCGCGATGCGTATATAAGCCGTCTGTTCCGTGTGATTACCGAGGATGTGGAAGTGTTGCAGTCGAAAGGCGGCAAGGTAGAAGGATAGATGGCACCTCAGCAAAACTGGGGCTATATCGTTTTATGGCCATTGCTGAGCGGGCGGCTGGTTTCATTGCGGCACGCGCAATGTGAGAGAAGAAAAATTCTTATTTTTTGAAAAAAGCGAAAAACTTTTGCGCCCGCGCGGTCATCACCTGACGTGAACTTGCTAGAGCTTGCGCGGAACCAAACGAGCAAAAGTTTTTTGCTTCTTTTTTTCAAAAAAGAAGAATTTTCTTTCTTAAGGCGAGATATGCCGACGCCGCCGGCGTGAAAATTCGTCACACGGTCATGTTCAACTTCAAGCCCGACGCCACGGCCGAGGCGCGGGACAGGAACATTGCCGCAATTCGAAACATGGGAAAGCTGGCGATGGTCCAGAACTATCTGGTTGAAAAAAATGCCGCCAAGATCACCGATGCAACGCAGACGGAATGGCAGGTCACCGGCGACCTCGCGCGTATGGCGGACTACAAAGCCTATTCCGAAGCGCCGGTTCATCTGGCCATCCGCAAGGACTTCACCGAGCACAGCGCGCACGTTACGTTCCTGGACGTAGCAATATGAACGCGCGGCATTGCCCTATCGCACTCGGCCTCGCCTGTGCCGCCATCGCCCAAGCAGCCCCGGCGAAGGCCGCCGATTCGTGGCGCGGCGCCGGCATATTGGCGGGCGGCAAGGGCTATGCGGCGACACCGATGGGGCAGGTGCATTATCGTGACATCGGCCCGCGGGACGCGAAAGTGCCGCTGCTGCTGGTCCACCAGGCCTGGATGTGGATGATCGAATACGCCGAAATCCAGAACGAATTGGCGAAACGCGGCTACCGCTCCATCGCCGTGGACACGCCCGGCTACGGCCTCTCCGATCCCGCGCCGGGCCAGCCGACCATCGGCGACCTTGCCGAAAATCTGTTGCCGGTGCTCGATGATCTCAAACTGAAAAAAGTGATCATCGTCGGCCATCATACCGGGTCATTGATTGCGGCGTCGTTCGCGGCGCACCATCCGGATCGCGTCGTGGCGCTCATTCTCCACGGCAACCCGTATTTCACCAAGGCGGAATCCGCCGCAGCGCTGGCGCAAGCCGACTACGACCGAACGCCCCAGCCCGACGGCAGCAATTTCAGCAAATTCTTCACCTACGACGTGCCGGGCGATCCGCATCCGCAAACGCCGACCAATCTGCGCAGCCGCACCTGGATGTTGCTGTCGATGTACATGATGGGCCCGGACATCGGCCACTGGGCCGTCTATCACTACGACATGCGGCCGGACGCGCGCGCGATCCGCGCCCCGACACTGATTCTGACCGACGCGCATGACGGTATTCACTACATGGACGACCGATTGGCGAAGCTGCGGCCGGACTTTAAATACGAAGTATTCTCGAATTACACCGGCATCCAGATGATGAATGAGCCGGGCAGGTGGGCGCAAATGGTCGGCGAATATGTCACGCCGTTTGAGAAGTAAGGAAGCAGTTGTTTTGTGAAAAAAAATCAAAACCCTTTTTCGCCTGCGCTCGCTCACTTCCTAAGTGGTGCGGGTTTCTGCTCCATCGCGTAATGTTCCAAGCTGGAGTAATTCGGTCCGTACCAATGCGTCGGCGCCGTCATATAGTCGGGATGGTGCTCGCGAATATAGGCCAGCACAGGCGCGGGGAAATAATCCAGCGTGCGGGACGGGCGGAACACGCCGTCATACATCACATGCCCGGGCGCCGTCCCCATCAGCATCCACGGCATCCACGGCTGCACGCGCACCCAACTGCCATTATGCGGTACATGGGTCTTCGCCGGGTTTTCCAGATCTGCCCGGCTGATAAAATAGCGGAACAGTTCCGATGTCTGGATCAGCTTGCCGGCCGATTCGCGAGGCCATTTGGCCGGATCGAGCTTGTTCGGGTAATACGCGTGGCCATCCTCGGTCAGCACGATCGTATCGGGGCCGAACACCGACCAGTGCAGCAGATAAGGTTTGCCGCCCGGTACCGCCTGGCCGGCATTTTTGGCACCCGGCATCGCCGGCGGCTGTCGCGTTGCCGCAATAACCCAGTTGTACGGGTCATTGGCCACATGCACCACTTTCACACGCTCGCCCGTATACGGGTTGTCCCACGTATCCAGTACCGCGCCGGTGTCATGATCGGTGTATAGTATCGTCTCCTTGGTCATGCGCTGATACGAGCCGTCGGCCTGCCGCAGCACGCGAATGGTGCTGAACACTTCGAAACCCATCAGCGGCCGCACCGCCTCGCCGGGCCGTATGCCGCAAACAACGCCGCTGCAATGACCATACACCTGGGACCCGTCGGTATCTGCCTGCAAGCGTGCCGCCGCCTCGCGATTCCAGATCGGGTCATCGAACCGGCATGGAACGCGCGCTGCCTGCACGGTGCCGGCGCGTGCCGCGGTCGCCGCCACCGCGGCGGCGCCCACGCCGAAGGCAAAACGTCTTGTGACGGACTCGGTCATGTCAGGGCCTTTCTAAAGTGAAGGCAAGGAAGGTCTTCTTTTTTGAAAAAAAGAAGCAAAAAACTTTTGCTAGTTGGCATACGCGGCCCATGTCGAAATGCGCCGCGCAAGCAAAGGAGCAAAAGTTTTTTGGTTCTTTTTTTCAAAAAAGAACACTTCCTTCCCTAAGTCTTGCCGATAGTTTCAAGTATCGGAATCACCGCATTCTCCGCCGCCTCGCAAGCGCCCTCAATTCCCGCGTTCACGCGGCAATTATGTTCGCCCGCAAAATACATAGCCCCCGCCGGCTGCGTCAAAATATCGGCATAACGCGCCACGTCGCCCGGCTGGAAATACGCGATATGGCCCAGGCTGAACGGATAGGTGGACCAGTTCATGATGTAGCCCGGCTTCACCAGCCCCGCCGCGGCCGGCCGCAACCGCACCAGCTCCGCCACCGCTTTTTCACCCAGCTCCTTATGGCTCAGCCGGTTAAGCGGCCCGACACCGGCGCCGTTGACATACGCGCGCAAAATGCCGCGCGGATCGGTGTTCGACGGCGAATGGGCAAAGAATTCGAACGGCCCGTCGGTCCACATGTTCGCCGGCAGCCCGTCCTTCTCCCAGAAGGCCTGCGCGAACTCGAAACATATCTGGATCGACTGGTCAGACCGCTGGGCGCGCCACGCATCACGCATCAGCTTCGGCACCGGGCCGGAAATCGCAATGTCCTTCAGCACCGGTGGCGGAATGGTGTTGATGCAGGCGCGCGCCGCATAGCTGGACCCGTCCGCGCAGGTGACATGCACCGATTTCGGCTTGACATCGATATGAACAACAATCTTGTTCAGCGCCACCTTCCGCTTCAGCGATGCAGCCATCGCATCGGTCAGCGTGCTGGTGCCATCTTTCACCACGCTATACGGGCCGTGTTTCGCGTCCCAGACATAATAATGATTCTTCCGCAGGAAATCGAGCGCGTTGGCGCTATCCAGCGTCCAGCCCGGCACACTCACGTCGATCAGCCGCAATGCCTCCGGCGACGCACCGCGCGCGGTTAGATACGCGCGCAGCGACATCTGGTCGATCGGCCTAAATTCTGGTTTCAGCCAGTCCTGTAAATCATTCAGCGGATCGTCTTTGAGAATATAGTGCGACAGCAGGCCCAGCGGATTGATCGCGCGTTCATTGGCCGGCAGGCGGTTCATCGCCGCATGCGCCCAATCCGCCGTAGGCGGCGCCCCGCCGACGCTGACCGCGGTCTGCGGCAGCCGCGTCTCGCCCATCGCGCCGGTGGGCGGCGGCACCAGCGCCACATTCAGGTCCGCCGCATTGCCGCGCACGCGGCCATAGCCGTGGCCGATCTGGGCCGCGCCGAACTCGGGCTGGCCCGGCACGTCGCGCGCCGTCCATACACGGCCGCCGATGCGGCCGCTGCCTTCCAGGATCGCAACCGAGGCGCCGGCGCCTTGCAGCATGCGGGCGGCATGCAGGCCGGACATGCCGGCGCCCAGGATCAGCACGTCCACACGCTCGTCCCGCGCCGCCCAGGCCGGCGTTGCCGCGACGGAAGCGGCCGCTTGCAGGAATGTGCGGCGTGATATCCGGGCGCTGGTCATTGTCTCTCCGTCATGCGGGTTCTGCGGCGCGGCGATTATGGTGATGCTGTATGTAGGTAGGCGATAATTGCCTGCCTATCGGCCGCGGCCGGCAGCCCGGCGAACGCCATCGCCGTGCCCGGCACGAGATCGGACGGCCTGGTGAGCCATTTGTCGAGCGTTGCGTCGTTCCAAACCAGGTCGGCATGCTGCATGGCAGGCGAATAGGCATAACCGGGCAGGCTGCCGGCCTTGCGACCGACAACGCCCGCCAGGTTGGGCCCGATCTTCTCCGGCCCAGGCCCGATATTGTGGCAGGATGCACAGCGCAGGAACAGCAGTTTGCCGCGCAGGCTGGGCGCGCCGGAAGCAGCCGCCGGCAGCAGCAACGCGAGACATGCTAGCAAGCTGCGAAGAACGGGCGCTGTGGTCATCACATTGAAACCATAGAGCACTGGCCTGGCGACGCGACCCGCTTGCGGCGATTGCCCACATTGTGGATGCAAAAGGGAAGGGAAGGAAGACTTCTTTTTTGAAAAAAAGAAGCAAAAAACTTTTGTTCGTTGGCACACGTGGCCCGTGTCGAGATGCGCCACGTATGCAAAAGGGCAAAAGTTTTTTGATTCTTTTTTTCAAAAAAGAAGTATTCTTCCTTTCGCCACGGCGGCCTGACGCCGTGGCGAAAGCAAGGCGGCTATTCCAGGATAATCTCTACCCTGCGGTTCTGCGGTTCGCGCACCCCTGGCGCCGTCGGCACCAACGGATTGCTCTCACCGTAACCGTGGATGGAAATCTCGTTGCTGGCAACGCCATCCCGGATCAGTTCTGCCTGCACATTCTCCGCCCGGCGGACCGAGAGCCTCTGGTTATACGGCACCGTGCCGGACAGATCCGTATACCCGTTCACTTCGATGCGCGTGGTTTGCACGTGCGTGGACGCAGCGGCTGCCGTCGCCACAATCGCACGTGCGCGGGCGGTCAGGTCGGCGCGATCCCAGTCGAAGAATACCAGGTAGGTGCGCACGGGCGCCACGGTCGGTGCCGGCGCTGCGGCGGGCGCCGAGACCTCGGCCGGCGGCGGCGGCGCTGCCGGCGGCAGGCCGAATTTGTAGCGCAGTTTCAGCCCCACATCCGGCACATCCGGCGGCTGCACCAAAACGCCCATATACTGGCCGTAATTGGTTTCCAGCGCCGCATTGGTGTTCAGGATCGGCACGCGGGACGCCCAATCCCAATCCTTGTTGTTGAAGATGTTGATGCCATAGAGCTCGATCGAAAGCGGCCCCTTGGTCACGCCGATCGAGGCATTCACCCGCGCCCACGGATCGGTCTTGCCGATATCGACGTCGCTCTCGTACATGCTGCCCTGGAACGTCACCTGCACGCGCGCGTACCAATTCCAATCGTCGGTCAGCTTGTCGCGATACGTGGTCGAAAACACGCCCTGCCAGTCCGGCACGCGCGACAGCGTATTATGGTTGAAATGATCAACCCCGCCGGTGAAGGTCGACAGCGTGCTGTTGTAATAATCCACCCATTTGGCGCGCTTGTAGTCGACCTCCAGGTCGGCGCTCCATGCTTGGGTAATCTGCGCAGAACCATTGAATTCCACGCCTTTGATGTCGGCGTTGTTCGACAGATACAGGAAGCTGCCGGACGTCGGCAGCGGGCACCCCGCGGTGCCGGTCGTCTGGCCGCAGCCGACCGGGTTGAACACCGCGGCCGATGTCTGCTGGTTGGTCCATTTCTCGTCATACAGCGCGATGCCGTAGCCGACGCGCCCGTCGAGCAGCACCTGCTTGGCGCCGATTTCATAGCTCTTCAGCGATGGCAACAGCGTATATTCGTTGGCACCGGGATCTACGCGGTCGAGATACGCACGCGCCGCAGCGTCGGCGTTGATGTAGCTCGTCTGCAATTGCGGCGGCTGAATGCCCTCGGAATAGCTGGCGTAGAAATCCCAGTCCGGATCCGGATGGTATTTCAGGATGAAGCGCGGCAGCGCATTATTGAACGTCGACTGGTATTCCGCGCCGGTCAGCGAATGGTCGCGGATCGTGTCCTGCTGATAGCGGGCTTCGGCCGTGAACGTCAGCCATTTGAAGATATCGAAATCGACCGAGGCATAGATCGCCTTGGTCAAATCCGTTTCGTTGACATAGTTGGCGTCCTGCACGCTGGTGCCGCTATACAGGCCGAACGGCCCAAACGGCGACGTGGTCTTGTCGAATCCATAGAAATTGTCGTCATCTTGCAGCAGTTCGTAGGACGAATGGTAAAAACTCACGCCGAGCAGGCCACGCAGGCGTTCTGACTGGTCCGTCGATATTTCGGCATCCGCGGTCAAATCATGCGAAACGATCGGCTGTGCGTTGATGAAGGCCTCTTGCGGCGAACGGTCGAGATCCCAGATATCCAAGGATTGCGAACCATTGTAGCCGACATTGGCAGCGAGATTCATGCCATATGGAAGTTCGTATCCCATCTGGCCCGAATATTGTTCCAGATCGCGCCGCAACCCGGAATGATCCAGCGACGGCACCTTGGGCAATATGGGGTCGTGCGTGTTGCCAGCAAAATTATTCGTCGCCAGCGATTGCAGGAAGGCAGCAGGCACCTGCGTGTTCTGATAGAGCACGCTGTTGCCGGTCTGCCCGAGGGACGGGATATTGCCGCAGAAATACGGCGACGTCAGATGGATCGGTTCCGGATCGCCCAGCGCGTTGGTGCCGGCGCCGCCATTGCACGCCGTGCCATAAACAGTGCCTGGCAGAAAGCCGAGATCGGCCGCGGAATCGTTGTCCTGCTGATAATGGCCGCGGAAGCGCAGCCACAGCCCATCCAGCGGCGTAGCGTACAACGTGCCGGTAACACCGAGCGTCCTTTCCTCGCCCAGCGCGCCGCTGTCGTCGGACTGGTATTGCGCCGCCTTTTCGTAGTCGAGAACGGTGATCCGGCCGGTCAATATATTCGGAATGATCGGTCCTTCGGCCGTGGCATTGATGTTATAGCTGCCTCGTACGCTGCCGGACGCGTCGATCTCGCCGGTATAATTGTCGGTCGGGTTAGAGGTGATAAAGTTGATCGCGCCGCCGAACGTATTCTTACCGAAGAACACGTTCTGCGGCCCTTTCAGCACCTCGATGCGTGAGACGTCGATCGTGTCGATGGAGGCCTGGCCGGCGGAAATATAGATGCCGTCGACGAACAACGAGCCCGAATTGTCCTGCCCGCCGCCATAGGTGGATTGCAGGCCGCGGAAAATCAGCGCCGGAAACTCACGGCCGCCACCGGCGGTGCTGGCCGCCTGCTGGAAGGTGAAGCCGGCCTGGTACTGCAACGTGTTCAGGTCGAATATGCCTGCGGCCTGAATTTTCGCCGCCGACAGCACCTGCGTCGAGATCGGCACGGTTACCTGCGTTTCGGGACGCCGCCGCGCGGTCACGGTCACTTCCTCGATCTTGCCGGCCGACGCGGTGGTAGCCGCCGCCTGCGCGTCGGCCGCCGCCGCCGCCGGGGGGGCCACGCCCTGACCCGGCACCTGCGGCGCGCCCGGTGAGGGCGCTGACGGCGTTGCCGCCGCCTGGCCCCATGCGGCCGGCGCCAAGTATAAGCTGCAACAAGCAGCCACCGATCCAACCAGCCATCTGCGATAGGAAGATCTGCGCATTATATTACCCCCGAGACGCGATACGAATTTTACCCATGCCGGCCCGCGACCCCGCCGAACCGTTGCGGCCAGGGCACGACGCCGTCATGGCGATTACTGTTGAATTAGTAACCGCTATGTCATGTCGCGTGAGGACGTTGTGGGTCCTGTCCACGATGTGGACGTGCAAACCGGCTGTTTTCGGCCGCAGTCGCCGCAGTAATGGAATTGCCTAAAACGACGTTGCAAGAAGGACACAGACCGGACAACGTCGCCGGGCGCGGCAGGCCTCACCGTCGCACATCCTGGGGGAGCGGGTGCGGTCCGGGATTGCCGAGTGCCGCACCGCTCAAACCCTGCAACGCCAGCCCGTGCCCCACTTCGCGCACCAGCATTTCCTTGATCCGTTGGGAGGTTGCGACACGCATATATCGCAGTGTCAGCGTCGGGAGCGCGGCGAGTTGTTGCGCCAGCGCGCGCGCGCGCGGCATCAGCGCATCCGGCGCCAATACTTCGTTGACCACGCCGAGCCGCAATGCCTCATCGGCGCCAATCTTCTGTTGCGTGGCAAGGAAATAGCGGCCGCGCACCGGCCCCAGCACATGCGGCCACAACACATGAACGCCGTCGCCGGGCACCAGGCCGAATGCAAGATGCGGTAGATCCTGAAAAACAACGTTATCCGCTGCAAGAACTGCATCGCAGGTCAGTATATACTCGCTATGCACCAGCGCCGGCCCGTTCACGGCCGCAATCACCGGCACGTCGATGTCGAGCAGATTTTGCAGCACCTTCTTGCCTTCCCAATAGACGCGATCCCAGTTGCGCGGCACGGTGAAATCATCCCGTTCGGTTGCCTGGCTTTCGTCGAACGCGGCAATCCAGCTGTCGCCGGTGCCGGTCAGGATCATCACGCGCGTATCGGGATCGCGGCTGATGTCGTAGAACGCATCCACCATGTGTTCGTGCGTGCGCGGCCCGAACAGGCAGGGCCCGCCCCGCGAATGCAGCCGCACTTCAAGAATGCCCTGATGATCGCGCTGCATATGCAGCTGTTCGTATTTTGTGAAGTATGCGGGTTCCACTGTGATCTCCTCTGGCATGTTGGCCGGCACGCCGCAGCCTAGCAAAGCCGGAAATAATCGCTGAAGGAAATCCAACCGCCTGCACCAATCTGTCGGAACACGCTCGCCAAACCGGCAAAAATCGTCGTCGCATCGACGAAAAACACAATATTCTTGTAGCGTTTCACGTGAAATTACGTGACACTATGATCTTCAGATTCTTGGGAGATGCCGCCGTGGATCATCGACAGGAAGTGAAGTCGCTCAAAAAGGCGTTACGCGCGCTGGTCATGCTGAATCAGCGCGGCGAAGCCACTGTCACCGAGGTGGCGCAATCCGTGGGCGTGCCACGGCCCACCGCCTATCGGCTGCTGGAGACGCTGTCGTCGGAAGGCTATATCGAAAAACAGGATCACTGCACCATCTACCGGCTCACCAGCATGGTACGCGATCTGGCGTCCGGTTTTTCCGATCGCGACCTGGTGCTCGAAGTTGCCAAGCCGCTGGTGAAATCGCTGGGCAAGCGGCTCGGCTGGCCGCTCGCGCTGGCAACGCCTGCTGGTGCCGACATGGTCGTTCGCCTCACCACGGATTACGATACGCCCCGTGCGATCGACCGGTATATGGTCGGCTTCGGCGTGCCGATGCTCCACGCGCCAGCCGGCTATTGTTATCTCGCCTACTGCGATTCGGAGGAGCGGGAGAAGGTGGTCGAACTGGCAAAGCGCTCCGCGGACCCCAGGCAGCGACTCGCGCGCAGCCCGGAACGTCTGGAACAACTCCTCGGCCGCGTGCGCGAGGAAGGTTATTGCAACAGGGAATACGCGGCCTACAAGGAAGGCGGCCTCGGCATTCCGCTGCTTATCAACGACGCCCCAGTGGGCGGTATCGTCATGCGATACCAGAAAACAGCCATGAAAGTCGGCCAGATCCAGGCGGATTACGTGCCCGAATTGCGGCAACTCGCGTCGCAAATCACCGCTGCATTCAATGAGCGGCTCGCATCCACCTGACAGGTGCGTCGCAGTGACGGCGTACGGCATTGTAAGCGCTTGCGAAGCAAGCCATGATTACGCGCCTGATCCTGGTTTTTCTCGCAAGGCCTCGAAATTAATTGCAATCGCCTCTTTGGTCGCGACGGTAGGGTGGGCTTCAGCCCACCTCGTTCAAACCGTACGATAAATGATAGTGGCAACCCGCATTGACGTTGACGCGCTTAAGTTGCTCTCGTCCTCCCCCGTACTTGCTAGCTCTCCGGCGCCTTAAGCTCCCGAGAAAGCGGGGCTCACCCCGTCAAGGCTCGGGAGGGTGAGGCCGGGGTGAGGCCGGCGCCGCGCGAGAGTGAGTGTTTGTGCGGGTTGGTATGGCTCTGCATACGCATATCACGCCGTTGCGGATTTCATATGCAAACCGCAATCACCACGCAGCGTTTCGTGTGTGCAATACATCCTGGATCATGCTCTGTGCGCACGCGGGAGAGCGCTTCACGCCGAAGGTAACCCGTCCTGCGTCGCGCCCGGCGCCCAGCGCGATCGGCACCCAATTTTTCGCATGCGCGGCACGCGTGCTCGCGCCGAATGTCCACCCAGCTCGGCGTCGCGGTGCCGTCTGACGCTTTGGCCTGCACAGGTCGCGCTGTGCGGTCGGGCGCCGCACGGCGCAGCGTCGGCCTTGGGTGCGCTGCTGCCCGCACCAAACCGCATCGACCAAATGCACGTTCATTCCAGCCAGCGACGCCTGCCATGCATCGACTCGCACCCACCGCGCACGCGGGCGCCGCAGAGCCGAGAGCATCCACATCGCACCCAACGGCGACAGGATCACCAAAATCAGCCCAATTGCGGCAAACCAACCTGCGGCGGCCATTTTTTCCTGCGCGCATGAACCCGAGGACGCAACTACTGCACACCCTGACCGCGCGTGCAAGCAATTTGTTCTATAGGACGGACAGCGTGGCGCTAGGTCGAGTAGACAGGAACGCGCCCGCGCCCGCGCCCCGGCGTGATCAAGCCGTCTTGTCCCGCCGCCAGAAAAACCCGCATTGCGGACAGGTCCGCCCGGCGCCGTCACGGTGCCGCGGGCTTATGCTACTGCTTGCGCGCGACCCCCCGCCCGCCACACCGTCTGGAGCAAAAGTTTTTTGGTTCTTTTTTTCAAAAAAGAACTTCTTTCTTGAATGAAAGAAGCAAAGAACCTCTGCCGGCTAAGGACTGCGGCAGCACCATCGCGCGCCTGAACCCGGGCCTGAACGCGTTCGTCACGCTGGCTGCCAATGCGGCCGGCGCCGGCATGCCGATCGGCATCAAGGCGAACATCGCCGTCGCGGGCCTGCCCCACCATGCCGGCATCGCCGCATACCGCAACATTATCGCGGCGCGCGACGCCGCCTGTGTCGCGCGCCTGCGCACCGCCGGCGCGATCATCCTCGGCCTGCTCAATATGGATGAGGCAGCATTCGGCGGCACAACAGACAACCCGCATTTCGGCCGCACCATCAATCCGCGGCGCGCGGGCTTTACCGCCGGCGGTTCGTCTGGCGGCGCCGGCGCCGCCGCCGCGAGCGGCATGTGTGTCGCGGCGCTCGGCACGGACACGCTGGGCTCCGTGCGCATCCCGGCCTCCTATTGCGGCGTCATCGGCCACGTGCCCGCGCCCGGCCTCATTCCCGTCGATGGTGTGATCCCGCTGGTGCCGCAGTGGGACCGTGTCGGCATCCTCGCCCGCGACGTCGACACGATCGAAACCGTGCTGGCCCAAATGACCGCCGAGCACGTGCCGCGCAACATCCCGATGCCCGGCCCGATCGGCGTGCTCGACATCGCCGGCCTCGATATCGCCCCCGCCGTCGCTGCGGCCTTGGCGCGCACCGCGGAAGCTGCCGCCCGCGCCGGCCTGCGCGTCGAGCCATTCGCGTGGCCAGGGCACGACTATCAAGCCATCCGGCACGCCGCCTTGCTGCTTCTCGAGTTGGAGGCGTCGCGCATCCACGCCGCTGCCCTGGCGAGTAACCCGGAAGGCTTTTCCCCGCACCTGCGGCAGTTGCTGGCCTGGGCTGCCGCCCAACCCGCGCAGCGCCGCGAAACTGCGCACGCGCGCCTCGCCGCAACGCGGGCTGCGTTCCTGCGCGCCATCGTCCCTTATCAGGCCGTGCTGATGCCCACCACACCGCAGCCCGCCTTCGCCTTCGGTCCGCCGCCGCCCAAAAACCAGGCCGATTTCACCATGCTCGCCAACATCGCCGGCCTCGCCGCAACGGCGTTCCCCGCCGGTCTGGACGATGATGGCCTGCCGGTCTCCGTGCAGGCCATCGCCGCCAGCGATGCCGTGTGTCTGGCGTTGGCAAGGCGCGTTACGTGTTGCCCCTAAGGTGCCAGGGCGAAGCGTCCGCCTGCCGCAAGGAGCAGAAGTTTTTTGCTTCTTTTTTCAAAAAAGAAGACCTTGCTTTGACGTCCGTATCCGCATCCCGGCCAACCCAGGCGCCACCCGCGCCGCGGCCACATTCCTCGGCCACACTCCACGCATCCGCCGGAGCCGCCCGCCATGCCGACCCGCATCGTCGCCTTGTTCAACCTGCGTCCGGGCATCGACACCGCAGAGTATGAGCGCTGGGCCCGCACGGTCGACCTGCCCACGGTCAACGCGCTGCCCTCGATCGACACATTCGAGGTCTTTCGCGTCACCGGCCGGCTCGGCGCCGACACGCCATCCCCCTACGCCTACGCCGAAATCATCGACGTGCGGGACATGGACATGTTCGGCCAGGACGTCGCGACGCCGCAGATGCAAGCGGTCGCCGCCGACTTCGCGCGCTTGGCGGAAACCATCTTCCTCACCACCGAAAAACTCACCTGACCCCGCTTATGCACGCACGCTTCACCGGCAAAACCGCTGTCATCACCGGCGCCGGCCGCGCCGGCGGCCTTGGCGAAGCCATCGCCCTGCGCCTCGCGGCCGAGGGTGCTGCCATCGTCATTTCCGACATCGGCCGCCCGGTCGATGCCGCCACCCAGGCCCCGATGATCGGCGCGCTGGACGCTATGGAAACCGTCGCGGCAGCCTGCCGCGAGGCCGGCGCGCCTGCCGCCTCCACCCACGCATGCGATGTCCGGCGCTACCACGAAGTCCAATCGCTCGCCGCCCACGCCATCACCGCCCATGGCAGCCTGGACATCTGGGTCAACAACGCCGGCATCGGCTACATCATGAAGCCGCTGCTCGACGTCACGCCGGCCGACTGGTCCGCTGTGATCGACGTGAACCTCACCGGCGCCTTCTTCGGCCTGCGCGTCGCCGCCGAACACATGGTGGGGGCCGGGCGCGGCGGCCGCATCATCAACATCGCGAGCCAGGCCGCCAAATCCGGCTTCCCGCACGCCCAGGCCTACAGCGCTAGCAAGCACGGGCTCGTCGGCCTGGTCCGTTCCGCCGCGATCGAGCTCGGCCCGCACGGCATCACGGTCAACAATGTCTGCCCGAACCATGTCACCACCGGCCTCGGCGCCTGGCAGAACGAATATTTTGCCAAGGTCACCGGCCACGCCTCGGTCGAGTCGTACATGGCCGCCATGGCCGCCCGCATTCCGCTGGGCCGCCCGGGGCTGCCGCGGGATACCGCCGCGGCCGTTGCGTTCCTGTGTTCGGACGAGGCGGCTTATATCACCGCCGAATCGATGAATGTTTCGGGTGGCGAGGAGCCACACTAAGGAAGGAAGGCCTTCTTTTTTGAAAAAAAGAAGCAAAAAACTTTTGCTCGTTGGCGTACGTGGTCCACGTCGAAATGGGCCGCGTGGGGCGACGGGGTCAGCCCTTGGATGACCTATTTTACGTTCAGGTGCTCGTCGCCGGCGGCGGCGCCTGCGGCGCGGTCGCGGCGCTCGCCGCGCACGAGGCCGGCGCCAGCGTGCTCGTGCTCGAACAGGATGCCGCCGCGCGCGGCAGCACCGCCATGTCCCAAGGCCTGATCTGCGCCGCCGGCACGCACGCGCAGCGCGCCGCCGGTGTCGCCGACAGCCCAGACCTTTTCTTCGCCGACATCATGGCGAAAACCCGCGGCCAGACCGACCCCGTCCTGGCCCGCGCCATCGCCGACAATGCCGGCCAATGCCTCGACTGGCTGATCGACGTGCACCAGCTGCCACACACGCTGGATGTCCGCTTCCGCGCCGCCTACGGCCATAGTGTCGCGCGCGTGCATGGCTGGCTCGGCCGTGGCGGCGAAGATCTGATCGGCTTTCTGCACGCGCGCCTACAGGCGGTCGGCGTGGACGTGCTGTTCCAGGCCCGCCTGGTGGAAATTCTGCCGGGCCCCGGCGGCGCCGTGCAGGGCGTGGTGGTGGCGCGTCCGGACGGCGCACGCGAAACCATCCTGTGCGGCGCCCTGGTGTTGGCCACCAGCGGCTTCGCCGCCAACGCCGCCATGGTGGCCGAACATATGCCGGAAGCCGCGCACGCCTATCATAACGGGCACGAGGGCAATGACGGCCTGGGCATGCGCCTCGGCGCGGCGCTGGGCGGCGCGTTGGCCGACATGGGCGCCTACCAGGGCTACGGCATGCTCACCGACCCGCAGGGCGTTTCGGTGCCCCCGGGCTTTCTGGTGGAAGGCGCCGTGCTCGTGGATGCATCCGGCCGCCGTTTCGTCGACGAAGTGGCCGACATCTCCAGCCTGGTGCTCCCGGTCACCGCGCGCCCGGACGGCATCGCCTGGGTGATCTACGACGCCGTGATCGAGCAAAAATGTCTCTACGTGCCGGAAACACAGGTACTGCTGGCCCTGAACGCCGCGCGGGCAGGGGAGTCCATCCCGGCACTGGCCCAACGGATCGGCGCGGACCCCAATCTGCTCGCGGCGTCGCTCACCGATGCCTGGTCGGCCGCAGAAGCCGGCACCGCGGACGCGGTCGGCCGCCACTGGGGCACCGACCGCCCCCCCGCGGCACGGCTCCGCGCGCTGAAAGTGCGCGGCGCGCTCTACCACACCCAAGGCGGCCTCCAGGTAGACACCACCGGCCGCGTGCTGCGGCCGGACGGCATCGCGCTGCCCAACCTGTTTGCCGGCGGTGGCGCGGCGCGTGGCGTGTCCGGGCCGGGCTGCTGGGGCTATTTACCCGCCATGGGCCTGTGTGCCGCCGTTACGCTCGGATGGTTGAGTGGCAAGTCAGCGGGCAGGCAAAGGTAAGAAGGAAATGTTCTTTTTTGAAAAAAAGAAGCAAAAAACTTTTGCTACGCGGCGTACGCGAGACACGTCCAAAGTCGCCGCGTGTGCCGACGAGCAAAAGTTTTTTGCTTCTTTTTCAAAAAAGAAGACCTTCCTTCCTTCCCTTACTCAGCCGCGCGAACCCGATGCGGCAGCTTCCAGCCCGGCCGGACGAAATGGCA
>Ga0116228_10000042_pt1 | contig 69448 bp, 60 predicted proteins | sample S1TSphfallax_2_FD_89694 | JGI IMG/M metagenome (GOLD analysis project Ga0116228, IMG submission 89694) | Host-associated microbial communities from peat moss isolated from Minnesota, USA - S1T2_Fc - Sphagnum fallax MG | ecosystem: Host-associated > Plants > Peat moss > Unclassified | place...
AATGCAGCTTGAAAATGCGCTGACAGGGCCGCCTCGGCGCGCTCCCCATCACGATCTTTGCAGGCATCGAGGATGTCGATGTGTTCTCTCAGCGTCCGCAATGCGAGCGGCGCCGTGGTGAGGCGATCGAGGCGGATCAGGGTCACGTAATTCTTCAAGCGCCGCGCCGTCGTCTCGACCAGCGGATTACGCAGACTCTGAATCAATTTGGCATGCAACTCTTCATCGAGTTTCTCGAGGGCCTTGCGCGATTCCTTGCTCATTCCGCCGACCGTGGAGGCTTCCCGCTCGACGGTTTCAATCAAGTCCCGATGCGCCGCAAGCAGCGCATCAATGGTCGGCCCGTCTGCCGTCTCGGCGAAGCGCTGCGCGGCGGCCCGTTCGATGATGGAACGGAACTGGTAGGTGCTGCGTGCGAGTTCGAGATCGGGGTTCAGGAACTGGATGCCGGTGCGGGCATGGATCGTGAGCACTCCTTCGGACTGCAACACCCGCAACGCGTCGCGCAACGGCTGAATGGGGATGTCGAGCAATTTGACCAGCTCGTTCTGCGAGACGAAAGCCCCGGCAGGCACGCGGCGCTCGAACAGCGCCTGCAGGATGGAGCGGTACGCCAAGTCGCTCATGGTCCGCGGATCCGACGAGTCGCTCGTTTGGCGCAGTTGCGGAGTACGTCGCCGACGCGTCGCTGGCATATTTATCTCGACTTGTGATATCTTACTAACTGGCTGGCAGTACTAGAAGTCTACCGAAACATAGATACTACGCATATGCAGATAGTCGATTATCGAATCACCCGGATGCAGTTTGCGCGTGACCGCAAGATAGGTGATAGCCAGGTCGGCACCAGCGAAGTGCAAATAGCCGCTCTCGAACTCTTGGGCCCCTCCCAGGTGGTGGGGTTGGGGTTTATGCAGTCGCTCTTTTCGTCGCTGCCCGCTGAGCCGGAAATCGAGCGCGTTTTTCGCGAAGAAGCCTGGCCGGGCTTATACAAGCAAGATGCCGGAGCGATCGTCCATCGAGTCACACGGACGCGCGGCGGCAATACGCGCCGAATGTTCTTACCTTTCGAAGAGGCGATTCAGCAAGCGTGCTGGGACCTGTTCTCCAAATCAGTGGGACTGCCTCTCTGGCGACTCCTGGGAGGCACCGCAGAGGCCGTACCGGTGTATGCCAGCGGGCTCGATTTCCACCTTTCTGACGCCGACTTCACAACGCTATTCGCCAAGGCAGCGTCGCTTGGGTTTGAGGCCTACAAGATCAAAGTAGGGCATCCGGAGCTGGCGCGGGACATTCATCGCCTTGACCTGCTGAGGCGCACCGTCGGCGCCGACGTCACGGTGATGATCGACGCCAACGAGGCGTGGTCCCCGCGGCAGACGATCCATAGCCTGGATCGCATGCGCAAGGCGGGGCACGATATTCTTTGGGTCGAGGACCCGACGCTGCGTAACGACTTCGCGGGGCTGAAGCTCATTCGCCAGTCGATCGGTCCGACCTTCTTGAACGCCGGTGAATATCTCGACGTCCAGGGCAAACGCAAGCTCATCGAGGCTGAGGCGACGGATATGCTGAACGTGCATGGTCAGATCACCGACGTGATGCGCATTGGCTGGCTGGCGGCGGAGCTCGGCATCCCGATCACGCTCGGCAACACGTTCCTGGAATTGGGCGTGAACTTGGGCTTGGCCCTGCCCGAGGTCAAATGGCTGGAATACAGCTTCCAGAACTTCGAGCACTTGGTGGAACAGCCCTACGCGCTGCGCAATGGCAAGATCTGGGGTTCGAATGCTCCGGGACACGGCCTGGTGTTGAGCGAAGCGGCGCGCAAAGCCCACCATTGTCCCCACATCGTTGCCGCGACGGATCTACCCCCCGCTCCGCCGCAAATCCATCTCGGAAACCTCACGCCTACCGTCTGATGAGTCGCAGCGGCGACCCGAACGGGGAGGACGCGCGGCCTGTCGGCTACACGCAACGCTTCAGCTATGCGGCAAGCGATACCGCGGGGCAGCTACTTTTCACGGTGATCTCGTTTTATCTGCTCAAGTTCTATACGGATATCGCCGGACTCTCGGCACTCGTTGCCGGCAACATTCTGCTGGTGGCACGCCTCGTCGATTCGCTCGATGCTCCGCTCTGGGGAATCGTTTTTGAGACGGTTCACTCCCGATGGGGCAAATCCCGGCCGTGGTTTCTCTGGTTGAGCCTACCATTCGCGCTCTCCGGCATCCTGACGTTCGCGACGCCGGAATTGTCCGTCACCCAAAAGGCGGTCTATGCGGGTGCCACCTACATCGCGTGCAGCGTAATCTACACGGGCATCAACACGCCGGTGACGGCAATCCTGTCCGCGCTGACGAACGATCCGCGGCAGCGGATGATTCTCACCACATTTCGAATGTTCGGCTCCAAGGCGGGCGTCTTGCTCGTCAATGCCACCTTGCTGCCCTGTATCGCCTGGTTCGGCCGGGGCGACGCGAAACTCGGCATCATGCGTACCATCCCGATCTATGCCGCGGGCTCGATCGTCCTTTACTTGCTCGCCTTCCGGAATTTGCGCGAACGAATTCCCGCATCAGGAGGACGGATCTCGATACCTCAATCCTTTTCGGCTCTTCGTCGTAATTGGCCCTGGATCATCATCGTCTCGAGCAGCCTGCTGTTCTGGATCGCATTCATTGCCCGGATATCGACGGTGCCGTATTTCTTCGAATACGTCTGGCATCGGGGTGACCTCGTTCCTCTGGCCAACAGCCTCGATGTGGTCTCGCTCGCCGCTTTGGTCTTTCTTCCGTGGCTGTGTCGCCGAACATCCAAACGCAACGTCTGGGCCTGGGCATTGGCCGGATCGGTGGCATCGCAATTTCTACTGTCTGCGGGGATCGGCGCAGGCTCGCAGAGCCTTCTCTTCATTGCATGGATCTGCGGAATCTTGACGAGTGGGGTGGCCATGGCCATGCCGTTCTCGCTGTTGGCGGACAGCGTCGATTATGGCGAGTGGAGAAACGGAGTGCGGGCCGCCGGCTTGCTGACGGCCATCGGCGCCGCCTTCTGTCTCAAGGTGGGCAGCGGCTTGGGCGGTGCCCTGCCCGCCTGGATCCTGTCCGCAACCGACTATCACCCCAATGCGGCGCAGAACTCGCATGCCCTTGCGGGCATCGTCTTCGCCTTCGTCTGGCTGCCGGCAATCTTCTATGCACTCGCGGTGGTGCCGGTCCTGTTCTACGAGCGATATGAACGGCTGGAGGCACAGATTGCGGCTGCCCTGCAGGCGCGGCGAGCCGGCCCAGATTAAGCCGCGTGGGGGTCAGGTGCGGCTTCGATTCAAGATTGCGCAGGTCAAGCCGCTAACGGTTAATAGCTCCATGCGGGAGCGTGATCCGAGGTGGGCCATGCCCTTTCAGAAGTTATTGAACTCGCTCAAGTGGTATGGAGTTTTAGGCGCATTGGCGGTCGGTTGGGTGGCATACAGCCATGACAAGAGCCAAGCATCGACGCGTGATGGCGAACAAAGTGCCGCACTGAATGCGACCGTTCAGTACAAGGAAAATGCATTCATGGGGATGGTGACGCTGGCGTCGCACGAAGATGACCCTTTCACCGTCAACCGGATCATCATCAACAAGCGCAAGGGTCAAAGAGGCTGTGATTTCGACACTCAAGATTCCAAGCTGCCCGCCGATGACCCCATCCTGTACCGTAGTCCACTGCCCGTTACTCTGAGGTTCGCCGAGCAACTGAACATGCTCTATGCACTCGCCTGCGACTCACCTATTTTCATCGAGATCTACACCGACCGCGGCTACGTTTCCTACACGTTGGAGCCGTATCGCTGAGAAATAGGCAGCGAATGCACCACGGCTTGAGCTTACGCCACGATGTTGACAAGTCAAAACGACAACATACGTCTCAAGCTTTCCGCCCGAGTGCCGTCACAATGTCACGAAGCCGCCGGCCCAAGAAGCTTTCGGTGTGGTTACCCTTCCACCAGAGGCCGCTGAATACCATGTTCAAGAATCAAAATGTCGGCGTGCGGCTTGGCCTGGCCTTCGGGTCCGTCGTACTGCTGTTGCTTCTCACCTACTACGTCGGCGTGACGCGCCTGTCGAGCATCAATGCGCTGATGACCGACATCAATACCACCAACATCCCTGAAACCCAGTTCGCTAATGCGATGCTGAAGGCCTTGCAAAGCGAACGCGTCGAGATCAGCAACATCATTCTCATCACCGATGAGGCCAAACTGGCCAAGTCGAAGGCGAAATTCGACCTGGCGCGCCAGGAGTTCGATGCCGCGGAGGCTTCGCTCGACAAGATGTTCCGGAATTCCGCGACCACGACCGATACCGAAAGGCAGCTGGCGGCAAAGGTTCAGGCCGGCAAGTCAGAATTCTATTCCAAGCAGGACAAGGTGATCTCGCTCGGCATGGTCAACAAGAATGACGAGGCGACCGCCATTCTCTTCAGCGATGCCTACACTCAAACCGTGGACAGCCTGGCGACAACGCTGACCGAGCTCACGGCATTCGAGGACAAGATGAACCAGGACGATGGGGCGTCGGCGGCGGCGCTGTACCAGTCGGCGTTCAAGATCCTGACCGGCTCAGTGGTGAGCGCGGTGTTGCTGGCGATCGCCGCGGCGGTTTTGGTCACCCGCAGCATTCGTGATCCCCTCTTGAAAGTCGTGGCCCACTTCAAGGAGATTAGGCAGGGCCGCTACGACGGCGCCATTGAGATCACCTCGGGGGGCGAGATCGGCCAGGTCCTCGAGGCGCTCAAGGCGACGCAGCAGGCGTTGCTCGACGCGTCGCTGAAGGCCGCGGACGATGCGTTGAGGATCGAGGCGATCAGCCATGCGCAGGCCGTCGTCGAATTCGATCTCGACGGCACGGTGCGGGCGGCGAATGAGAATTTTCTTAACGCCTTCGGCTATCGGCTGGACGATGTGAAGGGCAAGAATCACGGCATGTTCGTCGATGCGGACTATCGGCAAAGTTTGGCATATCGGCAATTCTGGGACGCGCTGCGGCGCGGCGAAAATCAGGTCGGCCTGTTCAAGCGGACGGGTGCCCATGGGCGGGAGGTCTGGGTGCAAGCGAGCTACAACACGCTCATCAAGCCGAGCGGCGAACCGTACCGGGTGGTCAAATATGCAACGGATATCACCGAACAGGTTCGTATGAAAAAAGGTTTGGACGACGCCACCTTGGAGCAAACGCGGGTCAAGCAGGAGCTCGACAGCGCCGTCGCAGACACCCAATCGGTCGTCAAATCGGCGATCGACGGCAACCTCATGTCACGGATCCCGATGCAGGGAAAAACCGGCGAAATCGCCGCGTTGTGCGGGGGCATCAACACGCTGCTCGAGGCGACGATGACGCTGATCACGAGCATCAAGACGGCCGCCCAGGAAGTTCAATCCGGTGCGGTGGAAATTTCCCGGGGAAATATCGATCTGTCGCAGCGCACCGAACAGCAGGCCTCGAGTCTGGAGCAAACGGCATCCTCGATGGAACAGATGACCTCGTCCGTCAAACAGACGGCCGACAATGCAGGGCAGGCCAATCAACTCGCGACCGCGGCGCGCCAGCAGGCGGAAAATGGTGGAGCGATCGTCGCCTCGGCCGTGACCGCCATGAGTCAGATCAATACCTCATCGAAGAAGATCGCCGACATCATCGGGGTCATCGACGAAATCGCCTTCCAGACCAATCTGCTCGCTCTGAACGCGGCGGTCGAAGCGGCGCGCGCCGGCGAGCAAGGTCGCGGCTTTGCCGTGGTTGCCAGCGAAGTGCGCAATCTCGCGGGGCGCAGTGCCACCGCGGCCAAGGAGATCAAGAGCCTCATTCAGGACAGCGTCGCCAAAGTCGAGGAAGGCAGCAAGTTGGTCGATCAGTCAGGAAAGGCGCTCGAAGATATCGTGGCTTCGGTCAAGAAGGTCAACGACATCGTCTCCGAAATTGCGGCGGCGAGCCGCGAACAGTCCTCCGGCATCGAACAAGTGGGCAAGGCGGTCGCGCAGATGGATGAAGTCACGCAACAAAACGCGGCCTTGGTGGAAGAGTCGGCCGCCGCGAGCCAGTCGATCGTCGATCAAGCGCAAGGGCTCAATGACGTGGTCGCGCGCTACCAGGTCGGCGAGTCGGCGCGGTCCGCGGCGCAGATCGTGGCCCCCACAAAACCGGCGGATTCTGTTTCGCCGGAGCGGCGGAACGCGAAGCGACCATGGGCCAATTCCGCCAACACGCAGGCAGCGGCACCGAAAGTTGCTGCCGCCCCCCAGTCGGCCAGCCGTAAGGCCGCCGCCGGCGCGTCCGCTGACGCCGAATGGAGTCAATTCTAAACACCGACGGCGTGGTCGGGCCGGCGTGACTTCCTGCCCCGGCCCGCGCGTCCACCTCGGCGCGCCTGACGGTCAGTAGCGGATCAGCGCCGAACCCCAGGTGAAGCCGCCGCCGAACGCCTCCAGCAGCAATAGTTGACCGCGTTTCACGCGACCATCACGCACACCCGTGTCGAGCGCCAGCGGCACCGATGCGGCCGACGTGTTGCCGTGTTCACCGATCGTGACGATGACCCGCTCCATGGGCAGACTCAGGCGTTTGGCGATGGCTTCGATGATGCGGATATTCGCCTGGTGCGGAATCAACCAATCGAGCTGATCCTTGGTGGTGCCATTGGCCGCCAAGGTTTCCGTGACCAGCTGCCCGAGGGTGTTGACCGCCACCTTGTACACTTCATTACCCTTCATCTGCACGCCCGCCTTACCCTCGCGCACCAGGTGAAAGCCCTTCGAGACGCCATCGGGGTAGAGCAGCAAATCCTTGTACTTGCCGTCCGAGTGCAGCCGCGTGCTGATGATGCCCTGCTCGGCCGATGGCTGCAGAATCACGGCGCCGGCGCCGTCGGCGAATATCACGCAGGTGCCACGATCAGTCCAATCGACGATGCGGGTCAGCGTCTCGGCGCCCACCACCAGCGCGCACTTCGCGTCCCCCAAACGGATGAACTTGTCGGCGACGCTGAGCGCATACATGAAGCCGGTACAGGCCGCCTCGAGGCTGAATGCAGGGCAGCCGTGGATGCCGAGTCGATCCTGTAACAGAGTGCCCACATTGGGGAACACCAGATCCGGCGTGGTGGTCCCGACACAGATGAGATCGATATCCGCCGCGGTCACGCCGGCCGAGTCCATCGCCCGCCGCGCCGCCTGCTCCGCCAAATCGGCGGTGGTTTCGCCCGGCGCAACGACATGCCGCTGACGAATGCCGGTGCGCGACCGGATCCACTCATCGCTGGTGTCGACGAGTCTTTCCAAGTCCGCGTTGGTCAGAATCTTTTCCGGAAGATAGCTGCCGGTGCCCGCAATGCGTGAGTACATCCCGATCCCTTCAAGCCCCCGCTGGGGCGCCCAATCGTTCCGCTATTCTCGCGGGAACGTCGTTACGTGCTTCCTGTATCGCAACCTCGATCGCCCGCTGAAAACCGAAGGCATCGGTGCCACCGTGACTCTTGATGACGATGCCTTTCAAGCCGACCATCGTCGCGCCATTGTATTTTCTCGGATCGAGGCGTGCCCGTAGTGCATTGAACGCAGGCTTTGCCGCGAGCGCCCCCATCTTGCGCAGCGTCGTCCGGGTCAGCTCCTCTCGCAGGGTGCCGGCAATCAGCCGCCAGGCGCCCTCCATGGTCTTCAGCGCGATGTTGCCGGTGAATCCGTCGGTGACGACGACATCCACCCGATCCGAAAAGATATCATGGCCTTCGACAAAGCCGATGTAATTGAGCGAGCTCGCGGACAACAAGGCGTGTGCCGCCTGCACGGTTTCATTGCCCTTGATGTCCTCTTCGCCGATATTGAGCAGCCCGACGCGAGGCGCTTGATGCGCCCCTTCCATGTCGGCGGCTAAAATCGATCCCATGACTCCGAATTGCAACAGCTGCTCCGGAGTGGCGGCGGCATTGGCGCCCAGATCGAGCATGTACGTATAGCCTTCGACCGACGGAATCAGAGAACCGATGGCGGGCCGCTCGACACCAGGCAGCATCTTCAGCACGAAATGCGCCATGGCCATCAAAGCGCCGGTGTTGCCGGCGCTCACGCACGCATCGGCCTCGTGGCGCGCAACCAGATTGAGCGCGCGGCGCATCGACGAATCCTTCTTGCGGCGCAGAGCCTCACGCGGATGGTCGGCCATCTCGACGACCTCTGCACAGTGCATGAGAGCGAGGTTCGTGGGCGCACGGATACCGGCCATCTCTCGATCCAGATCCGCTTGCCGCCCGAGCAGCGTGAAGCGGACGTCGCCATACTCGCGCGCCACCGCCAAGGCAGCGGGCACGGAGACCGACGGTCCCCGATCGCCGCTCATCGCGTCGATGGCTATATGAAGCAACGCGGACACCATGCGCCCAATCTAGACAGTCTGCCGCATCGCTCGCCGCAGACCCCTTGTCGGGCTATTCTTCGCTGTCTCGCGCGGCGATATCCGCCTTGGTCTCGAGCACTTTACGGCCGCGATAAAAACCGTCGCGCGAAATGCGATGGCGGGAATGCGTCTCGCCGCTCTTGGCATCGATCGACACCGCCGGAGTGGCGAGCGCCGAATGCGAGCGGTGCATGCCGCGTTTCGAGGGGGTCTTTCTGCTTTTCTGAACTGCCATGAGTGCTATGTCCTGTCATGTTTTCTTCAATAAATCTTGCAATACGCCAAACGGCCGCCGGGTCTCGGTCTCGCCGGCCTCGGCCGCCGCCGCGCCGATCAATTGGCGCGGCGCCTTGCCGCAGGTCAGCGGCGTGTCGCACTTCGGTGCGATCGGCAACGCCAACAACAATTCCTCCTCGGCCAGATCACGCAACGACACGTGACCTTCGTCGACTTCGAAGCACTCGCGCGCCGTCGTCTCGGCAGCGTCGTGCCGGTAGCTCGGTTCGCCGGGATCCACGAATTCAAGCTCGCTGCCGCCGTTCACGGGCCACGCGAAACTCTGCAGACAACGCTGGCAAAGCAACTGCGGCGCCGCCTCGATGTGAACCTTGACCCCCGCTCGTCCGGCGGCCACTCGCCCAAAAACAAAGCGAACGCTGAGAGCGCCTTCGGGCCCCGCGAGCACCCCCTTCAGCCGGGGCAAATCCTTGAGCTCGAAGGCACGGTCAACAACCGCCCGCTCCAGAGCGAGTCGGGCGCAATCGACGAGGTCAGGCAAGCCGGCTGCCATGGGCCGCGTATAATAGGGCCGGCCGTCACCGCTGTCAAAAAACCAATACGGTGCAAGTCATTGTTTTTGAAGTCTCCTCCCCCGCTGGTCTTAGGCTCAACCTCGATCTATAGGCGCCAGCTGCTCGAGCGGCTGCGAGTCCCCTTCGACTGCGCGGCCCCCCAGGTCGACGAGACGCCGTTTCCAGGCGAGGCGGCACGCGTCCTCGTGGCACGTTTGGCACGGGCCAAGGCCTGCGCCGTGGCGGGCCAACGGCCGGGCGCCTGGGTGATCGGCTCGGATCAAGTGGCCGTGCTCGAGCAGCCGTCCCAATCTGAGGCCATTCTTGGCAAGCCGGGCACGGTCGCCAAGTGCATCGAACAGCTGTTGCAATGCTCCGGGAAGACCCTGCACTTCATCACCGCGGTCGCGGTGGTCCGGGATGCTGAACCACCGCACTGCGAGTTCATCGATACGACCCGCGTCATCTTTCGCGTCCTCGACCGGGACACGATCGAGCGTTATGTCGAACGAGAGTCCCCTCTCGACTGTGCCGGCGGATTCAAGAGCGAGGGACTGGGCATCACGCTCTGCGACCGCATCGAGAGCAGGGACCCGAGCGCGCTCATCGGGCTGCCCCTGATCGAGCTCGCCGCTGCACTGCGCCGCGCGGGTTTCGAGCTGCCCTAGCGCCTCTCGCGGCCGCCTGCGCCGCGCCTGGGCGACGAACGCTTCACGAGCGAAATCGAATCGACCACGGCAGACAGCTCGGGAGGCAAAGGCGCACTGACATGGAACGGCATGCCGGAGCCCGGCCATTCGAAGGCCACCGATTGAGCATGCAGGAAGGTGCGCGTCAGGCCATGCGGCTTGAGTTCCGCATTGCGATCGCGATCACCATACTTGTCGTCTCCCAGCAGCGGATGTCCCGCGAAGGCGGCATGCACGCGAATCTGATGCGTGCGTCCGGTCGGGATGTCCACCTCCATGAGAGTCGCCAAGGGACCGAAGAACTGGATCGGTTTGAACACGCTTACCGAGTCCTTGCCCACCTGGGTCACGCGCACGTGCCGTTCACCATGCTGACGGTTATCCGTCGCCAGCGGCGCATCGATCCGCTTGGTGCCCAACTGCCAGCTGCCCGAAACCAGTGCCATGTAGGTCTTATGCATACCGCCGTTCCGAATGAGCGAATGGAGTGCAGTCAGCGTCGGGCGATCGCGCGCGACCAACAGGCAGCCACTGGTATCCCGGTCCAGACGATGCACCAACTCCAAGGTTTCGCGCGGGCGCGAGGCGCGCAAGGTCTCGATCACCCCATAGCTCATCCCGCTGCCGCCATGCACCGCGACGCCGGCCGGCTTGTCGAGCACCAAGAGGTGCTTGTCCTGAAAAATCACCGCCCCCTCGATCAATTCCGTGAGGCTTGTTGACGGCTTCGCCGGACCGACCCGGCCGGACTCATCAACGGGCTCGATACGCACCGGCGGCAAGCGGATCTCATCTCCGGCCGTGAGACGATACTCCGCGTCCACCCGCTTCCGATTCACCCGCACCTCGCCCTTGCGCAAGAGCCGGTAGACACGGCTGCGCGGCACCGTCTTGAAGTGCCGCATCAGGAAATTGTCCACCCGTTGCCCGGCCTCATCGGCGGTGATGGTGCGCAATTCGACCGCACTCTTGGGGACGTGCACGTGGCTGGGAGGGTCACTCGGACTATGCATAGGGGCAGCTTCGCAGTGCAATCTCTAAGGTATTGATTATATTGACCATGACACGTTGTCGTGATATTGTCTCAAAACCGTGTCAGGCGCTTAACCTTTTTGGTCGTGCCTTGCCCTTTGGTCACGTGAGTGGCGGAAGGCGACACCGGTTTCGGCGTTGGCCCCACCGTTGGGGAGACGCATATTAGTTGGTTCTGGATTTCCAGACCATCGCTCGGCCGATGAGATAGGCACTAGAGAGCCCAGCAGAGCTTAAGGTGCCTTGCAAAGCGGTTAACCGAGAACAAGGCCCCGGGCGTGCCGTATGAATTATTTGGGTATTAGGTTTTGTCTGAAGTTGGCTCCGTTGGTATCGATCGCGCTTGCAGCGTTCGGAACGGCCCTCGCTTTCGTCAAACTCCGCGTCGCCGCCCCGGCTTTTTTTCGCAAGCTCTCCTCCTCGGCTCCTACCACTTTAGTTGGGGCAAATGAAAAGAATGCTCGTCAACGCAGTTCAAGAAGAAGAACTGCGAGTCGCTCTTGTCGACGGTCAGAAGCTATACGACTTATCGATTGAGATCCCTTCCCGGGAACAGAAAAAATCCAATATCTACAAAGGGCGAATAACCCGCGTCGAGCCGAGTCTCGAGGCGGCATTCGTCGAGTATGGCGCTCAGCGCCACGGCTTCCTGCCCTTGAAGGAAGTCGCCAAGGAGTATTTCCGCTCCCAACCGGCGGCCGGCGGCCGTCTCAACATCAAGGACCTCCTACAAGAGGGCCAGGAACTGATCGTTCAGGTTGAGAAAGAGGAACGTGGCAACAAGGGTGCCGCACTCACCACCTTCATCAGTCTCGCCGGACGCTTCCTCGTCCTGATGCCGAATAATCCGCGCGCCGGCGGTGTCTCGCGGCGCATCGAAGGCGAGGACCGCGACCAGATGCGCGAAGCGATGAACGCGCTGCAGATCCCCGACGGGATGGGCGCCATCGTCCGTACCGCCGGCGTCGGCCGCAGCACGGAGGAGCTGCAGTGGGACTTGAACAACCTCAAGGCGGCCTGGGACGCGATCGCCGCCGCCAACGATGGGCGGCCGGCGCCATTCTTGATCTTCCAGGAAAGCGACGCGGTTACCCGCGGCCTGCGGGACTATTTTTCGGATGACGTCGGCGAATGCCTGATCGATCAGCCCGAAGCCTTTCAAAAGGCCATGGAATACATGCAGCGCTTCATGCCCCCCGATGCGCAGCGCAAGCTGAAGCTGTACCAAGATCCGGTGCCGCTGTTCACCCGCTACCAGATCGAGAGTCAAATCGAGTCGGCCTACTCTCACAAGGTCACCTTGCCATCGGGCGGCAGCCTCGTGATCGACCACACCGAAGCCTTGGTCTCGATCGACATCAACTCGGCGCGCAGCACCCGCGGTGGGGATATCGAAGCCACCGCTCGCAACACCAACCTGGAAGCGGCGGAGGAGATCGCCCGCCAGTTACGGCTGCGCGATATCGGCGGACTCATCGTCATCGATTTCATCGACATGGAGTCGACCGCGAACCAACGAGCCGTCGAGGACATGTTGCGCGATGCGGTCAAGATGGACCGCGCCCGCATCCAACTGGGACGTCTGTCGCGCTTTGGACTCCTCGAACTGTCGCGCCAGCGGCTGCGCCCCGCCTTGAGCGAGACCACGCATATCAACTGCCCGCGCTGCAGCGGCATGGGAACCATTCGCAGTGTCGAGTCGATGTCATTGGCCCTGTTGCGCTTGATCGGCGAAGAGGCGCGCAAGGAACGTACCGGCCGCGTCATTGCGCAGGTACCGATCGATGTCGCCACGTATCTAATGAACGAGAAGCGGGATTGGCTGAACCAGATCGAAGCCCGCGACAAGGTCTCCCTGGTGATCGTGCCGAACCCTCACCTGCAGACTCCGGGCTACACACTGCGCCGTATCCGCGATGATGAAAAAGAGCTGACCGAGAGCACCACGGCCAGCTACCAAATGGCCGACCAGCCGACCATCGACGATTCGAACATCGGCAATCGAGATAAGAAGCCCCAGGGTGAGGCGCCGCTGGTCCCCAGCATTCTGCCGGCATCAGCCGCACCGGTGATGCCGTTGCCGGTGCCGGAGGCGCCCCCGCCCCTGGTTCCGCCGCCCGTCGTCGCCACGCCGATCGAAGTTTCCCAGGAAGGTGCCTTGGTGCGCCTCTGGAAGTGGCTGTTCGGCACCAAGACATCGGCGGTGGGTTCCGCGCCCGTGGAGTCGTCAGCGACGGCAGCACCGCGCGATCGACCGCCGCAGCGTGAGCCGCGCAGCGATCGATTTCGCAGCGGCAATGGCGGCGATCGCGATCGCCATCGGGACCGGGATCGCAACCGGGACGGGCGGCGCGACGGCCCCGGTCGTGATGCTGCCGGTCGCGACAATGCCGGTCGTGACGTTGCCCCCCGTGACGCCCAGCCGCGCGACGGCCAGGGACGCGATCCCCGCCGCGAGCGAGGCGGCCGTGATGGCTCACCACCCCGTCCGGCCGCCGCCCCACGCCCCGAAGCGCCCCGCGGTAATGATGGCTCCCGCGGTGATGGACCTCGCGGTGATGGTCCCCGCAGTGACGGCTCTCGCGGCGATGCCGTCCGCACCGAGCCGCTGGAACCCCGGCCCCCGCGCAATCCCGAGCGCGATTCGAACGGCGAGCAGCGGCCGGCCGCCGAGCGTACCGGCCGGAGCCGGCGTCGCCGCGGTCGAGGTCGACGTGACGGCGGCCCAGACGGATCTGCCAATGGGCAACCGAGCAACGGCCTGGCGAACGGCAGTGACGGCAGCGATGAAGCTCGTGGCGGGGGCGGACGCCCCAGCGAGACGGCTGCTGCACCGATCGTTGCGCCAGCCGATGCGCCGAACGTGCCTCGCGAGCCGTCGGTGGCCAATGCGCAACCCGCTCCGAGCGGGGCGCCCTCATCGAGCCCGCCGCCCACAGCGAGCGCGCCGCCTTCCCCCAACGCGCCGCTTCCTCCCAGCGCACCGGTCATCGCGGGCACAGCATCGGCTGCCGCCCCGATAGCGGCGCCCGTGGTCAACCGGGAACCCGCCCCGCCCGCCGCTGCCAGACCGCCTGAGGCCACCGCCCCCGTCGCCGCCGCGGGTGGCGCTGGCAGCAGCGACAAATATGTCGTCTGGTCATCGCCACCGAGCGAGGTACCGCGCAGCAGCCCCGAGTAATGCTGCGCTTGCGCGCGATCCTACCGGGTCGCGCGCAAGCGCCACTGCAAACTCAAGCTCACCACGACCACAGCCGCGGCAAAACCGCGTAGCGCCGCAATCGCGTAGTTACCGAGCAGCAGCGACAGTGAGCCGCTCGGCGCATAGTGCGAATGGCGCAGACCCAAGAACATCGCGCCGAGCATCACCGTCATCACCGCATAGGCGATCACCCAGCGGTGACGCTCCTCGCGCATCAGTCTGCGAATCGACGCCGCTGCCGTCGGCCCCGGCCGCAGGCAGTAGGCGACCAACGCCAACACCACCAACAGTCCGACCAACGAACTGACGTCTTGCAGGAATCGCACGCCGACCAGTTCATGCCCGGCAATGTCGAATCGCGGTTCGTCCAACGACGGAATCATGCGTACGCCGCGCGCGCCCTCATGAGTGAACCCGTCCCATACCAGATGGGTTACCGCGCCGACTTCCAAGCCGCAGGCCGCGAGAAACCACTGCAGCGGCCTGCTCGCATCCGCCGGCTGTGCCCACGGGCGCCACCGCAGGTAGGCGGCATCGGGCAAGATTTCAATGATCGGCGTCTTGATGACCCGCTGGAACAGCCAAAACGTCGCCAAGCCCATGGGCAGGCAAAAAATGACCAGGGCGACGGCGCTGTGCGTATCGATGCGCGGCGGCCGCCAAGGCATGAGGAATCCGAAATCCGGGACCATGCTGCCGATCACGGTCGCCGATAGCAGCCGCCAGCGCGCCAGAGGCCGGGAAAAAGGCGCTACCGCAGCAATGTGGGAGATCGTAAACGGCATCGGCAACCTTCATTGTCATCCAACTGTCATCTTGGAGCTCTATAAATCTGCGATCTGATTCTCAGATTTCCACCAGCGGGAGTAGCGATGGCAGATGGTGTGTTGATTGATCGAGCCCGGATTGTATCCCCGCTGGTATCGCAAAAATCGAATCCCTGGTTCAACGTCCTGGCCGGCGTCGTCGTGGTCGTGGGCATCATCTATGCCGGCTATCACCTGGCCGAAGACCTGTCGGTGGTTCGCGAAACGAACGTTTATCCGTACATCCTGCTGGGCATCGCCCTCTTGATCGCGCTTGGCTTCGAATTCGTCAACGGTTTCCACGATACGGCCAACGCCGTCGCCACCGTCATCTATACGAATTCGATGTCGCCGAATCTCGCGGTGGTCTGGTCGGGGTTTTTCAATTTTCTCGGCGTTCTAGTATCGAGTGGCGCCGTGGCCTTCGGCATCGTCTCGCTGCTGCCCGTCGAGCTGATTCTTCAGGTGGGCAGCGGCGCCGGCTTCGCGATGGTCTTCGCGCTGCTGATCGCCGCCATCATCTGGAACCTGGGTACCTGGTACTTCGGACTGCCCGCCTCGAGCTCGCACACGTTGATTGGGTCCATCATGGGCGTGGGCCTCATGAACCAGTTGATGGCCGCGAACGGCAGCGGCACCAGCGGCGTCGATTGGGGCCAGGCGACGAAGATCGGTGAGTCCTTGCTCTTCTCACCGCTGCTCGGTTTCAGTGCCGCAGCGCTGCTTCTGTTGATCGCCAAGTCTCTCATCCCCCTGCCGTCCTTGTTCAAAGCACCGCAGGGCAACGAAGCGCCACCCCTGTGGATTCGCGGCTTGCTGGTGCTGACTTGCACGGGAGTGAGTTTTGCGCATGGGTCGAACGACGGCCAGAAGGGCATGGGCCTCATCATGCTGATACTCATCGGCACGGTACCCACGGCCTACGCATTGAATCGTACGATGCATGAACAGGATGTGAGCAAATTCGTCGCCATTTCAGCGCGCGCCGAAACGACGCTCGAACGCTATGCCACCGGTTCGGCACCGGCCGACCCGCACGCGGCGGTCATCGACATCGTCCGCCTGCGCACTGTGACGCCGCAGACCCTGCCCGCCGTCGTCGCCCTGGCGCAGAGCGTTGCGGCGCGCACGGACTCGTACCATTCGCTGGCGAAGGTGCCGGCGAACGCCATGGTCAACATCCGCAACGACATGTACCTCATCAGTGAAGCCCTGCGATTGCTGAACAAATCGTCGTCGCTGCAACTCGCGGCTGCCGATCGAGCCACTCTCACCCAGTACAAATCGGAATTGGACAACGCCACCAAGTTCATTCCTAGCTGGGTCAAAGTTGCCGTGGCGATTGCGCTCGGCTTGGGCACCATGATCGGTTGGAAGCGCATCGTGGTGACGGTGGGCGAAAGAATCGGCAAGACCCACCTCACCTATGCGCAAGGCGCCTCCGCGGAAGTAGTCGCCATGCTCACCATTGGTGCCGCCGACATGTATGGCCTGCCCGTGAGCACCACCCATGTCCTGTCCTCAGGTGTCGCCGGCACCATGGTCGCAAACCGCTCCGGATTGCAATGGGCGACCGTTCGCAATCTGGCGATGGCCTGGATACTCACCCTGCCGGTCTCGATCGGACTCGCCGGCGGCCTATACTGGCTGCTACGCACCTTGCTATAGGCCGCCGACGCCCGTCGAGACAAATGCCTTGGCTTCAGGATCCGATCTGGATCCGGCGGGGCATCGCCTTGACCTGCTTGGGGATGGTTACTGTCAGCACGCCGTTCTTGCCGGTCGCGTTGACCTTCTCACCATCTGCGGTGTCGGGCAGGACGAAACGCCGGTGGAACGAACCGCTGCCGCGCTCGGTGCGCTTCGACTGCACATCCTCGCCGGCCCGCGAAACCTGCTCCGCACGCGTTCCGGAGAGCGTCAAGATGCCGCCGTCCAAGGTCAGTTCCACCTTGCTGGGATCCACGCCCGGAAGATCGACGTACAGCTCGAAGCGATCCGCATATTCGTGGATGTCGACCTGAGGGATCCAGGTCGCGGTCGCGGAACTGCTGTCATTCTCGCGTACGCTGCCAAACAGCCGGTTGATCTCATCCTGCAAACGCGGCACCACGCTCCAATAGTCTTGGCGGGTCACTGTAGCCATAGCAACACTCCTTAAATTTCAACGGTTGGTACGAGCTTCGAGGCGAGACGCCGTGAAGCGGATGTACTGAAATTTAGGGGCTATGCCGGGTATTTCAAGTGCCCCTCGAGAGTGCCCCTCGAGCCGGCGAGCGCCTCCCGCACCCGCTGCAAATCCTCCGCCGTATCGACCCCCGGAGGGGGCGGCGCGTCGAGCATCAGGAGGTAAATATCCATCCCATGTTCAAGGGCGCGCAATTGTTCGAGCTTCTCGGTCAGTTCGAGCGTCGTCGGCGGCCACGCCGAAAACGCCAGCAGACTGCGCACGCGATAGGCGTAGATGCCGATGTGACGTAACGCACCGTCGCATGTCATGGGTTGCCCACCCGGGCTGAGGTCCCGTGGCCAGGGTACCGGAGCACGGCTGAAGTAGAGCGCGCGGCCATCGAGTGCGCGCAGCGCCTTCACACAATTCGGATCCAGAAATTCGTCGAGCTTCGCGATCGGCGCCACCGCCGTGGCGATGGCCGTGGTCGGTCTCGAGGCGAGCGCCGACGCCAATCCGGCAATGACGGCGGGCGGCATCATCGGCTCATCGCCTTGCAGATTCACGATCACATCGTCAGGCAGGAAACTACGGGCCCGCGCCACTTCGGCGACCCGATCCGTTCCGGATGCGTGTTGCGGCGAGGTCAGGACCCACTCGGCACCGAACCCGGCAACCACCTCGCCGATGCGAACGTCGTCAGTGGCTATGATGACGGAGTCGGCGCCGCTCTGCTGCGCGCGCTCCCAGACCCATTGAATGAGGGGCCGGCCGTGAATCGGCAACAGCGGTTTGCCGGGCAGTCGCGATGCCCCATGGCGGGCGGGAATGACGACGTGAAACACGCTGGGAATCAGCGCGACAACAACGGATCATCGCTGCCGAGGACGCGCGCCTCGTCCGGCAACATCACCGGAATGCCGTCGCGCACCGAGTAAGCCAGCCGGTCGGGCCGACAGATCAATTCGGTCGCCGCCGCACCACCGGTCATGCGTAACGGACCTTTGCAGATCGGGCATACCAATAAATCGAGAAGCCGTTTGTCCATGTGACAGTCCTTGCGATAGTGGCACGTTCGCGCCGGTCGGTCGTCTCAACGCCGCTCAATTCTCCCGATGATGATCTCGAGCAACCGGCGCGACTCCGCAGCATCGAAGCAGGCGGTCACCGGCACGTACCAATGCTGAGCCCCGGCGAAGCCTGCGCATTTTACGGCATCTTTTTCGGTCATGAGCACCGACTTGTCGTCGCCGAAATCGATGTCGTCCTGTCGCAGGTGAGCATGATCGGCGAGCGGTCGCCCGAGCACCTCGATCCCGCGCGCCCGCAGCATGTTGAAGAAACGCTCCGGATTGCCGATGCCTGCGACCGCGTGCACCGCCTGGCCGGTCAGGGTATTGAGCGAGCGCACCGCGCCGCCGCGCAGGGCAACCGCGTTCTTCGCTTCGAGCCGCATGCTGAGCGCGCCCGCGAGCATGGGTCGGCCGCCGTTGACGATGATGGCATCGGCCGCCTTCAAGCGCCCCGGCGCCTCGCGCAACGGCCCCGCCGGAAGAAGCCAACCGTTGCCGAAGCGGCGATCGCCATCGATCACGACCACTTCACAGTCGCGCGCCAGAGGGTAATGCTGCAGGCCGTCATCGCTGACGATCACATCGCAGCCGCTGCCGAGCAGCAGTCGGGCCGCCGCCGGACGGTTGCGTCCGATGGCCACAGGCGCGCCCGTCCGGCGCGCGAGCAGAATCGACTCATCGCCCACCACCCATGGATCATCGGCGGCATCGACACGGCGGACGTCGCGCGAGGAGCCCCCGTAGCCGCGCGTCACGATGCCGGGCTTGTAACCGCGCTCGCGGAGGCGCGTAACCAACCAGCATACCAGCGGCGTCTTACCGGTGCCTCCCACGCTCAAATTGCCCACGACCACCACCGGACAGGGCAGACGCGCGGCACGGCGCAGCCGGCGAACATAGAGGAAACGGCGGGCGCCGGCGATGGCGCCGTAGAGCAGCGACGGCGGGATCAACCACCAGGGCGGCGATGCCCGTTCGTACCAGATGCCGTTGAACCAGGATTGAATCGACACCTAAACCTTGAACTGCATGCCGTGCAACGCGGCGTACAGGCCGGCGAGCGACAACAACTCTTGATGGCTTCCCATCTCGACGATCCGCCCCTCATCGATCACGATGATTCGATCGGCGCCCTCCACCGTCGACAGACGGTGCGCAATCACCAGCGTGGTTCTGCCGCGCATCAGGAGACTGAGTTCCTGCTGGACGCGGCGCTCCGATTCATTGTCGAGCGCCGCGGTGGCCTCATCGAGGATCAACACCGGCGAGTTCTTCAACAACGCGCGCGCGATGGAGATGCGCTGCCGCTGGCCACCCGACAAATTCTGCCCGCGGTCGGACAACGGCGTTTGCATGCCCTGTGGCTGCATCGCCACGAATTCCATGACGTTCGCCGAGCGCGCGGCGGCTTCCACCTCCGCGTCGCTCTTGTCGACGGCGTTGAAGGCGATGTTGTTACGGATCGTATCGTTGAACAGCACCACATCCTGGCTGACCAGACTGACCTGCGAGCGCAGATCGCTGAGCTTGTATTCGCGGACATCCACTCCATCCAACAGAACACTGCCCTGCTGAACGTCGTAGAACCGCGGCACCAAGCCCACCAAGGTCGTCTTGCCGCTGCCGGAGCGGCCGACGATGGCAACCGTCTCGCCGGGCCTCACGTGGAAATTCACATCGTGCAGCACCGACCCCTTGTCGCCGCCATACATGAAGGTGACGTTGCGAAATTCGATCTCGCCGCGTGCGCGCACGATGGAACGGCCGCCGCCGACGTGCTCCGTGGGTTCGTCGAGAATCTCGAATACACTCTGACCCGCCGCGATCCCCTGCTGCAAGGGACCTGCGACATTCACCAAACTGCGCAGGGGCGAGGGAATGAGCATCAGCGCGGTGAGAAAGCCGAGAAATTCGTCGGCCTTCATGCCATTGGCGATCACCTGCTGGATTGCGAAATACAGCACGCTGGCGAGCGCCATCGAGGCGATCAACTGGACGACGGGATTGCTCACCGATTTTGCCCAAACCAGTTTCATGTTCGATGCGCGGTTCAATTCGTTGACGACCTCGAAACGCTCGCTCTGATGATCCTCGGCGTTGAATATTTTTATGAGCCGATGAGCATCGATCGCCTCCTTGGCCACCCGCGTGATGTCCCCCATGGAATTTTGGATGCGTGTGCTGTAGCGGCGGAAGCTGCGATTGGCGATTTGCATGAGCCAGGCGATGGCCGGAGCGGCGCCCAGACAGAACGCGGACAGCCGCCAGTTCATGTAGAACATGGTGCACAGCAGACCGATTATGTTGAGTGTGTCGCCCACCAGGGCGATCGCCGCGGTGGTCGCCGCCCCCGCGACCAATTCGATGTTGTTGGTCAACTTCGACAAAAGATGTCCCGATTGCTGCGTGTCGAGATACGCGGTGGGCAGGCGCAGATAATGGGAGAACACGTCCCGCCTCAGGCCCTTGACGACTTGGCGGCCCACCCAGCTCGGATAGTAGTTCGCCATGTAGTCGCCGATACCGCGAAGCGCGAACAACACCACCACGCCGATCGGCACCTTCGCCAGGATCGACCGATCGATCTTGACGAATGCGCCGCTCACGAACTGCTTCACCAGGTAGGCCAGCGCGGACTCGGTGCCGGCAAAGATGAGCATGCCCACGACACCGATCAGGAAGACGCTGACGTACGGCCGGGCGTAACCCAGCAAGCGGCGGTAGATCGACCAGGAGCTGCTTTCGGGGAGGACCTTGCGGATGCTCGGCGCGGCGATCGCACTCAAGGGCTGGTGTCCTCATGGACTGTCGCAATGTTGAGCTGCGAGAAACCGAGGCGCCCGGCGACGTCCATGGCGGTCACGACGGCCTGATGGGTGGCACGCCCGTCCGCCTTGATGGTGAGCGGTCCGCGGTTCGTGCCGGCTTCCTTGAGGAGCGCCGCCCGTAACGTATCCGGCGAGGAATTGATGAGGGTATGCTCGTTGACCAGGTACTTTCCCTCGGCGGTGACCGTCAGCACCAGCGGTTCCTGCGAACCTCGCGGGAGTGGTATCTCGCTCGCCTGAGGCAGTTGCACCTTGACGCGTCCCTCTTGCTGAAAGGTGGTCGACACCATGAAGAAAATCAGCAGCACGAGCAGGACGTCGATCAACGAGATCAGATTGATCTCAGGATCATCACGATGACGCGGCCGCAGATTCATCCGGAGAAGCCGGTCTGCCCGACGCTGCCGGCGGTCTCGCTGCGGCCGCGCTCGTCGAGCGCATCGACGAGTTTCATCGCCTCCTTTTCCATCCGCACGACCAGCCGTTCGACCTTGCCGCGCAAGTAGCGATAGGCGATCAGCGAAGGAATGGCAACCGTCAGACCGGCGGCGGTGGTGATCAACGCCTCGCCGATTCCGCCGGACAATGTTCGCGGGTCGCCGAGGCCGTTGGCGGTGATCGCGTTGAAGGCGTGAATGATGCCGGCCACAGTTCCCAGCAGGCCCAGAAGCGGTGCCACCGAGGCGATGGTCCCCAAGGTGTTCAGAAACCGCTCCAACTCATGGACGACGTGGCGGCCACCGTCTTCCAGGCGCTCGACCATCAGGGCGTGCGGTTTATAACGATTGGTGAGTCCGATGGCAAGAAGTTTTCCAAGGGGCGAGTTTTGCTCCAGCGCCAGAATCAGTTTGTCGCTGAGCTGGTCGGCTTCGATCCAATTCCAGACCTTTTGCGACAAATCGCGGGGAATCACTCTGCTGCTCTGCAATGTCCACAAGCGCTCCAAGATGATGGCTACGGCCGCGATCGAGCATAATATGATGGGCCACATGAAGCCCCCGCCGGCGCGGATGATCTCCCACATTGCGTCCTCTTTCGTAGTCTTTCGTCGTCGTTCGAACCTGCGGCATGATACTTGAGCGCCGTCGCTTCAGATACCGCCGGACGGTATGAAGTCACACTTTTCAGTAATGGGTGGTACAACATGCCGGCAGGCGCGGGAACCGGCATAATGATTCCGGCTAGAGAAAACAGCAGATGCAACGTTGGCTCAAAACGATCACCCCGGGACGGCATAAGCTGGAGCAGAGCTGGTGTCTGCGCCCATTTGCCGCGCTGGTCGTCGACCGCGGCTGCTGGACGTTCCGGCGCATCAGCGTCATCCGTGCATTTTCCTTGGGGCTGCTGATCGCCTTCGTTCCGCCAACCCCGTTCCTGCCGCTGCATCTGATGCTGTGCATCGTCTTCGGCGTGCTCTTCAGACTGAACATTCCGGTGATGGTCGCGACCGTTTTCCTGAGTAATCCGGTCACCTGGTTTCCGCAGATCGCGGGCTCGATTTGGGTCGGCGCCAAGCTCATGGGTCTCAATCTAATGCCGATGATGCAGCATTTGAATCACACGAGCCTGCGCGCCGGCATACACCAACTGTGGCAGCCGTTGCTGCTCGGCGCCTTCGTTCTCGGCATCACCGCGGCCGCATGCGGCTATGTGATCGGCCAGTTCGCATGGCGTGCACGCGTGATCTATCTATTGCGCCGCCGACGTTTGCGCGCGACCACCGCCAAGGCTGCGTTCGACTAGCGATCCGTCGACCAGCGTGAGGGTGCGGTCCAACCGTGCGGCCAGTCGTTCATCGTGGGTGACGATGACCAGACTGGTCTTGAGCTCACGATTGAGCTCCAACATCAATTCGAAAACATGTCCGGCATTGACGCCATCGAGGTTGCCGGTGGGTTCGTCCGCGAGCACGAGCTGCGGCTGGGTCACCAGCGCCCGCGCCACCGCCGCACGCTGCCGTTCACCGCCGGATAACTGCGACGGGCGGTGCCCAAGCCGGCCGGCAAGACCCACCCGCGTCAGGAGGGCCGCCGCCGCCTCCTTGGCAACGGCCGGCGCGAGCCTCCTGACCAGAAGCGGCATGGCGACATTTTCCAAGGCGGTGAATTCGGGCAGCAAGTGGTGGAACTGGTAGACGAAGCCCACGGCGCGATTGCGCAGCACTCCGCGCTCGCGGTCGTTCAACTGGTTCATCGCCGACCCGGCGATCTTGACTGTCCCTTGGGTCGGCAAATCCAGACCTCCGAGCAACTGCAGCAACGTGGTCTTGCCCGAACCTGACGCGCCGACGATGGCGATACGCTCACCCGCCCGAACCCGGATCGAAGCCCCTTTGAGCACGTCGAGAGTCACCCCGCCTTGGACGAACTGCTTGACGAGGCCGCTGCCTTCGAGGACCACCGTATTCTCATCGACCCTCGTCTCATCGACCATGGGCGCTCCTAGTCATTGCGCAGAGATTCAGCCGGCAACAGGCGCGCCGCGCGCCAGGCGGGATACAGTGTCGAGATGCACGCCAGCACGAACGCGAATGCGCAGATCTGCAGCACATCGTTGAGGCGCACGTGCGCCGGGAGATCGCTCATGAAGTACACCCGCGCATCGAGAAATTTGAAACCTACGAGATCTTCGAGCCCATGCACGAGGGATTGCAGGTTGACGGCCAGCAACACCCCCGATAGCACGCCGAGCGCGATGCCGAGCGTGCCGATCAAACTGCCCTGAACCACGAAGATGGAGAGAACGCTGTTGGGTGATGCGCCGAAGGTGCGCAGGATGGCGATGTCGCGACGCTTGCTCTTGACCACCATTACCATGGTCGAGACGATGTTGAACGAGGCCACCGCGACCACCGCAGACAGCATGACGAACAGGATGCGTTTCGTGATCTCGATCGATCTGAAGAAGTTTGCATGTTGGTTGGTCCAATCGTCGACCAGGTAACCGCCACCGAGCGCGAGCGCGGCGGACCGCACGACGCGCGGCGCCGCGTACAGGTCGGCGAGATTCAGGCGGATGCCGCTGATGTCCCCGCCCATGCGCGACAGCTTGGCAACGTCCTCGAGCGCGAACAAGGCGATGCGCCGGTCGTATTCATACATTCCGACAGAGAGGATGCCCACCACGTCGAAAGCCCGCATGCGCGGCATCACGCCGACCGGCGTGACGTCACCCTGCGGTACGAGCACCACCACCCGATCGCCTACCCGGGCGCCGATCGCCTCGGCCAGATCCTTGCCGAGAATCACACGGTAACGCCCCGGAATCAGGTCTGCGAGATGACCGGACGACAGATGCGGCGCCAGATCGGCCACCTTGCGCTCCTCGTCCGGCACGATCCCGCGCAGCAATATCCCCGCCGCATGATCGCCGCGAGTGATCATGCCCTGCTCCTCGATGTAGGGCGCGGCGGCAATCACGCCGGGAAAGCGGTCGAGTCGGGCGACCAGAGGCGGCCAGTCGGCGATGCGTCCTTCCAGTCCGGAGATGGTCGCATGGGCCGTCAGGCTCAGGATTCGCGAGCGCAACTCCTCCTCGAAGCCATTCATGACCGACAAGACCACGATCAGCACCGTCACGCCGAGCGCGAGTCCCAGCATCGCGATCACGGCGATCAACGAGACGGCGCCGCGCCGCGGCGACGCCCGCAGGTAGCGCATCCCGAGGAAGCCTTCATACCAATACCGCCTCATTCGTAGCGCAAGGCCTCGGCGGGCTGGGTCTTGGCCGCTTGCAGAGCCGGATAGATCGTGGCGACGAATGTCAGTATCAAGGCGGCCAGGGCAATACCGATCACATCGCCGGGTCGCGTCTCGCTCGGGATCGTCGCGATGTAGTACACGTCCGGATCCATGATGTGCAGGTCTAGCGCCTGCTCCAGCCAGGGCACGTTGAGGGCAATCGCGACGCCGGCCGCGACGCCGATCGCGGTGCCGATCCAACCGATCAACACCCCTTGTGTGACGAACACGGCAATCACACCGCGAGGACTCAATCCCAATGTTCGCAGGATCGCGATATCGGTCCGCTTGTCGCTCACGACCATGACCAGTCCCGCCGCGATGTTGAATACCGCGACCGCGACGATCAGCATCAAGATGAGCGTCATCATCGACTTCTCGATGCGGATGGCACGGAAGTAGGCGGCGTTTTCCTGCGTCCAGTCGCGCACGCCGAGGCGCGGCGTCAGGCGCATCGCCGCCGCGCGCGCGAGTTCCGGAGCTTTGAGCACGTCATTGAATTTCAGCCGGATGCCGGTGGGACCGGCGAGGCCCCGCAGCTCTTCAGCATCGCCGAGGTCGATCAGCGCGAGCACGCTGTCGTTCTCCTGGAGACCCACCTCGAAAATGCCGACCACCTGGAATTGACGCAGCACCGGCACGACAGCGCCCCGGCCGCCCACGCCGGGCGTCAATACCGTCACCGTATCGCCAACGCCCACCTCGAGCTGATAGGCGAGCATGCGGCCGAGAATCATGCGGTTCATGCCCGGCTGGAGGTCGGTGAGCTTGCCCTCGCGCATCGAATCGGCGATGTTCGATACCGTCGGTTCCAACTGCGGGTCGATGCCGCGGATGATGGCCCCGCTCATGTCGGGTTGGTGGGTGAGCATCGCATCGGTGTCCAGAAACGGCGCGGCGCCGATGAGGCCGCTCGCCCCCTTGAGTTTGGCGATGTCGCTCTGCCAGTCCGCAATCGGCGCGCCATCGGCGCTCAAAGTCGCATGCGCCGAGGTGCTGAGCAGCCGGTCGCGCAGCTCATTGCCGAGACCATTCATCACCGACAGCACGACGATCAGTATCGCCACGCCCACCGCGACGCCGAGCAGTGAGACCCAGGTAATGAAAGAGACGAAAAAACCATGCTCCCGGGCCAGCGAGTAACGCAGACCCACGAAGACGGCAACGGGCTGGAACATGCGTGGCGCTTACCGCACGGCGGCCGGCCGTGCCGCAACGTTTCGCAGGCCTTTGAGAAAGATCATCATAATCAAAGTGTTAAATCGATCAACTATTGCTGACGTTGGCCGATATATGCTTCTCGGGGTAAGGTATGCATGCGATATGCTAAACCATAGAGGTGTGCCATGGTTCATAGAAACTTGGGCCGAGCGGCGGTTCTGGTTGCAGGTCTGATCGGATTCTTCGTGTCCGCCCCGCGCGCGGCAGCGGAAGTCATCGCTACCGACGCAGGGATAGTCGTCAAACAGCCCGACGTCGCCGCGCCGACACGGGGCATGACCATGCACCAGGTGGCCGCGAAATTCGGCGATCCGGTGACCAAAATTCCGGCCGTCGGCAAGCCGCCGATTTCCCGCTGGGAATATCAGGGTTTCATCGTCTATTTCGAATACGACCATGTGATTCACTCCGTGGCCGCCAATTCCTGATTCTCGAGGCGGGGGGTCTTGAGCCCCGCTGATCGGCTGCGATTTCCAAGTTGAATCGCGTAACATCCGCCTCTGCCTAAAGAATCGCCAGGCTCACCGCAAACCTGCCTTAAGGTTTGCGGCGGGCATACTTTTGTTCCGCGAAGTCAATGCCGCTACTCGACCCTCGACTACCCTCGGCCGCAAAATCCCAAATCAAGTGGGGAAAGCTCTATGGGGCCGCTCCGGCCCTCGCCATTGCGGAGGCGGCGGCCAAGGCCGGGGGTCCGCTCATCATCATCACTCAGAACTCGAGGGATGCCGAAACCTTGAGCGACGAGATCGCATTCTTTGCCGGCGCGGGTCTGGGGGTGCGGGTGTTTCCCGATCTGGAAACGCTGCCCTACGACAGCTTCTCCGCGCATCCCGACATCACCTCGGCGCGGCTCGCGACCCTGGCGGAGTTGCCGCATGCCAAAAGCGGCGTCTGGCTGGTCGCCATCGATACGCTGCTGCAACGCCTTGCGCCACGCAGCTACATCGACGCCCATTCGCTCAAGGTGCACGTGGGCGAAGCGCTCGATCTGGATGCGCTGCGCGCCCGTTTGACACAGTCCGGTTATGCCGCGGTGACGCAGGTGGTCGCACACGGCGAGTTCGCGGTGCGCGGCTCGCTGCTCGACGTCTTTCCGATGGGCTCGGAGACCCCCTATCGAATCGATCTGCTCGACCGGGACGTCGAGACCATTCGACGCTTCGACCCCGACACCCAGCGCTCGGGCGATCAACTCGACCGCATCGCGTTGCTGCCGGCGCGTGAAACTCCGCTCAATCCGGACGCGGTGCGCGAGTTTCGACGGCGCTATCGGCTGCGCTTCAGCGGCGACCTCTCGGAGCAAGCCGTGTATCGCGATGTCAGCGCCGGCAGCGCGCCGGGCGGTCTCGAATTCTTCCTGCCGCTGTTCTTCGAAAGAACCTCCAATCTGTTCGAATACCTGCCGCCCACGGCGGTGCTGATCGACATCGAAGCCGCGGTCGAATCGGTCGAATCCATATGCAACGATATCGTCCTGCGGCACGAGCAATTGCGCCACGACCGCTACCGGCCGATCCTCGATCCGGCCGAGCTCTATCTGCAGCCGGGCGAATTTCGCCAACTTTTGGACGCCTGGCCGCGGGTGGAACTGCAGCATTTCGAATGGCCACCCGGCGACCCGGATGATGTCCAAAACTTCGCCACGGTGGCGCCGGCGGTGGTGCGTATCGATTCGCGTGCGGAACAGCCGGCGGCCGAATTGGCCGCCCATCTGGCCGCCTCCCCGGCGCGGGTGCTGCTCGCCGCCGAATCCGCCGGGCGACGCGAATTGCTGCTCGAACTGCTGCGCGGCCGCGGTATCGCGCCGAAAGTCTACGACAGCTTCGCGACCTTCATGGCCGCCCGAGAGCGGCTGGGAGTTACTGTTTCAGCCGCGGTATCGAGCCTACGCCTGGAGACTCCGCCGCTCGAGATCCTCACCGAATCGCAGTTGTTCGGCGACCGCGCGCGCCAGGAGCGCCGCCGTCGACGCGCCGAGCGGGATCCGGCAAAGATACTCAAGGAGTTGACCGACCTGCGCATCGGCGCGCCGGTGGTGCATGAGTCCTATGGGGTGGGCCGTTATGTCGGCTTGCAGACCATGGATGTCGCCGGCTACACCGGTGAATTTTTGGTGCTCGAATATGCCGACGCCGACAAGCTCTATGTTCCGGTGCAGGCATTGCACTTGGTATCCCGTTACACCGGTGCGCCGGCTGAGACGGCGCCGCTGCACAAGCTGGGCGGTGAGCAGTGGCAAAAGGCGCGGCGCAAGGCGGCTCAACGCATCCGCGACGTGGCCGCTGAACTCTTGGACCTGTATTCGCGCCGGGCCGCCCGGGAGGGAACGCGCATGGCCGCCGGCGAAGCCGATTACCGTGCCTTCCAGGCCGGTTTCCGCTTCGAGGAGACCGCCGACCAGGCGACCGCCATCGAGCAGGTTCTGGGCGATCTGGGTTCGGGCAAACCCATGGACCGGGTCATTTGCGGAGATGTCGGTTTCGGCAAGACCGAGGTTGCGTTGCGCGCCGCCTTCGTCGCCGTGCAGGCGGGCAAACAGGTGGCGGTGCTGGTGCCGACGACGCTGCTCGCCCAGCAGCATTTCACCACCTTTGCCGATCGTTTCGCCGACTGGCCGGTGCGCGTCGAAAGTCTGTCGCGGTTTCGCACCAACCGCGAAGCGGATGCCGTGCTCACCGGCGTGGCGTCCGGTGCGGTGGACATCGTCATCGCCACTCAGCGGTTGCTGCAGGGGAAGATCCGCTTCAAGGATCTCGGGCTCGTGGTGATCGACGAGGAGCATCGCTTCGGTGTTCGTGACAAGGAGAAATTGAAGGCGCTGCGGGCCGAGGTCGACGTGCTGACGCTCACCGCGACACCCATCCCGCGGACGCTCAACATGGCGATGGGCGGACTGCGCGATTTGTCGCTCATCACCACGCCGCCGGCCGAACGGCTCGCCGTCAAGACCTTCGTCCTCGAGTGGAATGAAACCGTCATCCGCGAGGCCGCCATGCGCGAGATCCGCCGCGGCGGGCAGATTTATTTCGTGCACAACACCATCGAGACCATCGAGAAGACGGCCCAGGCCATTCGCGAACTCGTCCCGGAAGCGAACGTCGCCGTCGGGCATGGCCAGATGCGCGAGCGGGATCTGGAACAGCTCATGCTCGATTTCTATCATCGCCGGTTCAACGTGCTGGTCTGCACCACCATCATCGAAAGCGGCATCGACGTGCCGACGGCCAACACCATCATCATCGATCGCGCCGACCGGTTTGGCCTCGCGCAGATCCACCAGCTGCGCGGGCGCGTCGGCCGGTCCCATCATCGAGCCTATGCCTATCTCATCACCCCGCCGCGCAAGGCGATGACCGCCGATGCGGTCAAGCGACTCGAGGCGCTCGAGTCGCTCGAGGAACTCGGCGCCGGATTCACCCTCGCCACCCATGACCTCGAGATTCGCGGCGCGGGCGAACTGCTGGGCGACGAGCAAAGCGGCCAGATCCAGGAAATCGGCTACAACCTGTACATGGAACTTCTTGAAAGGGCGGTGGCCGCTCTGAAGAGCGGCAAGCAGGCGGATCTCGACCGGCCGATGGACTCCGGCGTCGAAGTGGAGCTGCATCTGCCCTCACTGATTCCCGAGGACTATGTCCCGGATGTTCACCTGCGCCTCATGCTCTACAAACGGATCGCGAGCACACCGAGCCGCGAGGAGCTTGACGAACTCAAAGCGGAGATGATCGACCGTTTCGGCCCATTGCCGCAATATGCTGGATCGCTGTTCAGGACTGCGCAGATCAAGTTGCGGGCTGCCGAGCTCGGCATCCGCAAGATCGACGCGGGCGCGACCGGCGGTTACATCATCTTCGAGGAACAGAACAAGATCGACGCCAAGCGGGTCATGAAACTCATTCAGGGCAAGCCCAAGGACTATCGGCTGGACGGCCCACTGAAGCTGCGCTTCACCCACGATGCGCGCACCGAGGAGAATCTGTTCACCCGCATCGAGCTGTTGATCGAACTGCTCGCCTGAAAGGCGCTATTGGATCGCACCCAGGAAATCGGTCTTGCCGATCTCCACGCCGCTCATGCGCAAGAGCGCATACACCATGCTCTCGTGGAAATAAAAATTGGGCAGCACGAAATCGGTCAGATAACTTAACGCAGTAAATTTCCACGCGCCATTAGGCATTTTGATTTCGATGGGGCGGTCGGCCCGCGCGTTGACTTGGTCGGCTTTCACCGTCTTGAGGTAGTCGAGCGTCTTGGCGATGCGCTGACGCAGCTCGTCCAAAGTGGTCTCCGTGTCTTCGTGCCTGGGAATGTCGATCTCGGCCAGGCGCCCCGCCGCGCCTTTGGCGGTGTCGCAGGCGATTTGCACCTGGCGCGACAGCGGATGCATATCCGGATACAGGCGCAGCTGCGCCAGCACGCTCGAGTCATATTTTCTCGCCGCCGCATGCGCCGCCGCCTTGTCGAGAATGGCAGACAGATTGGTCAACCCCCGGCCGAGGACCGGAATGGACAGCTCGTAAATGGAAATCGTCATCGCATATCTCCTCTCATCGACGCTTCATGTCGGCGACACTTTACACGCTGACGTCATGCGAGGAGGAGGTGGCGGAAAAAAAGAGCCGGGCGCCCTTACTCGGGCGCCCCCCGCCCCATGCCAGGCGTCCCATGCAGCAGACGCCCGCCACGGCGGATTGATTACGTCATGAGTTCTGTCGCGGTGTGTACTTGAATTTCTCACCCGCAACGGAAGCGGAACCCATCAGTCCGCCCTTGGGGATTGTGAACACAGCCATACCCTTGTAGAACTCGCCACGCAGCACGGCGTCCTTCATTCCACCGGACGCACCGGCCTCGGAGCCGCTGGTGCCTGTGCTGGCATTCGCACCGGCGGTGATCGCGACCACGCTGGCATCGGCGCCGAACTCGAATGAACCTGACTCGAATTCATCGAGAGCACGCTTGTCCTTGAAAAACACGATTTGGCTGAACGCTTTTCCGCCTGCCTGGAAACCGACACTGACTTCGGTCAGGCTGACGTCGCCGACCCACTTGTCGTGGACGTAGACATGACCCTTGCCGTAGCCTCCGCCGACGACGAAGGCGCCCTCACCGATGTTCGGGAAAACGGCATAGGCGTAGCTCTTGCCGAAAAATCCCCCGCTCTGCCCCGCATTCTTGAAAAGAGAAACGGTGTCGCTGAAGCTGCCGGCCGCATTGGCGCAAGCAAACGACAAAGACAGTGACAGCGTGGCGAATCCTGCCACTATTTTATTCGTTGATTTCATGTTCCTGACCCTAAAAATGGTTGACGAGGAACAGGGTAAGCGAAGGCTCGGCGCTCATCTGTAGGCATACACCGCGAACGGTCGACTTCAAAATCCGACAAGAGATCAGGAGCGAGCCCGCGCACGGCGCGGGCCCAAACCTGCTCGACCGCTTACCCGCCTATCGGCTTACGCCAGATTTGCGGCCGCGAACTCCCAGTTGATGAGCTTGTCCAGCACGGCGTTGACATAGTCGACGCGCTTGTTCTGATAGTCGAGATAGTACGCATGCTCCCAAACGTCGATGGTGATGAGCGGCTTCAAGCCGCTGGTGATCGGCGTCTCGGCGTTGCCCGTCTTGACGATTTTCAGCTTGTCGCCGTCAAGGACCAACCACGCCCAGCCGCTGCCGAACTGCGCCACCGCGGCGGCCGACAACTCTTTCTTGAGTGCCTCGACCCCATCGAAAGCGGCGTCGATCTTCTGCTTGAGCACGGCGGGTGGCTCGCCGCCCCCCTTGGGACTCAGGCTGTGCCAATAGAAGGTATGGTTCCAGACTTGGGCCGCATTGTTGAAGATTCCGACCTTGTCCGACTTGCCCGCCGTCGCGGTCACGATCTTTTCAAGAGGCAGATCGGCGAGTTCGGTACCGGCGATCAATTTGTTGACGTTGTCGACATACGTCTTGTGATGCTTACCGTAATGGAAGCTGATGGTCTTTGCAGAGATCACCGGATCCAGCGCATTGTCGGCCCAGGGAAGCGTCGGCAGGGTGATCGATGTTGAGGGTGCAGGGGCTGTGGCCATTGAAACTCCTTGTGTTTCTAGGGGCTGACGGCGCCTTCGAAGGAACGGCGCCTGGGCCCTTGATGATACAGGTTTAGTGGCCGGCTTAGGACCTCAGGATCGGCTGCGATCCCTGAGCCTTAGTAGGCGTGCGCCCACACTTCGGTTGCCATCATCAAACGGCCGAGGCGCGGTGCCGCGCATACCATCCGTAGCTGAGGATGCAGCCATAGCACGCCGCTGGCAGCAACAAAGCCATCTTCCATCCCCACAGATCGGCCGCGTGGCCGGTGAGCGGCGGGACGATGGCGCCGCCGACGATGGCCACGCACATGACCCCGGAACCTTCGGCACTTCGCGCACCGAGTCCCTCCGAGGCCAGCGAAAAGATCGTCGGGAACATGATGCTGTTGAACAATCCCACCCCCAGCAGCGACCAGGCGGCAACGGCGCCGGTGCCGGTTGCAGATGCGAGGAGCAGCGCAATGGCCGCGGCAGCCGCGCACGCGAGCACCTTGCCGGGTGTGAAAGCGCGCAGCACGAATCCGCCGATAAAGCGCCCCACCATGGCGCCCCCCCAGTAGAGGGGCACGTAGTATTTGCCGGCATCGATCGCTGACAGGGCGAGCACGGAATCCTGCATCAGATAGATCACGATCGAGGAGCCGATCGCCACCTCGGCACCGACATACAGAAATATGCACGCTGCGCCGAAGGCGAACCGCGGCCGCCCCAGCAGATTAAAGGCGGCCAAGATCGGCGTCGTCGTGGCAGGAGGCTCGACCAGACCCTTGCGACGCACCCAGACGACGAGCGCGAGCGCGGCCAGGGCCACCGCCAGCCCGAGGTAGGCATGGACGATCACCCTCGTCTCGATGCTGCGAAATGTATTCAGAGCCGCTCCGGACAGCGTTGCCGGATCGAGTGTCGCGAGCGATCCCAAGATCAAAGTCGAACCGACGTACGGAAACACGGTGGTTCCGACGGAATTGAAGGCCTGCGCGAAGGTCAGACGACTGCTGGCCGTGACGGGTGGCCCCAGCATTGAGATCAGCGGGTTGGCCACCACCTGTACAGTCGTGATACCACCGGCCAGGACGAACAGCGCCATCAGGAACAGCGGGAACAGGCCGCGCTCGGAGGCAGGCACGAACAGCAGGCATCCGGCGGTCATCGTGAGGAGCCCGACCGCCGCCGATTGCATGTAACCGATTCTGCGCACCAGCGCGGCAGCCGGTATCGATAATAAAAAATAGGCGCCGAAGAAGGCGGATTGCACCAGCATCGCTTCGCCGTTGCTGAGCGTGAAGAGCGCCTTCAGCTTGGGAATGATGACGTCGTTCAGGCTCGTGATGCCGCCGAAGACGAAGAACAAGGAGAACACGAACGCCTGGAGGTCGCGCGAGAAGCGCAGCGGCGTAGCAGCAATGTCAGCATGACGGGCGGTCGGTTGCATGGCGGTCCTTTCAGCGGCCGAAGCCCGCTTGAATCTGTTCGAGAGATGCTTGTTTGGTTTCCACCACGCAGGTGACGACCCAGAGGAGCTGCAGCAGCATCATGCAAGTGAAGAACATGAACACCTCGGCCGGCGGGAAGACCGTGACCAGTGTCGGAAAAAACGTGGTCAACAAGGCGGCGAAGCTCCAGTGCACGAAGCTGCCGAGCGTTTGCCCTTCGGCACGCTGTCGATCCGGGAATATTTCGGCGATGTACACCCAGATGACCGCCCCCTGACCAATGGCATGCGCCGCAATGAAGGCGAAAATACATGCGGGCACCCACTCGTAGTGATTCGTGTGGAAGGCCAGCGATGCAATCCCCAGGGACGCAATGTAACCGAACGACCCGATGAGCAGCAGCGTACGCCGGCCGAGGTGGTCGATCAGCCGCAGACCCGCGTAGGTGAAGATGAGGTTGGTCACGCCGATGCCCACCGATTGCAGCAGGGCCGCTTTCGCGGCAAGCCCGGTGAGCGCGAAGATGCGCGGCGAAAAATACAGGATGGCATTGATGCCGGACATTTGATTGAAGAAGGCGATCGCGACCGCCAGCAGAATCGGCCGGCGCAGCCGTACGCTCCAAAAGGCGGTGCGCGCGGTATCCCGGCCCGCGGCAAAGCCGATCGCGGCCGCCTCGGCCTCGATTTGCGCCTCGGATGACTCCGGCCGGATGAGCCGAAGCACCTCGATTCCGGCGGCCACGTCACGCCGGGCGACGATAAGCCAACGCGGGCTTTCGGGCAGTGCAATGCACAGCGCTACGTACAGCAGCGACGGGATTGCCGCGACCCCCAGCATCCAGCGCCAGGCATGGACACCGACGCCGGACAAAAGCGCGTTCGACAGGTAGGCGATCAGGATCCCGAGGACGATGTTGAACTGAAAAAGACCGGTCAGGCGACCGCGATGCTCGGGCGGTGCGATTTCGGCGATGTACAGCGGCGCGGCAATGGTCGACACACCGATGCCCACTCCGCCGATGACGCGCGCGAGGATGAACATACTGGCCTGCGTGGCAAGGGCGGAACCGATCGCGCCAAAGCAATACAGCACGCCGATCAGCAACAACGTGGTCTTGCGGCCAAACCGGTCCGTCGGCCAACCGCCGAACAAAGCGCCGAGCACTGTCCCGTACAGCGCCGAGGCCACCGCAAGCCCCTGCCATCCGGGACTCAGGTTCCAGAGCTTCTGGATCGTCTGCTCCGCGCCAGAAATCACGACGGTGTCGAATCCAAACAGAAAACCCGCAAGCGCCGAACTCAATGACCACGATAGTATCCGGCCGTTCATCATCGCCGCGGCTCTACCGCCGCGCGCTCCCTGGGTGATGGTCATCGCGCATTGTGCCATGATTTACCTTGTGACAGCGATGTCATGCCGCTGCAAGTCGAGTACCATCGAAGGCTACGTTCAACTACCCGTGACATAATTCATGCACCGCTTCCGCCGTTTCATTCTGATCGCGCTCTGTATCGCTAGCATGCTGGGCACCGCCACCCCGGGTGCCCGTGCCACGCAAACCGTCCACCCAGCGCTGTGGCCCACCAGCGTTCCAGGGTTTACGCGCACACCCGCAATGGACCAGTTCGTCGAGCGGCTCCTCTCGCAGATGAGTCTCGAAGAAAAGGTGGCGCAAATGGTGCAGGCGGACATCGCGTTCATCACGCCCGCCGACCTTCAGCGCTACAAGCTCGGCTCCATTCTGGCAGGCGGTAACGCCGCGCCGGACAACGACCTGCGCAGCACGGCGCAGGCCTGGCTCAATCTGACGAGGGCCTTCCACGCGGCGGCGCTGGCCGATACGGGCGGTGCGCATCCGCCCATTCCCCTGCTGTTCGGCATCGACGCCGTGCATGGCCACGGGAAAGTCATCGGTGCCACGATTTTCCCCCACAACGTCGGCCTGGGCGCGACCCACGACGCGGGCCTGATCCGCCGGATCGGCGCGGCCACCGCCGAGGAAGTGGCGGCGACCGGAATCGATTGGACCTTCGCACCGACGGTCGCGGTGGTGCGCGACCCACGCTGGGGACGTTCCTACGAGAGCTACTCGGAAAATCCGCTCCTGGTCGCGCGCTACGCACCGGAAATGGTCATCGGCCTGCAGGGTGCACCCGGCTCGGGGGATTTCTTGGGGCCGACACACACGCTCGCCACGATCAAACATTTTCTTGGCGACGGCGGCACCCGCTTTGGCCGCGACCAGGGCGACACGCAGGCGACAGAAGCGGAGCTCGCGCACGTGCATGCGGCGGGCTACGCTCCAGCCATCGATGCGGGCGCGATGATCGTGATGGCGTCTTACAACAGCTGGCGGGGCGTCAAGATGCATGCGAGCCACGCCTTGCTCACGGACATCCTGAAGGGTCGCATTGGCTTCGACGGATTCGTGGTGGGCGACTGGAATGCGCAGGAACAAGTGCCCGGATGTACGAAATACCGCTGTCCGGCCGCGATTCTCGCCGGCGTCGACATGGTGATGGCGCCGGACAGCTGGCGGCAGATGGTCGAGAATTTACTCGCCGAAGTGCGCTCGGGCGAAATTCCGCAGGCGCGGATCGACGATGCGGTGCGGCGCATTCTGCGGGTCAAGGCCGCCGCCGGCCTGTTTTCCAGAACCGCACCCCCAACTCAGGGCGACCCCGTTCGTGACGCCGCGCGCCTCGCGGTGCTGGGCGATGCCGCGCATCGCGCCATTGCACGTGAGGCGGTGCGCGAATCGCTGGTGCTGCTCAAGAACGAACATGCGACGCTGCCGCTCGACCCGCACGCACGGGTGTTGGTCGCGGGCAAAGCGGCGGACGACATCGGAGTGCAGAGCGGCGGCTGGTCCATCGACTGGCAGGCCATTCACAATTCCAATGCGGACTTCCCCGGCGCCACGTCGATTTACGCCGGCATCGCCGCGGCGGTCACGCGAGCGGGCGGCACGGCCGCTCTGAGTGAGGCGGGGGATTTCACCGTGAAGCCGGACGTGGCGGTGGTCGTATTCGGAGAGGGACCGTACGCGGAATTCCAAGGCGATCGGGAGACCCTGGAGTTCTCCCCCGGTGACGCAACCAATCTCGAAATCCTGCGTCGCCTGCGCGCCGCGGGCATTCCGACGGTCAGCGTGTTCATTTCAGGCAGACCGTTGTGGGTCAATCGCGAGCTCAACGCCTCCGATGCATTCGTCGCCGCGTGGCTGCCGGGCGGCGAAGGAGCCGGGATTGCGGACGTGTTGTTCAAGGCCGCCGATGGCTCCGTGCCGTTCGACTTCGTCGGGCGTCTGCCGTTTTCCTGGCCTGCAACCGCCATGCCCGTCGCCTTCGATGCCGCCGGCAAGGCCGGCGACGCGTTGTTCGCGAATGGCTTCGGACTTGACTACCGTACCGCCATGGTGACCAAGGCACTGCCGGAGGAGCCAAGGATACCGGCCTATTTCGATGCGCCGCGCGGCAGCCTGTTCTATGCCGGTCACGTGACGGCCCCGTGGTCCTTGTTCGTCGCGGATGACGATGCGGAGGTGCACGTTACGCTGCCACGCCAGTCGAGCCCCGCCGGAGCACTCGGGGTGAGTATTACCGCGGGCGGCCTGCGAGCGGACTGGACCGGCGCAAGGTTGGGTAAGCTGCGCATCACCGGACGTGCGGTCGATCTGCGATCGGCCGCCGCCCAAGGTGCGCGCTTGAGTCTTCGCTACCGGATGGAGCGGGCGCCAGCGGCCACGGTGACTTTGGGGTTGGGATGCGATGAGCCGATTTGCAAAGGGGCTTCGCGGGACCATCTGCTCGACATCACCAACGCGTTGCGTGCGGCACCCGGAACATGGCGGACTTTGTCGATTCCGTTGCACTGTTTCGCCGAGGACGCCGACCTCGGATCCGTGGCGGTGCCGATGTCGATGGAGACCGGGGGCGCATTTCAGGTGACTCTGTCGGCAATCAGACTGGTCCCGGCAGCGGCTGCCGCGTCGGCGGCGTCGGCTGAGTGCCCAGGATCGGTTGTTGCCGCGTTGTCCCGGCCCCCGCCTTAGGCCCATGACGACGCCGCAGCCCGCAGCCACCATTCAAGACGTTGCTGACCTCGCCGGCGTGTCGGCGAAGACCATCTCCCGGGTCATCAACAATGAGCCGCGCGTCAGTTTCGCCACGCGCAAGCGCGTTCTCGAGGCCATTGAGACCCTCAAGTATCGGCCCAACTTAAATGCCCGCGGCTTGGCCGGCAATCGCTCTTTTCTTATCGGTCTGTTGTGCGATCAGCCGGGCGCTTATCAGAACGAATTCCAGAGCGGTGCCATCGCACGGTGCCGCGACGCCGATATGCACCTCATGGTCGAACCGTTGGACGTGTCGAGTTCCCAGCTCGACCGCCAGATCGATATGCTACTCGGACAACTACGGATGGAGGGAGTGATCCTGCTGCCCCCGTTGTGCGACCATCCGACCGTGCTCGGTAAACTCGCCGATACCGCCACCCCCGCGGTGCGGATCGCACCCAAAATCAAGAGCGACACATCGCCGTCCGTCGCCATCGACGAATACTCGGCCGCGCGCCAGGTGACCGCGCACTTGTTGAGCCTCGGTCACCGGCGCATCGGGTTCATGCTCGGGCGGCGCGATCATGGTGCCACCGAATGGCGCTATCGCGGTTTTGCGGATCAAATGCGGGCGCACAGAGTGGCGGTGGACAAGAGTCTGGTGCATACGGGCAATTTCAATTTTTCCGAGGGCCTGCTGTGCGCCGAACGAATCCTGCGTTCGACCCCGCCGCCGACAGCTATTTTTGCCAGCAATGACGACATGGCGGCCGCGGCGATCTCGGTGGCACGCAAGTTGGGGCTGCGCCTGCCGGCGCAACTGTCGGTGACGGGCTTCGATGATTCGCCGATGGCAAGCATGATCTGGCCAGAATTGACCACGGTACGCCAGCCCGTGGCCGAGATGGCACGCACCGCCGCCGACCTCATCATCCGCCACGAGCCGCGCCGCCACGGCTGGCCCCAGCCGACCCCGCGCCATGTGTTGTCACATGAACTCATCCTGCGCAATTCCACAGCCCGGCCGGGGCGGCCGCGTTAGGTCGGCTTCAGCAGCGCGGATCGGGTCGGCAACAACTGGTTGCTGAACGGCAGGATGGCGGCTCCGACGGCGGGCGCGTCGTCCGAGGTTTGCGCACGCGCCACGGGCGCTACAGCCGGTATCAGTTCGGCCAAGCGCGCCATGCGCGCATTGAGCGACGCGGCCAGCCGATCGATGAGGTCGGTGGGCAGGCGACCGCCGATCAGGATGGCTTCCGGGTCGATCAAGCAGTTGACCGAGATGAACGCCGTGGCGAGCGCCTCGGTGCACTCATCGATCCAGGCATGGACGACGCTCTGCGCGTCGGCCGCGAGCCGCGCCAGACGCGATGGCGCGTCAACCTCAAATCCGGCGGCCTCGAGCCGGGCGTAAAGGCCCGACAGGGAAACGATGCTCTGCAACTGCGGCCCCGTCTCCCCGTGATGTCCCGTCCGCAGCAGTCCGATTTCGCCGCTGCGACCGTTGGCGCCGCGAAAGTAGTTGCCCTCCACGACCATGCCGCCGCCAAGCGCCGCGGTGATGAGCACGTAGAAGAAACTCCGGAAGCGTTGCCCCAGCCCAAACTGCATTTCACCGATGGCCGCCGCCGCCGCATCGTTCTCGATGTAGATCGGTATGCCGAGCACGTCGCGCAGCAGATCATCGACGCGCACCGCCGCCCAGGCCGAATAATCGGCCGGCTGGTCCGGCAGGTGCGCTCGCGCAATGTCATCTGGAAACGCCACGCCGACACCGACCAGCCGCTCGCGTTCGATGCCGGCCTGGGCCAGGAGCCTGTCGACCGAAGTTTCGAAGAATTTCTTCACGGCCTTGGGCTTGGCGAAACGGACCTCGCGCGACGCGCGCGCGCGGATCTGGCCGACAAAGTCCAGAACGACCAAGGTGACATGATCGCGGTCGACGTTGAGGCCGATAGAGAAGCAGCTGTCGGGATTGATGACGAATTTCGTGGCAGGCTGGCCGCGCGCGCCCTTGATCTGTCCGGCCTTCATGATGAACCGGTCCTTCAACAGCCGATTGGTGATGTTGGCAATCGCCGGCGGAGTAAGGCCCGTGCGCGCTGCGAGTTCGACACGGGTCACGGGACCCGCGACGCGCACCGCATGCAGGGTCACGCGCTGGTTGTGATCGCCAGCCCGCGTAAGATTGCTGCCCGCCAGGTCAAAGCGCATTCGCGGCCAGCGCGAGAGCACCTAAGGGTCCGGCCATGGAGCCCAGTCCGGGCGCGGTGACGTAGTTCTCGAGACCGCCCGTCAGAAATGCCAGATCAATGTACCCGTTCAAACTTTCAACCAGTAACTCCCGGATGCGGGGCAGCAGTTCCGGCCTTGCCTCGGTCACGCCACCGCCGATGAGAATGCGGCGCGGGGCGGTGCTCAAGACCATAGTATGCAGCAGCTGCGCAATTGCGTGGGCAACGAATTCCCATGCCGGATCATCAATGCTCAGGTCTGCTGCGGGCCGGCCGGCGCGTGCTGCGATCGCATGTCCGGAGGCCAGGCCCTCGACGCAATCGCCGTGAAACACGCAGGCTCCGGCGAACGAATCGCCGGCGCATCGCGCGATCCGGATATGCCCGAGCTCCGAGTGATTGAAACCCGTGGCCGGCCGGCCGGCCACCACCAGCCCCACGCCCACCCCCGTGCCGATGGTGACGTAGGCGAAATCCTGAAGACCACGCGCAGCGCCCCAGCGACCCTCCGCGAGCGCAGCGGCGCTCACGTCGGTATCGAAGCCGGTTGGCACCCCGAACTCGCGCGCCAGCGGCAGCGCCACCGGCACGTTGCTCCAGTGCGGCTTGGCGGTCTTGCGGATATGCCCATACGTGCTGGAGCTTGGCGACAAATCGATCGGCCCGAAGGAGGCGATGCCAAGCGCGGCGATCGGCCCATGCTGCGCGATGCCCTCCTGCAGCGCCTCCGCGATACAGCGCAGCGTGGAATTGGGCGACGTGCCCGTGGGGATCTGGCGCCGCATCCGGACGTCGTCCGGACCCATGCCGATCACGCACACGCACTTCGTGCCGCCCAATTCGACGCCGCCGAGCAGCCGTGGCTTCAAAGTCACTACGAGTTCGTCCGCTTGGCAAAGAAACTATCGTGCGGCGGCGCACCGCGCGCCGCGTTCGCCGTGGCCTGGGCCAGCGTCGACAGCGCATCGCGCAATGACTGCATCGGCACCACGTCCATCAGCGGATCATGACGTTCGGGACGCACACCCATACCCTCGAAGATGTAGAACCAGCTCAAGTCGGAAAACAACTCGCCCGACTTCGGCCGAATCCGGCCGGTCTGCCGATACAGCTCAATCCGCTGCCGCAAGCTGTCAGGCAGCGGCATCGACCGGCAATGCGCCCAGAGCGGTGTATCGGCGCGCGGCGTGAGGCAGTAATGCAGCACGATAAAATCGCGAATACCCTCCATCTCGCCGATCAATTCCTGGTTGTATGAATCGATGTTCGATTGCGCGAACCGCCGCGTCGGAAAATGTTCGAGCAGCTTGTAGACTCCGCTCATCACCAGATGAATGCTGGTCGATTCGAGCGGTTCCAAGAACCCCGACGCGAGCCCGAGCGCGACGCAGTTGTGCTTCCAGAAAACCCGCCGTCGCCCCGTGACGAAGCGCAGGAAACGCGGCTCGGCGAGCGTCTTGGTTTCAACCTGGGCCAACAAATCGTCGAGGGCGTGCGTGTCGGTGACGTGCGCGCTCGAATAAACATAACCATTGCCCGCGCGGTGTTGCAGGGGGATGCGCCACCGCCAGCCCGCATTGCGCGCGCTGGCCTCCGTGAAAGGCGGTCGGGCAGAGGTCATTTCTGTCGGCACCGCGACAGCTCGGTCACACGGCAGCAAGTCGCTCCAATCCAAATATCCCGCTTGCAGAACCTGTTCGATCAGCACGCCGCGAAAACCGCTGCAATCGAGGTAGAGGTCAGCCTGCAGACGGCTCGCATCGGCGAAAATCAGCTCATCGATCGCTCCGGAGGCCGCCACCGTGGCGGTGCTCACGGTTCGTTCCAACCGCGTGACGCCCAGTTTCTCGGCGTACAGACGCAGGTACTGCGCCACCAGTCCCGCATCGAAGTGCAGTGCGTAGCGCAGACCGGGGATCGGGTCCGGCGCCGCCGGATCCGGAAAACGGAAGGTGCCAGCATCTCCCAGTGTCGCGCACAGGCTGAAGTCGTTGAAGCGCGGCGCCAGCCCCTCGTCGTAGGCACGGTGCCACGTATGATGAAACGGCCGCAGGTTGAGCGGCGCGCCGAACGTGCCGAACGGGTGCCAGTACGAGCGCCCCTTTCCAGCCCAATCGGTGAATTTAATGCCGAGCTTGTAGGTCGCCTGAGTGTGACGGACGAAGTCCGCCTCGTTGATTTTCAAGAAACGCAGCAGATCGATCATCGGCGGAATCGTCGCCTCGCCGACACCCACCGTGCCGATGTCGGGAGATTCGATGACCGTGATGACACAGCCGGATCCGGGAAGGGCACGAGCAAGAATGCTCGCGGCCATCCATCCGGCCGTGCCGCCACCGACGATCGCAATCCGTTTGATCTGCTCCGTGTCCACAGGTGTCAGCCGATCACAGCTTTCCCTTCACACCGAAGAAGTAACGGGTGCCCCAATTATCGTATGTGAACGGCTCATTGGCCCACTGCAGATAGGTATGCTGAGACGCATTGGTGACGTTCTGCGCGGAGAAAATCACGCCGAAGTGGGTGTTGAAGTCGTAGCCCGCCTGCATGTCGAGCTGCCCGTAGGGTGCCGAGAACACCTGGTAAATCTTCGTCACCCCATTTTGATCGGGGAAGGCAAACGTCGAACCGACCGCGGAATCATTGATCGCCTTGTCGCGGTAGGAGTAAGAACCGCGGATCGAGAACCCATGGCGTTCATAGTACAGCGTGGCGGTGAGTGCGTCCCGCGACACGCCGGGGATCGGTCCACGGCTCGAGAAGCTCGTCAGCTGATCTGACTGGGATTGCGAGTACGTGTAGTTCGTCGCAATCCCGAAACCCTGCAGCCAGTCGACGACGGCGCCGAAAGCGTATTGACCGCTCAACTCCAGGCCGTATATTCGCCCATTGCCGGCGTTCACCGGTTCGCTCACATCCGCGGTGGTGCCGCCGAAATCATCGTTGACCTTGGTCGGAATGTTTTCAGTCTCGACGAAATTGTCGACCTGTTTGTAGAAGGTCGACACGGCAGCCACCGCGCCCGGTGCGAAATAATTCTCGTACGACATGACGAATTGCGATGCGCGGTACGGATCGAGTTCGGGGTTGCCGGAGGAGCCGCCCGCGAACTGGAAGCGCGCGATATTGGTGCCCGGTACGTTGGCGCCGCGCGTGAAGTTGTACGAATTGCCGAGACCCAGGGAGAACAGGTCCTGCGGTGCCACCACGCGCGCCGCCCCGAAACGCACCTTTTGAGTGTCGGTGACATCCAATACGAGGTTGAAGGATGGCAACACGTCCGTGTAGCTGCGGTTGGTGCGGACCGGAACGACATTCGAATACACGCCGTTCCAGGACGCCGTGCCGTAGTAGGTGGGCACCTGGGCCGCCTGGCCATTGTCGATGACCAGCGACGTGTTCACCAAGCGTACGCCGAAGTTGGCATGGAAGCGGCTGCTGGGCGATCCCAAGTCCATCATCAGATATGGTGCCGTGGTACGTTCGCGAACGCTGAACGAGCTCAGGTCATCAACGAAGAAGCGTTCGGTGTTGTTCGGCACGCCGGCGCCCGCCCACACCTGGTTCAAATAGGTGGACGGATTGTTGAGACCCCCGGTGGTCGGGTTCTTGACGATGATGTTGCCCACCGCAAAGTTCGAGACGGTGGACGCGAGGGCGGGATTCGAGACGGCGGTCGAATACGGAATGTTCGGCGTACCGTAGCCCGGATCCTGATAATACAGATAGGGACCCGCAACGGCGCCGCCGCCCACGTTGCCGGCTACTTGGCCGTCCGCGAGCGTGCCGTTGATGAGATAACGGCCGAAAGTCTGATCGACGTCGCGCCCGGCGTACCGCAGGCCGGCCGTGATCGTCGACTTTACGTCGGTGATGAAGCTCGGATCCCACTTCAGTTCGCCCTTCACCGAATAGTCCTTCTGATCGGTGAGGTTTGCCCACGCCCAGTTCGATTTGAACGTTGTGTAGTTGGGGTTGTTGACGATGTCGGAATACGGCGCCAGATAGCTGACCGACGGCAGGCCGGACGTGCCGCCATTCGCATAGCTGAATTCGTACCCATGGTTGCCGGTCGTGCAGGTCGAGCTGCCGTTGTTGCAGCCGGGCGCGGTCGGCGAGGTGGCGACGCCCGCGCTCGTGTCGTACAGACCATGTTCGACGTCGGCCGCCGCGGCCTGCAGATTCGACGTGGCGTGCGAGTAGGCGGCATCGAGCACGCCGCGCAGCGGGCCGCCGTCGTTGAACTCAGTGACCCACTGATAATTGTTCGCCTGGGAGATGTTGTCTTGATACAGCGTCTGGGTCTCCGCGCCGTTGGCGTTGAACACGCCGCTCTGCACCACACCATTGCCGTCGATGGAATAGGGCTGGGTCGGATCGATTCCGGGAAGCAGCGTACCCGGTGCGCTGCCCTGGCCGTTGAACCAAACCTTGTCGGAGTAGTTGTAGGTATCCTCATCCTCGCGCGAGTAGAACCAGTTGAGTCGCGTGGTGACGGCATCGGTGAGCTTCGCGGCGACGCCGAAGGACGCGCCCTTCTTCTTGCTCTCGTCCTCGACATCGGTGAAGTAGCCGAGCTGCGGTTCGATGTAGTACTTGGGCAGCGTGCTCAGTCCAGCCGGGGACAAGGGGCCTGTGTAAGGTCCGGTGGCGGAATTGGTGATGAGCCACTGATTGCGATTCGCATCCTGGTACTCCTCAGTGTGCGTCTTCTCATCATCGATGGTGACGCTCGCGTTGAAGGCCACCCGGTCGTTCAGTTTATACGACCCGACGAGGGTGGCGTCGGGCGTGGCGTCGTCGGTACGCTGCGCTTTGGCTTCGCGCACGATGCCGCCCAGCGACAGGCCATCGGGTGCGGACAGGGGGTCCGCCGTCTTCAAGTTGATGGTGCCGCCCAAGCCGCCTTCCGTGATCGCGGCATTGGGATTCTTGATGACGTCGATGCCGCTCACGAGCTGGCTGGGAATGCTCTCCAGCGAGCCGTACTGCGCATTGCCACCGGCGCCGCCGCCGGAGGCCTCGCCGGATACGTAGAACTCCTTGCCGGTCAGGAAAATGTCGCCGTTGAGTGTGGTGAGGTTCTGGCGCAGACCGTCGATCAGCACCGAAGAGCCTTGGCCGTTCGCGCCGGAGCGGTCGATCTGCACGCCGGGCAGACGCTGCAGCGACTCGGCGACGTTCTGATCCGGCATCTTGCCGATGTCCTCGGGGGCAACCGATTCGATGGGCAGATCGGAATTGAACTTCGAGTCGAGCGCCGTCTGCAGCGACTTGCGATAGCCGGTGACGACGACCTCGGCGAGATCATCCGAGCCGGCGGTTTGCTGCGCTTCCTGCGGCGCGTCTGCGGCGGTGGCCATGTGACCCGTAAAGGTTGCTTCGAAAGACACCGCTGTCATCAATGCCAGGCGCGCGGCCCGACGAATTCTTTTTTCCCGGCGATGCGACATGATTTTTTCACTCCCTATGAGAATAATTTTCGTATGACAGTGGCGCGAAACGGACGCCGTGCTCACCGGCGATTGGCGTGCTTTTTGAAGCACTTTTGCGCGTGTGTCCCCCACGACTAGGAACCTGCGCTCGAAGTCGTTGCGGGTGAGAGGCTAACCTCAGGCGACGACCCGCGTCAACGATTAAGTATTTTATTTGTCTTTAATGGCTGCCATGATTGTCAGCGCTGACATCAAATACGCGTCGTTGCTGACATAACGGGTCGGCGATGACATACGAGTCGTTCAAGCGCGGGGAGTTTCACGGTGCGCTGGCCGACGACCAGGACAAGAGGGGAGAATCTCACGATGCCTGATTCCGCTGTGCAATCACTCGCCGCCCGCGCAATATTCGTCGCTCTGCTGTGCACCGCGATGGGCGCGGGCACTGCGACGCTCGCGAAAGCCGCCGACGCGGATGACACGTCAGACGCCGCGTCCCCGAACGTGGGCCCGTATAACGACACCTTCCTCGAAGGCGGCACCGGCGTCTCACGCACGCTCCCCGCAATCGCCAATGCCGTCGGCGCGAACGGCAGCTGGTCGCTGAGTGGATGGATCAACCCGGTGCGTGATGTGTCCGGCACGGTGATCCTTGCGGCCATGGGCGACAGTCGCAGCGGCCCGGGCGCCGCCGCTTGGCATGGACTGTATGTTGCCGAGGGCGAGATCTGCGCGTCCCTGGCTGAAGGCAGCACGTTGTGCGGCGGCCGGCGGCTGCAAACTGGGCGCTGGCAGTTCGTGGCCGTCACGTTCGACGGCAAGGTCGGGCGCCTGTACCTCGACGGGTCGCCTCTGGGCTCGAAGCCGGCGACCCCCTCGATGGTCGCTCCTCGCGTCGAACTCGCACCGGCCGCCGCGGGCCCGCCCGACCCGGCATTGCCGCACTTCGGCGGCAGCGTGGCGCAGCTGACGTTCGAGCCCGCGGCGCTGAGTGCGGTCGACGTGCTGGCACGAAGCGTAAACCGACCGAATTTCGCACTCATCACGTTTCTGAAGGTCGGCTCCGGCTGGCCCTGGCAGCAGCACGCCTGGCGCGGATTGCAGACGCCTCAGGACCCTTGGACACTACCGCACGCGAACGCACCGGCGGCCACGCCGGTGGCCACGCCCCCGCCCGCTCACGCGGGCCTGACACCCGCTGCCGACGGCGCGTCGACGATCGGCAACTGGCATCTGATCGCGGCGCCGGGCATCACCGCCGACGGCGCGCAGCTCTCACAGGTCGGGTACGCCGCAGATGACTGGTACGAAGCGGTCGTGCCGGGCACGGTGCTCACGACGCTGATTGCCCGCGGCGTCTATCCGGACCCCGACTTCGGTTTGAACAACCTCGCCATCCCGGACAGCCTTAGCCGCCAGGACTACTGGTACCGCACCGTGTTCACGGCACCGGCGTGGGCCGAGCGTGATGTGACACTGACCTTCAAGGGCATCAACTATGCCGCCGAGATCTGGATGAACGGCGAGCGCGTGGGTCAGATCCACGGCGCATTCACGCGCGGCAGCTTCGACGTCGCCCGGCTGATCCACCGTGGCGCGGATAACGCCATCGCCGTGCGCATCTCGCCACCCCCGCATCCCGGCATCCCCCACGAGCAATCGGTTGCGGCGGGTCCCGGCAACAACGGCGGCGCCATGGCCATCGATGGACCCACCTTCATCGCCACCGAGGGCTGGGATTGGATTCCCGGTATTCGCGACCGGAACAGCGGCCTCTGGCAGGACGTCGAGATCCGGGCGACGGGTGGCCTGCACCTGCGAGATCCGCACATCATCACGCACCTGCCCCTGCCACGGACCGATAGCGCCGACATCAGCATCATCGTGCCCGTCGAGAACCAACATTCCGCGCCCGTCGAGGCGACTGTGACCGCAAGCTTCGACGATGTCCGGGTGGAGAAAACCGCACGGTTGAATCCCGGCGTGACGGAAGTTCGCTTCGAGCCCGCCGACAGCGCGGCGCTGCACATAAGCTCCCCCAAACTCTGGTGGCCCAATGGCTATGGTCCTGCGACCCTGCATACCATGCGCGTCGAGGTGCGCGACGCGCAGTCCGTGTCCGATCGCGCGACCGTGCGCTTCGGCATCCGTGAGCTGACCTACGAACTGTCGCTGTTCGATCACGACGGTGGGCTGCGGCGGGTCGAGGTGGATCCGACCGAAGGATCGATGCGGGGCGAGCGTCTGATCGATGTGCGCCACGAGGCGATCAAGCGCACGCCGCAAGGCTGGGCCGAAAGCCTCACACCCGCAGGGGAGGTCTCCCCCGCCGTGCATGCCGCGACAGGTGAATCGCTCTCCCCCTATCTAGTTCTTCGCGTCAACGGCGTCCGCATCGCCGCGCGCGGCGGCAGCTGGGGCATGGATGATTCGCGCAAGCGGATATCGCGGCAGCGGCTGGAACCGTATTTCCGCCTGCACCGGGACGCCCATCTCAACATCATCCGCAACTGGCTCGGGCAGAATACCGAAGACGTCTTCTATGATCTCGCCGACGAATACGGACTGCTGGTGTTGAACGATTTTTGGGAGTCGACGCAGGACTTCCAGATGGAAGCCGAAGATCCGGCGCTGTTCCTGGCGAACGCGCGTGACGTCATCAGTCGCTATCGCAATCATCCCTCGATCGCCGTCTGGTTCGGCCGCAACGAGGGCGTGCCGCAACCGATTTTGAATGAGGGACTCGCCGATCTGGTCGCCACGCTCGATGGCACCCGTTACTACACCGGCAGCTCGAACTCAGTCAATCTCCAGGGCAGCGGACCGTACAACTACCGGCCGCCTGAGGACTACTTCACCGTACTGGCGCGCGGATTCTCCGTGGAGGTCGGCACGCCGTCACTCTCGACGCTCGAAGCCTTGAAGGCATCGATCCCCCCTGCCGATCGATGGCCGTTGAATGACACGTACGCGTACCACGACTGGCATTTCGGCGGCAACGGCGACGTCGCCACGTTCATGGCGGCCATGGCGCAAGAGTACGGGCCGGGAAGCAGCCTGGAGGATTTCGAGCGCAAGGCACAGCTCATGAACTATGTCTCTTATCGTGCCATCTTCGAGGGGTTCCAGGCACATCTTTGGACCGCGAACAGCGGCCGGCTCCTGTGGATGACGCACCCGTCATGGCCGAGCAATACCTGGCAGATCTACAGTTCGGACTACGACACCGGCGCAGCCTACTACGCGGTCAAGAAAGCCTGCGAGCCGCTGCATGCGCAGCTGAACCTGCCCGACTTCGCGCTCGCCGTGGTAAACACCACGCCGACCGCAGAGCGCGGTTTGACGCTGCGGAGCCGCGTGTTTTCTCTGAACGATCGGCTCTTGGGCGAACGCATCGAGCGCGTCGATGCGCCGGCCAATGCAACCACCACGCTTGAGCCATTTGCAGAGCTGGTGAGCGCACTGCCACGAGAGCGGCTGGTGCTCGTGCGACTGACATTGACCGACGAGCACGGCGTCCTCCAGTCAAGCAACGATTATTGGCCGGGGCTGACCGCGGCCGACCAGCAGCGCCTGACGGCGCTCGCTCCACAGCCACTCACATTGAAGGCCCGCAGTGTCGACTCGCCGGATCATCGCTTGGTGAGCGTGACTTTGCGCAACACCGGTCATGGGCCCGCCCTCGCGGCCAAAATCACCGTTCTGGACGGGCGCGGTGCGCGCGTACTGCCGATCTATTATGACGACAACTATCTGACGCTGATGCCGGGCGAAGAACGCAAGGTCGACGTCCGCTGTCCCGCGGGTCCGGCCTGCGAGCGCGTGGTGCTGCGTGGCTGGAACGTCGTGCCGCGGGAGGCAACTATTGAGCACTAATCATGACGGTGATCCGCCGGACCGCGGGCCGCTCATCGCGCAAGCTTGGCAGGCGCCCGCGACCGATCCTCAAGCGGCTTGGTTACGCCCTGATTGCTTGGCGAGCTTGAGATGCCGTTGCGACTTTTCGACGAGTATCGCCGGCGCATCATCGGCGGTGGGGATGAGGGTGCCGACGCCGATACTGACGCTCATGTAGCGCAGCACCGCGGAGCGTGGATGATGAATGCGCAATTCGCGTACCCGCTCGGCCATGGTCTGGCCGAGCTGTAATGCCTGCTCGTTGGACAGGCCCGGCGCGAACGCCATCAGACTGCCGCCCTCGATACGCGCCGTGACATCACTCGCCCGGCGCAGGCAGCCATTGATGCAATTCGCCACGCGCCGGATGGCCGAGTCGCCCGCTGCCCGGCCGAAAGTCGCGTTGTAGAGATCCAATGCATCGATGTCGATGGCGAACACGGCGATGCTGCGGCCCTCACGCTGGGCGATCGCCCAATCCCGCTTCAGCAGTTCCTCGAGATAGGCCAGCGTGAACAGACCCGTCATGCGATCGTCGCGAATGGCCACCGTCGTCGGCTGGTGCGCACCGCTCAACGAATCACGGGCCTGCTTGGGATCGATTCGCAACCTCTCGCCGGCGTCGCGATGGTGACCGGCGAAGTGCGTGACGCGGCCGCTCGCGTCGCGCAACGGCTGGATGCTGGTTTCGTTCCAGAAAACCGTGCCATCCTTGCGGTAGTTACGCAGCAGGACGCGGCAGGGTTCACCTCGCGTCAGCGCCTCGCGCAGGCGGTGGCGGGCATCTTGATCCCGGTCATTTCCCTGCAGGAGCCTTAAGTTCTTGCCGAGCAAATCGGCTGCCGCGTAGCCGGTCAGCGTTTCGAACGCGGAATTCACATAGAGGACCGGCAGTTCCGGGTCCTGCGCGTCGACCAACACCACGCCCTCCGGGGAAGTCTCGAGCAGCCGACGGAAAAACTGCGCATCGATGGGTTTCGCACCGAGTTGCGCATCGATGGGTTTCGCACCGAGGTGCGCATCGATGGACTTCGCACCGGGCTTCTCCTTGATGGACTTCGCACCGGGCTTCGCCTTCATCAGCGCTCCTCGGTGAGCACGAGCGGCGGCGGGGATGACAGCTCATTGATCCGCGCCACAGCATCGCGCCAGCGCGGATCCGTCGCCAGCCCGGCGGGAGGGTTGCCTCGCGCCCGCATGCGCACCAAGCGCGCCTGCGACGCCGGAGTCGAATCCAACGGCCGGAAGTGGTCCAACACCGTGACGACGGCTGCTCGATCATTGCAGATGGGCAGCATATCGCAGCCCGCGGCATGCGCGAGCCGGGTGCGCTCGACCACATCACCGAAAGCCACCGCTCCCGCCATGGACAGATCATCCGCGAACACGCAGCCATGAAACTTGAGGTCACCGCGCAAGACACCGGTGATCCAGCGATGCGACAGGCTGGCCGGCAGTGAATCGATGGCCGAATAAACCACATGCGCCGCCATCACGCCGGCGAGGTGGTTGTCGATCAACAGCCGGTAGGGATGAATATCCCCCTCCAAATCAGCGAAGTCCCGGCGATCCACCGGTAACGCCACGTGCGAGTCCGCGACGACGGCGCCATGGCCCGGAAAGTGTTTGGCGATCGCCGCCATGCCGGCATCGCGCATGCCGAGCACATAGGCGGCGGCGAGCGCCGCCACCGTCTCGGGATCACGGTGAAAAGCCCGGTCACCGATGATCTCGCTCGCGCCGTGGTCGAGATCGACACAGGGGGCAAAACTGAAATCGATGCCCACCGCTCGCAACTCGCTCGCCATGAGCCAGGCCACCGCCCGGGTCAGATCGAGTCCCTGATGTCGATGCGCATCGAAACGGCGCCCCAGGGAGCGGACGGCGGGCAAGCGCGTGAACCCCTCGCGAAAGCGCTGCACCCTACCACCCTCATGATCGACGGCGATCAACAGCTGCGGGCTGCGCACCGCCCTGATCGCGGCGGTCAGCGCGGAAAGTTGCGCCGGATCTTGATAATTGCGGGTAAAAAGCAGCACGGCGCCCACCAACGGATGGGCGAGGATTTCAGCGTCCTCGGCGCTCAAACTAGGTCCCGCAACATCGACCATGAGCGGTCCCAGGAGCCTGTCTACTCCGCTCATCCGATTCTCTCGAACACCGCGATTGACTCGACGTGTGTCGTATGCGGAAACATGTCCATCACCCCTGCGCCTGAGAGGCTGTAGCCTTGGGAGTGCACCAAAATCCCGGCATCGCGCGCGAGGCTTCCAGGATGACACGAAATATACACGACTCGCCGCGGCCGCCAATGCGGCATGCGTTCCATGATTTCAGCGGCGCCCGCCCGTGGCGGGTCCAAAAGCATCAGATCGTAGGGTCGATCTGCCCAGGCACCCAGCTTCGCCGGCTCGAACAGGTTGGCCACATGGAACTCCGCCCTGTCGATGCCGTTGCGCAGGGCATTGGCGCGGGCCCGCGCCACCAGTTGGGCATCACCCTCGACACCCACCACCCGCGCCGCCCTGGCACCCAGGCTCAAGGTGAAATTCCCGAGGCCGCAGAACAGATCGAGAACCGAGTCGGCGGGGGTGGGAGCGAGATGGTCGAGGGCGCTCGACAACATCGCGATATTCATGAGCCGGTTCACTTGGATGAAGTCCACCGGTCCGAACTCGAGTGCGATGCGGTCCGAGTCGACGAAGTATTCGAGCGGCGGATAACCGCCGCGCAGCGGCGTGATGCTGTCGAGGCCACCCGGTTGCAGGAAGATCTGCACGTCGTGCAGCGCTCCGAAAGCGGCCAGCCGGGCAAGATCATCGGGCTGCGGTGCTGCCATGACGCGAAATACCAGCGCCGCCGCGCGGTCTCCCACGGCCAACTCCACCTGCGGAATCTGTTCCCGCAGCGACAAGGTCTCGACCAGAGCGGCCAATTGCTGGGGCAGCTCTCCGAACCGCGGCTCGAGTACCTCGCAGCGCCGGATATCCGCGAGATAAGGCTTGTCGCGTTCACGGAAGCCGGCGAGTACCCGCCCCTTCTTATGCACGTATTTGACGCCCAGCCGCGCCCTGCGCCGATACCCCCATTCCGGACCGCGCAACGGGGTGAACAGCTGGGCCGGAAAGACCCGCCCAATACGTTCCAAATTATCGAGCAATTGGGCCTGTTTGGCGACGAGCTGCGCAGCGGGCGCCAGATGCTGCAGTGAACAACCCCCACATACCCCGAAGTGCGCACAACGAGGTACGACCCTGTCGGGCGACGGTCGCAGCACCTCCACCAAGACGGCCTCGTCCATCTGCCGTCGACGTTTATGGACTCGGAACGTCACGCGCTCGCCGGGCAATGCGCCATCGATGAACACCGCCTTGCCATCGATCCGGGCGATGCCACGGCCATCGTGTGCCAGATCGATGACGTCGGCTCCTTGTTGCGACAGGCTCGAATTCAACCCGGAGCCCAGGCGGCCGCAAACTCGCGCAGATGCGGTGCATTCGAATCTTGCAGGAGGGTGCGCACGCGCGCCACCTCGCCGGCGTGCTCCGCCGCGTTCAATTGCCCGCGCAGCAGTTGAAATCGCAGATACACGAGGTAGGTGTTGAGCACGTCGGTCTCGCAATAGTCGCGGATGCGGTTGATTCCCCCTTGCAGGTAAACCTCCCAGACCTTCGACCCCTCCATGCCGAGCTTGCCGGGAAAACCCAGCAGTGTCGCCACATCGTCCAAGCTGGCACGTCCACGTCCCTGAAATCCGCAGAGCACGTCCATGAGATCCATGTGCCGCCAGTGAAACCGGCTGAGGTAGTTGCTATAGCGGAAGCTCGAATCACTGTCGCCGGTCTCCCAATAGCGCGCGGCGGTGACGCTGTGCAGGAGACTGCGATAATGCAGCACCGGCAGATCGAATCCCGACCCGTTCCACGACACCAAGTCCGGCGTGTACTTGTCCAGCCCGTCGAAGAAGCGTTCGATCAAATCCCGTTCGGGTGAAGTCGGGTCGCCCAGGCTCCAGACCTTCAATGAATCTCGCGAGCGCATCACCACCGAGATGGCGACGACTCGCTGCTGTTCATGCGACAGAAATTCGCTGCCGGTTTGCTGGCGCCTGCGCGTGAACATGATCTGCCCGACCTGTTCATCGGTGAGATTCTGCAGACCGTAGAGGCGTCGGCCGAGGTCCGTGTCCGGTACCGTCTCGACGTCGAATACCAACGTGTTCATGACGGACGACGCATCAGGATGGCGACGGCCACCACCAGCCCCGCCTCGTCGGTGAGCGTGACGTGACCCTCGCCGATCCCCAGGGCGTCCCTGACCTTCCCGCCACGCTCCGAGTAAACGACCTCAGGCTTTCCCCAGGAGTTTTGCACGATGCCGACGTCACGGATCCAAACCCCATGGGCAAAGCCGGTGCCCATGCCTTTGACGATGGCTTCTTTGGCGGCGAAGCGCATGGCGAGGAAACGTTGCGGCCGATGCGTGCGCTCGAGTTGGGCGCGTTCCTCAGGCATGAGCAGGTGGTCGACGAAGCGCTGCCCGTGCTTGGCGTAGACCCGATCGATGCGATCCGTCTTGAGGACATCGATGCCGATGCCGAATATCACGCGTGCGCGGCCCGCGCCGAGCGCATCAAAGCCTTCATCTCCCGCACCGCCGCCGCGAGACCTGTGAACAGGGCGCGCGCGACGATGGCATGACCGATGTTGAGTTCGACGATCTCCGGGATGGCGGCGATGGGTTCCACATTGTGGTAATCGAGCCCATGGCCGGCATTCACGATCAGTCCGAGCGAGGCGGCAAAAGCGGCCGCGGCGCGCAATCGTTCGAACTCCCGCGCCCGCTCCTCGCCACGGGCGTTGGCAAAAGTGCCGGTGTGCAGCTCGATCACCGGCGCAGCCGCCTTGCGAGCGGCCTCGATTTGCCCTTGGTCCGGATCGATGAACAGCGAGACGCGAATGCCCGCCTCGCCCAGCGCCCGACAGGCCTCGGCGACGCGAGCCGCCCGGGACAGCACATCGAGGCCGCCCTCCGTGGTGATTTCCTCGCGCGACTCGGGCACGAGACAGCAATCCTCAGGCTTGACGCGGCGCGCGATGCCGATCATCTCGTCGGTGACCGCCATTTCGAGATTCATGCGAGTTTGCAGCGCCTCTCGCAGAGTGCTCACGTCACGGTCCTGAATGTGGCGCCGGTCCTCGCGCAGGTGCAGCGTGATGCTATCCGCGCCCGCTTGCTCCGCAAGCAAGGCGGCCTGCAGCGGATCGGGATAGCGGCCGCGACGCGCCTGCCGCACCGTCGCGACGTGATCGATATTGACCCCGAGGAGGATGCCCGCAGAGGGCCCCGCCACGCTCATGACTCGGACTCACTGATGCCGGCAGCGACACGCGCCGGTGCGGCACGTCGCAATGCCAGCATCACCTCGCGAGACTTGAGGGAGCGGCCTTCCAGGCGGGCATCGAGCGCTGCCCGCAGCACCCGCTTGGCGTCACGCAACGATCGCGCATCAGCGAAACTTCCGGCCTCGAGGTCGGTGAGCGAGCGCCCGTAAACGGCACCCGCTGCCTCCGCGACGCAAGTTTCGGGACCGCGCTCCGGCGCAATTCGATAATGGCGATCGGGCTCGACCGGCAGACCCGCGTCCGTCACCGTCAGCTGCAGGCCGTAACCCAGTTCATCCAATAGACGCTTTTCAAATCGCCGCAATGGCGCCTCTTCGTCCTCGCCGGCACAGAGCGCCTCGATGCATGACGCGTAGCAAAAAAAGATTTCCGGGTGCGGATCCCAGCGCTCGGTGAGTTTGAGCAGCAGCTCGTTCAAGTAAAAACCGCTCATCAACCGCTCCCCCGGCAGGTTGGTCCTCGGCCCGTCGACTTCAGCGCCGATCAGCGCACCGGCATCGGCTTTGGCCGCCCATGACAGCAACAACCGCTGAAACGGGCGAAGAACGCCTTTCAGAGTCGATTTCGGCCCGCTCGCGCCACGCGCAAACAGACTCAGCCGGCCATGTTCCGCCGTGAACGCTTCGATGATTCGACCGGTGTCCCGGTACGGATACTGGTGCAGGATGTAGGCTGGCGCCAGGGCGACGCGGCGCGCACCGGAATTGGCGGAGGTTTTGATGGGGTCGCCCTCAGGAGCCTTTCTGCGTGGTTGCGCTTACAGCGTATCGTAGCCGAATTGCCGCAGCGCCATTTCGCTGTCCGCCCAATTTTCCTTCACCTTGACCCAAAGTTCCAGATGCACGGAGCGCTGCCAGAGATCATTGAGCTCGATGCGAGCGAGGCGGCCGATTTCCTTCAGGCGCTCACCACCCTGGCCGATAACGATGGCCTTCTGGCCCGCACGCTCCACCCAGATGACGGCGTTGATCATGATGCGATTGTCCTCATCGGCGAAGCGCTCGATCTGCACGTTGATGCCATAAGGCAGTTCTTCCCGCAGCTTGAGCGTCAGCTTTTCGCGCACCACCTCGGCCGCATGAAATGGCTCGTCGCGATCGGTGAGCACATCCGCGGCGAACAACGGCGGCGACACCGGCAGGCGCGAGCCGACCAAATCCACCAAGCGCACCAAGTTATCAGCCTCCAATGCCGATACCGGCACGATCCCGGATGCCGGCACCCGCTCCATCATCTCCTCGAGAAACGGCAGCAGCTTTTCCTTCGGATAAACCCGGTCCACCTTGTTGATGACCAGGAACAGCGGCTGCTTGAGGCCGCGCACGCGCTCCCAGACCCATGAATCCTCGTCCGTGAAATGCATGGCTTCGATCACGAACAGAATGACATCCGCATCTTGTGAGGAGGAAATCGCCACCCGGTTCATGTATTGATTCATGACCCGACGGGTCGATTCGTGCAAACCCGGCGTATCGACCAACACCAATTGCGCCTCAGGACGGGTAACGACTCCCAATATGCGGTGCCGTGTCGTCTGCGGCTTGGCCGTGACGATGCTGACTTTGCGGCCGACCAAGGCATTGACCAGGGTCGATTTACCGACATTCGGTCGGCCGACGATGGCGACATGTCCGGCGCGAAAGAGGGCGGCGCTCATGGCGATTTACGCGCCGGGGAAGCGTCGCCGCCGACCGTTTTCCCACCTTTGGGTCGGAACTTGAGGGGCAGTGACTCCAGCACTTTTGCGGCCGCCGATTGCTCCGCGCGGCGCCGGCTGGTCCCCTCGGCGGCGGCCGACAGGGCGAGCGTCGCCACTTCGCAGGTTACGGTAAAGGATTGGGCATGGGCCTCGCCGGCCACCGCGGTCAGCGTATATTGCGGCAAGGCCAGCCCCGCCGCCTGCAGCGCTTCCTGCAGCCGGGTCTTCGGGTCCTTGAGCAAATCGGCTGCCGGCAAGGCGGAAAACTCCGGTCCAATCATCGTGGCGACCACCGCGGCGGCGGCATCGAACCCGGAATCAACAAAGATTGCGCCCACGATGGCCTCCAAGGTATCCGCCAATATCGAGGCCCGGCGAAAGCCACCAGACTTCAGCTCACCCGCACCAAGCCTAAGATGCTCCCCCACCCCCAACCGTTGTGCAATGAGCGCGAGACTCTCGCCACTGACCAAGGTCGCCCGCAAGCGCGACAACTCGCCTTCGTCGGCGTCCGGATGGGCGTCGAACAACAGCCGCGCGACGCTGCAATTGAGTACGGAATCTCCCAGGAACTCGAGGCGCTCGTTATGATCCGCGCCGGCACTGCGATGCGTCAGTGCAGACTGGCACAATGACCCGTCCGCGAAGTGATAACCCAAGGAGGCTTCGACCCAGCGCAACACATCCGCCGACTTGCGCTGCGGAATCACTGCACCTTCACGGTCTTGTCGAAGTGCACCAACAAAGACACGTTGGAGATGTAGCTCGCCGTGTCGTCGTAGGTCACGTGCAAGGTCAAGCCGGTGTCACCCTTGTTGATCTCGACCTCCTTGGGATCGACGCTCGAGATGTCCTCGATCTGCCAGTGCTTCTCCAGCGACCGGCGTACGGCGCCCGGGTCCGCGTTATCGCTCTTGAACTCCGCCGCGGTCGCATCGAGGCTCCGCGACACCTTCAGATAATTCAGGTAAATCGGCACCAGGCACAAACCGGCATAACCGATCAGGCCGAGCATCGCCAGTATGCAGGCCAGCCCGATGAAAGTGATGCCGCGTTGCCGGCGGCGAAGTCCTGGTCCGCCTCGGAACGCCGGGTGACGGCTCGTGGCATGTCGGTCGAATGATTTGCTCTCTTGGCCCATAAATCCCTCGCTAGGCTCCTTTGGACCTTTATTGAATCGCAGAACCGATGCGCCGCCATTGAGGTCCGTCACGAGTATCCAGATTAAGCCAGATTCGCACCGCCTTACCGACCAAATTTTGCGCGGGCACGTAGCCCGGCGCGTCCGGCTCATTCTGCCAGCGGCTGTCCTTGCTGTTGTTGCGATTGTCGCCCATGAAGAAATAGTGCCCGGCCGGCACGACCCATTCGCCCGTCCTGACGCCACCGCGCGCGAACATGATGCGATGTTGCTTGATTCCTAGCGTCTCGGTGGCGGTGGGCACATCGGTGTAATTCCATAAATCCTGCTTCGGTCCGGTATAGGGGGGTCCCGGCACCTGCGGCTGGGGTACGTCGTTCACATACAGCTGGTCATTCTCATCGACCCGGATCCGATCCCCCGGCAGACCCACCAGGCGTTTGATGTAATTCACCTTAGGGTTCGGCGGCAGCCTGAAAACGATGACGTCGCCGCGCTGCGGAGCGCCAGTGGAGAGCAGGAGAGTGTTCGTGACGGGCAATCGTAGGCCGTAGGAAAACTTGCTGACGAAGATGAAATCACCGTCGAACAGCGTCGGCATCATCGAGTCGGACGGGATGCGAAAAGGCTCGAAAAGGAAGGATCGGATCACGAGCACCAGGACAATCACCGGGAAGAAGGAGCGGGCATACTCGACGGCGACGGGCTCGCGGACGCGGGGGCCAGGAGTACCGGCGGCGGCGGCGGTGCGTGTGCGGCGCCTCGCGAAGAACGCGGAGTCGAGCCCCCAGATGACCCCGGACAGCGCTCCGACCACGACCAGCATCAGGCTGAAATCGACCGCCTCATACTTGAATAGCCACCACAACATGACGAGCGCCAAGCCCACCAATGCATAGCCCGCGACCTTCGGCAGCCAGGGCTCGTCGGTGCTGGTGGCACCGGGGTCGCGCTTTGGACGCAACACCCAGCCATCGATGAGGATGATGAGGATGCAGGCCAGACTCGCGGCCAACAGGATGCTGAATAGGAAATCGCCGTCAATCACGAGACACTCCAGACTTCTTGCCGACCTGCAGTACGGCCAGGAAGGCCTCCTGGGGAATTTCGACCGAGCCCACCTGTTTCATGCGCTTCTTGCCCGCCTTTTGCTTTTCCAGCAGTTTTTTCTTACGCGTGATGTCGCCGCCGTAGCACTTGGCGAGTACGTTCTTGCGAATCGCCTTGACGCTCGCGCGGGCAATGATGTGGGCACCGATCGCAGCCTGCACCGCGATGTCGAACATTTGCCGCGGAATCAGTTCTTGCATCTTATCCACCAACTCCCGGCCGCGCTGATAGGAATTATCGCGATGCACAATGAGTGACAACGCATCCACGGTATCGCCATTGATGAGCACGTCGAGTTTGACCAGGGGCGCGGCTTGAAAACGGTTGAATTCGTAGTCGAAGGAAGCGTAGCCGCGACTCGCGGACTTCAACCGATCGAAAAAATCGAGCACCACTTCGGCGAGCGGCAGTTCGTATTGCAGCGACACCTGGCTGCCCAGGAACAGCATTTTCTTCTGTACGCCCCGCTTCTCACTGCACAGGGTAAGCACCGCGCCCACGTGGTCGGGCGGCACGAGGATGTTCGCCGTGATGATGGGTTCGCGCAGCTCCGCAATCCGATCCTGCGGCGGCAGCTTGCTCGGATTATCGACGTTCGCGATCGTACCATCGGTGAGCAGCACCTCGTAGATCACGGTGGGCGCGCTGGTGATGAGGTCGAGGTTGTATTCGCGTTCCAGTCGTTCCTGCACGATATCCATGTGCAGCAAGCCCAAAAACCCGCAACGAAAGCCAAATCCAAGGGCGGTGGAGACCTCAGGTTCGAACTGCAGCGCCGAATCGTTGAGCTTGAGCTTCTTCAGCGCTTCGCGGAATTGTTCATAGTCATCGGTGCTCGTCGGGAACAGTCCGGCGAAGACCCGCGGCTGCACCTGTTTGAAGCCCGACAACGGCAGCGCCGCGGGATTCGCCTCCAAAGTGATGGTGTCACCGACCGGCGCACCGTCGATTTCCTTGATGCCCGCGATCACGAAACCGACCTCGCCGGTTTCCAGTGACTGGCGCGCCACCGGTTTCGGCGTAAAGCGACCGAGCTTGTCGATCTGATGGCTGCGGCCGGTGGACATGACCCGGATCTTCGCGCCCAGCCGCAGCGCACCATTCATCACCCGCACCAGCGATACCACACCGACATAATTATCGAACCACGAATCGATGATGAGCGCCTGTAAGGGCCCCTCGGGATCACCTTTGGGCGCCGGAATTCGCTGCACCAGCTGTTCGAGGAGTTCGCGCACGCCGAGACCGGTTTTAGCGCTGACCAAAGCCGCGTCGTCGGCCGGAATACCGATGATTTCCTCGATCTCGTGGATCACCTTGGCGGTGTCCGCGGATGGCAAATCGATCTTGTTGATGACCGGCAGCACCTCGAGCCCCTGTTCGAGGGCGGTGTAGCAGTTCGCAACGCTCTGGGCCTCGACCCCCTGGGCGGCATCGACTACCAAAAGGGCGCCCTCACACGCCGCCAGAGAGCGGGACACTTCGTACGAAAAATCAACATGACCCGGGGTGTCGATGAAATTGAGCTGATAGACCTCGCCACTGGCGGATTCGAAGCCGAGGGTCACGCTCTGAGCCTTGATCGTAATGCCCCGTTCACGCTCGAGATCCATCGAGTCGAGCACCTGGGCCTGCATTTCCCGCGCATCCAACCCGCCGCACTCCTGAATGAAGCGATCCGCCAGGGTTGATTTGCCGTGATCAACGTGGGCGATGATCGAAAAGTTGCGGATATTCTTCATTCGGCTTAATTGGGGACGAAACTCCCTATTATACCGGCCGGCGGTGCAGCTTGAGCGCCTTATCTACTTCGCCATGGTCCAGATGACCGTGACAGACCAGCTCGCCGGCGAACAGCAGCACCGGCACCTTGTGGCCGAAGCGCGCGCGCGTCCCCGGATCGTCATCCACGTCGATGACCCGCACCGGCATTCCGGCGGCCGACGGCAAGGCGTGCAGTTGCACCAGCATTTCCTCGCAGAGGCCGCAGCCGGGACGGGAGTACAGCACGAAACTCAATGGGCGGCGAGATCGCTGCTGCTCGACGAGCGCACGGAATGAGCGATGAATTCAACGGTTTGCGCGGGGACCTCTCCCACGGCAGTCACTTGATGCCCCTGCACCACCGTGGAGAATGCAAATCCCGACCCGACTCGCGCCAGCCCCTGCATTGGCGGCTCGGCGGCGACGTCGACCTTGTCGCTCGGCGGTGTCGCGTCGCGCGGCGCCTCGACGAACACCGATACGGTCGCCAACCCGTCGGAATACACCAAATGAGTGGCCGGAACATGAGCGCCGCCCAAAGTTTGCGCACCCGCCACGGTCAGGTGGAAGCCGGGAGGCAGTTCACTGGCACGGTAAGCCGACACGGAGGCAGAATCGGTGGCAGGCTCCTGCCTCACCCAGCGCATGCCCTCGGAATGCACCGCCGGTGTCAACTCAGCGTCGGCAATGGACTCGGGCATATCCAAGCGCGCGAACAGAATTTGCTCGATGACCTGGCCGTGGGCATCGCATAGCTGGGTCTTGAGCGGCATGGCCGTGGTTTCATCGAGCCATAAACGGTAGCCAAAGCGGTACTGATCTGTGGGGGTGACCACGATGAGGCGCGCGGGATGACCGAGCACCCTCGATTTGTCCAACGCCTCGATATGATAGAACCGGTTGACGTCGTCCCCGAACTGCGGAAGGGAACCGAGAAAGGGCCCATGATCCTGGCGCGGCTCGACCAGGATCGTATGCTGATCGGGCAGGTAGCAGGTCAACTCGTCGTTGTTGCGCACAAATTCACGCCCGGAACCATCCATCGAGACGAGACGCTCGGTCACCCGCCCCGCGTGGACGCGGTGAACGATGCGCATCGTCTCGACGCGCCCGTCGCTCAAATGGAAAAAAGTGCCGTCGTAGTTGCGGGTCGCGAGCGCGCGATTCATCCGCGCCAACCACTCCCGCGCATCATCGGCCGCCAATGAGCGCTGCGGCAACGATGCGAACAAGACGCCGACCATCGCGCATGGGACCAGCCAGCCGGCCCGGCTACGCAGAATGCTCATCATGGAACTGTGCGCGAGTCCCGGGAGGCCTCGGTTGCATGCGGTTCCTGCGCATCGGCCTCGGACAACAGATCGTTCAGCACATCGTTCTGACCCATCACCGAGGAGTACTTGCTGTGCGCGAAAACATAGTTGGTCAGCCGCGCCGCCGGCATCACCACAGGCGCCTCCGCAAGGGTCGCGGGCACCGTGTAGGAAATCGCCTCGGTGGGCTTCGCCGACCCGCTCACGCTCGCGCCGCCGCTCTGTGCCACGAGAGTGGGCACCGCCTCACGCACGTCGGCGACCTGCAACCCCGGCCCATTGGCGCGATGTTGGTAGGAAACCACGGCAATGGCGGCGACCCCGGCGGCCACGGCGACTCCGGCGACGGAGCGCCACCGGCGGGAAACGCCGCCCTTGGCGGCTGCCGGGAGCGCAATCGACGGTTCGCCGTCGATTGCCCGGTTGACGCGCGCCGTGAACCCCTTGGTGAGGTGGCCATGGGTGGCGCCCCGCAACGACTCGCCGATCAGCGCATAACGGCCGAAACTCTCGCGCAAACCAGCATCCTTTGTAAGCCGCTTGAGCAGCAGTTCGGTCTCCGAATTGGGCAATTCGCCATCGAGAAACGCCGAGACTTGTTCACGAATCTGTTCGCTCATGTGTCCTCAGGCCGACCTAGGCCACCGTCAAAAATGGGTCGTAATTTCTTGTCGATCGCTTCACGCGCGCGAAAGATCCGCGAGCGCACCGTGCCCACGGGGCAGTCCATCGTCTCGGCAATCTCCTCGTAGCTCAAGCCTTCCAACTCGCGCAGCACGATGGCCGTGCGCAGATCCTCGGGAAGGTTTTCGATCGCCCGGTTCACGGTATCGCGAATCTCGTCCGTGAGCAGCAGCCCCTCGGGGGTCTCGGACTCCGCCAAGCGAGCATGGACCTCGTATTGTTCGGGGTCCTGCAGGTCGAGGTCATAATCCATCGGCCGGCGCTTCGTCGCCACCAAGGCGTTCTTGGCCGTATTGATGGCTATCCTATACAACCATGTGTAAAAGGCGCTGTCGCCGCGAAATGACTGCAATGCCCGATACGCTTTCACGAACGCCTCTTGTGCAATGTCCTCAGCCTCAGTCGCATCGTGCACGTACCGCATGATTAGCTTCAGCACCTTATGCTGGTACCTGAGCACCAACAGATCGAAAGCCGCGCGCTCACCACGCTGGACTTTCTCGACCAGTTTGAGATCACTCTCCTCGACGCTCATGCGCGATCCCGAACCGGCCGGATAACCTTCCAGCCTGACGCGATAGACCGACACCTCGCGGAAAAGTTCGACAATTTCCGTGCGCTTTTGACAGTAAACGTGACTTTGCACACAGGCACGATTCTAGCAGCCGTCAGCGGCCGCATCAGACGTCGTTGGGACGCTTCAGGACGAGTCGCGCGATGAGGGAACGCAAATCCGGCTCGCCCGGGGCGTCGCGGCCGAGCACATAGTCATTGATTACCGGGTCCTGAAGCTCGAGCAGCCGCCGGAACGCCGCCTGTTCGGCGGCGGCGGCCTCGAGGTAGTGCTCGTCGACATAACGCGTCAACAGCAGATCCAGCTCCTTCATGCCGCGCCGACAACGCCAGCGCAGTTTGCCGATCTCTCCGTCCATGGGCGAACGGTCGATCAAAGACGGCGATGCGCCAACGTCTGCTTGATCTCGGCAATGGCCTTGGCCGGATTCAAATCCTTGGGGCAGGCCTCGGTGCAGTTCATGATGGTATGACAACGGTACAGCCGGAACGGATCCTCGAGGTGATCGAGACGCTCGCCCGTGGCTTCATCCCGGCTGTCGACGATCCAGCGATACGCCGCCAACAACGCCGCCGGCCCCAGGTACCGGTCGCTGTTCCACCAATAACTCGGACAACTGGTCGAACAACAGGCACACAGAATGCACGCGGACGGGCGATCGATCTTTTCTTGATCCTCCTTGGTTTGCAGGCGCTCCGCGTCCGGCGGCGCCGGCGTGCGCGTCTGCAACCACGGCTTGATCGATGCATACTGGGCATAAAAATTCGTCAGGTCAGGCACCAGATCCTTGATGACCGGCATATGCGGCAGGGGATAGATGCGCACGTCTTTTTTTACGCCGGCGCAGGCGGTGATGCAGGCCAGGCCGTTCTTGCCGTCGATATTCATCGCGCATGAACCGCAAATGCCCTCCCGGCAGGAGCGCCGGAAGCTCAACGTGGAGTCGATCTCGTTCTTGATCTTGATGAGCGCGTCGAGGACCATCGGACCGCAGGCATCCATGTCGACCTCATAGCTGTCGATCCGCGGATTTTCATTCACGTCCGGATCGAACCGGTAGATCTTGAACACGCGGACGTTCTTTGCTCCCGCCGGCGCCTTGAATACCCGTCCATCCTTGCGAATCTTGGAATTGGCGGGCAGCGTAAATTCAGCCATCGATGGAACTCCTGGTCGCCCTGTTCAGTAGGTGCGCGCCTTGGGCGGCACGGTCTCGACCTCATCGGTCAAGGTGTTGAGATGCACTTGTCGATAATCGAAGCGCGTGGCACCGCGCGCATCGACCCAGCACAGCGTGTGTTTCAGCCAATGTTCGTCGTCACGGTTCGGGAAGTCCTCGCGCGCCTGCGCGCCGCGGCTCTCCTTGCGGTTCTCGGCGGAATGCAGGGTCGCCACCGCCTGTCCGAGGAGATTGTCCAGTTCCAGCGTCTCGATCAGGTCCGTATTCCACACCATCGAGCGATCCGTGACCTTGACGTCGCTGAACGACTCGAACACCTTGGCGAGCTTGATTTTGCCCTCGGCCAGGGTCTCGCCGGTGCGAAACACCGCGGCGTCGCTTTGCATGACGCGCTGCATGTTGAGGCGGATGTCGGCGGTGGCCAAAGACCCTTTGGCGTGACGGAATTTATCGAGCCGAGCCAGGGCCGCATCCGCGGAATCGGCACGCAGTGCGCGATGCGGCGTCCCCGGCTTGACGACGCGCGCGCAGTGGCGGGCCGCCTCGCGACCGAATACCACCAGATCGAGCAGCGAATTCGACCCTAAGCGATTGGCTCCATGCACCGACACGCAGGCCGCCTCTCCCACCGCCATCAGGCCCGGCACCACCGTGTCCGCTCCGCCGCGCTCGCTCGTGACCACCTCTCCATGGAAGTTGCAGGGGATGCCACCCATATTGTAGTGCACCGTCGGCAGCACCGGAATGGGTTCCTTGGTGACGTCGACGTTCGCAAAAATCCTCGCCGTCTCGGCAATCCCCGGCAACCGCTCCTTGATGACCGCGGGGCCCAAGTGTTCGAGATGCAGATGAATGTGGTCCTTGTGCTTGCCCACGCCCCGCCCCTCGCGAATCTCGACGGTCATGGAACGGCTGACGACGTCTCGCGAGGCCAAGTCTTTGGCATTGGGTGCATAGCGCTCCATGAATCGCTCACCGTCCGAATTGGTGATATATCCACCCTCGCCGCGTACGCCCTCGGTGATGAGACAGCCGGCACCGTAAATGCCGGTCGGGTGAAATTGCACGAATTCCATGTCCTGCAACGGCAGTCCGGCGCGTAGCGCCATGCCACCGCCGTCGCCCGTGCAGGTGTGGGCCGACGTGCACGAGAACCATGCCCGGCCATAACCGCCGGTGCCGAGAATCACCTGATGGGCACGAAAGCGATGCAAGGTGCCGTCCGCCATGTCGAGGGCAATCACGCCACGACACTCGCCGTTTTCCATAATAAGGTCGAGCGCGAAGTATTCGACGAAAAAACTTGCCTCGTGTTTCAGCGCTTGCTGGTAGAGGGTGTGCAACATGGCGTGACCGGTTCGATCCGCGGCCGCGCAGGTGCGCTGCGCGATACCCTTGCCATAGTGGGTGGTCATCCCGCCGAACGGCCGCTGGTAAATCGTGCCGGCTTCGGTGCGCGAAAACGGCACGCCGTAATGCTCGAGTTCGATGACCGCGGCCGGCGCCTCTTTGCACATGAACTCGATGGCGTCCTGATCGCCCAGCCAATCCGACCCTTTGACCGTGTCATACATGTGCCAACGCCAGTTATCGTCGCCCATGTTACCGAGCGCGGCGGAAATACCCCCTTGTGCGGCGACCGTGTGGCTGCGCGTTGGAAACACCTTGGTGATACAGGCGGTGGTCAAACCGGCCTCGGCCAGCCCAAAGGTTGCCCGCAGCCCGGCGCCCCCCGCCCCGACCACGACCACATCGTACGTATGCTCGATAAACTTGTATTCGCTCATGCTGTTCCTAAGACCCGAAAGCCACATGCAAAATGGCAAAAATGCCTGCACCGCCGCAAAGCACATAAAGAAAACGCAGCGTCAACAGCGACAACACCTTCAAACCGGTCGCATGCACATAATCCTCGATGACCACGGTGGTTCCCAGATAGGAGTGGTAGGTGAGTACGGCGATCGACAACACGGCGAGAAAACTGCTCCAGGGAACCGCCAGCCATGTCTTCACCGTGCCGTAGTCCAGGCTCGGCAGCAACAGCAGCGAGAAAAAGAACCACAACGTCAATGGAATCAAGGCCACCGAGGTCACCCGTTCCGCCCACCAACTACCCGTGCCCTCCTTCGCCGATCCCTTGCCCAGTACCCTTCCCAACGGACTGCGCAGGCTCATCGATTCGCCCCATGCCAAACCATGAGTGCCACGCCGACGGTCAAGACGATGGCGCCGATCACGGCAACCCAGCCGCTGACCTGCCGCTGATTCCGCTCAAATCCATAGCCAGCATCCCACAGTAGATGCCGGATGCCGTTCAATAGATGGTAGAGAAACGAAAAAGTCCACCCAAGCAAGAACAACCAGCCAAGCGGACTCGTCAAGACGCGGATGGCTTCGCCATAAGCGGCTTCCCCTCCCGCCAGGGACACCAGCCAATACGACAGCGCCAACAACCCGAAAGCAAGCGCCACCCCGGTCATTCGATGCAAGATGGACAGTGAGTTACCAATTTGCCAGCGATAGATTGCAAGGTGCGGTGAGAGCGGCCGGGGGCGTACGGGCATTGCGATTCAGTCCTCGAGATTAGAAATCAATGCAGCGACCTTTGAGTTCCCAATCGCCATAACGGGTCGGATCGGGCCCTTGACGACCGCCGATTTCGCGCGCAGGAGGCGCATTCGATTCCACTGACTGGTCAGCCGGGGCTAAAGAGCCGGCTTGTTCCCGCGGGGCTTCATCCGTACGGGTCGTCGGGGGATTGACCGTCGCTCCCTGGGTGGGCGAACGGTCGGCGGGGTGCGCCTGGTCGGTCATCAGACCCCTAGTCTGCCAGAAAATAGGGTTTGCACCTACGGCCAGAGGGGTGAATTGCGACCGGTTCGGTCAAGCGCGCTCGGGGTTGACAGCGGCAGCGGTCGGCCCCTTTCATAGCGCCATGGACAACCTGAACCGTTTGCGCGACTCGACCCGCCTGCCCCACTTGGGCCTCATCCGCTTTGCCGGTCCCGACGCCGCCACTTTCCTGCAAGGTCAGCTCTCGAACGACACCCGGCGCCTCGCGGCCGGCCAGTGTTTGCTGGCCGCTTGGTCCACTCCCCAGGGGCGCGTGCTCGCCGTCCTCACGCTGCTACCCCACTCCTCTGGCATCATCGCCCTGCTGCCCAAGGACCTGCTGGTGCCGACCATCGAGGGCTTGCGCAAGTACGTGCTGCGCTCGAAGGTGCGAATCGAGGACTTGAGCGGTGAGTTCGCGGTGTTGGGCGGGTGGGGCGGAACGGCTGGCTCGGCCGGCTACTCTGAGGTTGATGACATCGGCACCGCGCCGGTGACTGGGGATCCGGAGCGCCGCTGGTTCATCGGCAGCCGCACGGCTCTCGACCGCCCCGGTATTGCGGACGGGGAGACGGCGGCAAGCGCCTGGCGGTTGGCCGATATTCGCGCCGGACTGCCGCAGATTTATGCCGTGACCCGCGACCTCTTCGTCGCGCAAATGCTCAATCTAGATCTCGTCGATGGCATCAGTTTCACCAAAGGCTGTTTCACTGGCCAGGAAATCATCGCCCGCACGCAGCATCTCGGCCGTATCAAGCGCCGCATGTTCAGACTGCGCTTGCCGCCCGGAGTCTGGTCGGTGGGTCAAGCCGTGCGACTCGACGACGGTCGCGCCGGCCGTCTGCTCGAACTCGGTCCTGCGGGAGAGTCAGGCGAGGCTCAAGAGGCGTTGGCAGTACTCAACCTTGACCCTGTCGGTGGTGAGCCGGTCGGTGCTACAGCCCACGGCGAGGAACTCGAACCTGCCGCCATTGCCGCCGTGACGCTACCGCTGCCGTATGTATGGCGGGCCGCTTGAGGCCAAGCTCGATGCGCCGCGCGCTGATTCGCTCAAGCGGCTTGGGCGCTGCACTGATTCTTTGCGGCTGCAGCGGCGCCGGCGGCACGCGGGCACCCGCCGCCGGCGCACGCCCAGCGCACACCGGCACCGACGTGCTCACTTACAAGAACGACCGACAGCGCAGCGGCCAGAATCTCGCGGAACTGACCCTCAAGCCCGCGAATGTCAACGCCGCCGACTTCGGCCTGCTGCGCAATCTCAGCGTCGACGGCAAGGTCGACGCCCAGCCCTTGGTCGCCTCGGGTTTAGCCCTGGGCAATACGGCGGTCGACGTCGTGTTCGCGGCGACCGAACAGGCCACCGTCTACGCCTTCGACGTGAACACCGGCGTGCTCATTTGGCGGGTCTCGCTGCTCGGCGTCGGTGAAACGCCGAGCGACAATCGGCACTGCAGCCAAGTTCGCCCCGACATCGGCGTCACCGCCACCCCCGTGATCGACCGCAGCGCCGGACCGCATGGCACGCTGTTCGTGGTGTCCATGTCCAAGGACGCCGCCGGTCACTATCACCAACGTCTACACGCCCTGGACCTGTCGACCGGCGCGGAGTCATTGGGCGGGCCACGCGACATCAGCGCAGCTTTTCCCAAGAGCGGCGGCGGCACCACCGTGTTCGACCCTGGCCAGTACGAGGAACGTGCGGCGCTGCTGCTCGACCGGGGCCGCATCTACACCAGTTGGAGTTCGCATTGCGACATTCCCCCCTATACCGGCTGGCTCATCAGCTATGACGAGGCGACCCTGACGAGAACGGCTGTCCTCAATATCGGCCCGAACGGCGAGTCGGGACCGGCGATCTGGATGAGCGGCGGCGGCCCGGCGGCTGATGCGGACGGCAACCTGTATCTGCTGAGTGCGAATGGTGCCTTCGAGACCACGCTCGATGCACAGGGCTTTCCCCGCGACGGCGACTACGGCAATTCCTTCCTGAAGATACGCGCCGCCGGCACTGCGCTGCAGGTCATCGATTACTTCACCATGGCGAATGAAGTTGCCGAGTCCGCCAACGACCGCGATCTGGGGGCGGGCGGTGCCCTGTTGCTGCCGGACATGACCGATGCCGATGGCACCGTGCGGCATCTTGTCGTCGGCGCCGGCAAGGACATGACCCTCTATATCGTCGATCGCGACTCGATGGGGCGATTTCACCCCGAGGGAGATCGCATCTGGCAGGAACTTCCCGCCGCATTGCCAGCGGGGATCTGGTCGACTCCCGCGTATTTTCATGACACGTTGTACTACGGTGCGGTTGGCGCTCCGTTGAAGGCCTTCAGCTTTCATCAGGCGCGGCTCTCGAGCCAACCCCAATCGCAATCACCATCGGCATTTCCGGCACCCGGCACCGCTCCTTGCATCTCGGCCAATGGCGCGGCCGACGGCATTGTCTGGGCCCATGAGAATGCGAACCCGGCCGTGCTGCATGCCTATGACGCGGCGAATCTCCGCCGCGAACTCTACAACAGCAACCAGGCCGCGAATGGGCGGGATCATTTTGGCGTCGGTAACAAATTCATCACGCCCACCGTTGCCGACGGTAGAGTGTTCGTCGGCACCACGACCAGCATCG
>Ga0116228_10000045_pt1 | contig 68277 bp, 58 predicted proteins | sample S1TSphfallax_2_FD_89694 | JGI IMG/M metagenome (GOLD analysis project Ga0116228, IMG submission 89694) | Host-associated microbial communities from peat moss isolated from Minnesota, USA - S1T2_Fc - Sphagnum fallax MG | ecosystem: Host-associated > Plants > Peat moss > Unclassified | place...
AGCCCGAATCGGTTCTATGCTCAATTCTGTTTTTAAGATTGTAGCTGTTCCCGGTTCTTCAGTAAGTAACCAATTTGCAAACTCTTGTGGATATTTTTCAGCGATTAATTTACGGACATTATCAAAACTCATTCATTCCAACCCCAATAATTATTAGCCAGTATATATTGATATGGGAAGAAACCTGCTCTTATATTGCCAAACTCTCTCCCGCCAGACCCGCACGGGCCCAACGGGAGAGAGTATTCCATTAACCTAATCCCCCTCTTTTTGATAACTCAATTTAAGAGGGGATCTTGGTTGAATGTTCCTTTATCATAAACATGGAAAAATGATCGTCCCTCTCTCTTAGGGATGATATTTGATTTGAGTATGCAGCCATCGCTCTCCACCAGTCAATCTCCACCGGAATTTGCTAAACTCGCTCCAGCATCAATCAGATTTTAGTGTAGTTGTGTTTTAAGCTACAATGGAATTGCGCTTCAGCGCAACTACGAGTTCAGAGGAAGATAGGAAAACTGTGTCAGCAAATCGATCGCTTATCCAAATTTTTAGCAGTTCCAAAATGACTGCTTTATTATTCCTGGGTTTTTCTTCCGGTTTACCATTTTATTTAACTAGTAAAACACCTTTACAAGCTTGGTTAACGAAAGAAGGTATCAGCACTGCTGCTATTAGTGCTTTTAGTTTAGTGGGAATACCTTACTCATTAAAATTTCTCTGGTCGCCTCTTCTAGATCGATTCGTTCCACCTTTTTTAGGTCGTCGTCGCGGTTGGTTGGTGATTAGCCAAGTGGGAATAATCTTAGCGATCGCCGCGATGGCTTGCCAAAAACCATCTACAGGATTACAAGCGCTAGCAATCACAGCAGGTATTGTGGCGTTTCTCAGCGCTAGCCAGGATATTTTAGTAGATGCTTACCGTACCGATGTCCTGACAACACGAGAAAGAGGTCCAGGCGCATCCATATTTATTTTAGGCTATCGAATTTCCCTGATAGTCACAGGCTCTATCGCGCTGTTTCTAGCAGATAAAATGTCTTGGCCAGGAGTTTACCTTATAATGTCCTTATTAATGCTCTTAGGTTTATTCACTTCTATTAAAGCACCAGAACCTACTTTAGAAGCCTACGCCCCACAAACTCTGCGAGCAGCCTTCCAACGTCCTTTACTAGAGTTCTTTCAACGCAATGGAGTCACCAGAGGAATTTTCATCTTGCTATTTATTATTATATATAAGTTGGGAGATTCCTTATTGAGGAATGTCGCCACACCATTCTTACTAGATAAAGGACTGCATTTTACCCAAAGTGAATTAGCTCTACCCAATGGACTAGGGTCGTTTGCTGTGATTATTGGTACATTGGCAGGGGGATCGATCATGGCTAAAATAGGGATTAATCGGGCGCTCTGGATATTCGCTTTTATCCAAGCTCTTGGCAACTTAACCTACTTTGCTTTAGCATTATCTGGTAAAAACTTTCCCTTAATGTTATCAGCAATTAATATTGAAAATTTCTGCGCAGGGTTAGAAGCATCTGCTTTTATGGCTTTTTTGATGAGCCTCTGTCATCCTAGTTTTTCGGCAACTCAGTATGCTTTACTTTCCAGCTTACAGGGTTTTAGTCGAGACATTATCACTTCTCCTGCAGGGGCGTTGGCGGAAAATACTGGCTGGCCTTGGTTCTTCGCTATTACAGCTATAGCTGCCTTACCCGGGTTATTCCTATTACCATTCTTTGCTCCCTGGAATCCTCAACCAGTAGCAGTATTAACTAGACCAGGAATTGATTTAGAGGAAGAGATTTAACAGCAGAGTTATGTATGGATAAAAAAACTTTTCTTTTTGTTGGTACTTTTGTTCTGTCATTGATCGGTGTATTACTAGGCTACGTCCTCTCACAGGTAGTCTTGGGTTTTCTGGAGTTTAATCTTCTCACCTTGTGCGGAACAATTAGTTTACTTGTAATTTTTGGTATTCTTTATTACATCTTATTTTGGCAATTGCGCCAAGAGCAGTTGCAACCAATTCAACAAATATTACCGGAACAGATGGATGATGATCGGATTACGGGGGACTATTTGAAAAACCGCTTAATCGCTAGATTATCAGGTGATATAGCTGCATCTGAACGGTTAATTCAGCTAGCCAAGCAAAATTATCCTGGTATGCCAGAAAACTGGTATTGCGAACGGGTTTTAGATGAATTGGATCGAGAGCAAAAAGAATAAATAGGTTTAGTACTTAAGATTAATAATTTGTAGAACGTTGACATTTTTACTCCCAGACTACCAAATTCATCTAGGCTCGACTTTAGATCGTTCACTACTAGTGAAATTTATGTGTTGGACTTATACAGAATTATTTCCGACTCAAGATTTTTCTCACTTAACACGCACGGTCGAGCAATATTTCTCGTCTGATACACCTTTATGGTGGGTAACTTTAGCAGAACCACAATTGGCGCAACAGACTAACTTATCCACGACAAACGTAGCTATCTTGTGGGTAGGTTATGCTATAGATCAAGTTACAGGTATTCGCCATCCACATGTTTTTCTCCTGTATGTCAAACCAGAGCATCGACGACGTGGTATTGCTACTGCTCTGATGCGCTATTTGGAAAATTGGGCAAGAGAACGTGGTCAACACCAACTTGGATTACACGTATTTGGTGCGAATGCAACTGCGCTAAATCTATATGAGCATTTGGGTTACCAAACACAATCTCTATGGATGATCAAAAGGCTGGAGTGATTTTGTCATTTATGAGAGAAATGGGAAAATGAGGATTTAATGCTAAAAAAAGTGTAGAATAGCTTTACTTAATACCCATTGGATGTTTAATTTTTGGTATAGGGGGTTGACCAAATCAACCTCTAACAGTGGTTGAGATGGAAACATTAATGTACGACGAAGACGATCTGGGTCTAATCAATAATCAGGCGGAATTAGAAAGTCCCCTAGACCAAATGGAGCCATTGGCTGCTCAGTCAGAAGGGGTTAAGCCGGATTCTGAGTTGATGTTGGCGCTATTGGCGGATATTCAGCCTCAGCAGCGAATGTTAGCAGCACGCGCATTTTGTGATATTGAAGATAATCGGGCTATTCCTCGTTTAATATATCTATTAACAGATAGTTGTCCTCTGGTTCGAGTTAGTGCGGCTTATGGAATCGGGCGTAATCCCAGCCCAGACGCAGTAGACCCATTAATTGCACAACTCTATAGAGATTGGAATGGTTATGTGCGCAAAGGAGTAGTTTGGGCTTTGGGTAACTGTCGCGATCGCCGTTGTTTAAACCCTTTAATTGTAACCTTGAGAAGAGATATTCCCGCAGTCAGGCTCTGGGCTGCGAGTGCTTTAGCCCAAGTGGCTGATATAGATTATGAAACAATCATAGGCGCAATCCCACCATTAATTGAAGCGATGATTCATGATCCTGTAGCAGCAGTACGCAGTAACAGCGCTTGGACAATTGGTCGGCTATGTCGGGAACTGCCATCTAATGTAGTTTATGCTACAGCTATTGATGCTTTAATTCAAGCATTTGCGGAAGACCCAGATTTAGGAGTCAAAGAAGATGCGAAAGCCGCTCTTTTAGGAGTAGGAGACCCGAGGGGTTTACAATTAATCGAAACCCTAGAACAGGAGGGTTGGTTCTGATGGAAAAAGGAGGGTTCTTCATGGTAGATAGGATATTAGATAATTTTAGGGATTTTTCAGGATATGCAAATACCAATCTTTCAGTAAAATTTGTTCAAACTCTAACAGAGGTAATGCTAGACTGAATATATGACCTTGAATAGCATGACATTTATGTGCTATCAAAAAAGACATCTCTGATGCTGTTTCGACACCTTCAGCCACTATCCTCAGATGTAACTCCTGACCCATGCGTATTAAAGCTCTAGTAATAACTGATTTATGATAGTCATTAGCTATATCTTGGATAAAAGAGCGATCTATCTTGAGAGTATGAATGGGAAAGTGCTTTAAATAATTTAAGGAAGAGTATCCCGTACCAAAATCATCAGCTGCAATTTTTACTCCTAAAGATTGCAGTTGATTCATAGTATTAATTGCGCCATGAACATCCTGCATAATCATACTTTCTGTCAGTTCCAACTCTAAGCAATGTGGTGGTAAATTGTAGAATTTGATTAAATCGGCTGTTCGGGGAATTAAATCTGGTTGATTGAATTCAATAGCGGATAAATTTACAGAAACGCTGATAGGATTAATTGCTCTATTATGCCAAATTTTTATCTGATGACAAACATTTTCTAATACCCATTTACCCAGAGGAATAATCAATCCAGTAGATTCTGCTACTGGAATGAATTCTTTGGGAGAAAGCATTCCTAACTCAGAACTAGACCAACGCAAAAGGCTTTCAGCAGCGACTATTCTCCAAGTGGAGATATCTACAATAGGCTGATAATAGATCTCAAATTGTTGAAAGTGTTCTGCTTGAATTAATTTCCGCAAACTTGCTGCAATTAATTTCTCTCTTGGGTTAAGCTTACTCATTGTCTGATTAAGCATATGTTGTTTGAGAGCCGCATACTTTTCCAATTTATGCATGATAGCGCTCAACAACTCAGACCGAGTAAATGGTTTAGTCAGATAATCGTCCGCTCCCATATCCATACCTCGACGAAAATCCGATTTAGCGGATTTAGCAGTTAAGAATATGAAGGGGATGGTAGCAGTTATAGGTTCTTGATGTAACGCAGATAACACACCATAACCATCAAGTTCTGGCATGATCATGTCGCACAAAATTAAGTCCGGATTCTCGGACATAGCCAGACCCAAACCAATTTTCCCATTAGCAGCAGCAATAGGTTGAAATTTTTCAGCTTCTAGTAAGTCTACGAGATTTTCCCGCACTGATTCTTCATCTTCAATTACTAAAATTTTAAGCATAATTCAATACATTCTCACCTTTATAATATAGATCATACACGAGGCTCTAGGTTTGCATGTCGCTCACCATAAAGTAATAGTCTTTCTATAGTTACAAGGTGATTTTCCCAAGCTTTCACCTGATGGGGATTTTCCTTCGCTTCCACCTGCATCCAACCTTCAAACTGCGCCTGAAAGCGATGCAGTACATTCCTGGCTAAGATTAGATTATGGCGAGAAGGTGATTCTACAACCTGGTTTAAAGCAGTTTGTAGCTCTTTTGCTCGACTACTAAACTCTAAAAATGAGGTTTCTGACATTTGTAACTGGCCATTTTCTTGGGCAAATTGCCATTCTGCTTGTAGAGTGTTGTAGCGGTAGACAGCTGTATGAAAAGGACGGCGTTGGGGAGTAGGTTGAGGATCTGAATGACCTGAATTTTGTGACTCACCCTGAGTATGATGGAGAATCTCACCTAATTTATCATTAAAATTGGCTGCTGCAAATAGGGAATAACCAATTGCTGGAGAATCCCGAATAAATTGTAGTTGGTCAAATGCTTCCATTTCTGGTAACGAAAGCAAGCGAATTCCCGGTACTAAGAGGGTAGAACCCAACTGAGTAGAATTGATCCAAGGTTGTGCTAGTCGTTGAAACCGAGGAGTATCTAAAGCATAGGTCATAGGAATAATCAAGTCTATATCCCCTGATCTTGCCCAAAATTCCCAATGTTGTTGGATTTTCTCAACCCGTTGAGCTTCGGGTAAGGGAAATACAGCAACTGACAAAAGTAAATCTTGGCGAGTTTTGTGTAACATCTTGGATACCTCAGTCACAAAAGTATCAACTTGGTAGGTACGAAATCCTGTCCATTTTTCCCATAGTTGGTGATCTGCAACTGGAATATCGAGAGGGTCTATATCATACCGCTGTTGAAATTGCTCTCTAGCGGCTTCACCATAACCGTAAACCCTACCTGCTTCTGGGTCTTGAAAAGGATAACGAATGTAATCAAGTTGCAGTCCATCTACTTGATAACGCGTAACAATTTCTGCAAATAAATTTAGTAAATACTTCCTTAATTCGGGATTAGCGGGGTCAAAAAAAGCCTTTGTCTGACCTAGTGGAATCATATTTCCAGCATTGTCATAATTTGCCCAGTCAGGGTGAGCATCAAGTACAGGTCCAGGATAATTAATTGGCAGATTAAGTATTTGATTAAGATGCTCGTTCGCAGCTGCGAAAGTCCAGACCCAAGCATGTAACTCCATCCCTCTTTCATGGGCTAACTTTACAGCTGATGCCAAGGGGTCCCAATTTTTGATTAAGGGATTTTGCTGGGGAGCTACACGACTGGGATAGATCGGATAGCTAGCATTCACAGTTTCAAAAAAGACGGTGTTAATTCCAGCTTGGGCTAAAGAGTCGAAAATTTCTCCTAGCTTTGCTTCATTACCAGCTTTGACTATTGTTCCCCGATCTAGCCAAACAGAGCGGATTTCACCTGTTGCTAAGGGCTGATTTATCGGAAATTGCTCCCAGAGTTCTGCTTTTGCTTGTAACCATTGTTGTCGCAGTAAGGCATAATTTTTTCGCTGTCGCAGTATAGGTATGTTTTTAGCAACCTCTTTAGCCCTATCTAAAGTATGTTTTAAATCAGAAAATCCGATATTTAAGATAGTAGCAACTAACTTTGCGCTTTTGTTCTCTGCCACTGGTCTACCAGTAGTTTTCGCTATAGTAGCAGCCCTAGTTGATGCTGCTAAATGGGCGCTTTCTACTCTACCAATCAAGTTGAGTAATTCTTGCTTGAGAGCGATCGCCTCTTGAGGACTTATCGGTTCATTGGAATTAGGCAATACTTCCGACCAGCCTACTGCTTCTTCCAATTGGTCGATAGATTCTTTAGCGTCAGGTAATATACCTTTAGATTGCGTAGTCAGGGTTTTAGCATGATGCTTGAGATGAGGTCGTAGGATGTGTAAAGTTGGCAAAGTTTTAGTTGCAGATTTTTTCGGCTGGGTTGACTTTGCCGAATTATCCTTAGGTGTAGGTTCTGGGATAAGTGCTTGAGTTGGTAATACTTTCCAGTAATTAAGTATAATAATTCCTAAAACTAGAATAAATAATATTCTAGACGTTTGATGATTAAGCTTAGTTAGGTCCAGCCAATGAAAATAATAACGCACCCACTACTCCTCATGCAATCATTTACATTTATTAGTCTTCGATAGTCTTTATATTCTGAATCAATCAAAACCCTTGGCTTAAAAATTATAGATTAAATCAGGTAATACAGGTATAGATTAATTCCGAAACTCCTGCAACTGGCATAATTGCTGTGTTCAATCGGCGAGCTACATCCTCAATAGTCATGTCATCTAAAAAGACTAGTTCGCCATGTTTCAGCATCACAGTTGGTAGTAGAATACCTTTTCCCAAATCTTGACCTGACAAATTTAAAAGTAAATCGTGACCAGTGAGTAAACCAGTTACAGTGATGTTTTGTCCCCAGTAATCACTAGCTAATGCCCGCATTACCACTTCTAGTCCTACGACAGAATTTAAGCGTTGGAGAATAGGCATAAAAGCTTTTTCTACAGCATTACCCACAACCCAAGTTAATTTCCGATGAGGATAGATTTCTGATGGTAGCATATCAGCAGCAGTTTTGTCGAATTGTTGCATGAAAAAGCGAATAGAGCCAACACCATTGTCAATTTGAGGATATTCTTCATACTCACTTTCATCAGGTAATTCTACTCCGGCGATTAAAAACCATTCATCTGCTAACCAAACAACACGAGAACCAAATTTTTGGCGAAACTTATCCCCCAAAGAACGTACCTGTGAAATTACTTCGCCAGCTTTTTCCCTAGTTACAGGAACAAGTTCATCCAATGGAGGACGAAATTTAGTCAAACCAACAGGTACAACTGCTACTGACCCTACTGCTGGTATTTCGCCTACATGAAAAGACGCTAAGTCGATTAATGTTTGTTCGAGATGTTTACCGTCATTGATTCCTGGACAAACAACTACTTGCGCATGAATTTGTAACCGCCGTTGTTGAAACCACTTGATTTGCTGGATAATTTCTCCCGCACGCGGATTTTTGAGGAGTTTCTGCCTGATTTCTGGCTCTGTAGCGTGAACAGAAACATACAAAGGAGACAGACGCATTTGTTCAATTCGTTGCCATTCTCTTTCTGTCAGATTAGTCAGCGTCAGGTAAGAACCATAGAGAAAGCTTAAACGGTAATCATCATCTTTGAAATATAAACTGGAGCGCTTACCAGGAGGTTGTTGGTCAATGAAACAGAAAGGACAACGATTATTGCATTGAATCAACCCATCGAATAAAGCAGTTTCAAACTCTAATCCCAAATCTAGATCGTAATCTTTTTCAATTTCTACATGATGGGCATTACCATCTGCATCTAGCACTTCTATTTCCAGAATTTCATCAGCACAGAGAAATTGATAGTCAATTAAATCGCGGGGATGCGTACCATTAATAGTGACAATGGCATCTCCGACATCAAAACCAACCTCAAGAGCGATGGAATCTGGCAGAACTTTGCTAATTTTGGCAGGACGAATAGTAGACATGAGTTAAAGGAACTAATTTATCGATTATATAGACTCTTGAAGCTTATGGCGATCTCCCATCAGGATGAAATATTTCAATTATCAATAAAGAGATGTAAAATTATGTACATCTCTTTATTCTAGTTTACGTACTTGAGCAAAATAAACTAAACTGATTTAACCCAAACAGCGCGATGTTGAATCTTGGCACTGAATACTTTGAGTGAGCTTCTAGCAGGACCATGAAGCACCTGACCATGAGAATTAAATACCGCCTGATGACAGGGACAAATAAATTCCTGTCCTTCCCAATTGACTGTACATCCCTTATGAGTACAAGTAGGATTGACAGCAGTTAAGCCATTGGGCTGTTTAGATGTACCAATAATGAGCACTGGTCCGACCTGTGGATTATTCACTAGTAATTGTCCAGTAGCATCTAAATCGGCTACCTTGCCTACTTTGTACCATTTGTTTTTGTCTTCAGCCGTAGCTAGTTTAATTGTACTAGGAAAAAAAGCAGCAATGATTACAGGTAAGGAACTGGTAAAGCCGCCTAAAATAGCTAAACTAAGGAAGTCACGACGTTTCATATCTGTTGTAATTGTTGTAGTTAATAATTTCTAAGTTTGTCTAAATTTTAACTTACTTGCTACTCTGGCATTCAATGGCACTTTTTCAGTTAAGCTATGTCTATTTGTAGGAGAATGGTAGAGTTTGACAATAAATGCCAATACAAATACCTTTACTTGCAGACTAAACATAGCTGAAGATTATTTAAATAGATCTTGTTTATTTTGAGGAGATTGATTATGCGACGCTTACTTTCTATTCTAGTCATGTCTAGTTGCTTATTGGCTGGGCTGCCAAGAGTGAGTTTAGCCGATGGTTTAACATTATTTAGCGGAGTTAAGCATGAGGATCAGCTAAATTATAATACGGATTATGGTGGACACCCTGGTGAGAATGGCGATCGCTATAGATTGAGAATTCCTGGGAGTAAGATGAAAGTAGCAGTCGCCGAATTTGCCATCAGCTATCCTCATTATTTCGACGGTGCCTTCGACCCCAAAAAGGTTGAGGTGATAACAGGAGGTGTCAGTGTTCCTTTGTCCGAGGTGAAGTGGGATAAAGATGGCAAAACAATCGAAATCTATCCCAAAGATCCAGTTCCTGCTGGTGATGGAGTTGAGATACAGCTATCCAATGTGACAAATCCGAGTACAGGTATGTATTATTTCAATTGCAATATACTAGCTCCTGGTGATGTTCCACTACTTCGTCCCATTGGTACATGGATTATTAGCATACAGAATGATTAAAATGCATTCATTCATGTATTGATTAGGAAATTGAGAAACCTCCCTCTAGGGGTTTACTATAGTGTCTGTAAAGTGGTACAATAAACGATTGTGACTTTTTATAAAACATCGCTGTAGAGGAGAGTGGTATGCAAAGAACCTTGGGAGGTACTTGCCGCAAAAGAAAAAGAACTTCTGGTTTTCGAGCTAGAATGCGGACACCAACTGGGAGAAACGTGATTAAGGCTAGAAGAAAACGGGGACGTTATCGTCTGAGCGTTTGAAGCGAATTACTGCAAAACAATAAAAGTCGTGGCTTTGCCCGCATCATATCGATTAAAATCTCGTCAAGATTTCCAGGCAGTTTTCCGGGAAGGGACGCGACATCATAGTGTCAATTTCACTTTGAGAGCTTTAAGACCTCAACGGTTAAAAGAACCTTCTGGGGAAACTGATCCTAGTCTGGTAAATCAAGTTTGTCCCAAGATTGGCATTTCAATCAGTACTAAAGTCAGCAAGCGAGCAGTTGTGCGCAATCGAATCAAACGGAAAATCACCGCTGCTTTAGCTAAATTGTTGCCGAAATTAGTACCAGGATGGCGATTAGTGCTGATTGTTAAGCCCAAAGTCGTAGAATCAGAGTGCGTAAACCCACAATTTCTGCAAGAATTAGAGCAGTTGTTGGTGCAAGCAGAGGCGATCAATGGGAATTCGTGAAGAAATTTATTATGAAGGCGGTCCACATATTGGCGACTTGCTCCTGAATTGTTTAATTGGATTAACTGTCGTAGGTATACCTTTGACTGTGGGCGCAATTATTCGAGCTTTGTGGCTGCGATTCCGGATTACTGACCGCCGTTTGACTGTGATTGGTGGTTGGATGGGACGCGATCGCTCGGACGTGATTTACGCGGAAATTGTCAAAATTGTCAAAGTTCCCCGGGGTATAGGTTTTTGGGGAGATATGGTGGTCACCCTGAAAAATGGTAGTCGTCTAGAAATGCGAGCCGTACCTAATTTTCGCCAAGTTCATGATTATATCACCGCCAGAGTTGCTGCCAAAAATCCTCAATTTAGCAGCACCAAGTAGTAATATATCCATGGAAAATGTATTTTATGGGAATTATTGGGAATTATTTGGCTGAGATTTGCCACGCTTGTGGGTTTAATCAACAATTTTGGTTAACCTGTGCGGCTATCCGTAGCCAACAATAGTCGCATCTCCAAACTATGATTTAGATAAATTAGATTCAGTTCAGTTTACAGTAGTACCTCAGGTTGAATTCAGAATAATGGACTTTGGTATCGGGTTTCTCTCGAACAATATAATGCTGCCAATCATAGATATTTTCTATGGTATTGTGCCTAGCTATGGATTGGCGATCGTCGCTTTAACATTGGTAGTCAGAATTGCACTCTATCCCCTGAGTGCTGGGTCTATCCGTAACATGCGACGAATGCGGATTGTGCAACCTTTGATGCAGAAGCGGATGCAAGAAATCAAAGAGCGTTATAAAGACGATGCACAAAAACAGCAAGAGGAGATGATGAATGTCCAAAAGGAATTTGGCAACCCTTTAGCGGGTTGTCTACCTTTATTAGTGCAAATGCCTGTACTATTAGCATTGTTTGCCACTTTACGAGGTTCACCTTTTGCGGGAGTTAGCTACTCTGTTAACTTACAAATTTTCCCCAGCGCAGAAATTGAGCAAATTCAGCCCCAAGCCTTTGCTACTCCTCCACAAAATATCTACATTGACAACGGTACACACACACAGGTGATCGCCATTCTACCTGGGGGAAACAAGCTGGCTGTGGGAGAAAAGACAAAAATCCAGTATCAAACAGTGGCTGGTAAACCATTTGATGAGCTTTTAGCAGCACACCCAGTCACAAAATTAATTCCAGAATGGAAGGTGACCAAAGGGGAAGATAGACTGAAAATTGATGCTCAGGGCAACGTAGAAGCTTTACAGCCAGGAGAAGTCACAATTGTCGGTTCTATTCCCGGTTTAGCAGCAGATAACGGATTCCTGTTCATCGACGCTTTAGGTAGAGTTGGGGCGATCGATCCTGATGGCAAAGTTCATTGGGATATTGTGGCGATGATCGTTTTCTTTGGCATCAGTCTTTATGTTAGCCAAATGCTTTCCGGGCAAAATTCCTCTGGTGGTAATCCTCAGCAGGATACTGTTAATAAAGTTACCCCAATTATTTTCTCTGGAATGTTTCTTTTCTTCCCTTTACCAGCAGGGGTATTAATGTACATGGTAATTGGTAATGTTTTCCAAACCTTGCAAACTTATATTCTGTCTCGGGAACCTCTACCAGAAGAACTGCAAAAACTGGTAGAAACTCAAGAGAAAGAAAAAGCTAGCACAGAACCAAAAGCATTACCATTTGAACCAAAAAGTTCTAAGAAAAAGGCTACAGGCTGATTATGAACTACACTTCCATGCAGCAGGGTGAACGATGGTTACAGGAGTTACTAGAAATCATTGGTATATCTGCTGTTGTTAGAGGTAACTTACAAGCACTTCCATCCTTAGACGATGAATCTTCAGATGCTAGAGAAACTGACAGTTACTGGCTGACAATAGATGCATCGTACTTATTGCCAGAACAAATCAGCGCTTTAATCGGAAATGATGGTTCCGTATTAGATGCAATCCAGTATTTGGCAAACTCAGTGCTTAATTTAACGCAAGAAGAGGAAGATCGCACCTCTTATACTGTTGAACTGAACGGCTACCGGATTAAACGACAAGCAGAAGTTCAGTCATTAGCAGAAGCAGCAGCTATGGAAGTGCGGTTTTCTGGGAGAGAAGTGGAAATTAAATCTCTCAGTTCCCCAGAAAGACGGCAAATCCATACATATCTCGAGGGTTTTCCTGATTTAGAAACCTTTAGTCGTGGTAGAGAACCCCATCGTCATTTGGTGGTTCGTCCAGCAAGTGGACTATAAAGTTTAGTGAAACGGCTAAACTAGAATTATGTATGATCAACATAGTTGTTGTTAGTTCATTACCATCTACTTTCTGGTTCCTTCTAGCGTGAGAGTGTCTCACAAATCCTATGGACGCAATTTTTATTCCGCAGCTAACTCAAGCCCCGGAGCGGACAGAGGAAATCGAAGTCCAAGAATTTCTGCCTGGTCTGGAAACATTGACACCAGTTCGCGGTATCGTTCGGGTTCAACATCAAGGTAATTATTTAACAGTTTCCGCAGCAGCAGAAGCAATAATTACTTGTACTTGTCATCGGTGCTTACAGCAGTACAACCATCGTTTGATGGTGAATACTGAAGAAATTATCTGGCTGGATGAAACCGTAAATCAAGTAGACGATTTGCCACTAGAAAGAGAAATAGCTATGGAGGAGCTAGTAGAAACTTTGGCTCCTGATAGTTATTTTTATCCCAGTGAGTGGTTATACGAACAGATGTGTTTAGAATTACCACATCACCAACTGTGCGACCAGAATTGTCCAGGTATTTTAAGTACTAGCTCCCATAGCTATTCAGAAAATCCTATTGACAGTCGCTGGGCAACTCTAGAAACGCTGAAGAAGCATTTTTCCGGCTAGTGGAGGTAGGGGTGTTCCCCTACCCCGCTACTTGAATTTCATCTAGTTGATTAATCACCACGTCTGCTCCCCTAACATTATCTGGCTGACCAATCCAAGTAATACCTATACAACCTGCAGATTGGGCATGGCGTGCCATTTGCATATCGCCAGCAGAATCACCGACCATTAATGTCGCTTTTGGTTCCACTCCCAAAGCTTGACAAGCTTGGATGAAAAGCGCTGGATCTGGTTTATTTGGACTACCGCTATCCACTCCCATTTTTAGCGTGATATAGTCTTCTAATTGATGAAACCAAACAAATCGCTGTACATCTTCAGTTGTTGCAGCAGATAATATACCCAATAATAATCCTGCTGATGATAAGGATTGCAATACTTCTAAACTACCGGGGAATAAAGGGGCGGAATTTTTACCCACATAGGTTTCAGCTTCCGCAAAAGCTTGATGAGCAAGTTTCATGGATTCAAACCATCCTCGTCCAGTTTCGGCAATATAAGCAGCAGCAGCGACTGTCGTATCCCGACGACTGGCTACCGCCATCAATCCGGCAACATCTAAGTGATTACCATGAATCCCAAAGGCCATTAATAGAGGTTCTCCTATACCAGGAATTTGGGAGTCTATTATCCGTGCTGCTCTTTGTCCTAGTGATCTTAAATAAACTTCAGAGTCTTCTAATGTGCCATTTTTGTCGAATAAAATTGCCTGGATCTGTGGAAAAACCAGATTTCTACATTTAACAGTTCTCAAAAACACCACCTAATTGAAAATAAAAAAGAGGGAAAATCCCTCTTAAGGTAAACTAATCAACTTAACTGAATCTGGCTTTAATTTAAATTGCAATTAAACGCACTATTCTTCAATCGCAACCGGTATTTCTGCCGTAACCGGTATTTCGGCTTCTTCAGTAGCAGCAGGAATTTCCACCTCTTCAGTAGCAGCAGGAATTTCGGCTTCTTCAGTAGCAGGAGGAACCTCTATTTCTTCGGTAGCAGGAGGAACTTCTATTTCTTCAGCTTCCACTGGCACAAGAGTTATACCTTGCTGTTTAGCCAGCAATTGTTCCCTATACTTAGCTGCCATTTCTTCGGCTTTATCATAAACCAAATCACGGTTCTTGATCATATCTCCTGGTTCTGGTTCCAGCTGTTTAGTTGACAGGGAAATCCGCCCTCTTTCAGCATCCAGGTCAATGATCATCACCTTCACTTCGTCATTAACGTTGAAAACGCTATGAGGTGTGTCAATGTGTTCGTGAGAAATTTCTGAAATGTGTAGTAGTCCACTAACACCACCAATATCGATGAAGGCACCGTAGGGCTTGATCCCACGAACCGTACCTATGACTACTTCTCCCACTTCCAATCGGTTCATCTTCCGCTCAACTAAAGCTCGACGATGGGAGAGAACTAAGCGGTTACGTTCTTCATCAACTTCTAGGAATTTTAAAGGTAATTCTTCTCCAACCAAATCCTCTTTCGGTTTACGAGTACTGATATGAGAACCAGGGATAAAACCTCGTAATCCTTCAATTCGTACTAATGCACCACCACGATTCGTAGCAAAGACACCAGAGCGGACAGTAGCATCTTCTGCTTGTAGTTGACGGACTCTTTCCCAAGCTCGCATGTATTCAATACGACGAATGGAAAGAGTTAATTGACCATCTTCGTTTTCATCAGTGAGGATGAAAAATTCCCTTGTTTCGTTTGATTGTAAGACTTCTTCCGGGCTATCCACCCGGTTAATAGACATTTCCTGTATAGGTATATAAGCTGCTGTTTTAGCACCGATGTCAATCAGAGCGCCGCGCGGCTCTATACTGAATACTGTACCTGGTACAATGTCGCCAGGGCTAAAGTGATAATCATACTTATCAAGTAGAGCAGCGAAATCTTCGTGAGTAAATCCAATTTCTGTAGCGGTTAAATTCTGATTGACCATGCTGATTTGTTCCTGGTTCTATTCTCCGTAAAGTTTTTGGCACAATTCATTGTGTAAATTGATGTAATATGAAAAGACCTTTATTGTAAAGTCTATTCTTACATCTTGCATCATCCTAGCGCAGGAGCACTAGAGATATAAAATATTGACTCCCAGATAGAAGATCATATCACAGTTAAAAAAAATAGTCACGCTTAGTGAATTATGACCAGTTTTTTCCTGGATTAAGTCAATTAAGGTATTTTTTATGCGCTTTAATAATATATATATATGTATATACAAGACACATATCAAAAGAATTCGTAGTTACGGGTTGGCGAAATCAGAATCGCACCATGAATCCGCAACTACGAAACTAGAACCTATCTTTTCTCTTTTCTTTCAAAACGGGGGGGTTCGCGGAAGGCGATCGCAAAGAAGAGTACGCCTAGCGCCAAAGTTAGAATCAAGATGTAAGCAACGCTTTCCATAATTATGAATTGGTAGGAATTTAGTGTTTGAGAAGGCAGGAGGCAGAAGGCAGGAGGTATCTCCATCAATAAAATTTAGGGGATTTAACAAGGGTGCAGTGGCTCAGGTAATGGGTGATATACCCATTACGCATGAACCAAATCCTTAGAGAGCTTCCGGACGGCGAGTTGTCTTGTCACCCACTTTTTGGAATAGTCCCCATTCAACTTGTTCTTCCATATCGGAATCTACACCAGCAAATACATCTCGGTAGATTGTCCGAGAACCATGCCAAATGTGTCCAAAGAAGAACAGCAGAGCAAATACCACATGACCAAAGGTAAACCAACCTCTAGGAGAAGTGCGGAATACACCATCAGAATTTAAAGTTTCGCGGTCAAAACTAAAAATTTCACCGCCTTGAGCTTTACGAGCATATTTCTTGACTTCAGCTGGGTCTGTAAATGTTTGACCATTCAAATTACCACCGAGGAAGGTTACTTTTACACCCGTTTGCTCAAAACTGTATTTAGATTCTGCACGACGGAAGGGAACATCAGCGCGGACAATGCCATCAGCATCAGTCAGAACCACAGGGAAGGTTTCAAAGAAGTTAGGTAAACGTCTAACTGTTAATACCCGTCCTTCAGCATCTTGGAATAATGCATGTCCTTGCCAAGATTGAGCAATACCGTCACCGTTGACCATTGCACCTGTACGGAATAAACCGCCTTTAGCAGGGCTATTACCAACGTAATCGTAGAATGCTAGTTTTTCAGGAATTTTCGACCAAGCTTCCGCCGGAGTATCACCTTGAGCTAAGTTAGCTTGTACACGACGCTCGATTTCTTGCCGGAAATAACCCTGATCCCACTGGTAGCGAGTTGGTCCAAACAGTTCAATTGGAGTAGTTGCGCTGCCATACCACATGGTTCCTGCTACAACAAAAGCAGCAAAGAAAACAGCAGCGATACTGCTAGAGAGAACTGTTTCAATGTTACCCATCCGCAGAGCTTTATACAGCCTTTCGGGGGGTCTAACTGATAAATGGAATAAACCAGCGATAATTCCCACAATACCAGCAGCAATGTGGTGAGCGACAATACCACCAGGGTTAAAGGGGTTAAAGCCATCTGGACCCCATTCTGGTGCTACTGGTTGTATGCTACCTGTTAACCCATAGGGGTCAGAAACCCACATTCCTGGTCCAAAAAGTCCTGTCAGGTGGAATGCACCAAAACCGAAACAAAGTAAACCGGACAAGAACAAGTGGATACCAAACATTTTGGGCAAATCTAGCGCGGGTTCGCCAGTCCGAGGATCTCTAAAGAGTTCCAAATCCCAATAAACCCAATGCCAAACAGCAGCAAGAAAAAGTAAGCCAGAGAGAATAATGTGCGCAGCAGCAACACCTTCAAAAGACCAGAATCCAGGATTGGTTGCAGGTTCACCTGTAACACTCCAACCGCCCCAAGATTGGGTAACACCTAAACGTGCCATAAAAGGTAGCACAAACATACCTTGACGCCACATGGGGTTGAGGACTGGATCGCTGGGATTATATATGGCGAGTTCATATAATGCCATCGAACCTGCCCAGCCCGCAACTAAAGCTGTGTGCATCAAGTGTACGGAAATTAACCGTCCTGGATCGTTCAGAACGACTGTATGTACTCGATACCAAGGTAGTCCCATTGACTACGCTCCTCCAAAGATGAATTCGTTTACAAAGCAATTACAAAGCAATTTTCTGATGCAGATCCTTTTGAGGGACAAAGTCCACTGTCCAGAAATCTGTTCTAGTTTTTTTATTGCCAATTTTGATCTTTACCACAGTTTCCCTGAGCGATCGCCAAGGGAAAATGAGAATGTTTAAAAAATTGTAACTATTGATGGAACGCTTTGCAAGCGTCTTAATAAATGACATAACCTAAATTGTGGCAGAACTTTTGTAGCTGAATACCGCCAGGAAGTTTAAATTTATTATAGATTTGTTGAGTTTAATTACGATAACCTGAAACTATAGTACTATAATTAACCGCCGTTGGAAAAACTCATCATTGCGATCGCTATGTACTCTTTGAGCCTTAATCGATGGGGGGAGATCGGAAAATTCCTCTCTTGTTTCTGTCTATGTCTATTACTAGTCGTTAGTTGTGCCCATAAACAGCAAACAACTAGCCAAACTACTAACGACGGGCGTATTACCATAGGTACAACAGCAAAACCAAGAACCCTTGACCCAGCGGATGCTTATGAATTAGCGGCTTTGAGCTTAGTTTTTAATATGAGCGATCGCCTCTACACCTATGAGCCAGGAAGCGCCGAAATTAAACCCCAGCTAGCAACAGCACCAGCCAAAGTTAGTCCAGACGGTTTAACTTACACCATACCCATCCGCAAGGGAGTAGTTTTTCATGATGGTACTCCCTTCAACGCTAGCGCAATGGAATTTAGCATTCAACGTTTTATCGAAAATAAAGGTAAACCCTCTTTTTTGTTATCCGATACGATAGATAAAGTCAAGGCGACGGGGGAATATGAATTGACGATCCAGTTAAAAAGACCTTTTGCAGCATTTCCCTCACTCTTAGCATTTTCTGGTGTATGTGCAGTTTCCCCAAAAGCTTACGCACTGGGAGCAGGTCAATTTAAGCCGAGTATCTTTGTCGGAACAGGTCCTTATAAATTAGCCAATTATGGAACTGATTCGCTGCGACTTGATGTTTTTGACCAGTATTGGGGAGAGAAACCAGTTAATAAGGGGATTAATATCCAAATTCAGTCAAGTCCAGTTAACTTGTTCAATGCTTTCACCACTAATGCGGTAGATGTTGCTTACCTATCCCTAAAACCAGACCAAATTCGTAACTTAGAGTCAGGTGCTAAACAAGGAAAATGGCAAGTTATCAGCGCTCAAGGTAGTGTAGTTAGTTATATGGGGTTGAATCGGAATCAGAAACCTTTAGATAAATTAGAGGTGAGACAAGCGATCGCCAGCCTAATTGATCGCGAATTAATCAATCAGCGAGTTATATTTGGTCAAGCTGCTTCATTATATAGTATGCTTCCCACTACCTTTAATGCTTCTGAGCCACTATTTAAAGACAAATATGGTGACGGACAATACGATAAAGCGAAAAAACTGTTATCAGCAGCCGGATTTTCCCCGTCCCACCCCGCCATCATACCAATTTGGCATTCTGCTAGTTCAGCTATTTACTCTTCAGTCGCCCAGACACTCAAATCTATTACCGATAAAGAACTCAATGGAATGGTGCAATTTCAAATTAACCCAGTTGAAAGTGCAACATTTTTTAAAGAGATTGGCAAAGGTTTATACCCAGTAGCATTATTTGATTGGTATCCAGACTTTTTAGACCCAGATGATTACGTCCAACCATTCCTAGCTTGTGAAAAGGGGTCAGTTAGCCAAGGTTGTACAACAGGTGGTAGTCAAGCACAAGGTTCGTTCTACTACAGCGAAGCGATGAATAAATTAATCGCGCAAGAACGACAAGAACTCAAACCGGAAGCTCGCAAACAAATATTTGCGCAAATACAAGCCTTAGAAACAGATGATGTACCATATATTCCTTTATGGCAAAGTAAAGATTATGTATTTGCGCAAAAAGGAGTTAGTCATGTACAAATTGACCCAACGCAGAACTTAATTTACAAGTCGATCAAGAAATAAGCACATCCCACAGCCCACCCAAAAACTATGTCTCGCTCCAAAGCCTTACAGTTTTACATTGTTTCTCGCATCATTCTGGCTCCGCTCCAATTATTGACGATAATCACTATCGTCTTTTTGCTGCTGAGAGCAACACCAGGAGATCCAGCCGATGCAATTTTGGGTGGACGTGCGCCGGAAAATGCGAAGGAAGAATTACGACAACAATTAGGATTGAACTTACCTATTTGGCTACAGTACATCAACTATTTAGGGCACTTGGTCAAATTTGATTTAGGAACTTCCTTAACCAGCAGAGGACAGGAAGTTTGGGAAATCATTGGACAATATTTTCCCGCAACATTAGAATTAGCAATTTTTAGTATGGCGGTAGCCTTGATCGTGGGAATTACGGTGGGTACTCTTTCCGCTTCCCGTCCGGGAACTGTCTTTGATTTAGGCGGGAGGCTGTTTGGGATTATTACTTATGCGCTTCCCATGTTCTGGGCTGGAATGTTGTTACAGTTAATTTTTTCAGTCCAATTAGGCTGGTTTCCTAATTCCAATCGCTTCCCACCCAATTTACCAGTTCCCGCGACTATTACTGGTTTATATACAGTTGACAGTTTACTGAGTTTGAATTTTGGTGAGTTTTTGGTGTCTTTACACTATTTAGCACTCCCTAGCCTAACTTTGGGGATTTTGCTGAGTGGGATTTTTGAGCGCATTGTCAGAGTTAATTTAAAGCAAACTTTGCAAGCAGATTATGTGGAAGCAGCGAGAGCTAGAGGGATTCCAGAAAGACGGATTCTAGTAACTCATGCTTTGAAAAATGCTTTAATTCCAGTGATTACAGTTTTGGGTTTAACTTTTGCTTCTTTATTAGGTGGCGCAATTTTAACGGAAGTGACTTTTTCCTGGCCAGGATTAGCAAATCGTCTCTATCAAGCGATTTCTGACCGCGATTATCCTACGGTTCAAGGGGTTTTGGTGTTTTTTGGGGCGATCGTTGTTAGCGCGAGCATTTTGATTGATATTCTCAACGCTTATGTAGACCCGCGTATTCGTTATTAAAATGATGCGAGTTCCATGGCTAGAAAAATGCGGTTATCTATCTTGCCATAATTTTGGATTATGGTTAGTAGACCCATCAAAATCACAAGCAATGGAATACGTTAAGATAAAAAGGCTTGTGATCAAATGAATTATCTGCTCACATGGAACTGCAAACACATAGTTAATGCCCAAATTCAAAGGAAATTGGCAGAGATCAGCCTTGATTTTGGGTATGAGTTACCGATCCTTTGTACACCCTATGAACTTCTTGGAGATTGATATGTATCACGACCCAATTGTGGAAGAAATTCACAGAATTCGTCAGGAGTATTCACAGTCGTTCAACCACGACTTGAAAGCACTCTTCGCTGATCTGCAAAAGCAGCAAGCAGCAAGTGGTAGAAAAGTTGTGAACTTGTCACGGAAACATTGTTTAACAATACGTTGGAGCGAACAATCGAGAGATAAAAGTGAGGATGCTAAGTGGGTGTTTCCCTCTACCACCTTATGCATAATCCGCCCGCATTCTCCTCTTTCCTCTATTGTTCGATCATTTAGTGTAGAGAATACATATTATTTTAAAGAATTAAATAACGCTGCTTTAGCAGCTAACTCTCTTTGATATGATTCAATGCCAATTTGGTAATGGCTAGCAGCTAGCGCACCTGAACTGTTGTTTCATATTCGTGTCTGGAATTAAAAAAACAGAAAACACGGTGTTTACTCCATTTACAAACCCATTCACTAGATTCTTCATCAAACTTAAACCCAGTAAAATACATATCTTCAGATTGAGTATCATTTTTTACTAAAGATTTACCACCACCACTATAAATAAAATCATCATTAATAGGCCAATCACCAAATTTGTCAACCCATTCGGAGCAATCTATATTACTTACGACCCAAATCCCGTTATCTTCCGTAAACTGTCAGAATGCTTTAACTGATGCAAGGTAGCATTTCCTGTACAGAATAATACAGTTGTAATTTCAGCAATTAACACTTCAGCTAATGCGTGGGCTGCTGCTGCTGAGTCTGCGGCTGCTTGCAGGAAGGGCATTGCTAGCCCAGCAATATCTGCTCCCAAGGCGATCGCTGTTGCTACATCTAGCCCGTTCCGCAATCCTCCAGAGGCAATTAAAGGTACATCTGTCCACCGCGATCGAATCTGTGTAATACACTCTGCTGTTGGTAGACCCCAATCAGCAAAAGTTCTCCCTAACCGATGTTGTAAAGGGGTTTGAGCCCGTTCACTTTCTACCTTAGCCCAAGATGTCCCACCGGCACCAGCCACATCAATTGCCCGTACTCCTACGGCAATTAATTTTTCTGCCATTGTTGCGGAAATTCCATTACCTACTTCCTTGGCAATTACGGGAACTGATAATTGATCGCACAATTTAGAGATTTTGTCAATTAGTCCCCGGAAATTAGTATCGCCTTTGGATTGGACACACTCTTGGAGCGGGTTGATGTGTAAAATTAGAGCATCAGCTTCTAAGATATCAATAATCCGCAAACATTCATCAATACCATACTGATAGTTAAGTTGTACAGCGCCCAAATTAGCAAATAACAGGATATCGGGGGCGTATTTACGCACAGTAAAAGTATTAACTACCTGGGGTTTTTCTACTACTACTCGCTGAGAACCTACACCCATAGCAATTTTGTAGTATTGGGCAACTTCTGCTAGCCGTTGGTTAATGATTCTTGCCTGTTCTGTTCCCCCAGTCATAGAGGAGATTAATACAGGTGCCCCCAAATATTTACCTAAGAAAGTAGTCCTAATATCAATTTCCTGACGATTGAGTTCCGGTAAGCAACAATGGGTAAAGCGATAGCGTTCTAGTCCGTTGGTGATTTGCTGGCATTGTACGTCTTCTTCTAAGCAGATGCGAATGTGATCTGCTTTACGATTTTCCGTTGTGTTGATTGGATGGTTCACGGCTGGGTATGACTCAAAGGGATTATTCATAACAAGGATACATGGTAGGGGTAAAACGAGAGTAAATGAGTATCAAACAGAAAGTTACGCTAAGGCTGTAAACCTTGAAACCGTAATATATTACTTTCCATCAAGTAGCTAAAACTCAATTAGCATAAGGTACTGAGATAAATTTGGTATACAACTAAAATATTTTTTTGTATTGAACCAATTAAGTTGACTTCCAGACAGTATTAAGTGTATATTCTAAAACGGAAATTTTAGATTCATCAACTTTACTTTTGGTCATAAAAACCACGCTGAAAAACCCTAGTATAACTAAGTGTACTTAGTTATATTTGATCAAACTGGATTAAATGCTCAATCTAGTACAGCTTGGCGTAAATAAACTCACCTATTTCAAGTTCATGAAACGCTTACTCTCTATATTTTGAAGGTAGAAACTAAAATGCTAATATCCAATGAATATTTGGATTCTGTGATGATTTTGATAGCCTTTGCATTTATTGGTGGGGGTTTAAAATATATAGATCAGGCATACGATATTGCAGTTTTCAGTAAAACAGCAGCTTGGTTTATTGCAGGTTTTGTAGGCGTAGCTATGGGAATAACAATGGCTTTTGATAATTACTCTACAGAACTCCTGATTTCAATTATCCTTGGTGTTGCGTTTATGTCGAAAATTGACAACTGGCCATTTAGGATTACAGCATTGATATCATTATTGATATTAGGAATATTATGTTTCATCAACCCCAACTTAATGGGAAGCCATTTTCGCTGGCTATCAGTAGGAATTTTAACTTCTTTAGTATTATTTGATGAGTTTTTAGACGATTTATCGGATAACTACAACTTCTTGAAAATATTTCGTTACCGTCCAGTACTGGAAATATCTATATTTTTAGCAGTACTATTAGGGTTTTTTCCAATAATATCTTTTTTCTCATTACTATCATTTGACCTCACATATATCTTGGTAAAGATCATAAGTGAGAAGAAATTAATGTCCAATAAAAATCAAGAAGTTGTCACTATACTTCAAAGTTAATGAATTTCAGCCTACAGCATGATTATGATTTCTTACCACGCTTCTTTAATCTAGCTATTACTAATATCCTTGCTAGTCTGATGGAACCATTAGCAGGTATGATTAGCCTAGCTTTCTTGGGGCATCTGTCCCAACTTCATCATTTAACTGGCTCTACTGAAGCAGGAATGTTATTTGACTATCTTTATTTCAGTGCCTATTTCTTACGGCAAGGGATAACTGGAATAACAGCCCAAGCAGTGGGAAGAGACGATCAAGAACAAGTATTACTATCACTAGTCAGTGGTAGTTGTATGGCGTTAGGATTGGGGATTTTGCTCTTACTACTTCAGTATCCATTGCAAGAGATTTGGTTTACTATTGTGAATAGTGATTCAGAAGACAAAACTGCTGCTGTTGCCTACTTCAACGCTCGTATTTGGTCTGCACCTGCAGTATTGCTTAATTTTGTCCTGATTGGTTGGCTTTTTGGCAGGGAAGAAAGTAGAAAAGTATTAGTACTAACCTTAGTTGGGAGTGCGCTGAATATACTACTAGACTATATTTTTATTGCCAGGTTGGATTGGGGTAGTATGGGAGCTGGATTATCCCTAGCCATTACCCCTTATTTAGTGTTCTTCCTGGGATTAATTTTGATCTCGTCAAAAATTCAATGGCTAGAGTTTAGTGTAGTTCTGCAAAAAGTCTTCAATTGGTCTTTCTTTCAATCCATGGTTACTCTGAATGGGAACATATTCCTGACTAACTTTCTGATGATGTCTATCTTGACATTTTTTAGAGTTGTGGCTACGACTATGGAAAAAAGTATCTTTGCGGAAGATATCCTACTACTACAAGTAGTTGTTTTAGTTTTTTACGTTTTTGAGGGAATGATAATTGCTTTAGAGAGCTTAGTCGGAAACTTTGCCGGAAAACAACAAACTGAGAAATTATTACCTCTTTTAGCAAGTGGTATGGGTTTTAGTATGATATTAGGGCTGAGTTTTGCTCTAGCATGTGTGCTTTTTCCGCAAATAGTATTTGGCTTGTTAACCAACCATACTGAAATTACAGAATCAATCGGTATCTTTACTACCTGGTTAATTCCTGTTTTAGTATTTAGTGGAGTTTGTTTTATGGAGGAAGGATACTACTTGGGTTTAGCAAAAGTGTCAATTATTAAGAATATGACAATTATCGCCATGATAGTAGGATTTATTCCTCTAGCTGTAGCAGCCTGGAAGCTTCACAATAATCATTTATTATGGTTATCTCTATCCATTTTCTTGATTGTCAGATTGATAGGATTGACCTGGCAACTAGCAACGAATTTTAAAGATGATCAACTTGGGTATTCTAAAACTGTTTAAGTATCATGAAACATAATTATGCAGTATAATTTAGTAAATGCTAAAGACACTCCTAATTGTCCAGAGATGACAGCTAGTGTTCTCATGCAAGCGTATCCCAAATTTCTAACACATAATCTCTCTGATAATCCAGTTTGGGTTTCCTTGTTTGATTTGTATCCAGAGTTTCAGTTAGTGCTAGTTGAAACTAGTACTAAATCTGCCATTGCACAAGTTAGCTGTCTACCACTAGCATGGCAAGAAAACTTAGAAAAATTGCCTGCACAGGGATGTGATTGGGTATGTGCTAAAAGTATTACCGATTCTTTAGAAGGTCGCAAACCAAATATATTAGCAGTTGTATCGCTATCAATTATTCCTGAGTACCAAGGTAAACGCTTAAGCTGGCAATTATTGGAACATTGTCAAAAAATTGCCCAAACACATCAGTTTCGCTCGTTGATTTTAGCAGCTCGCCCGAGTCTTAAACATCTCTATCCGTTAATTTCCATGGAACGTTATATTACCTGGAAAAATGATCAAGGAATGCTTTTTGATCCTTGGCTAAGATTTAACGTCAAGCAAGGTGCTAGTTTATTTGGTGTATGTGCTGAATCAACCACAATTGTCGATACGATTGATACTTGGGAAATTATGGCTAATATGTATTTTCCAGAAACTGGAGACTATGTTATACCGGGGGGTTTAGTACCTCTTAAAATTGACTATACACATCAGAAAGGAACCTATATAGAACCTAATGTTTGGTTAAGTTATCAGTTAGTTTAATTCATTGATTTAGTGTAATATCAAAATAGAAAAGTTTTAGAAGGAACTAAAAATTATGCTGACAGACGAACAAAAGCACGCTTTTATTCAAGATGGATATATTGTTTTAAATGATATTCTGCCAAAAGATTTATTAGAAAAAATACTCCATGACGCGCAGATTATAGCAACTAAAGAATTACCAACTGCGACCTATGTTGATGGAGAACTTTTAGAATTCAATGAACCGCATAGCGCCAAGAATGCCAAGATGGGAGAACTCAAGGCATGGAATCAAGATTTATTCTTGAATTACCCTAGTTTTACAGATATTTATAAGATTCCAGCTTTTGTAGATTTATTACAGGAATTAATTGGTTTTGATTTTCAATTTGTGTTAGGAGACTTAATTATAATTCCTCCAACTAAAGATATTCTAAGTTGGCACAAGGATGGAGACCGTCCTAATTTTCCTTTAGATCAGATTGTTGTGTCGATTTATCTTCAGAGTATAGTGGGAACTGTACGCGTTATCCCTGGGAGTCACCAGAACGAGTATCGACTAAATCATGTTCTTGAGAGCGAAATACCACTTGGTGAAGTTAGTTTACCTGGTGAAGTAGCTCTTGTTCTTCCTACAGGATCAATTCTACTCAATCACGCTAACTTATGGCATACAAATGATGCTAACAACTCTAATTTAACCGAATGGTTATTGACATTACAATATGCAAGAGCAAAAGATTGTGTGATGAAAAATGCTTAGAATTAACATAACTTTTTAAGTTTATTATGACTGATATTAATCAAGTTCAAGAACATATTTCGACATGGGTGAATAATTGCCTTAGCATCCCTCATCCTGAATTAGCTGGATTTCCAATTTGTCCTTATAGTAAAAAAGCTCTGTTGGACAACCGTGTTTTAATTCAGTGGTTTGACAGTAGCCAACTTCTAAATATTATCACGCAACTGCACCAAACTTGGCAGGATGATTTTGATATGGTTATTCTGGCAACAGATCCAGAAACAATCTCCTACAAAACTCTTACAGATTTGGTCATGAATGCTAATGATACCTTAAGTAAGGCGGATTTAGTTGCTTTACGAGATCACCCAGGTTCAGTTATAGATATACCTCGCAGTGCAGAGTCAACCAATGGTAAATACGCCTTAGTGTTTCTTCAAAGATTAAGTAAATTGCAAGAAGCTAGTGAACAATTATCAAAACTGGGGTATTATCAGCACTGGACGGAGGAAGAATTAGAAGATTCAGTTAACTGGCGTTTTCGTCTTTTGCAGAACGTTTTACATGGTAAGTAGAGAATTTGTCAGTTGTTTAAAATTAGAAAAATTAAGTAAGAAAAAGGAAGTTTTCAAAATGAGTGAAGAAAAATCATTGTCTTCAGAAGGTGATATTTATGATAGCTATATTAACGCTGGAAAGTCATACGTTTATCAAAAGTTAGAAGATGTTCCGTTGTGGCTTAATTTGGCTAAAGAATATGGCGACCCAATTTTAGAACTAGCTTGTGGTACTGGTAGGGTAACCATACCTTTAGTAGAACAAGGTTTTCAAATTACAGGAATTGATATTTCTGAAAGTATGCTAAATACGGCTAGAAAAAAGTCGTCTTTAGTTGAATGGGTTCAATCAGATATGAGGTATTTTCAATTAGATAAGAAGTTTTCTCTAATTATATTACCTTTTTTTCTTTTCACAGGTCTTTTGCAATTAGAAGATATAGAATCTTGTTTAAATTGTGTTAAACAACATCTTGCACCAGGAGGAGTCTTTGTTATAGATGTAATACATCCCTCTCGCCAATTTATCTTAGATTTACTCATGTTATCTCAAAGAAGATTGGTAGAGTGTATCTTTCCAAATCCTGAAGATCAGCAAAATATCGTAGTCACAACTGAAAGAGAATATGATATAGAGCGGCAAATTCTGATAGAAAAATTGTTCTATCATATTCCCGGAAAAACTGAAGAAATTTTTGAAGAGCTAAAATTTCGGTTGTATTTTCCAAAAGAATTGGAGATACTATTCAAATATAACGGTTTCACGATTGAGAAAAAGTTTGGAAATTATGACATGACAGCCTTTACCTCAGAGTCACCTCAACAGATTTTAGTCTGTAGTGTTAGTTCTGAAGTTTAGACTAAGCAGCAAGAAATTGCTCAGAAGTTTGGGGAAAGCTAAAATCCCATAGCCAAAATGTTATCTGGCGAGATGAGCAATTTGCTATAATTTCCCAACATCTTTATTATACAGAAGGGAATAGGGAACGGGGAACAGGGGTAAAAATATTTTAGAGTAAGGCTTTCTGATAAAATTTTTTACCTCTTTTAACTACAATATGCTGTATTAACGTATACAATACCTTCGCCAAAAAAAGAGTATAAAGAGAGGGCTGATGTAGTATAGCTCTTTATATTTTTTTAACTGTGAAGCAGTCTCTTTCTCATAGTCTTCTATCTTTTTTCATTCTCCCTATTTACTTCCGCTGAAGCAAAGGAATTTGGATGATAAATTCTGTCAGTTGCTCTGGTGTCGAAACCAATATTAGGTTTCCTTTATGTACTTCAGTTACGAACTGATAGCTAATCGATAGTCCTAGTCCCGTACCTTGACCAATGGGTTTGGTGGTGAAAAATGGATTGAAGACAGTCGCTTGGATATCTGCGGGAATACACGGTCCGTTGTTGGCGATCGCTATATTCACTGTTTGTTCTGGTGTTAGTTCAGTTCTGACTCTCAGAAGCGGTTGAGCAATAGTGGATTGTTTGGTATTCTGTTCGCTGTTAGTTCCAGCAAATAATCCTTCTATAGCATCGATCGCATTGGATAAAATATGGAGAAATACTTGATTTATTTGACTGGGGTAGCATTCTACTGGTGGTAGGTCACCGTATTCTTTAATTACCTCAATAATTTGATGTTTATGAGGATCATTTAGCCGATTCTGCAAAATTAACAATGTACTATCAATACTTTCATGAATGTCTATTGCTTCTAGTATTGTTTCGTCTAAACGAGAAAACTCGCGTAGCGATAAAGCTATTTGCTTGATTCTATCTGCTCCAACCCTCATTGAACAGAGCAATTTAGGAAAGTCTGCTTCCAGAAAATCTAGTTCGGTTAAATCCAACTCATTTTGGTTGCTTGGCTGCTGATGAGTGTAAAGATACTGATACGTTTTGATAAATTCAAATAAGTCTTGAAAATATTGGTCAGCATATCCAATGTTACTATAGATGAAGCTTAAGGGATTATTGACTTCATGGGCTAATCCAGCCACCAATTGACCTAAACTTGACATTTTCTCTTTTTGCACTAGCTGTATCTGGGTTTTTTTCAGCGCTTGTAAAGTCTGTGCTAGTTCATCAGCTTGCTGCTGTAGAATTGTACGCTGTTTGTCCAAAAGTACAACCTGCTTCTTTGCTGCTTCAGACAGATACATTTGTCGCCAGAAGATGATAGCTATAGTCAGCAAAAGTAACGCCAAAACAATTGTTAGGATATTGATTGAATTTAATTGAGATTCGATACAGGTACGGGGAATAACCAGAGCGATTGACCAATCGGTATTTTTGAGAGGTAAATAAGCAACGTACTTTTGTTCGCCATCGAGATGAAATAGTTCAAAGCCTTGATGCTTACTGACCATTTTCCTGGCTAGTTGAGCTAGTCCGGGGTCATGAGATTTTAATAAATTAGGAGCTTGCCATTTTTTCGACAAAACAAATCTAGGGTTAGGATGGACAATTGCTTCTCCATCGGAGTTCAGCAGAAAAGCATAACTGTTTTTACCGTAGTGTACTTTATTCGTCACCTGGACTATCTTTGTAATAGGCAAAGAGCCATGTAGTTCACCAATCGTAGAGCTATTGGGATCGTAAGTTCGATGAATTGGAGAAGCTATTGTAATTATAGGAACTTTAGCGGTTCGACCAATAATAGGGTTAGAAATATTAAATTGACCAGCTATGGCTTGTTGAAAATACCTTCGGTCTTTTATGCTATAATCAGTTTTTCCTTCGACAGTATTATAGTTAGAGCCGTTAGGAAATCCTAAAAAGAGTAGTACAAACTCGTTGAAACGTCCTTTGACAAACTTTAAAATCGGTAGAGCTTTTTGCCATTTCATTGTTATCACAGCATTTGTATTAGCAGAGAGTTTTATTGCTAGTGAATGTACTTCTACCCATTCGTTTATCTGGTCGGTAGCTTCGCTAACTTGTAAAAAAACGCTTTCTTTAATTTGATGCAAAATTAGATTTCTCAATGTTATGTAGCTACTAGTACTAATAATACTGACAACCACTACTGAGGTGATGAGGAATAAAGACATCTTAAATTGACTCGATGAGTTACTATATAGAAGTGTCCTCAACCGGTTCCAGTCTAAAATTCTTAGTTCCCTTTTTTGGAACTTTTTAACCGCTCGTGTTTGACTCATCAGCGTTAGTCTAGTTGACAGAGAATACATAGAGGACAACAATGAGATTATACTCTAAACTCTCAGGTTATTGCCAAAATAGCTAGTTTATCTGGTGTTGATGTAGAGGGATTTGGATAATAAATTCTGTCAGTTGCTCAGGCGTGGAAACCAATATCAGCTTTCCTTTGTGTACTTCCGTCACGATTTGATAGCTAATGGATAGTCCTAGTCCCGCATCTTGACCAATGGGTTTAGTGGTGAAAAATGGATTGAAGACAGTCCCTTGGATATCTTTGGGAATACTTGGTCCGTTGTTGGCGATCGCTATATTCACTGTTTGTTCTGGTGTTAATTCAGTTCTGACTCTCAGAAGCGGTTGAGCAATAGTGGATTGTTCGCTGTTATTTCCAACAAATAATCCTTCCATAGCATCGATCGCATTGGATAAAATATGGAGAAATACTTGATTTATCTGACTGGGGTAGCATTCTACTGATGGTAAATTGCCATATTCTTTAATCACCTGAATAATTTGATGTTTATCGGGATTCGTTAGCCGACTCTGTAAGATTAATAATGTACTATCAATACTTTCATGAATATCTACTGATTTCATCGTCGCTTCATCTAAACGCGAAAATGTACGCAGAGATAAAACTATTTGCTTGAGCTTATTGGCTTCAGTCTTCATTGAAGTTAGATAATTTGGTATATCTTGCCTCAGAAAGATTATTTTGTCATTATCTATTTTGTCAATTTCATCAGTACTTTCTAACTCACCATCGAGACGTTTTTGATATGTTTTTATTAGTTGAAATAGATCTTTCCTGTAGCAGTCAACATGTTCAATTTTATCATAGATAAAGCTTAAGGGTTGGTTGATTTCATGTGATAATCCAGCTACTAATTGACCTAAACTTGACATTTTCTCTTTTTGGATTAGCTGTACTTGAGCTTGTTCGAGTTTCTGTAAAGCTAGTTCTAATTCGCGAGCCTGTTCTTGCAAAATTGTCCCTTGTTCGCCTAATAACACAACTTGTGTCCTGGCTTTTTCTGAGAGTTGGACTTGATGCCAGAAGATAATAAGTATAGTCAGCAGTAAAAAAGTTAGAACAAATGTCAGGGTATTAAGTAAGCCTAGTTGGGATTCAATATTATCGCGGGGGATAACTAAAGCTATTGACCAATTGACTTTTTTTAGAGGTAAATATGCAACATACTTTTGTTCGCCATCAAGATTAAATAGTTCCAACCCACGGTCTTTATGTAACATTTTCTTGACTAAATCGGCTAAGTTTGGGTCGGGCGAACGCCATAAGTTAGGAGTTAACCATTGTTTTTTTAGAATTAATCTAGGGTTATTATTTGTAATTGATTGACCTTGAGAGTTAAGTAGAAAAGCATAGTTATTTCTGCCATAACTTACCCCATTGACAACCTGAGTTATCTTTTTGATAGACAATCCACCAAACAATACACCGACTATAGGGCTATTTGGGTTAGAGGTTTGATGAATTGGTGAAGCTATATTAATTATATGAATTTTAACAGTATGAGCAATAATAGGGTCAGAAATATTAAATTGACCTGCCATAGCTTTGTGGAAATATTTTCTGTCTTTTAAATCAGCTCTTCCTTTACCTACTAAAGTATTATAGTAACGTCCATCAGGAAATGCAAGACCTAAGAATAGAAAATCATTAAACTGCTTGATCTCGGATTTTAAAAAAGGTTGTGCGATTGGCCAGTTCATTGTGCGGACAGTATCCGTATTAGCGGAGAACTCTACTGCTAATGAATATGCTTCTATCCATTGATTTATTTGGTCAGTAGCTTGACTAATTTTCAGGAAAGCCCTTTCTTTAATTTGCTCCAAAATTAAGTTCCTGGCGACTAAATAAGTAGAAATACCAATAATGCTCAGAGCTACCGTAGTAGTAGATAGTAATGATAACGTTACTAGTCGATTAGATGTATCAATATGCAAAAACCTCCTCAACCTATTGGAGACTGAAGCTTTTAGCTCCTGTTTTTGAAACTTTTTAGCTATTTGCGCTTTAATCATTGATACTTGATTAGGGATTAATAAGATTATAATTATACCTTTTATACTTTAAATCCAAAAGAGCAAGTTTCCCTCTATTGGCGTAGATTATACTCTAAACTCTAAGTCCATCTTTATTTAATATATTTATACTTGGTACAAGCTCCCCTTACTCCTCTGTTCCCCCCTGCTGATTATTCTTTTTTCAAGGGAATCTCTATCCAAAATTCTGTACCATTTCCCGGCTCAGAAATACATCCCATCATCCCCTTATGCTTTTCTACAACAATTTGGTAACTTATGGCCAGTCCCAATCCAGTACCTTTACCTACAGGTTTAGTCGTAAAAAATGGGTCAAAAATACGTTTTTTGACTTGTTCGGGCATCCCAGAGCCATTATCGGCAATTTTAATAATTATGTGTGAATTATCTATTGAAACTCTTGTGGTAATTTTAATGGTAGGTGTTTTTTGACTAAAATGCTCATTTTTATGGATCGAATCTGTATTTTCTATATCTTCTCTTAGGATATCAATAGCATTATTGATAATATTCATAAATACTTGATTAATATGTCCTGCATAACATATGATATTAGGTAGAATGCCATAGTCTTTGATTACTTCAATTCCAGAAAAATGGCCGTTGGGTTTGAGTCGATGTTGTAATATTAATAATGTGTTATTGATACCTTCATGTAAATCCACAGATTTATCTTCGGATTCATCTAAACGAGAAAAATTACGCAGCGATAGCACTATTGAACGGATACGATTTGCACCGACACTCATAGATGTGATCACCTTGGGTAAGTCTTGCATTAAAAAATCGATATCGATTGCTTCCAGTGTCGAGCGAATAACTGGGTCAGGATTGGGATAGTATAATTGATAAAGCTGCAAAAGTTCAAGAAGTTGTTCAATATATTCGCTAGCATGGGTGAGATTACCGTAGATAAAACTGACAGGATTATTAATTTCATGAGCAATACCCGCAACTAGTTGTCCTAAACCGGACATTTTTTCTGTGTGAATTAATTGGGCTTGGGTTTGCTGAAGTTGATTAAGGGTATGTTCCAATTGTTGTGCTTTATTGATTGCTTCTGCTTCAGCAGCACAACTTTGCTCGTAGAGTTGTGCTTGTTGAATAGCGATCGCTGCTTTATCTGCTAGTTGTTGGAGTAAATTAATTTCTGCGTCTTGCCAATTACGAGGAGATCCACATTGGTGTGCAATCAGAAGTCCCCAAAGTTGATCGCCTATTTGTATGGGTACAACTAGATTAGCTCTTACTTGGATACTCTGTAAGAAATTCCGGTGACAAGGGCTAATCGTTTCTGTTAAGATATCGCTTATAGCTGTGAATCTAGCTTTTAAGTAGGGTAAATCCTGCTGATCAGGAAAACAACCTATAGATTCACTGACTCCTAGAACTGAAGGCCAATTACCACTCACTTCTTCCATAGTCACTTCACCACGAGAATCATCATAGAACTGGTAAATAACGACCCGATCAGAATTGAGTAAAGGACGAACTTCCCTGACAATAGTTTTGAGAATAGTATCTAAATTTAAGGTACTGCGAATCTGGTCGGTTACTTGCTTTAATACTTGAGCTAGCAACAATGATTGTTCTAATTCAATAGTTTGTTCTTGTATCTGAGAGCTCAAATAGGAATTTACTTGCTGTAATTGTAAATGTGTTTGATACTGCTGAATCGCCATGGAGAAATGGTAGCCCAAGGTTTGTGCGCAGGAAATTTCCTCAGGTTTCCACTCTAGAGCTTGTCCAATTCTTGCTTCTCGCCAAGTATTGAAAGAAAGACGGGGTAAGTCTTGGCGCTGATTTTGGTCACATCGTCCAGCCCAAAGGATTTCCGCATCAAATTCTGGACGATAAATACTGATTACACCGAGAAAATTTGTGTGATAATGCAGGGGAATCATCATTAATCCCCTAATTTTTGTTGGTTGAGCAGCGATTACTAATTCTCTCAACCACATTTCTTGGTAAATGTCGGTAACAGCTAAAACTTTACCAGGTTGACAATTTTGCAGCCATTCTTGCAAAATAGGAAGTTCTTCTAATTCATTGATTTCTAGCTCATTTGACAGTTCTATCTGTGTACCCCAAGTATATGTTTCTCTGGGCGATGGCTCCGCCCGCCCTTGGCATCGCATGTAAATCCTCCCACCAATGCCCTCAAAAGCGTTAACTATGGTTGAGAGTGCTGGCTGAATTTGGATGCTAGGTAATTGATGTAAAAAAGTACAAACTTGGTTAATTATTGCTTCCCGCTTTTGTTGAGCGCGGGTTTCCTCCAATAAATTACTTTGGGAAATAGCGATCGCTACTTGATCGGCGATATATTGGACTAATCTCAATTCCCGCTTCAAAATTGTCCGAGGTTGGGAGTGATGAGAGACTAGCAAACCCCATAACTTCTGTTGGGTTAAATGCTCTCTTAAGTCATAATATAAAATAGGTACAACTAAAGAAGAATCCACACCCATAGATTTGAGATACTGAATATGACAAGGATCAACCTGTCGATATTGAATGTGATCTGTCCTCTGTTCAGATGTTTCTTTAGACAGTAAAGGCGATAATCCTATTTTACCACCACTCACATCTACGATGGATCTTTGTTGCGCTGATAAAAACATCTCCCTAGCTGCTAATGGAATATCTCCAGAGGGAAAATGGAGTCCCAATAAAGAAGGTAAGCGTTGCTCCTGAATAGATTCAGCTACGACTTCTCCACTACCATCAGCTGCGAATCTATATATTTTGACTCGATCCGTATTCAGGTAGGCTCGGATTTCATTTGCTGTAGTGGTTAATATCTCCTCGAGATTTAGTGATTTCCTAATCTTCTGGATTATCCGATGCAACAAATTTGCTTGATCCACATTTTGTTTTAAATCATTTGACCGTTTTGAAGGTATCATTATTTCTTATTTCACCCAAGGTTTCAAAGTATAAAAAAGTATAAAAAGTATAAAAAGTATAAAAAGTATAAAAATGATTTTTTCCGCCGTTTTAGAGAACTTGTACCAGAAGTTGAGGAATCATGTTTACAATAAATTTGCAATAAATTTACAATAAATTTACAATAAATTTACAATAAACGTAATCTTGTAATAACTAAATTATAGTTGAAACCCTCTAAAATTGCATCATGGACACTGAAAATGATTCGTCTACGTAACACAATATAACTCAAGGCGAACTATACTTGCTTATTTCCAGTTTTTTGCAGCTAACTCCTGATTTAGAGATTAATTTGTCTGGTTGAGGAAGACCGGAATAGCTGAGATTAATTTTTGTGTATACTCTTGTTTCGGTTGTAAATAAATACTTTCTGCTGTTCCTTGTTCGACAATTTTCCCCTGGTTCATGACTAAAATGCGATCGCTCATGAACTTAACTACACTTAAGTCATGAGAAATAAACATATAAGTTAAATTATAACTAGCTTGCAATTCTTTCAAAAGATTTAACACCTGTGCTTGTACAGACACATCAAGAGAAGATACAGCCTCATCACAAATGATGACCTGAGGATTTAAAGCTAAAGCGCGAGCAATACAAATCCGTTGGCGCTGACCACCAGAAAATTGGTGCGGATAGCGATTGATATCACTCGCCTTCAAGCCCACTCTTTCCAAGAGTTCCACCACTCTATTTCTGTGTTGTGACAATTTCTTCCCTGGTGTATGGATTAACAATGGTTCCATCACCGCATCCCCTACGGTCATTCGGGGATTCAAAGAACTAAAAGGATTTTGGAAAACTATTTGCATTTCTCGGCGCATTTGCTGCAAATGGTTGGCTTTTAACCAGAGGATATTTTGGTCTTTAAACCAAATCTGACCACTCAACGGTTGAATCAACCGCAGTAAAGTCCTACCCAGGGTGGTTTTTCCACAACCTGATTCACCTACTATTCCTAAGGTTTCACCGGGATAAACATCAAAAGAAACGTCATTCACCGCCATATGATAACGTTTGGTTTTGCCAAAAACCCCCAATTCGGGAAACCCTACTTGTAGATGACTAATCTGGAGTAGAGGTTGCTGTTGAGAAAGATGGGAAATTCTTTGGTTAATCTCCTCTGAAGTAATTTCTCGTGGTTGTAAAGGTTCTTTTGCTTGAATCACTGCTTGTCCAGACTTGTCTTGAGATACATCCATGTAATCACTAATAGTCAGCAGCTTTTGGGGATGAGAATCAAGTCTGGGACGACAAGCGACTAAACCTTTTGTATATGGATGTTGGGGATGATGAAAAATTTGCTCTGTTGAGCCAAACTCGACAATTTTTCCGCTGTACATTACTGCTACAGAGTCAGCAATTGTGGAAACTAAGCCCAAGTCATGGCTGATGAAAATCATCGCCATATGACGACTTTGCTGTAAATCCCGCATCAAGTCGATAATTTTTGCTTGTACTGTGACATCAAGGGCGGTTGTTGGCTCATCTGCAATTAGTAGTGATGGATTACAGGAAATAGCCATAGCAATCATTACCCGTTGTAGTTGACCACCAGAGAGTTGATGTGGATAGCGTTCTAGTATTTTGGTTTTATATTCCTGGACAAACCTAGACAATGTGCTTCTCTTATCGCCAGGTGGGTGATCAAGGTAGTACTGCTGAATTTCTGCATCTTGAGGTAGGAGCTTCACTTCTTGTAACAGAGCGATCGCGATTCTTTGGGCTTCAGCTAGAGTAACTTGACGATGCTGTAAAATTGCTTCAGTTAATTGAAACCCAATATTGTAAACTGGATTGAGGGAACTCATGGGTTCCTGGAAAATCATCCCAATGTCACCACCGCGATAGAGAGACATCTGGGTGGATGATAAAGCCCGCAAATTAATTAATTGCTCCTGCGGCTGAGGACGAAACCAAATTTCCCCACCTGTGATTTTCCCAGGATGCTGCAATAAACCCATGATCGCCAAGGAAGTGACTGACTTACCGCTTCCCGATTCCCCAACTATTCCTAGAGTCTCGCCAGCCTGTACTTGAAAATTAATCCCATTTACAGCCAAAACTTGTTGATCGTTATGGGAAAACTCAACAACGAGGTTATTTACCTCTAGGATAGTTTCTCTCATAGTCTTATCTTGATAGTCTTAAAATTATAGCTTTTTATGGCTAATCTTAATATTACAGCAGATCTATGACAATTAGAGCTTGGATAAAATTTCTGGGATCAAATGGCTAGGAACATGAGATAAAGCTAGATTTTGACCTTGAATACCCAATTCATCATGAAAAGTGCGGATGACTGCGATCACTTGATTAAAACTCATCTGGTAGGCTTCTGGCTGATTCTGCAATTTTTTCAACGCTTGTAAATGATTCTTTAAAGCTGCTTCTAAATGTTCCAATATACTTTTCTTATCATGTTTTAAATATCCATCTTTGACTAGTTGATAATGTGCTAAACCTAAATTGCTATAGGTTCCTAATAGGTCAAAATTTAATTCAATCTCCTGATATGAGTTGGCTATATGTATTGCATCCTCAAAAGCTGCAATACATAAATAAGTAAATTTTTCTTTGTCTTCTCTTGTGATCAAGGATAGATTTGCTATATGCCAATAAGCTGTCCCCAAATTATTTTTGGTAGCAGCATAAGCGTTAGGAATAATAGTGGCTGTACGATATTTTAGTGCTTCCTGATAGAAATTGGTAGCTAATTCTAGGTTTTCCCGATGCTTTTCATATTGGGCAAGATTCCAATAAGCAGTACCAATATTATTTTGCATCATGCCATATTTGAGTGGTTCGGTGTCTGGTTGATAATATTTCACGGCTCGCTGATAAGCGGCGATCGCCTGATACAGATTCTCTACTGGTTTGATATGCTGCCCTAAATGCCAGTAAGCTGTCCCCAGATTATTTTGACAAGCCGCGTGTTTTAAAGGTTCTGTTTGGGCTGTCCAATATTGTAGTGCGACTTCATAAGCTGCGATCGCTTTTTGCCAATTTTCTACCGGTTGGGAAAAGCGGGCTAAATCGCCATAAGCTGTCCCCAAATTATTTTGTGTACTAGCATAAGTTTCTGTATGAGTATCAGGCGCAATTAAACTGATAACTAATTGGTAAAATTCTATCCCCTGTTCTATATAAACATTTTCGCTTTCAGGACTACCAGGTGTGCGATGTAATAACCAGTAAAGTGTACCTAAATCATGCAAGATATCAGCTAGATCGGGTAAATCATGATCGAGAGTGATTGCTTCTTGATAAGCAATAATTGCGATCATGATATTTTCTAAATTTGTCTGTCCTCGTTCAATCCAAGCACGATACAGATTACCCAAAGTTTGATAAAGTGGAGCTAATTGCTCTTTAGGAGCTTTAGCTTGCTGTAAACGGGCAATATCTGACAATAACTGTTGAGCCTGCCAATAATCACCAGTATCTTGATGATTATTTGACTTAGCTGTAGTTGTGATTAGGTTACTTAATTCCTGATTAACCTGATCTGAAGATAAAAAATTCGCACCTGCGGAAATATCTTGACTAGCGATCACAGATGCGGGTTGGGGTTGACTATCTGGATGATGATCTATTTTTGTGTCTGATTTTGTGTCTGAACTCTCAGATTTTGGAACTGGAATATATGGGATAACTGCTGGATCAAATTCCTTAACCCTAGCTATTTCCTCTGAACGCAATTGCGCCAGGTCGCCTGTATCTAAATTTGGCGAACTAGCTGATTGTTCTGTATAATCCTGAGTTTTGAGGTTTGGTTTAGGTTCTCCAGCAAAAACAAATATTCCTGTGCGACAATGCCAAAATTTGGCAGAGGATTGTTGAATAGCATGTAACCAAGGACGTGGTAACCAGAGCAGTAGAGTAGATTCTAGAAATGGAGCAGATTTTTCTGCGGAGAAATAATGTTCACTTAAACGTAAATAGTGTAAAAACAACCGCTGTACTGCTACAGGTTGTTTAGTGAGTAACTCTATACCAACAAACTGAAAGGATGGTATAGGCAAACAACGTCCAGGATGATCTGATGATGCTCCTACTACTGGAGGGGGATAATTAGCTAACCACTGATTGATTTGGACTAGAGGATTTGGATCATTTAAATTTAACCTCAATGTGACTAGCCTGGGATAAGCCATACTACCAACTTCCCCAGTGTGTGGTGAATGGTGGGGAAAGTTACCAGATGGATAAGCCAAAGCTGAGTTTAACCGGGTGGCTACGTGGTTTCTTAATTGTAAATCGTCACATACAGCAAAAAAGATTTGTCGGCGCAAATTAAGACTCAGAGCAAGTTTCAGGCGCTGATATACCTGGCGATTCCAAGTAAAAATATCTGTGTGTGCAGTTTCCTTCACTCTCATGGTGGGCTCAATAGCCAATACACAGTATGACAAGTTTTACCCTAGTTGGTCGAGTCTATATAGACTAGAAATAATAATTATAGACAATCCTTGGCGTAATTTCAGATATTAAGCCTGATGTCTGATAACTCTAATTGTCAATAAATTTCCCCTAAATATTTCCCTGATCAGGATAAATTGGGTTTTGTCAGTATTTCTCAGTAGATATGCTGTAATTGAGCAAAAAAGCATAAATGCAGGTTGGCTTTCGCTGTTGCTCAACCCAACCTACCGTTGTTTTGCACAAAAAACCCCACAACTAGGCAGATAATATCCACCTAGAGTTCTAATGGATATGAGAAACAGGAGCCTGAGAGACGGAGAATGCTACGTATATTATAGTACCAACAAACAGAGCTGCTACAATCCCCAATATAATGTAATTACGTTTTTCCTTATTTGTCGGGGGTTCTGCTTGGTAAACTTTTGGCTCCCGAGCAAAATTATTTAAGCGCCCACCATCTTCATTTGTGTATGGCATGGAAGTTATTCCTTAATTTTTTTATGCATTCATTATTCTACAACTTACCTGAGTTAAGCTAAATAAACTCGATGTAGGTATTCATGCTATCTAAGAAATTGTTATATTTCTTTACTCTAGCCGATCAATCCAAATGCCTCTGATACCAGCAGATCTTGCACCCTGATAATCCTCTTTAACACTATCACCGATATGCCAAGCATCTTCTGGAGCGCAGTTATGCTTTTGTAAAGCAATTCTAAAAATCTTTGCATCCGGTTTGGCTGCACCAACTTGCGTAGAAATAGTGATAGAACTAAAATAACTTTTGAGTTCTAGACTTTGTAATACAGAGTACAGTCTAGAATCGAAATTAGACAGTACACCCAAATCAACTCCCAAGCGCCGCCAATTAATCAAAGCTAATCTCACATCAGGATAGACGTACCAAGGTTCAGGCGTACTAAAATGGTGATATAGTTGATTAAAAAAAGCTGGAAAGTCATTAAATTGATTGAGAACGCCCGCACTATCAAAAGTATTCAAAGCAATCATCCGCCACCAATTAAACTCCTGATGAGGAATGTCATTCGGGTGAGATTCGGGAAATATTGGTGGTGGTGCTGCTTTAAAACTAGGGAAAAAATATTTATTTAAAGTAGCAGCAGGAACCAAAACACCAAATTCTTGGGCAATTTGACTATAAATTTCACCTACACTACCTTTTACGCCAAAAAGTGTCCCAACAGCATCTAAAAAAATGACCTTTGGTCGTTCCATAAATTAACTAAAAAAATAACTAAAAAATGAAAAGTTCATCGAATCCAATTTGCCAAAATCCAAGCAGATTATAAGCTATTTACCGTTGGCTACTTAGTTAAGTTTTCTTAATTCCGTGGCTATAGAAAAATATCATCCTCAAGATAGAGGAGATGCTGTTTTGTAGTGTTTAGTATAGAGGGAGATTCAATTAAAGTTCTCTTCGGGTTTGGGTTACAGCTTGAGGAGACGGGGTTGAATGTGCTATTCTCTCTCGTCAGGGCCGTGCGGCTCGGGCGGGAGAGAACTTGGTTATTTTTCCACGCTGTAAATTATTCGAGGAACGGGCTGAGGAGAAGTCCCCCATTCAGCTGGTTGGCGTTGAAACCACGATCTAACTTGAGCGGAGATTTTTTACCGAGATTGCGCTCAAAGATGTCGCCGTAATTACCAACAGTTGAGAGAACGCGGTGCTGCCATTCTTTGTCCAGTCCTAGATCTGGTGCAGTAATGGGCATTGCTCCCGCACCACCTGCATACCAGCGCTTTTCTGGTCTCTCTCCACTAATGAGAGTGTGGATTGTCCAAGCGACGATCGCTGACCATTTTCCATCTTGAGTTCCTGTAGCAGCAATTATGGGAAAAGTCGTGAGAGATTCAGGCAAAATGCGATTGGAGAGTTGTTTACCCGGATTGAAGCGATTTAAGGCTAGGGTTGTTAACTCTCCCGCAACTGCGCCACAATTCCGTGCATCGTATGCGTCATTCATTTCGCCCTCTTCCGAGAATGGACGATGCAGCCAATTTTGATGGAGATCGTCAAAATAAGACTCAAGACTCCGTTCAGCCGAACTACCAATATAGAAGCAAATACCTTGATTGGCGAGATCTTGGACATGGTTTACCGGGGAATTAGCTACCACCATCACCCCATCAGATTCCACAAAGACAGTTGGACCAGGGATGATGTAGCCAGCCAGCTGTTGCTCGTTAATTTCAGAAGGTGTCAGGAAGTAAACATCATCCTGCTGGTGGCGCACAGCATCAAATTGCTTGGGAGTGGCGTATTCATGATATTCGATGCGTTCAGGGGATTTGAGTATTGCTGTAGCGATCGCCCGACAAATATCCACATTCAGACCGACATAGGAACCGCGATCGCCGGGGGATGAAAGTCCCGGTCGCTCAACGCTACCGCAACGCACAACACCATGCGCCTTGACGCGTTCAACGATAGAACCCGCAGAACCCGCCTGAGCGACAGGGATGGAGCAGCAAACACTGAACAGAGTCAGCAAAACCAACAGGAAGCGCATGAATTCTCCTTAGGGAAAGTCAAAATAACTAGCAATTTTTAGCCAATACACTAAATGTATGAGCTCAAGTACTAAATAATGCACCTTAATTTTATTAGTCAAATAATAAAACAAGGTGCATACAGACTGAATTTATGATTACGAATGAGGAATTAGGGGTTCGCTCCTGGATAAGTACCTGGTAGGGGATTGAAACCAGTAGGAACATTATTGGTGATACCTTGGACTTGATCCTCTGGTGTAATCCCGATCGCACTACAACCATTTCCGCCATAATGTGGTAGGGTGGTTACAACCGAGGTAGGAACCTGCGCAAAAGAAGCTGGTAGTGTGGGTGCTAGACCGAGTAAGCGCTCTGGATCGAAACCAGATAGAAGACTATCAGTAATTGACGAGTTAATGTCACGGGGACCGAGGTACTTCTGTTGAAATCCGGCTGGACCGTATTGGTTAAAAGCAGGGGAATTACCGGCTGCGAGTGCAGATGCTTCATTAGGTAAGCTAGCCAGGGCTGGTAAACCGAAGATAGTGTTGATTGTCTGAATGATGGCGTTGTGATCACCCTCAACGTGGGAAACTGCGTGTGTCCGTGAGTAGGGAGAGATCAAGATCAGAGGTATGCGAATACCGCGAGAAAGTGGTAGTCCATCAGGACCATAGGAGAGAATGCGGGGTGGAACGTGGTCGTAAAAACCATCTGATTCATCGTAGGTAAGGATGATGGCGCTTTGGTTCCAGAGAGTAGGATTTGAGGCGATCGCATTGACTACGCGAGCAGCCATCGCTTCACTAATTTGGCGATCACTGTAGCTTGGGTGGTCGTCATCACCCGCCTTCGCAGCGTTAATCGCTGTGATCTCAGCCGCAGGAGTATTGGGGTTTGTGATCGGAGTTGTTAAGCTTTGCTGATTTGTGTAACCACCACGAATGTAGAATACACCGCCTGAGGGTAGCGCATTCTGACTGATGGTGGTGAAGAATTGAGTCAGTCCGTGGAGGCTGCTGTTTATTGCAGGTGTATTAGCGATGTATCCGAAATATTGCGCACCGTTGTGATGGCTGACATAGGAAAAGTGGGAAGCTGTTCCGTTAGTATCCGTACTCTCAAGACCATAACCTTCCTGAAACCAACCCCAATTGACGGGATTGTATCCGAGATTAGCAATGTAGTTAATGTCATTTTGGACATCTGGCAAATCGAATCCAGGGTTGAGGTTGGTACTTAAAGTCGTTTTAATGCTCTTACCTTGGAAAGTAAGTGGTAAGGTAGCAAAAGTCAGGTTTGAGGCAACGTTCGTGTCACTATAGCCGTCATTGATACCAGTTGGCTGTCTGTTGGTAACTGTGGTGTCAAATTCAGAACCATAGAAGGGCTGAGGGTCATTAACTATGGGTGGACCTTGAGTTACACCGCTATGAGCTTTTCCATCAAAGGGAGATACAGGAGTTCCGTTGGGTCCATTGATAATGGGAGTCGCAGCTACACTGTAGGATTGACCGTTTGGTCCATGCTCAACCCACTGGGTTTCACCCGATTGACCAGCGATCATGGCGATCGCATTAGGAGTAGATGGTGTATCTTCCGTTGCGAAGATATTATCAAATATGGTAAAGTGACTAGCCCAACTCCAGAAGAAGGGAATTGTGTTACAGTCTATGTGGGACATAACTAGGTTCGCATACTGCGTACCCTTAGAGATGTTAGCTGTACCACCTTGTGATGCAAAACGGCTATATTCGCGGTAAGCGAATTTGTCCATTTGTGCTGTGCCATTCACGACATCGATCTTCGTTGCAATCCCTGTATGTGAGTGATCGACACTATCAACAACAGTAGAGTTATATGCAGTAGGACTAATGAGGAATGGCTGGACAGTTACAGTTACTCCGTTAGCATTCGTATATGTCTGGTTAAATCCTGGTGTGTTAGCAGCAGAACGGGGATTCTGACCGTCAGAGTAGAGTCCGTTAACACCGGGAAAAGTACCGTATTCGTTATCGAAAGAGTGGTTTTCGTTAAAAATCACGAAAACGTATTTGATCTTATTTCGTAGTAACGATGTAATTGTACTTGAAGGAAGTGTAGGTTCAGTACTAGGGTCAATAAGATATGGTTTAATATCAGAATTTGCGCTGGGCTGGCTCGTAACAGTTGCGCCAGCAAACGCAGCAGTTGCGACAGAAGACACTTGTAGTAGTGAAGCTGCTAAAGCCGCAGCTGCACGAAATTTCATCGTAATTTTTTTCACAGAGGATCTCCTTAATAAATTCGTCTAGCTAGTCCCAAAATCTGCGGATTGATCTATCCGCAATCAACCCACATCTGACGAATTTCACTGCTCGTCGTTTGAGATTCAGGTTTTTATTGCACTTTAACGAAGTTAATTCTACGTCCTCTTAGTTAAGTAAAAGATAAGAAAAGATTATAAATTCGGTGATAAATAATACAAAAATTGTAGAGATGGGCTAAATATGATGTTAGCAGGGAAATAATCAAATAAGATACGTATGGGCGTATATAGGGAGATTCTGTAGGGGCGCAAGGCCTTGCGCCCCTACATCCAATGGATATAGAATAAATTTATGATTACGAATCAGGAATTAGGGGTTCGCTGCTGGATAAGTACCTGGTAGTGGATTGAAACCAGTAGGAATGTGATTAGGGATATTTTGGCGCTGATCTTCCGGTGTAATCCCGATCGCTTGACAACCATTTCCGCCATAATGTGGTAAGGAGGTGACAACCGAGTCTGGAATTATCGCAAACGTAGCTGGTAGTGTCGGTTTTAGACCGGTTAGGCGTTGTGGATCGAAGCCAGATAAGAGACTATCAGTAATTGACGAGTTAATGTCACGGGGACCGAGATATTTTTGTTGAAATCCGGCTGGACCGTATTTATTGAAAGCGGGGGAATTACCGGCTGCGAGTGCTTTTGCTTCATCAGGTAAGCTAGCCAAGGCTGGTAAACCAAAGAGAGTATTGATTGTCTGAATGACTGCGTTGTGATCACCCTCAACGTGAGAAACTGCGTGCGTCCTTGCGTAGGGAGAGATCAAGATCAGAGGTATGCGAATACCACGAGAAAGTGGTAATCCATCAGGACCATAGGAGAGAATGCGGGGTGGAACGTGGTCGTAATAACCATCTGATTCATCGTAGGTAAAGACGATAGCGCTTTGTTTCCACAGAGTGGGATTTGAGGCGATCGCATTAATTACACGAGCAGCCATCGCTTCACTAATTTGGCGATCGCTGTAAGCTGGGTGGTCATCATCCCCTGACTTCGCAGCATAAATTGCTTTGATCTCATCATCAGGAGTTTCGGGATTGGTGATCGGAGGTAATAGTTTCTGCTGATTTTTGTAGCCACCACGAATATAGAATACACCACCTTTAGGTAAATTACCCTTAGCTATAGTAGTGAAGAAGTCGCCAAGCCCATGCAGGTTTTCACTCAAGGCTGGTGTATTAGCGATGTAACCGAAATATTGTGCGCCGTTGTGATGGCTGACATAGGAAAAGTGGGAAGCTGTTCCGTCAGTGTCTGACTGCTCAACACCGTAACCTTCCTGAAACCAACCCCATTTGACGGGATTATATTTGAGATTAGAGATAAAATTAATGTCATTCTGGATATCTGGCAAATCAAATGCGGGGTTTTTGTTGCCATTTAAAGCCACCTTAATTTTTTTACCTTGGAAGGTGAGTGGTAAGCTAGCAAAAGTCAAGTTTGAGGCAATACTGGTATCGCTATAGTGGTCATGTATACCAGCAGGCTGCCTATGAGTAGTCGTCGGATCAAACTGGGAACCGTAGAAAGGCTGTGGGTCATTAACTATGGGTGGTCCTTGTGTTACACCACTGTGAGGTTTCCCATCAAAGGGGAAAGTACCATTATTAAAAGGCTGGACGACATTAGTGTAAGTTTGACCCTTTGCTCCATGCTCAACCCACTGGGTTTCACCCGCTTGACCAGCGATAATGGCGATCGCATTAGGAGTTGAAGGTGTATCTTCCGTTGCGAAGATGTTGTCAAATATGGTAAAATGGTTAGCCCAATTCCAGAAAAAGGGGATTGTGTTGCAATCGATATAGGACATAACCAGGTTCGCATACTGTTTACCCTTAGATATATTGGCTGAACCACCTTGGGATGCAAAACGGTTATACTCACGGTCAGCAAACTTATCCATTTGTGCTAGACCATTCACGACATGGATCTTGTTTGCTAGCCCTTTATGTGAGTGATCTACGCTATCAACCACAGTAGAGTTCTGCGCAGGACTGATCAGGAAAGGCTGAACAATTACAGTTGATCCATCAGCACCTGTATATTTCTGGGTAAAGCCTGGTGTGTTATCAGCAGAACGGGGATGCTGACCGTCAGAGTAAAGTCCGTTAACACCAGGGAAAGTACCATATTCGTTATCGAAAGAATGGTTTTCGTTAAAAATTACGAAAACGTACTTAATCTTTTCCCGTATTAGTTTTACAAGTGAACTTTGCGACGCATTAGGCTCATTACTAGGACTGTTAAGATATGGTTTAATATCAGGATTTGGATTAGGCTGGATGGTGACGGTTACGCCAGCAAATGCGGGGGTATCAATAGAAGACACTTGTAGCAGTGCAGCTGCTAAAGCCACAGCTACAAGAGATTTTATGATCATTTTTTTCACAGAGGGTCTCCTTGAGTAAATTCGCCCAGATAGTGCCAAAATCTAGACACCTAGGACGAAATTTATTTTAAGCCCCTTGAATCATTTTGACTACCGCATCCACAGGGGTGGGACCTAATTCTCCAGCAGCACGAGTCCGAATACTCAAGCTATTGGTTTCCACTTCTTTTGCTCCCACCACAGCCATCACCGGAATCTTATCTTTTTCAGCATTCCGGATTAATTTACCCAGGCGATCGCCACTAGTATCAACCTCAGCCCGAATTCCCAGACTCAACATCTGCTTCACCACACTTTGAGTAAATTCCATTTGAGATTCACTCACAGGTAGCAGACGGATTTGTACAGGAGCCAACCATAAAGGGAAATCCCCAGCATATTCTTCAATCAAAATCCCAATAAGTCTTTCCAAAGAACCAAAAGGTGCGCGGTGAATCATTACCGGACGACGACGGGAACCATCATCAGCGACATATTCTAAATCGAAACGCTCCGGTAAATTATAATCTACTTGGACAGTTCCCAATTGCCATTCTCGTTCTAGAGCATCACTAAAGATAAAATCCAGTTTAGGTCCATAAAAAGCAGCTTCGCCAATTCCTTCAAAGTGATCCATCCCCAATTGTTCTACAGCACGACGAATTGCACTTTGGGCTTTTTCCCAAACATCATCACTCCCAATATACTTATCGCTGGCTGGATCACGAAAACTCAATCTAGCCTTAAAGTTCTTTAATTGCAATTTGCCAAAAACCGCTAAAATCAATTCCACAACATTGAGAAATTCATTATCCAGCTGTTCTGGAGTGACGAACAAATGGGAATCATCTACAGTAAATCCTCGCACTCTAGTTAGTCCACCTAATTCTCCCGATTGCTCATAACGATAAACAGTACCAAATTCCGCTAACCGCATGGGTAATTCTCGATAAGAACGTAATTCATGCTTATATAGTTGGATATGGAAAGGACAATTCATCGGCTTCAGTACAAAACCCTGCTCTTGACTGGCTGCTAACTCATCTTCAGCCATCAGCGGAAACATATCTTCTTTGTATTTTTGCCAATGTCCAGAAGTTTTGAATAAATCTACCCTAGCAATATGAGGAGTCACCACGGGTAAATATCCCCGTTTTAATTGTTCCTGTTTGAGGAAGTCCTCTAAAATGCTCCTTAACAAAGTCCCTTTGGGAGTCCATAAAGGTAAACCCGGACCCACTTGGTCAGCAAAAATAAATAATCCCAACTCTCTGCCTAATTTACGATGGTCGCGCCTTAAGGCTTCTTCCTTACGCCGTTTATATTCAGCTAATTGTTCTGGTGTTTCCCAAGCAGTAGCATAAATCCGTTGTAGTTGGGCTTTGGTTTCATCTCCCCGCCAATAAGCACCAGCAACACTTTCTAGCTCCAATGCTTTAGGGTTAATTTCGCTAGTATTTTCTACATGAGGTCCAGCACATAAATCCCACCAAGCATCACCTAAATGGTAAATGGTTATGGGTTCTTCCTGAATATCGGCCAGTATTTCTAGTTTGTAGGGTTCTTGGATTTGTTGAATCCGCTGTTCGGCGATTTCACGGCTGACTTCTTCTCTAATTACTGGTAATTTACGATTAATAATTTTCACCATCTCTTTCTGGATGGCTTTGAGATCCTTGTCACTAAAACTTTCTGGATTGTCGAAGTCGTAATAAAATCCATTGTCAATCACTGGTCCAATGGTAACTTGCGCCTTAGGAAATAGCTTTTGTACAGCCATAGCCATGACATGAGAAGCAGTATGGCGAATTTTCTTTAATGTCTCTGATTCGCTGTTACGCGGTAAATAGACTTTTGCTATATTCTCTATTTTTTCTGTGTTTTCTACTTGCTCTGGGCGATTAAGCTCTTGGTTGATGGACATTGGTGGCTGTTACCTTGGCAAAATGATTAAGTATCAATTTCTCAAAAATTGGCAGAAATTCGGAAAAACCTAACTGAAGAGAGGCAGGAGGCAGGAGGCAGGAGGCAGGAGGTAAGAGGGTTTTAATTATTTTTGCTGGTTTAAAAGTTCAAGTCTTTGATTTACCTCCTGCTTTCCACCTTCGTCCTCCTGCCTTCTTACTATAGATTTTTCAGGGATTTTTCCCATATTCCAAATATACAGTTTACTCGCTGCTGTCAGCTAGCGCCATAAGCTATAACTACATTAATAGAGATTTTAAGATATATTAAGATATATTAAGATATATTTAAATATATCTTAAGTAGGAATTTTCAGCCCCTGATTGCTCTTCCCTCAGTCTTGAGGTTCAGAAAAGCTACTGTCTGGGGATTAATCTCTCCTGAAATCATACTTGTTGTAACAATTTGTATACCAAAATACAGATTTTTTTTGACTTTGGTAATTGTGAAGAATAGTAAATAGCGTTAATATTATATGAGAGTTAGCAATATGCTTTTTCATATATGGGGAATTCAAATTCAGCTAACACTGAGTTTCTAAAAACAGTGTTAGAGCCGTTGTTAGATGAGTTTCAGTACTGGTTCGACTGCTCGTGCCAAATGTTGGAAAATGAGAAAATCGATTTTATGAGCGATTACGCACAATACAATCTGCTACATCGAATTAAGCAAGCACAGGAAGAACTCAGCGCAGCTAAGTCTCTATTGAGAGCAACTGATGGAAAAGTCGGTATAGGTATGGCAGTACTGATGCCTTGGCATCAATTAATTAATGAGTGTTGGAATGTAGGGATGCGATTCCGTCGATGATGGCTATGCCCGCCTTTGGCTAGCTCTCATTGGAGGCTACTGTATAAAAGTAACCAATTATGAGCAACTGCAAAAGAAAACTTACAATCCTTAACATTTTTTTCATAAAAGATAGTGTATTCTATGTTACATTAGGGCTATCAAAGGCATAAACTACATAAGATAAGCGCACAAACGATTAAACCTAACTCCGATGCTTTAGCTAACCTTTTTAGAACAATCAAGCGCTATTTAATTTGCAGTTTAAATGCAGTTTAAGAACTTTTTATCTGGAGGCAAAAATTTCCATGTTACATCTCCTTTATATTCTCGCTTTCACCGTTTTAGCATGTATAGCTGTAGCTAATTTAATTCGCAATTTAATCATGTTTAGCTTTGACCGGGAATTACCCAACAATCGCAAAGGTAATTTTGGCTACCATTCGTCTGGTCGGCAGTCAGTACCACATCCAGAGCTATTAGATAATATGGGTAAAGTCATCAAAGAGCCACTATTAATCATGCGTTCGATTAATGTGGAAGATGCTCGTCAGCAATTGGATGCTATTTATGATTCTTCTCCCAGCAATAGGGCTGAAACTGAAGGTTTGTAAGTACAAGGGAACAGAGATCTGTTCCCAGTTATCTGCTATGCCTCAATAACAACTCGGAGATTACCGCGTTTTTTTACCACACGACAGGCAGTAGTATTACCGGAACGTTCAAATTCTAAGTCTAAGATGGTGGAACCAACTCGCAAGTTGTGGAGAGACAGATGATTAATCGACTCTGGAAGAGCAGGGTCGATAATACGTAAACAGTTATTTCTCATATCTGGTACTAGGTTAACTACCATTTGCAACATTTGGAAGATGCTACCTGTAGCCCAAGCTTGTGGTGAACAAGCAACAGGATATCTGATTGGAGTTTTATCACCATTTATATCGTAACCGCAGAATAATTCTGGAGGACGTTTATAAGGTTGGTGGTGGATCATTTTGAAGAGGGATTGAAAAAGTTCTAAGGACTGCTCAATTAAACCAAGCGATCGCACGCCCATAGCAATCATACTATTGTCATGAGGCCAGACAGAACCTGTATGATAACCCATAGGATTATAAGCAGGTGAAAGGCTACTCAAAGTCCGAATTCCCCAACCGTTAAACATATCTGGCGCTTGTAATCTACCCGCAACGCTACAAGCTTTTTCTGGGGTAAAGATCCCAAATTGTAAACATTGACCAGGATTAGAAGTAATACTATCGACTGGATTACCCGCTCCATCTAGAGCTAGAGCGCAGAAATCCGCTTCTTCTAACCAAAAATCCTGATTAAACCGAACTTTCAGTTCCCTGGCTTCTTCTAACCAAAGACTGGCTAAGTCAAGTCGCTGCTTAATTTTGGCGACTTCTGCTAACTTGATTTTAGCCGCATAAACATAAGCTTGGACTTCACATAAAGCGATCGCCCCATTAGCCAATTCGCCTTTACGGTTAACAATACAGTCACCGGAATCTTTCCAACCTTGATTACTAATACCACGTTTTGACTTGCAAAAGTAAGTGAGATAACCAGTTTTTTGCAAATGATCGTCAATCCAAGCCATAGCAGCCAAAGCGTTAAACCATAAATTTTCTAAAGTGTCTTGGTCTTGAGTCCAATTATAATAATCTGCGTAGAGGATGATCCATAAAGGAGTAGCATCAACAGTCCCATAATAAGGTGTATGGGGAATTTCTGCACAGCGAGCCATTTCGCCTAAACGTAATTCATGCAAAATCTTTCCTGGTTCTTCTTCTCGCCAATCATCTACAACTTTACCTTGGTACTCTGCTAACAACATCAAAGTTTCTTGAGCAATTTCTGGATTCAGCATCAAGCACTGAATAGCTGTAATCAGGGAATCTCGCCCAAATAAAGTAGAAAACCAAGGTACACCAGCCGAGACAGTCTTATACTTGCCAAAAGATTGACGTAGCAAGTACATATCCTCTTCTGCTCTTTCAATCACTTGGTTAAACAGAATTTTATCTGAGCTAATCCGGGTAATTTGATGTACCCAATTTTGTTCTTCCATTAACTCAGCAGCTTTGGCTTGTCCCAGAGTATTCGCCGCATTTACAGTAGAACTTGGCTGATTATCAGTAAACAGATTCAACCGATAACCCAATTTCAGTGTTTCGTGAGTAGCTAAATTGATTTGCCAAATTGCCGTATAACCGTGAAAAAAATCTGGTTGTTGATATTGGAAGTTAATCCGAGATTCCATCACCAACCCATCCAAGCCTTGATAAGCCAAAGTCAAAGATTTATCCTTAGGGAGTTGAGACGCAGGTGTATTATTACCCTCAGATTTTTTTTCTGGCGTGGGTTCTATCAGACGCAATAGTTTACCACGTTTATCTCTCCCATATCCACGGACTTCAAATAAATCGACAAAATCAGCGTCTAGACTCAAACTCAATTGAAAACTAATACTAGTAGTGCTGTAGTTAGTTACTTCTACTTCTTCAAATAATGCTCCATTGAGGACTATTTCTCGCCGAATTCCAATAGCATCACCTTTTAGTCGTTCCTCAATTTTGGGGTTAGTACATAAAATTGACAGAGCAAAACCCTTGTCAGCACTGCTACTAAGTAAGACAGGCGATCGCCCCTCAACCTGCCATTCTAACCGACTTAAAAAGCGAGTATCACTACAAAACAATCCCATACTGGGATTATCATCATGGGGAGCACAACTAAAAATACCCCCCATTTCGTCTGTAACTAAAAATAAATCATCATCCTTGACTGTTATGGTAGGCTGAAGCCTTTTGTTCACAGCACAGGACCATTCTGGAATAGGTAATTGTTCTGCGGTGACAAAATATCTTCCATCCAAGATAATCTTTTCTGATGTCATCAATGTCTCTGATGTCATTAGCCAATACCCCATACAGTTCTAGAGTTAAGCAGTTCCAGATAGCGATTTAAATACGCCAAAAAGCAATTACTCAATTAGCGATCGTTTATATATCGCTATTCCCACCTAATTTATCTGTTCTTCCCAGGAAGTCAAGCGGGAAAAATAGCCATATTCTTACCAATTTACGCAATGTCCACCAACTAATCAGGGCTAGAGTCTAAAGCTCTCATCTTTAGATAGATAGTAGACAATTTTCGCTATAAATGTCTTTAGATATTAATTCTACTAGCTGATTGTCTTAGTCAGTTAGCCGATGTATTTCTAGTAGATTCGATTTTGGTGCGATTGTATTTTTACTAGAAGGAAATTCTCAGTTTGTTCAATTATTACAGTATGATCATCGATAATACTTACATAATCAACTATTCCTGTTGAGAAAATTTTATCGCCATAATATCTATCTTTAGAAGGAGGAGAAATAGTCAAGGCTTTAATTACTATTAAAGCATCTTCCAAATAATCTTTCCCCCCATGTTGAGATAGCACTAGGAGGGGAGGTTACTAGGATGTATATTCTCTCCCTTCGGGCCCGTGCGGGTTCGGGGGGAGAGAATTTGGCTTTTTCTGGTTATCCGAAATGCTAAATCGTTTCGTCTTTACTGTGTAGCGCTTGACGAGTATTATGGTGATATTATGTTAGGAAGTAAGGAATGTTTATCAGATGGTCAAGCAGAATAGTTCGGCTGATAACAAGTGTAAGTATATCAATAAGAGTTATAACAGATAGGTCAAGGATATTCATGTATGAGCGAAATCGTAAAAGCCCAAGTTGCGTATGAGGAATTTCCCCAGAAGTTCTCCAGCGTTATTATCAGTACTGTTAGCGCTGAAGGGATTCCCAATGCTAGTTATGCTCCCTTCGTCATAGATGAGCAAAGAAATATCTATATTTTTGTCAGCGGTTTGTCCACACATACCAAAAATATTTATGCTCACCCCTATGTAAGTGTACTTTTTATCGAAGACGAAGCCCAAACTCAGCAAATTTTTGCTCGTAGTCGATTGAGTTTTGATTGTCGCGTCAATTCAATTCTACGGGAAAGCGACGTTTGGTATCACATCACTCAAGAATTTCAACAACGATTTGGCGAAATTATTGAAACTCTCTCTAGTCTTACCGACTTTCAGATTTTTCAATTAGTTCCTACTAATGGCAGATTTGTACTTGGTTTCGGCGCAGCTTACCATATTAGTGGTGAGCATCTTGACCAACTTGTACACATAACTAAAGATAATGCTGGATAATAAAAGACATACTTATTATTACCTTACTGTTTATGATTCAGGGGAATCTCTTGGAATTGGCTAAACAGGGAGATGTGAAGGCGATCGCATCTCTGATCAACCGCTCATTACAAGCAAAAGGGATTAAAGCCAAAGTAGACCTGAAAAATTCTTGTTTACAGGTGATGTTGGAATCTCCTGAATTACCCAATCAGCCAGCTTTAGTGGATTTTCTCAAACAAGGCGTTACTGGCTTAGGGGCGAGTTCCATTCAGAGAGTTAAAGTTTATGGACAGATACTAGGAGCCGATTTTCCTGCTTGGAACGATGAGTTTGTCATAGGTGAAGAAAAGATAGAAGTTTCCCATGCAACTTTGACTCAGGGAATACCAAATCAACTACCTGATAAACAACTTAGTCTCAAGGAAAGAGCTAAACTGGGTGATCTAGATGCAATTACACAATTACTCAGCACAGTTGTTAAATGTAAGCATATTACTGTAAAAGTCAACTTACAACCAGACTGCTTACAAGTTCTGTTAGAGTCAGAACAGATTCCAGAAGAAACTCTAGCTGCGATCGCGGTGAGAGAAATCATCCTATTAAAACTAGAATTTGTGAAAATCATCAGAATTTATGGTAGACAAACTCAAGCAGATTTTCCCGCTTGGATACAAGAATTCGCCCCTCCATCACAAAGCGCTCTACAAAATGGATTAAGTGGATTAAATCTACTTAATTTAAAACTGACAAATAATGACTTACCAGCTAAAGAAGTTAACAACTCATCTACTTTATCTATCCAAAATACCATAAATGAAATTGACACTAAACTTATTAGTAAAATTGGATCAATTCTTGGTTCTCTATTGCTCTGTGGAGGAATTTTCTCTCCTATTGTTAGTCTCCCATTAATTGGTAACTTAAATTATTTATATATTCCCGGAGACAGCATAATTATATTCATCCTATCCCTGATTTCATTAATCCTTATTTTGCAAGACAAATTCCATTTGCTCTGGATTAGTGGAATTGCTGCTCTGGTAGTAATATTTATAGGATTGTTCGATATGGAGATACTCATATCCCAAATTAGGTTGGGAATGGAAGAATTGCTGGCTCCTCTGATGTTTAGAGGTCTTGTAGATGTTGCAATTAACTCAATTCAGATACAATGGGGGTGGTTATTTCTGTTTCTAGGAGCAGGACTGATTATAGCAGGAAGTTTTATGAATCAAAAGGTCTATATAGATGAATTGGGCTATGGGAAATATCTTTCTCAGATTTTTGATATTAGAACGGAAAAAACATATTTGTTTGTCGGATCACTTTTCGTGGGTATGCTCATGATAAAAATGGTTTTTGGACAGATGAATTTACTATACACATCATCAGGGAATCAATGGCGCATAAATTTGGCTAAACAGGTACAAGCTCAAGATTATATCAAGTCCATTAATCTATCCCAGCAAACATTTTATTTGGAACATCAAAAGTTTGCTCCTACATTAAGCGAATTAGATTTAGATGTACCAGCAGAAACTACTAACTATAAATATAGTATTGTCAATTCCAATGAAACACAGACTATGGCGATGGCGATCGCCAAACAAGACGGATTAAAAAGTTATCTAGGTGCTGTGCTGATGTCCGAGGTAAATTCAGGAAAATCCCTGATAAAATCGATATTTTGCACTAGTAATACACCTGTGAAAAGTCCACCAGAAAACCTGCTAATTTCAGCAAATTTTCTGGACTGTCCGCCCAATTACTCCCGTTTGTAGAACCTAATTAAATTCTTTTACCCTAAATTAATCGTGTTAAAATTTCAACCTGTTGGCTTCGGAAATAAATCTATTTACACATCTTTAGGAGTCATGACTTACTATACCCAAACACATACTCCTTGGGATATTGCTACTAGCGATCATCTTCCACCACTTTTATTTTTACATAACTTTGGTGGTGGCGCATCCGCTTATGAATGGTCAAAAGTTTATCCAGCATTTGCGACAACTTACCGTATCCTGGCTCCAGACTTAATTGGTTGGGGAGAATCAGCGCATCCAGCCAGGAATTACCAGATTGAAGACTACCTGAAAACGATCGCAGAATTTATCACTCAAACCTGTAACCAACCTGTAACAGTCATAGCATCTTCCTTGACAGGTGCTTTAGCTATGCGTTTAGCTATTACTCAACCAGATTTATTTAAAGCACTATTTTTAGTTTGTCCTTCAGGATTTGAGGATTTTGGCGAAAGCGCCGGACGTAGATTACCACTTTCCCTGATTAACTTATCTATTTTGGAAGATGTCATTTATAGCTTAGGCGCGGAAAATGAAATTGCTGTCAACAACTTTTTAGCAAGTTTCCTCTTTGCTCAATCAAACCGCATTACACCAGAAATAGTTACAGCTTATTTAACTTCCGCTCAAAAACCAAACGCTAAATATGCAGCTTTGGCGTTTTTGCGTGGAGAACTTTATTTTGACCTATCTCTATATATCCCACAACTGAAAGTTCCTACAGTTTTCTTTTGGGGAGATTCAGCGCAATTCACTAATCTAAAGTTAGGAAAACGATTAGCTAGTTTAAATACTCAAGCTATTAGGGGATTTGTGGCGATCGCTCGTACAGGAATCCTACCTCATCTAGAAGCGCCAGAAATTTTCATTGGTTTATTACAAAAGTATCTTACAAGTATCCCTTAAAGACCTACTGGGAATTTTTGCTTAAATGTTCCCAAATTCGTCTTATTTCAGCCCTATCATTCTCAGCTCTTTGATTAGATGCTTCTATAGCATCTTGAAAAGTTTTTCTATCTATAGCTGCTTGTTGCCTATCCAATGCTGCTTGTTGCTTAGAATCCTCCATAAATCGTCTAAATTCATTTCTATCCAATGCTGCTTGCTGCCGATCTTCTGCTGCTTGTTGTACTATTGCTTGTACAACTTTGCTTAAATCCGACACTATTCTTTCTAACCTAGTTAAAGACTGAGAATTAAATCTTAATTCTCGTCTATTAGCATTTTGGATAGTACGGAGTAAATCTGTTTCCTCTCCCAGTTGTTCTAGTTGAGCAGCGAAGTCGTCTAATCTTGCATTGATTTGATCAAACGGTTCTGAATTGGTCATTTTTAAGATAACTCCCTGCGTGGTAGTTTTATTATAATAAACCAATAGTTGAGGTAAAGATCCCCCAACTCTTAGGTGCGCCCGCTGCGCTTAGATTTACATTGTGTAGATGTTATTTAAGCAGCTTCTCCATCTCGCTGGATGAAAGGCGCATCTAAGATTAGTACTTTGGAAATTATTAACCTGTGGAAGAAAGAAGCCGGAAGAATATTTAGGAAGCTCTTGGTTGCTTAAGTCTAAATGGAGTGGCTGTTTTGACTCCCAATCGCACCTATTAGTATTGTTGGGGGAATTGTAGCGCTTCGGAGACCCCGATAAAGAATTTGCCGAAAAAATTGCCAAAAAAGTACAGCCTTAATCCAGATAGCGATCGCTATTGTCTTGCTAGTTTGCTGCTTTGGCTTTTGTACCAACTGCGAAGACGAGAAATTACCCAAAACGAGCCAAGTGTAGATAGACCAACAAAATTAGCAGAGAAATCAAAAGGAACTGGAGGGGGAATAGGTGTTACGAGAACGCTACCCGTAGTAGAACCACCGTTATTAACCTCGGAAACATAGATATTATTACCCTGAATAGCTAGCCCTTCAGGAACATCAATTCCAGTAGCTATTGTTGTCAGAGGACCGCCTGCAGTACTAACTTCGCTAATTATACCACTGCCAACGTTAGAAGCAACAAAGAGATCCCCGCTACCATCAACAGCCAGTCCTACAGGATTACTTAGTCCACTAGAAACTAATGTTGTCAAAGCGTTGGTCTTGGTGTTGAGTTCGTAAATTTCGCCGTTGTTAAAGTCAGAAATATAAAGATTTCCACTACTATCCAGGGCTAATCCTGAAGGAGCATCTGCTTGACTTCCTTGAGGTAAATTTATTGTGTTAGTACCGGTACTAGTAATTTGGCTAATTGTGCCATTGCCAAAGTTAGAAACATAGAAATCGTTGTTCTGACTATCAAAGACTATTGCATAAGGCTGATCAAACCCAGTGGCAAATTGTGTGTAGGAACTACCATTACTTGTAACTTTGCTCACTGAATTAGTGCTATAGTCAGTAACGTATAGATTTCCATTATCAAAAGCTAATCCATTTGGTAGACTAGGTACAGTAGCAAATACTTGAGAACTACCACTACCAGTACTTTCAATAACCTGATCGCCGTTACCGTTAGCAATATAGAGATTACCGCTACTATCAAAGGCTAATGCGTTGGGATGATCAAGTCCGCTAACAAAAGTTGTGAGGGCTTGGCTTGCATGAGCTTCAGATAGAGTCAACACACTAGCTACAAAGAGTGCTTTCGCTATAAGAGCATATGAGATTTTGATAGGTATTTTCATGGAACCGTATATTTCCTGAATTATCTCTACGATTTCCACTTTAAGAGGGTTAGAAAACATAAACAATTGTTATAAATTAGGATTTGATAAATCAATTGTTAAGAATTTATAAAGTTTTATGAAATTAGGTAAGTATTTATTAGTAAGTATAGTACTTATTGCAACTTTAATATTTAAGTTAAACTACAGGTACAATGAAGCAAAAAATCTTTCAGGTAATAGTTCTTAAGTAATATACTTATTATTCACTTTTGTTTTGTAATACTCGGATGTATGCAACAAAGTTAGTTGACTTTGGTTGAGATGGCTAAAGATGTATCAACAGGAAAAACTCCCGCAGTAGATTCTGCTCTCCCAGAATAGAAATTACAATAGTAAATAAAGGAATGAGTAAAATACTATTACCAATATATTTAAGAGGTCGTCTAGTTGTAAAAAGCTTAGATTTATCAAGTATTGATTGAATCACAAACGAGCAAAAATTAATCGCATCACACCACCGCATATATTAGAAACAACAACTAAACGCCTCCTCTGCTCCCATTTAAGCCAAATCAAACAGGAGAATTTCAGCACTACTGTCAGTACTAATTTCTAATTGTGTTTCTCCCTCAATTTCCACCCCATCACCTGCGAACAATGCGATACCGGCAAAATTTACAGCACCTCTAGCTATTTGTAACCAAGCATAACGTTGAGATGACAGGTGATATTTCACCAAATCTCCTTTGTCTAAAATAGCTGCGAATAAACTAATATCTTGGTGAATAGTTACACTACCATTTCTCCCATCCTCCGATGCAATTAAACACAGGTTTCCAGCATTTTCTTTGAGAGTCAAAGCTTTCTGCTCATATCTGGGTGTTAAGTTTTGCTGATTAGGTAAAATCCAGATTTGTAACAGATGTAATTCCTCTGTTTGAGAGTGATTAAACTCGCTGTGTAAAATACCCGTTCCAGCACTCATTACCTGTACTTCACCAGGATGGATTGTGGCACCCGTACCTAAACTGTCTTGATGTCCAACTGCTCCAGATAATACATAAGTCAGGATTTCCATATCCTTATGTCCATGAGTCGCAAATCCTCCTCCTGGAGCAATGCGATCCTCATTAATCACTCTTAGGGAACGGAATCCCATGCGATTAGCATCATAAAAATGACTGAAAGAAAATGTATGATAGCTATCCAGCCAGTTAGTCTGACTGCGTCCCCGAAGATCGGGGCGATGAATTTGGTAATTAATTGTTTTTTGAGACATGATTGGGTAAAATCTATGTTTATCTTTATTTCTTATGATAAAGTATATTGATTTCATCTACTATTGGGTATTTTAGGCAATATTTTCTCCTGCTCCACTATGAAATACTGCTAAAATTTGCCGACAAACCTGTTTGACTTTTTCTGCAATTTGTGGAGATGGTAAAGACTCACCACAGAACAGCCATTTTTCTACTGTGGAAAGTCGCCAAACTTCGCCACGGTGGTCATATCCAGATATTTCTATCCCGATCGCTCGACTATCATGATTGTTCGGGTTTTGATCGAAGCGGATTTGAATTAAAATACTGCGACTTTGCCAAGATTTACTGATTCCGGGAAAATGAAACCCGATGTCTATAGAATCTGGATCGACTAGTTTTCTAGTGGCTGGGTCATTTTTCCAAGGCTTCAGGTCAGATTTGGCATCAGGAAATTGAGATTTGAATAAATTAACTACAGTAGCAATCTTGCTCACTAGCTCCAGGTTCGTTGCTTGTTCAGATGCGTTCACAATAAAACTCCTATATTCTCCTGCTTGTCTGCACGGGTATAGTAAAATGGTCAGGTTTTTAAAAAGATATATTAATCTAAACTGCTGGTTTTTACGCCTCATTTCGGCAATTCTCTACAAAAAATTTGATTGGATTGAAAAACTGATTGCACTTGCGATCTAAAATGACTCTGTTAATCAGTCAGCAAATGATCAAATTATTCCCGATTATGGTACGTCAAAAATCTATTTTTTCGATAATTTTGGTATTATTAGCTACATTTCTCATTAGTTGTGGTAGTCCAACTATTGCAACTGCTCCTCCATCTTACACAGAAACTCAAATAGCTAAAATTCAGGTGTACGTTCCAGATATTCAAACTGTACGCGATCGCTCAGCCGAGCTAGAAAGCCTGATTAAAAATGGTAAATGGATAGATGTTGGTAATTTTATTCACGGTCCGATAACAGAAGCTCGGTTAAATATGACTTTTATTATCCCTAACCTAGCACCTCAAGTCCAACCCATAGCTAGGGAAATTACCAAGGATCTACTACAGCATCTAGTCAAAATCGACCAAGCTGCTGGTAGTGGTAGACTTGATTTAGCTTTGGCGAACTACAAAAATGCTTTCAAGGATATAGATAACTTCTTGAAACTGGTTCCGACAAATTAAACGTTTTAGATGCTGAGTCGAGAATCACAAAATGTCAGGGTATCAGATGATAGGGTGAAAGGGAAACTCTTCATTTTTCATCTTTTACTCTGCACAAATTATGGATGTAGTGATAATTGGTTGTGGTGTAGTTGGGGCGATGATCGCCTATGAACTTAGTCAGGTCAAAGGCTTGAAGATTACAGTTTTTGACCGCAAATCCCCCGCTCAAGCTTCTACTGGTGCGGCTCTTGGCGTTTTGATGGGTGTGATTAGTCAAAAAGTTAAGGGGATTGCTTGGGAAATGCGCCAAACTAGTATTCAGCGTTACGCTACGTTAATTCCAGAGTTAGAAGTAGTGACAGGGCGCAAAATCCCTTGTAATCGTCAGGGAATAGTACTGCTTCTGACTGAGGATTCCGAAAAACCCTTGTCAAGTGGAGTAGAAGTACTTTCGGAATGGGAACAATTACAATTAATTCGTCACGATCAAGGTTGGCGATTAGATCTTTGGGATTTGGAGCAATTGCAGAAATATTGTCCGCAAATCAATCACCCGCAAATTATTGGGGCTGTCTATTCTCCTCAAGACTATCAACTTAATCCTACCGCTTTAACATTGGCTTTAGTAGATGCTGCTCAACGTAAAGGCGTTAATTTTAAATTTGATGTGTCTGTCAACGATATAGAAATTAATCCCGGAAATCCAGAATTTCAAGATCAGCAAAAATGCAATCTTGTCCAAACTAGCGCTGGTAAGATTAGTGCTGACTGGTTTATTATCTCTGCTGGTTTGGGTTCTACTTCCCTGACTACTCAATTACAGCAGATGGTGAATATACGTCCGGTTTTAGGACAAGCACTATATCTAAGTTTAGGTCATATTTTAGGAAATCCAGATTTCCAACCAGTAATTACAGGTAACGATGTCCATCTTGTTCCTGTGGGTGGTCGTGATTATTGGGTGGGCGCAACAGTGGAGTTTCCCCATAATGGAGATGATATCCCTCCCAGCAAAGAACTTTTGGCATCTTTGAGACAACAGGCGATCGCGTTGTGTCCCGAATTAGCCAAAGCCAGTGTCATTCGTACTTGGTCAGGTTTACGCCCGCGTCCTGAAGGGAGACCAGCACCTGTGATTGGTAAATTACCCGGTTTCAGCAATATTCTCTTAGCTACCGGACACTATCGTAATGGTATTCTCCTGGCTCCAGCTACGGCTCAGGCGATTTGTCAGATAATTAGTCCCCAAGATGCGCATTGATATCGCATTAATATAATTCCTATTTTATAGGATGATAGAGAAATGAGGAATTGATTTTCGACCATTTAGGAAATTAGAGTGGCAATTCAAGAACGTAAAATTACAGTAAATTCACTAGAGTGGTTCTATCGAGAAGCTGAATCTATTGGTAGAACTGATTTATTACCTGTGCTGTTCCTCCATGGATTAGTCTCTCAAAGTTATAGCTGGCGCAATATTTTGCCAGCTATGGCGAATCAGGGTACAAGAGCGATCGCTCCCGATTGGATTGGTTGCGGATTTTCTGCCAAACCGGAAAAAAGCGATTTTTCCTATAACCCGGAAGCTTTTGTATCAGCCTTGTCAGGATTTATCACAGCGCTAGAGTTAACTAAATTTTCCTTAGTCGTCCAAGGATTTTTAGGATCAGTAGGACTACAGTACGCCCTCCGTCATCCCGAACAAATTGCCAATATAGTAATTTTAAACGCGCCCATAACTCCTGCTGTTAAATTACCGTGGAAGATTCAACAAATGGGTCTACCCTTAATTGGAGAAATGCTAACTCAAGACCCTTTGCTAGTAGACAGGACTTTAGAGGGTGGTAGTCGTTACCAGATAGCAGATAAAGATTTAGATGTATATCGCAAACCCTTCCTGAAAACCTCTGCCTCTGGGCGGAGTCTTCTAGCAACTATTCGCAATTTGCAATTATCCGCAGTTACGGAAGAAATTACTTCAGGTTTTACCAATTGGCAAAAACCAGTTTTGATGCAATGGGGAATGATTGACCCTTGGCTATCCATAGATATAGCCCAAAGCTTTGCTAACTCCACACCAAACACTAACTTAATCAAACTCAACAATGTGGGACATTACCCACAAGAACACTATCATGAATCAATCTTACAGGATATGCTACCTTTTGTGCGCCTAGTATAGGATACAGAGGGAATGTTAAAAACAAAATATGTGAATTCAACTCTATATCGAGAGATGCTTTATCAAAAATTTCAGAAACGAATTGTATATAACCCATCTCTAGATATAACGCTTGTTAGCTTTCAAGCTAATAAGCACACTCCTTTTTATTCCTGGTTTAAATATAAAGAAGGTTTTTCACAGCGATTAGTAACCTATCTTTTAAACCATCTTTGGGAGCATCCACCTGGAGTTTTGTTAGATCTTTTTGCTGGATCTAGATCTGCACTTTTTGCAGCAAAAGAATTAGGTTGGGATACACATGGTATTGAGGTTTTACCTGTAGGTATTTATGCCATACAAAGTCGTTTAGCCTCATCCAGAATAGATATTAGCCTTTTTGAAAAGAATATTTCTACGCTCAAAACAGTTGATTTTCTCAGCTACTACGATGAAAGTTATGCTTTTGAACATATATCTATTACAAAAGGTGCATTTTTAGCAGAAGAAGAAAAGCAGCTGATTGGTTATATCTCTTATGCTCTAGAACTAGTTTATTTAGGCTGTAAAGATGCGGATGTCAAAAGACTCCGACAAAAAATGCTTTCCTGCACGGTTGAAAATAAGGACAAAAAAATACAGCTACAGGAGCATTACTCTAAATTAGGGCTTAGGGTTGAATTTGATTTGATTAACCAAACATTTGAGCAGCAAGCAGCTCTTCATGAGGTATTAAATATTCTCGAAGATTATCGAGATAAACAACAACTAAACAATAAGCAAATCGTGCGCCTGCTACGTAATTATTTTTACGAAATGTGCTTTGTTATATTCGAGCTTTCTCGTATAATACGACAGGGCGGAATTATAGCAATGGTGAATGATAATGTACAATATGCTGGCGAAGAAGTACCAGTTGACCTGATATTATCTAATATAGCAGAATCGTTTGGACTGACAACTAGCTATATCTGGACCTTAGGGCGAGGTAAGGGAAATAGTAGCCAACAAATGGGTGATCATGGTCGCTCTGAGCTTCGTAAGTGTATATATATTTGGGGAAAAAATAAATATTGCTAAATAATCACTAATTTTATATCAGTGCTATCTTCTGTATTAAGTGTGAGGAATATTCTAGTTATGAACAAAATCCTGTATATTTTTTTGTGGTTTTTATTTGTAGCCTTTTTATTGTGGGTAACAAACTACGTCGAAACACTGCGTTACATATTTTTATTGCGCGTACCTATTTTTGTGGGTTTATTATTGGTATTCCTGCCATTCATTGCAATTTATACATCTGCAAAGGCATTTCTCAAAAATTTATTCGTACTGCGTTCCAATCGACAGTTAATTTTAGTAATTATCGCCACAACTTTAGCTGGATTAGCAACCATTTTGGTTAGTAATGTTATTCTTAATAATGCCCATCTTCGATTTGCTGTAGCCAAAGTGGACGCTATTCCTGAATTTTTGCAACATATAATTTTGTCTTTCTTGGTTTCTCCAATTATAATTTTCTCCATTATCCTTTCCCGATATGAGATCCAACAACGTGTTAAAAGAAATATCTGGATAGGTATATTATCAGGTATTGGACTAGCAATAATTCTACTATTAACCTTCAACTCCACCCAGAATTTTTTAGAATCTAATGATTTTCTTAACCAGAGTATAGTAAAAATATTTTTGATTTTGCCTCATTCCTTCAGAAAAGGATATATCATTCATTACAGTGACCATGATGAAGCTGCTCCTGGGATCATTCCATTAGCTGCATTTTTATTGCTACAATTATTTATATATATCTTGGGTTATGTATTAGGAAAACCCCAAGCGAAATCCCAGAGATTTGAACCTCCTGCTTTAGGTTATTTGGTAATCATCCTTTCAGTCATTGTTATGTTATTAGGAGAGATGTCATTTTTCTTAGACTACTCTCGTGTACCAGTAATATTATTATTTGTCTTCATCTCTGGTGTGGGATATTACTTTTTTAACGTCGATCATTTTTATAATTTCCAAGAAACTCAAATCCCCAAACCTGGTGTAGATGAATGGAAGCAAGCGGTAGGTAAACGCTTAAGGAAATATCAAGGTGAACAAAACCAAGTTTTAATAGTAGTTTGTGCTAGTGGTGGAGGTATACAAGCCGCCGGATGGACTGCAAAAGTCTTGACTGGTTTACAAGAATTAATTGGGACTGAATTTACACAATCTATTGGTTGGATCAGTTCAGTCTCTGGAGGTTCTGTAGGGGCGATGTATTATCTAGATCGCTTTGGTGACGAAGGTTTTCCTCCCAATAATCAACTAAAAAACATTTTTAAGAGTTCCACAAAAGATAGCTTAGATGCTATTGGGTGGGGATTAGCTTATCCAGATTTGCTCCGCTTTGTTGGTGTACCATTTCTAGTACCTAAAATGCAAGACCGTGGTAATGCAGTTGAGGTTGATTGGAGAGGAGAATTAAAACAACCAAATAATCCCCCTGCTCTCAGTCATTGGCAAAAAAAGGTTACAGATGGTACTATCCCTATTCCTATTTTTAATGCGACTCAAGTAGAAACCGGGCGTTGTTTCATGATCAGCCCGATGACATTTAATCTCCCTAATACAGACACAGAAAACGCATACATAGATTTTAATACACTGTATCCAGGGTTTGATATTGATATCACCACTGCTGCTAGACTTTCTGCTAGTTTTCCTTATATATCTCCTGTTGCTCGTCCTAATTTAACTTATGGTCAAAAGCCTGGGAATACTCTGAGTATTTTTCATGTAGCAGATGGCGGTTATTTTGATAATTACGGTGTAGGTGCTAGTATGCAATTACTTGAACAGTTATTAAGTGATCAAGATTGCCAAGTTAGAAAAATACTGCTTTTACAAATACATGCTTTCCCTGGTTCCCCAGTTGAGAATAATAACCCCGGTAATCCAGGATGGTTAATGGAGGTTATAGGTAGTATCCAGACACTATTGAATGTTCAAGGACCTGCTCAATCTACCAATAATGCATTTAGTATTGAATGTTTGAGGAGAAAATGCGAAAATGGTGATAGAGGTGTGGAGATAGCCGACTTTATCATTGCTTTTCCTGATAAATCACTGTCTGGGGAACTGGAAGCACAACCACTATCTTGGCAATTAACGCAAAAGCAAAAAAAAGCTATTCAAGAAGCGTGGGAGCATCTGAGTGAGGAGGATGGTGGAGTAATTGAAAAAATTCAGCAAAAATGGCAGAGTTGGGTATTCTCGCGCAGCTAAATATACGGTAGTGAAACGTATGCTGGGTCGAGCAACAGCGAAGGTGCGAAGCGACTTCTCGAAGAGTAACCCAATATTTAGTATAACTTTGATGCCAGTAACCACGCTCTAAATTCTCCTGGTTTGAAAATCTGTCGGGAATCTTCTGGAATGCGACCAGGATCTGGATTCTCTTGGGTTGGTAATCTCGTGAAAATATACTGACATTCTATACCTGTTAATTGCGTGGTAGATGTTATCTCGACATCTTGAATATAAGCTCCTGTTAGACAAGCACCAAATAAATCTGCTTGATCTAGCTTGGTTTTAATCAGCTTGGCTCTTGATAAATTAGTCTGTCGTAAATTAGTTTTGCTATTGTAAGTTTAGTGAAGAGTAATAAAGCGTAGTCTGTTTATCTCAAAGCTTTATAGGTTTAAATTTTAAAATCCTATACGTTTTGAATATTTTTCTAATTTGTTGTGTAGAGTAGAGTTAGGAGAGAATATACTTCTTGATTTTTCGGTAACTATGGCTTCTATTTTAAGCGTAATTGGGACTGAATATTTAGGCGCATCTTGTCTTGAAAAGTTAAAGCACTTTTTAGAATGTTGCTTTTCTCGCGATTGTTTTGATGTTCAGACATATGATGCGCTTGTAAGTGTAGCTTATCGTCAAAATTCAACTTTACCTGAAGTTAAATTTAAGTTACTCCAGGGTTCTGAAGATTTTAATTGCTTTTTTGAGCTGTGTTTTCAGTTAGCTAGGATAACTTCTCAGATTCGTTATTTTCTGCAAAAGACTCCAACTTCTGTTTTATTGACTGAGGATTCTTTTGAAGATCAGCTAATCTTGGAGTATTCTAGGACACTAATTGATCTGGTTTCTAGTTTAAATTTTGTTTTGTCTGAGATTTTTAATAAATATTGGGCTTGGCTTCCTGATAATATCCGTGACTGCTTTTTGTTTTACTATTCTAAAAGTGATATTAGCTATCAAGGCTTTTCCCCTGAATTTTGTGGCTCTGATGTAGTTACTGAAAGATATGTAAGGTCTTTTGATTCCTTAAGGTCTTCTGTATTGCAATATTTTTCAGATGATACCTTGAAACGAAAATTGGCTTTTGTTAATGATATATTTCAAACTTCTGGTTTGAATTTAGATACTTCTGATCAGAATTCGTTTTCTGTTACACCTTTGAAAATAAAAAGATCTAGTTTAGAAAAACTCAGTATAAATGATTTTCCTGAGTGTTCAACACATACTGAAATTGGTTGGGGTACTCCCATTGGTAATGAGTTCTATTAGTAGCACAAATTATGTCCCCGACTCTGGGCATGTTATTTGGTTAGATTTTACTCCTCAAGCTGGATTTGAGATGCAAGGCCCTCACCCAGCTTTAGTTTTGTCACCTATGTTATATAATAGAAAAATTCTTCGGGATGGTTCAGAATTTACACTTGCATTAATCTGTCCTATTACATCTACTAGAAGAAATTCGCCTTATGAAGTTGTTCTTCCTCAATCTATGAGTACTACAGGAGTTATTTTATCTGATCAGATTAAAAGTCAAGATTGGAAAGCTAGAAAAGCAAGGTTTATTGAGATTGCTGCTGACGATATTCTTGCTGATGTTATGACCAGAATACTTACTATTCTTCCTCCTTTTATGATTGAATCTTAAGTTACCTTAAAAGCAAACTATTGTGCTAAATCAAATAAATGACTGAGAAACTGACTGTTCATGGCTGATGTCTGCTTCCTCGCTATTGACTTGTGCAAGCGATCGCCAAATTTCTTGTAACATTGGCTCCAAGCCATGACGAGCAACTGCTGAAATTAAATAAACAGGCGCAGCGGAAAGTTGCTGGAGTTGTTGAGCTAAAGCTGCTAAATCCACACTTTCTTGATCAACTGCGTCAATTTTGTTCACCGCTAAAATTTGTGGACGTTCTCCCAAACCCCGTCCGTAGGTTTTTAATTCTTGTTGAATAGTTTGATAATCACCAATGATATCCTCACTAGTCCCATCAATCAGGTGTAATAACAACTTTGTCCGTTCAATGTGACGTAAGAAATCGTATCCTAGTCCAGCACCATGAGAAGCGCCTTCAATTAATCCAGGAATATCAGCAAATACTGTACCATCACCTGTAGGTTTACGTACTACGCCAAGATTGGGTACAAGGGTAGTAAAAGGATAATCAGCAATTTTGGGACGTGCGGCTGATAAAGAGGAAATGAGAGTAGACTTACCCGCGTTTGGTAATCCAATAATTCCCACTTCCGCCAGTAACTTTAACTCTAGA